>QWCE01000190.1_pt1 | contig 185978 bp, 161 predicted proteins | sample 1972531 | NCBI WGS metagenome assembly QWCE01 (sample SAMN09866716, study PRJNA288562) | Human gut metagenome isolate term4_stool, whole genome shotgun sequencing... | reverse complement strand
CTGGATTTTTATCTCCTCGTCTACTTTCCCTTTTCTTGACATGAAAATCCCCCCTTGTAGTCACTTTTTTTAGTGTCCTACAAGAGGGGAGCATAGCAAAAGAGACGGCCCCTTTTCACGTGTCAGACCAGCTATTATTAACATTGGAACACACGACTTGCCGAAATACACGGCTCTGGCGATCAAACATGTCCTGGGCAAATCCACCTCCGCGGGTGACTTGCTCCGTCTGCGTGCCTGTGGTAAAATTCTTCCGGTTAAGTCATTTCACACATGGGAAGCACCTGTTGCCCGGCCAAGTTGGCCTTTCCCATGGAGGTTACAAACAGGAGGTAATTTAAAATGGCGATTATCAGTATGAAACAGCTGCTCGAGGGCGGCGTCCATTTCGGACATCAAACCAGACGTTGGAATCCTAAGATGAAACCCTATATCTTTACGGAACGCAACGGCATCTACATCATCGATCTCGAGCAAACGGTCAAAAAAGTTGAGGAAGCTTATAACTTCCTGCGCGACCTTTCCCTGAAGGGTGGACAGGTTCTTTTTGTCGGAACCAAGAAGCAGGCGCACGATTCCATTCGCGAAGAAGCGGAACGCTGCGATATGAGCTATATCAATAACCGTTGGCTGGGTGGCACACTGACCAACTTCAGCACGATTCGCTCCCGTATTGCCCGTCTTAAAGAACTCGAAGAGATGAGAGTCAATGGCACTTTTGATGTTCTTCCCAAGAAGGAAGTTGCCAAGCTGAATCTGGAGTTGGAAAAGCTCGAGAAGAATCTCGGCGGGATCAAAGAAATGCCCAAACTTCCTGATGCCGTTTTTGTCGTCGATCCTAAAAAAGAGCACCTGGCTGTTGCTGAAGCACGCCGTCTGGGTATTCCCATTGTTGGCATTGTTGACACGAATTGTGATCCTGAAGAAGTTGACTACGTCATTCCCGGCAATGATGATGCTATCCGCGCCATCAAACTGATTACCGCGAAGATGAGCGATGCTATTCTTGAGGGTCGTCAGGGCGTTTCTTTCGCCATGCAGAAAGAGGCTATGGAAGACAGCGCAGTCGATGAAAATGAACTGCAGAAGGTCGAAGAAGACGAGGATCTTTCCGGCAGAGATGCCTGATCCCCCACAAGTTCATCATAAGGAGAAAATTATGTCTAATGTAGATGTCAAACTGATTAAACAACTGCGCGAGATGACCGGAGCCGGCCTCGTCGACGTTAAAAAGGCCCTTACCGAAAGCAATGGTGATCTTGATGCGGCTCTTACCTGGCTGCGCAAGAAGGGTATGGCCAGCGCTGAAAAGAAAGCCGGCCGTATTGCTGCCGAAGGTATTGTAGACTCTTATATTCATGGCGAAGGCCGTGTCGGCGTGCTTGTCGAAGTAAATATTGAGACGGACTTTGCTGCCCGCAACGAAGACTTTAAGCTTATGGTCAGAGATATCGCCATGCAGGTTGCGGCGATGAAACCTCGCTGGGTCTCCCGCGAAGAAGTTCCTGAAGAGGTTCTGCAGAACGAGCGTGATATCGCCAGGACTCAGGCGCTGAACGAAGGCAAGCCGGAAAAAATCCTCGACAAAATCGTTGAAGGCCGCCTCGAAAAGTTTTATGCCGACGAGTGCCTGGAAGATCAGGCCTTCATCAAAGATGAGAGCAAGACCGTCAAACAGCTGGTCACAGAAATGATTGCCAAGATCGGCGAAAATATAAAAATCCGGCGCTTTGCACGTTTTGAGCTTGGCGAAGGCCTTGAGAAAAAAGAAGAAGACTTCGCAGCCGAAGTTATGGCCCAGATTAAATAAGATTCAGTATACTGGATGAAAGGCACGTCCCCAAGGCGTGCCTTTTTCATAGGCTGCCCTTATTCGCTGGCGCGGAGATCCAGCGGATAAGCCTCTTCGTCAGCCGTTTAAGATGGAGGAAGCGCATGAAAGCGAAACGTATCTTACTGAAACTTTCCGGAGAATCTCTGGCAGGCGACAAGGGCTTTGGCATAGACGAAGCCACGCTCAGACGAGTGGCTGCAGCTCTTGCTAAAGTCAGCCGTGCCGGGATTCAGGCTGCCGTTGTTGTTGGCGGCGGTAATTTCTGGAGAGGACGACAGAACCCGGGTATGGACAGGGTGACTGCGGATCACATCGGCATGCTCGCTACAAGTATGAATGCTCTCGCCCTCTCCGACGCCCTGCTCCAGGACGGTGTGGCCACGCGCGTCATGAACGCCGTGGAAATGAATAAGATCTGCGAACCTTATATTCGCCTTCGTGCGGTACGTCATCTTGAAAAAGGCCGCATTGTTATCTTTGCCGGCGGAACCGGGAGCCCTTTTTTCAGCACGGATTCAGCCGCTGCTCTGAGAGCCTCTGAAATCGAAGCCGACTTGCTTCTTAAGGCGACTCTGGTCGACGGGGTCTATGACAAAGATCCGCATCAATTTGAGGATGCCGTGAAATATGATGAACTGAGTTATGATCGCATTCTCAGCGAGCGTCTTGCGGTGATCGATGCCACGGCCGCCGCGCTCTGCCGCGACAACGGCATACCCCTGCTGGTCTTTTCGATCCGGGAGCTTGAGTCCATCGTGGATATCTGCGGCGGCAGGAAGATCGGAACGCTGGTCAGGGCGTAATTGCAGCGCGATGTACCCGCTCGCTTGCTCCGCAGCAGCCCCTTCTCGTCTCAGACACGCTCTCTCTTCAGCGCGGCACCTGATGCTGCTGCACTGGGGACAGGATGCTCACTTTGCTGCGGTCGTGATCGCGAACTCGCTCGAAGGGGCTCTGCTGCGCGTCTCGCTGAAGTGCCGACAAAGCCCGCCGGGTCCGCCGACCCGAGCGATTGAGAGCGCAGCGAACTTTTGAGCGAGGGCGACGGTGCCCGGGCGGGCGAGAGGATTCCGCTCGCTTGCACCACTTCACCTCAGTTGGCCTTTCCGCTATAATGAGATCACCAAAAGCAAGGTTAGGGAGGCTCTCCATGGCTATTGAAATTACTGATCAATCATATCAACCCTTTGAAGAAAAAATGAAGATGACCATCAAAGTTCTGGAGGACACCTTCAATGGTATCCGCGCCGGTCGAGCCAATCCTCGTCTGCTTGATACCATTTCGGTCCCCTATTATGGTGTGGATACGCCCCTGCAGCAGGTCGCCAATGTTCAGGTTCCTGAGGCGCGTCTGATTACCATCACTCCCTGGGAAAGCAAAACACTGAAGGATATCGAGCGTGCGATCCAGGCTTCTGATCTGGGCATCAATCCGATCAACGACGGCAAGATGATCCGTCTGGTTTTTCCGCAGCTGACGGAGGAACGCCGCAAGGATCTGGTCAGGGAAGTTTCCCGGCTGGGTGAAGAATCGAAGGTGGCTGTGCGCAATATTCGCCGTGAGGCCATCGACCTCTTTAAGGGTTATGAGAAGAAAAAAGAGATATCGGAAGACGAGCGCTTTGAAGCGGAAGATAAAGTTCAAAAGCTCACAGACCGTTACATTGAGCAGGTTGATAAAACGGTTGAACGTAAAAACAAAGAACTCATGGAGGTCTGATTCCGGACTTTAGCGGTGCTTCTCATGTCAGATACAGAAATTAAAAATGCCGGAGCAAATCAGAGCCTCCGGCATTTGGCCATTATTATGGATGGCAATGGCCGCTGGGCTGAGGCCCGTGGCCTTTCGCGGTCGGAGGGTCACCGCAGGGGCGCAGAGGTGATGCGCGATGTGGCGAGGGCCTGTGCGGAGCGGGGCATTGAAATTCTCTCCCTTTATACTTTCTCTACCGAAAACTGGCGTCGACCGGCTGCTGAAGTGAACACCCTGATGAAGCTTATTGCGACTTTTTTCAAGAAGTATCAGCAGGAACTTATCGAGGAAGGTGTTGTCTGTCGCTTTGCCGGAGATTTAAGCGGCCTTTCTCCGCAGGTGCAGAAAATCATTCGCGAGGTCAAAGAGCTGACGCTGGAAAAGCCGCGCATGCAGCTGGTGATTCTTTTGAATTATGGTGGTCGGGATGAAATTATCCGGGCTGTGCGGAAGCTGGCGAAGTCTGTAGCTGATGGAGAGCTTAAAGCGGAGCAGCTCAATGAAGCGCAGTTGTCGCAGCAGCTCGATTTGCCGGATCTGCCGGATCCTGATCTCATCATCCGCACAGGAGGGGAGCTGAGGTTATCCAACTTCTGGCTCTGGGAATCGGCTTATAGTGAACTCTATTTTACTAACACACTCTGGCCGGATTTCTCTGGCTCAGATCTGGATGAGGCCTTAAGAGCCTATGCCGGACGCAAGCGCCGCTTTGGCGCTCTGGGAAGGTGAGCTGCTTATGTCTTTGAGAGTTAAAGGCGCCCTGATTTACGTCAGTCTGATTTTGTTTTTCTATGGTCTCAGCTTTCGCTGGCCCTGGCTTTTTTCTTTGCTTCTGCTCTTTGTTCTGCTGCAAAGCGGGCGTGAATGGTCCGTATTGTCAAAAAAAACAGAAAGACTTTCCTTCCCCCTGATGTTCCAGGGACTGGCCTTTCTTTTGCCCCTTTTCTTTGGCCTGGTAAAAGGCCCTTCCGGGGTCGCCGCTCTTCCAGGTACGGAGCGCACGGTCATCACTGCACAGCTCCTGCTGCTCTTTCTGGCCTGGCAATTTCTGGCAGCAGCAGGCAGTCTTTTTTCAGCGCTTTTCAAAAAGGGTCCGCAAGTCCTGGCGGAGAAGCAGGGTGAGGCCTGTTTTGCCTTTATTCTCTCACTGGCTCTTTTTTCGGCGAACATCCTGATTTTTATTCTGCCCCATGGCCTTTACTGGCTTGGCCTGGCCCTGGCGACCCCCTGGGTCTGTGATTCTCTGGCTTACCTTTGGGGTTCCCGTTGGGGACGACATAAGCTGATTCCCACTGTTTCACCGCACAAAACGGTGGAAGGAATGCTTGCCGGTTTTATCGCTACTGTGCTGTTTTATCTTTTGCTCACACCGTGTTTTGGCCGCTTTCTGCCCCAGACAATGTTGCCAGCACTTTTGTTGATGGCGCTCTTCGGGTTTCTGGCCTCGCTGGCAGCACAGCTGGGGGATCTCTATGAGTCGGCTCTTAAGCGAGCGGCGGGGGTCAAAGATTCCGGCAACTTGATTCCGGGGCATGGAGGTCTGCTTGACCGTATTGACAGTACGCTCTTTGTGCTGCCGCTCTTTTTCTTTTTCCTTTTTGCGGTCGAACTTCTGTTTTGAGGTACAAAATGAGTTTTCAGGAACGAAAAATCCCCCCCTATCCTTTGGAAAGCTGCGAAGAAAGTCAGGCCAATCGTGAAGGAAGTCAAGCCGGTTTAGAGAGCCTGACTCTTTTGGGCAGCACGGGTTCCATTGGCCGACAGGCCCTTGAAGTTTGTCAGGGACTGGGCGTTCGTCCGCTGTATCTGGCCTGCAGAAAAAATATGCGTCTTCTGGCTGAACAGATTGAGTCCTTCCGCCCTCTGGCAGTATCCGTGAGCGACGATAAAGCTGCGGCTGAACTGAGGCAAAGATTGCGCCCGTCCTTTATAGAAACCGAAATACTTACGGGTCAGGATGGCCTCATGGAGCTGGCACGCAGGCCCTCCGGCAGATGTCTTTCTGCCATATCCGGTTTTGCCGGCTTTGCTCCGACGGTTGCAGCTGCAGAAAGCGGCCACGATCTGGCGCTCGCCAACAAAGAAAGTCTGGTTGCGGGTGGCTCATTGCTTATGCCTTTGCTTCGCCGCAAAGGGCTTTCACTATATCCGGTCGACAGTGAACATTCGGCGATCTGGCAGTGCCTTGCCGCCTCACCCCGCAGAGCGCTGCATAAAATCTGGCTGACGGCTTCCGGCGGACCTTTTCTTCACTACAGCCGGGAGCAGCTTGCTCAGGTGAAGCCGGAGATGGCGCTCAAGCATCCTAACTGGCAGATGGGAGCAAAGGTGACGGTAGACTCGGCAAGTCTCATGAACAAGGGCCTGGAGTTAATCGAGGCCATGTGGCTTTTCGCTTTGCCGGAAGATAAAATTGGCATTGTCGTCCATCCTGAATCTCTGATTCACTCTCTGGTCGAATGGGAGGATGGAGCATTACTGGGACAGCTGGGTCTGCCGGATATGCGGCTGCCCATCAGTCTCAGCCTCAGCTGGCCGGAACGCCGCAATCTTCATTTTCCGCGCTTTGATTTTCTGGCGCAGCGGCAGGAACTTCATTTTGAAGCCCCTGACCTGGAACGCTTTCCGGCTTTGAAGCTTGCCCGCGAAGCGGCAGCGGAAGGTGGTGCGGCCCCTTTGATCCTTAATGCGGCCAACGAAGTTGCCGTGTGGGCTTTTCTGGATTCCAGACTGGAGTTTACAGCGATAGCGGAAAAGGTGGAGCGTGCGTTGCAACACTTTTCTGGCGCTTTCTCACTGACAGATGCGACAATGGATGATATTATCGAATGTGATCGACTTGTCCGTGAATGGAGCGAGACGGATCTGGCCTGAGCTAAGAGGCCAAAGTGACGGACAAGTACAGATTTGGTAAAAGGAGTTTCCATGACCATTTTAGTCATCCTCGTCGGACTCTTGATTCTCAGCATCATGATGATCGTTCATGAGCTTGGCCATTTTCTGGCCGGTAAAGCTCTGGGATTCAAGATCCTTTCCTATAATATTTTCATGGGTCCCATTCTCTGGTCGAAACGGGGAAAAGATGGCATCCTCTACACAATTCGGCTTTTACCCATCGGGGCATCGGTTGAATTTGCCGGAGAGACAGCGGAAAGTGTCCCCAATGTGCAGGGAGAAGATGCGGGAGCTGCGGCGATCTCGCCGGATGATCCCGGCCTCTTTTTCAAAAGGCCACGCTGGGCTCGTGCCATCGTGATCTTTATGGGTCCATTTATTAACTTTGTGACGGCTTTTCTTGCCCTGGCCATTCTTTTTCTGGCCTCCGGCGTCAGTATGCCGATCATCGGAGAAGTCAAAGCAGGCTCAGTGGCAGACCTGGCCGGCATTCAGCCTGAGGACCGCATCGTCAGCATGGATGGTATGGCGGTGCATTCTTCTCTTGACCTCAGTATGGCCGAAATGTTTGGCAATGGCGGTGATCTGGATCTCGGCCTGCGCCATTCGGATGGTCGGGCAGAAACAATTGTTCTACGGCAGGAGACGGTGAAAACCTATCGCCTCGGTATTATGTATACGCCGCGACCGGACGGCCGCATGATCGTAGAGTCCGTGCAGTCTGAGGAGGGAAAAGAACAGCTCCTGCAGCCGGAAGACGAGATCCTTTCTGTGGATGGCCGCAAAGTTACAGCTCCAGACTTTTTAGAGCTGAGCGGGGAGCCTGAAAAGAGCATTGAGGCGCGCATTTTGCGCCAGGGAAAGGAACTGACCCTGAAGCTGCCTGGCATCACGGCTGAGGTCAAAAAAAGTCCAGGTTATAGTCTGCGCGGCAATAAAAATGCCGGTGAAGCTCTGGGACAGGCTCTGATCTACCCCTGGTCGATCGTTCGCAGCACGGTCAGAGGGATAGGACAAATCTTTACAGGCCGTCTCAGGGCCAGAGATGGTCTGGCTGGTCCTGTCGCCATAGTCGGCATGGTCGGCGGAGTGGTCCGTGAAAAGATCAGTTTTGTCGCAAAGATTTATCAACTGCTGCTATACTTCGGCTTTATTTCCGTGGCGGTTGGTTTTACTAACCTCCTGCCCATTCCGCCCTTTGACGGCTTTCATCTCCTCACGCTGGCCATTGAAGGGACGATCCGCAGAGATCTTCCCCTTAAGCTGAAAAATGCCATTGCGACGATTGGCTTTTTCATTATTATTGCTCTTGCTGTGCTGGTCTTCTACCTTGATATCACACGGCTTCTGGGCTTCTGATCATGGGCTACGCGCGTCGAAAATCCCGCCTGCTCCATGTGGGTTCTGTTGCTGTCGGAGGAACGGCGCCCATCGCGGTGCAGTCGATGAATGCCTCGCCGGCGCATGACTTTGAGGCCAATCTGGAAGAGCTGGGAAAACTTGCCGCTGCAGGCTGTGAAATCAGTCGTTTTTCCGTGCCGGATGAAGCGGCGGCCGCCGTGCTTAAAAAGCTCTGTGAACGGTCGCCTTTGCCGCTTGTGGCCGATATTCACTTCGACTATCGCCTGGCCTTGCTGGCGCTTGATGCTGGCGCAGCAGCTCTGCGTCTGAATCCGGGGAATATTCATTCCCGCGAAGGTTTGAAGGAAATTGCCCGTGCGGCTTCGGCACGGCAGGTTCCCATACGCGTGGGCGTCAATGCCGGTTCGCTGGATCCCCAAATTCTCCGGGAAGAGGGAGGAGTTACGGCGCAAGCTCTTAAACGCTCAGCTCTGGAGGCTGCGGCGTTGCTTGAAGAGACAGGTTTTCACGATATTTGTCTCAGCCTTAAAGCGTCGAATCCGAGGCTTTGCATCGAGGCCACCCGCCTGGTCGCTGAGGCCTGTGATTATCCCCTGCATCTGGGCGTGACCGAAGCCGGCTTTTCTGTATCTGGTGTGATTCGCTCTGCCGTGGGCATTGGCACGCTGCTCGCTGAAGGCATCGGCGATACCTTGCGTGTGAGTCTGACCGATGAGCCTGTAGAAGAGGTGCATGCGGCCTGGCTTATCCTTTCGGCACTGTCTTTGCGCGAGAGAGGCCCTACGCTGATCTCCTGCCCCGGCTGCGGGCGCACTCAGGTGGATATAAGGCAAAGTGCCAGGGCTGTGGAGGACTATTTAAAAAACAAGTCCAGCCGGATTAAAGTGGCCGTGATGGGCTGTGCCGTCAACGGTCCCGGTGAAGCCCGGGAAGCCGACCTCGGACTGGCTGGGGGGAGGGGCGAATTTCTGCTCTTTAAAAAAGGACAGATTATCCGAAAGATGCCCGAAAGTGAAGCCTTGTCAGCTCTCTTCCGGGAGATCGACGCCTTTATCGAAGCGGAACATTCTGCGGCAGACAAGAACTGAGGTGAGACGGCTAAGAGATGGATCGCTGCATTGATCTGAGTGAATTTTATGAAGAGCTGAGTCGGGGGCAGGGGACTTTTCCCAAGCTATCGGCCAGGCTTTCGCGAGTTTTACTGAGCAAGGGGCCGGGAGATTTACCGGTTTTAGATATTGCCTGCGACAGTCTTCCTTCACTCACCGACCTTATGCTGGCTGAGGCCTCTCTGGCTGCAGCTCTGGGGCTTTCGGATCTTGCCCTCCATCTGCAGCTGCCTGCCGCTCAGCTTCCGCTGCTCTGCCAGCAGAAGGCCGGAGTGGAACAATGGATTAAAAGTCATGCCGGTCGAATGCCCTCGTTTGAACTACGCCTCTTTGCTCTGGGACGGCTCCGTTCCCTGAGTGCTGAAGAACTGGTCTGGCAGTTACCTCCGGGCATCAGTGATATTCTTTCCAGGCGACAATTTCGCTGGCTGGAGGATTTTTGGCAAAGTGCCGGTCCTCTGCCTTTATCGATCCGTTATGAGCCGATTGAAGTCAGGGATCATCCCTTTGCTTCTCTGGAGCTTCCCGGGGAAATAGCTTTTACTGAGAAGGGGTCTCGTCGCAGTGCAAGCTCTGTCGTGCCTCCTGCAGCTGATCCTTTCTCCGAAATACCGGTGCAGGATCCGAAGTTTGCGGTGTCAGAAGCGCCAGCAAAATGCACGTCTCCGAAGTCTGAGACCGATTCACCGCCGGAAGCTCCCCGGCTCAAAGCTCCCTCAAAATCGCGTGCCGGAAAGAAGCTTTCCCGCAGCAAAGGCCAGCTACTTTTTGGCCGCCGCCAGCCAAAGCTTCCTCTGATTACCGCTGCAGAAATCAGTGATATTACTGATGAGGCTCGTCTCCGGGGTGAAATCAGCGACTTTGACCTCAAGCAGACGAAAAGCGGACGCTATATGATTCGCTTTCTCCTTGGCTGTGAACATGCTGCTTTGCGCTGTCTTTTCTGGTGTTCAGAGGAAGAAGCGGAAGCCCTCTCAGCTGAACTTCCCGGAGCCTTTGTTGAGGTCAGTGTACGCATCAGCTATAACGATCGTTTTGAACAGGATTTTCAGGGAACTGTGATTGGCATCGAGATGGTCGAGCGCGCAGAAAAACGCCGGGATGATGCACCGGAAAAGCGCGTGGAGCTGCATATTCATTCTAAGTTTTCGACCAAAGATGCCTGTAGCAATCCGGCAGATATCGTCAGATTGGCCGCCCATTTTGGCCATGAAGCTGTTGCAATCACCGATCATGGTGGAGTGCAGGGCTTCCCGGAAGCTTCTGAGGCGGCCAGAGCGCTGGCGGCTCAGGGCAAAAAGATCAAGCTGATTTTCGGTATGGAAGGCTATCTCGTCGATGATGGCCCCAGTATCTTTATGGCCCCTGATTTGCAGGCGGCAACCCGCTGCCGGGACTTTGTTTTTCTGAGAACAGAAGCTTATCAGGAGTCCACGGGAGAAGAAAACACAGACGGAGTGGCAGAAAGTCAGGCTTCCCCGGCTGCACCCTGTCCAGAGGAGGCAGAGGCGAAAGCCGTGGACGATGCGGCTGAAAGACAGGAGCAGGAAAGCTCTGCGGCGACGCCACCAGCCAGGATCAGGCGTCTGAAACGCGCCGAAGCGCAGCGACTTATCCTGACTGAAGAGGGTCTGAAATGGGGAGAGAGCCTGAGCATTGAACTCGCTCCCGCCTGCCGCCTTTATCCGATGGTCGAAGTTGTGGCAGGAAAGGGAGATAGCTCTTATCTGCTGCGCAGAGAAGACGTTGAAGAATTGCCGCGCCTGGAGGCTCTCAGGGCTTTATCTGACTTCATCGACGGGGCAGCCGTGATTTGCCCCAGGGGGCTGGATGAACTCAAGCTGCTCCGACGCGAGGGCTTTTGTGTTCCTGGCACGGATCCACGGGTAAAATTCAATCCCTGCCTGATGGATCTTCCTCTGTGGCTCAAATTGGCTGAGGAAAAATGTCTTGATGATACAAATGCCACCCAGACAGCCGAAAGTGATAGCGTAGTAGAAGCTGTCGTTCACGCTGCTGCTGAAAAAGCAGAGGCAGGGAAGAAGCTTGACCCGAGCAGCCTTGAGAAGACAGTGCTGAGCGAAAAGACGTTCGACAGAGGAGCGACGAGCGAACTCGCTGCCGCCTGGACAAACCCGGAGAGCCTGGCGGCTCTTGTTTCACGTTTATGGCAGGAGAGCGGCGCTCACAATTTTACAGAACTCAACGAACACTACGGCCATCTCAGTTACGAAGAGCTGCGCCGACGTAAGCAAAAGAGCCATCACATCATCCTCCTCGCCAACGATGAACTGGGGCTTTATCACCTCTACCGCCTGGTTTCACTCTCGAATCTGGAGAATTTTTATTTCCGCCCCCGCATTCCACGTTCTTCTCTCCGCTATTTTCGCGAGGGACTGACCCTGGGGGCAGCCTGTGTTTACGGAGAGGTCTTTTCTGAGGTTCTCAACACCTTTCAAGCGGCCGGATCTAAGGAAAATCAGGCCCGGGAACTGCTCTGTGCAGAGGGCAGCAGGGCACGGGAACTGGCGGCTTTCTATGATTATCTGGAAATTCAGCCTCTGGACAATAACCGCTTTCTGCTCAGCAAAGAAAACAGCGGCATACGGCGCAGGGAAGATCTGCAAAGTCTCAATCGCCTGGTTCTGGATTTGGGCAGAGTGAGTCAGCGGCCGGTCTGTGCGACCTGTGACTCGCACTTTCTCAATGCAGAAGACGATATCTACCGCCGCATCCTCACGAGTGACATGGGTTTTTCAGATACGGAACAGCCTGCGCCGCTTTATTTCCGCAATACGGGAGAAATGCTTGAGGAATTTTCCTACCTCGATGCCGCAACGGCGAGGAAGGTCGTGATCGACCATCCGCGCGCCATCGCTGCCCGGGTCAGAGAAGGCCTGCTGCCTTTCCCGGATGGTTCTTTTCCACCGAAAATTCCGGAAGCCGATGAACGCATACGTAAACTTACCATGGACACTGCCCTGCAGCTTTACGGCAGAGAAGGGAAGCTGCCGGAAAGCATTGCCGCCCGCCTGGATAAGGAGCTTGATGCCATCATATCCAATGGCTATGCCGTCATGTATGACATTGCCCGGGAACTCTGCCGCAAGAGCAATGAAGATGGGTATATCGTGGGTTCCCGTGGCTCCGTAGGTTCTTCTCTGGTGGCGACCTTCTGCGGCATTACGGAAGTGAATCCGCTGCAGCCGCATTATATATGTCCTCAGTGCCATCACTACGAAGAAGAGAACAGCGGTAAATTTGGCTCAGGCTTTGATCTCCCGGCGAAAAACTGCCCTGAATGTGGCACGCCGATGAAACGTGACGGCCAGGACATCCCCTTTGCCACCTTCCTGGGTTTTAAAGGGAATAAGCAGCCGGATATTGACCTTAACTTTTCCGGCGAGTACCAGGCCAGCGCTCACGCCTATCTGGAAGAAATGTTTGGTCGCGATCACACCTTTAAGGCAGGCACCATCCAGGGCTATGCGGACAAACAGTCGGTTGCCCTGGTACGGCATTATAGCGAGGACAATGGCCTGAATATTGGAAAAAACAGCGCCACTTATCTGAGCAAGGGCATTCAGGGCATCAAAGTTTCGACGGGTCAGCACCCGGGCGGCATTGTTGTGGTGCCGCGTGAACGTGAGGTCTATGACTTTACGCCCATCCAGTATCCGGCGGATAAAAAAGACTGCGGCATCATCACCACCCATTTTGACTTCAATGCCATGCACGACACGATTCTTAAGATCGACGCACTGGGACACGATGATCCGACAATGCTGCGTATGCTCAGCGACATGACGGGAGTGGAGGTTAAGGATATCCCCATACCGGACGAAAAGGTCATGGCGCTCTTTCAGAGTACCGAAGCGATCGGCATCAGGCCGGAGGATTCTACGGCCGGGAGCGCGACGATCGGACTGCCCGAGGTTGGCACGATTATGGCCAGGGAGATGATTAAAGAGACTCACCCCACACGCTTTTATGACCTTGTTCAGCTCGCCGGGCTTTCTCACGGCACGGATGTGTGGAAGGGCAATGCTCAGGAGCTCATCCGTGAGGGCACCTGCACCATCAATGAAGTGATCGGCTGCCGAGACAGCATCATGACGACCCTGATTCACGATGGTCTGGATCCCGAGGACGCCTTTAAAATCATGGAAAAGGTGCGCAAGGGTCGGGGCCTCGATGAGAAGCAGGAAGCAAAAATGAGGGAGCATCAGGTGCCAGAATGGTATATTGAGTCCTGTAAAAAGATTAAGTACCTTTTCCCCAAGGCTCATGCCGCGGCCTACAGCATCAGCACCCAGCGCATCGCCTGGTTCAAAGTCTATTATCCGGAAGCCTATTATTGTTCCTGGTTTACGGTCCGTGGAGATGATTTTAATGCCGACGATAACCTCTGCAGTCCGGAAGCCATCAGCGCACGTTGCCTGGAGCTGCGCGGTCAGTTTCAGAGGCTGGAAAAACCCGAGCAGAAGAAGTTTTATATTCTTGAGATCATCGAAGAGATGAACTTGCGCGGTATTCACTTCTTGCCGCTCGATCTGGCCAAATCAGAGGCTCACCGCTTTACTTCTCCTGCGCCTGGAGAAATTCTGCCGCCCCTGGATATTATTCCGGGGATCTCCCGCAGCCTGGCTCAGCAAATTGTCGAGGCACGCCAGGAGGGTCCCTTCCGCAACTGCGAAGAGCTGGCCCGCCGCTGTCATCTCGGCCAGGCGGCGATGGATGCTCTGCGCAAACAGGGTCTGCTGAAGGGCCTGCCTGAATCAGCACAGCTTGATTTCTTCGCCTTAGCAGGAATCGCCCGGACATGAGGCTTGCCGAGGTCATCATCGCCCATGCGACGCGCGATTTTGATGGGCTGTACAGCTACCGCGTGCCGGACGAACTTGCTGCCGGGCTGGAGGAAGGTGCTCTGGTGGAAATTCCCTTCGGCCGGGGTGACAGCAAGCGCCTGGCTTATGTCGCGGCACTCCGCGACGAGCCGGATGAGCAGCTGAAAACGAAATATCCTCTTAAAGACATATTGCGTGTGGTTTCTCCTGCGATTCTGCGTCAGGATCAGTTTGAGCTGGCCAGGGAAATGCGCCGCCGTTACTTCTGTTCGACAGCGCAGGCCCTCTCGCTGATGGCTCCGCCGGCTCTCATGCGCATGGGCGGGAAAAAAGAGCGCTGCTGCCGCCTGCGTGATGAGGAAAGCGTCATTGAAGCCCTGGAAAACAGTGAATTTCGCTCGCTGGGCCATGTGCGCGTTCTGGAATTCCTGCTCGATGCTGAGGAGGCCAGCCTTTCCGAAATTATGGCAGCCTGCGAGGTCAGCCGCTCCGTCCTTTCTACTCTGGCTAAAAATGGCTGGATTGAGTTCTTTACACGCGAGAGTTCGCGTGAAGTGGAAGAACTGCCTTATCTTCCTGAAGAGAGGGTTCTAAAGCTGAATGACGGCCAGCAGAAAGTCCTGGATGAGCTGCTCGAGCCGCAGGTTTTATTGTCCGGGTCGGAACTCAGCGAGTATCTGCTCTTTGGCGTTACCGGCAGCGGCAAGACAGAAGTCTATCTGCGGGCAGCAGAAAAAGTTCTGAACGAAGGCCGCGACGTCCTTATTCTTGTTCCCGAAATTGCTCTCACCCCCTTAATCTGCAGCCGCCTTGCCCAGCGTTTCGGCGAAGCTGCCGCGGTCTTGCACAGCCGGCTTTCGGCAGGGGAGCGCTACGAGCAGTGGCGGCGTATTCGCAGCGGCGAAAAACACCTGGTCGCGGGAGCGCGTTCTGCCATCTTTGCTCCTTTAAAGGACATCGGACTTATCGTGATCGATGAAGAGCAGGAAAGCTCTTATAAATCAGAGCGCAGCCCGCGCTACGATGCCAGGGAGATCGCCCGTATCCGCGCGATCCAGCACCGCGCAAAACTCCTTCTCTGCTCAGCCACGCCCTCAGTCGTGGCTTTCAGGCGTGCTCTGCAGGGGCGCTCGCAGCTTCTGGAATTAAGCAGCAGAGCTGGAGGTGCCAGCCTTCCGGAAGTTACTCTGATCGACCAACGGCTGGAAATCGCTGCGGGTAACCGCGGAATTCTCAGTCGTGAGCTGCAAAAGGAACTCGAGACCTGTTTTCAGCGGGGCGAGCAGGCCATGATTTTTCTGAACCGCCGGGGGCTTGCCGCCTTTACTCTCTGCCGCAACTGCGGTCAGATCCTCCGCTGTGATAACTGTGACGTTTCCCTGAGCCAACATAAAAATTTCCGCTCCCCGCATGGCGATTCACTGCTGGTCTGCCATTACTGCGGGAAAATGGAAGAGGCTCCCGAACGCTGTCCCAGCTGCGGCAGTCCTGAAATTGGCCCTTTCGGAGTCGGAACTCAGCAAGTGGAAACCTTACTGAAAGAGATTTTTCCAAAACAGCGCTTTCTCCGCATGGACCGGGACAGCACGCTGGGCAGACACGGACATGAGCGCCTGATTGAAGCTTTTGCCCGACACGAAGCCGACTGCCTTATCGGCACACAGATGATCGCCAAAGGTCATGACTTTCCCCAGGTTACGCTGATGGGCATTCTCTCGGCCGATCAAATCCTCGGTCTGCCCGATTATCGGGCGGCAGAACGCGCCTTTCAGCTTATCTGTCAGGCATCAGGGAGAGCCGGCAGAAAAAATCTTCCCGGCAAGGTGCTGATCCAAACCTTTGATCCCCGCAATCCTGTCCTTATGGCAGCCGCCCGGCAGGACTACCGGAGCTTTTATGCGTTGGAAATTGAAAAGCGCCGCCTCCTGGGTTATCCCCCGTTTTTGGATATGGGCTGTCTGACCTTCGCAGGCTATTCCGATGCGGTCACCGGACGGGCGGCCAAAGAGGTGTGGGAACGCATCAGGCAGCTGCTGAAAAAAGAAAGTCAGGAAAAGACCGTACAGCTTTATCAACCCTCCCATGCCCCCATCGAACGGCTGCGCCGTAAATGGCGCTGGCGCATCCTGCTGAAATCCTCTTCGCGCGCCGTTCTGACCTATCTGCTGACAAGTTTCTGCTCCTACAAACTCCCGGAGGGAGTTGCGCTGCAGCTGGACATCAATCCGGAGAATATGTCCTGAGCATACTCGGTTTCGAGAACCTTGCCACTTGCTTTCCACGGGCATCGTGCACGCCTGCTGCAGCTGTGGGACAAACGAGCTATTTGACAGTATAATAAAAAGAATAACTGATCTAAGAAACAAGAAAGTGGTTATTATGGCTTTAAGGAGCATTTTAATTGAAGGAGATCCCACTCTGCGCAAAAAATCGCGCGAGGTCAGACGCTTTGATGAGCGTCTGAAGCAACTTGCAGCAGACATGCTGGAAACGATGCGCCACGATCATGGGGTTGGTCTTGCGGCGCCTCAGGTTGGCATACTTAAGCGCCTCTTCGTCATGAATGTTGACGATGAGACGGGGGATCACGTGATCGTCAATCCCCGTATTATCCGCTCCGAAGGGGAGCAGCATGAAAATGAAGGCTGCCTGTCTCTTCCCGGCCTTTATGCCAGGGTCAGTCGGCCGGCCAAAGTGCTTCTGGAGTACGAAAATCTTGAGGGTGAAACCCTGCAGATGGAGGGGGAAGGGCTCAAAGCCATCTGCATCTGTCACGAAAGCGATCATCTCGATGGCATCCTTTTTCGCGACCGTGCGGAGGGACCGATGTTCAGGCTTGAGCCGGAACAAAATGAGGAAGATCAGGCAGAAGCAGAGGCGGCTGCCGCTGAGAAAGAGACCCTGTGAAAATGAACTTTTCTTCTGCTGAAGCGCTCAGAAAGGCTGTACTTCTCCAGGCAAAGGCGGAGCATAAGGCTCTGCGCCTGCTCTATATGGGCAGCCCGGATTTTGCTGTGCCGCCTTTTAAGGCTCTGCTGCAGGAAGGTTACAGGCTTATCGCCTGTGCCACTCAGCCGGATCGCCCTGTTGGCCGCAAACAGAAGCTCACGCCTACACCCTTGAAGCAGGCCGCCAGTGAGGCAGGACTTCCGGTTTACAGCTGGACTTCCCTGAAGAAACAGGAAGCCAGGGAGGAGCTTGCCTCTTTAAAGCCGGACCTCATCATCACGGCAGCCTATGGCCTGATTCTGCCCCCGGAAATCCTTACCCTGCCTCTTTATGGCTGCCTCAATCTGCATCCTTCAAAACTGCCTCTTTACCGTGGGGCCTCGCCCGTTCAGTCTGCCATTCTGGCAGGAGATAAAGAGACGGCTGCCAGCCTCATGCGCATGGCTGAAGGACTGGACAGCGGGCCACTCATCGCTTCCGTGAATTTCCCGCTCGGCCGTTTGAGTGCGGCGGAGGCTGAAGCCCGGCTTGCCGAACTTTCGGCGGAACTCCTAGTCAAAGTGCTGCCATCTTTTCTTTCAGAAGAGATTCAGGAACTGCCGCAGAATGAAGCTCATGCTGTGTACTGTGGCAAACTGAGCCGGGCCGACGGCGCCCTGGATTTTTCCCGCTCTGCAGCCGAACTGGACGCCCAGATTCGAGCCCTGCAGCCCTGGCCCGGTACCTTTGCCTATTATCGGGGAGAAAAACATAAAGTTCTCGAGGCGGAAATTCTTCCGGAAGATCAGGCGTCTCAGCCCGGAGAAATTCTGCGCGCCGACAAAGAACTTTGGCTGGCGACAGGTCAGGGCATACTCAAGATTCTCCGCCTGCAGCTTCCTTCCGGTAAAATTCTGCCGGCAGCTGATTGCGCCCATAATTTTCAACAAAATGAGTTTTTTGTCTCAGGGAATTCCCCTCAGGCTTTGAAAGGAGATCGTTCATAACTATGCCCGGAATGTTTTATATTGATAAATGGTATATTTTGCTGATCGTTCCCTGTATGCTGCTTTCGCTTCTGGCTCAGGCCCTGGTGAAGTCACGTTTCCACAAGTACAGCCAGATCCGCAATCGCAGGGGTTACCGCGGTAGAGATGTCGCTCAGATGATTCTGCGTAGCTACGATATTCTTGATGTGGCGATTGAGCCTGTACAGGGACAGCTGACGGACCATTTCAGTCCTAAAGAAAAAGTTCTGCGGCTTTCGGAACCGGTTTTTGCTGCCGATTCTATCGCGGCCCTGGGGGTTGCGGCTCATGAATCTGGACATGCTATACAGACGGAAAAGCATTACCTGCCCAACCTTATTCGTCAGGGTATTTTTCCCGTTGCCCGTATCGGTTCTTCTGCAGGTCCCTGGCTCGCCATCATCGGCCTGGCCATGAATGCCAAGACCCTTTTCTCTGTGGGCATTCTGCTCTACGCGGCTGCTGTGGCTTTTTTTATTGTCACTCTGCCTGTGGAATTCGATGCCTCCCGCCGTGCCATCCAAATTCTCGATGAGCAGGCTATTCTCGATCCCGACGAACTGGAAGGCGCCAAAGCTGTCCTTAAGGCGGCTGCCCTGACCTATGTGGCCTCTGCGGCGACAGCCCTGGCCTCGCTGATCCGTCTGCTCCTGCTGGCCCGCGAGCGCGATGAACACTGAGCGCCTGAAAGCTGGAAAAGAGAAGGCTGAGAAGCCGGCTGCGAAAAAGCAGCGGCCAGATCCGGCGCGCCTCTGTGCGGCCCGGGTGCTTGCTGATGTTGTACTGGAACACGCATTTTCTAATGAAAGTCTGGACCGACACCTGCGTTCAGCAGACCTCACACGTGAAGAAGCAGCCTTTGCCACAGCACTGACCTACGGAACGCTAAGCCGCTACCCGGCTCTGGATCTGCAGCTGAATAAGCTTCTTGAGAAGAATCTTGACAGTCTTGACGTCTGGGTGGGTATCTGCCTGCGCCTGGGAGCCTGGCAGATTCTCTACTCCTATGCCACACCGGCCTCAGCTGCGGTCAATGAGAGTGTAAAGCTTTGCCGTTACTTCGGTAAAGAATCTGCGACCGGTCTGGTGAATGCCGTGCTGCGTAAATTGGATCGTGCCAGGATAGAAGGAAAAATCACTTTCCGGAGCAAGGAGATCGGCCCCTCCCTGGGGCTTTCTACAGAACTCTTCGGGCTCTTTCGCAAATGGTATGGCGAAGAAGCCGCCGTCAGCATCGGCAGGGCTTTTCTCGATGACGATGTATGGCTGACCCTGCGTGTCAATCCACGGCAAGGAAGTGTTGAAGAACTGCGTGCCGCCTTTTTGGGCAATGGAGCCGAAGTTGAGAACGGTCGATATCTCCCGGGAGCCTTGCGTATTAAGGGTGGCGAGCGGCATCTCGACGAGCTTGAAGCCTACCGTACCGGCCTGTTTATGGTACAGGATGAGGCTGCCCAGCTCTGCGGCGTCCTCTCCGGCTGCGAAAAAGCTAAAGAAATCATTGATGTCTGTGCGGCCCCCGGTGGTAAAACCTGCGATTTTGCGGAGCGCAGTCCTGACGGAGCACGTATCCTGGCGATGGATTTGAATATGGAGCGCCTGCAGAAGCTAAAGCAAAATGCTGAACGGCTGGGGCTCCAAATTACCTGTCTGGAGCGTGACGCCAGTCAGTCGGATTTAGCGCAGAACCTGAGAGATGAGGGTCTCTTAAGCGCAGAGGGAGCGGACTTCGTGCTCGCGGATGTTCCCTGCAGTGGGCTTGGTCTCCTGCGCCGCAAAGCAGAAATTCGTCTGCGCATGTCTTATGAAGAACTCCTTCGTTTTCCACCCCTGCAGCAGAAGATTCTTGAAACAGCTGCAAGTCTTGTGCGTGTTGGCGGACATCTCATGTACTCGACCTGTACGCTCAATCCGCAGGAAAATGAAAATCTTGTCCGCAGCTTCCTGAGTTCGCAGGCGGGCAGGAATTTTCGTATAAAGCCTCTGTCCGGCAAGCTTCCGCCGAAACTTCGTGCCGATCTCAGCAAAGAGGAAAGCTCGCGCAGACTGCTCGAAGAAGGTTTTATTCTGCTTCGCCCGGATCTCGTTCCCCTGGACGGCTTTTTTATTGCCCTAATGGAAAAAGAGGCGTGATGGGAATCCTTCGAGGCCAACAAAGTCAGGAGACACGTGAGTGAGAGTGATCTGAGCTTTAGCAGATATCCTGGTTCGCGGGCTTTGCTGCCGGAAGGGCTTTGAGCCAGATGCAGATGCTCCTGCGTTCTAAAAGAAGAAAGTCAGCAGCGATGAAACGAAATTTTCTTGATCTTGAAAAAAGTGAGATTGAAGACTTCTGTCGGCAAAAGGGCCTTCCGGCTTACCGCGCAGGACAGATTTTTCGCTGGCAGGCGAGGGGAATTGCCAGTTTTGACGAGTTGACTGATCTCAGCAAGGAGCTGCGGGAAGCTCTTGATGAAGCCTTTTATCCAGGACTGCCAAAAGCGGGAAAGAGCCTGGCCTCCAAGCTGAGTTCGTCCAGAAAAGCGATTCTCATGCTGAAGGATGGGGAGATTATTGAGGCCGTCCTTATGCGCCATCGTTACGGACTCTCCGCCTGCCTTTCGACTCAGGCCGGCTGTCGCATGGGCTGCCGCTTCTGTGCCTCTACGGGACTTGGCTTTCACCGCCATCTCAGTCGCGGTGAGCTGCTCGGTCAGCTTCTCTGGCTACAGCGGGAAGCGGGAGAAAAGATTGATCGCATCGATCTCATGGGGATAGGCGAACCCCTGGAAAATCTTGAAGAAGTCCTGGCTTTTATTCGTCGCATTCGCGATGAAGAAAGTCTGAATATTTCGCCGCGCAAGCTGACCCTTTCAACTTGTGGCCTGGTTCCCGCGATGAACGAACTCGCCCAGTCAGGCCTGCCGCTCACCCTGGCGGTTTCTCTGCATGCGCCCAATCAGGAAATCAGGGAGAAGCTGATGCCGGTTGCCAGGTTGTATCGCTATGACGAGCTGCTCAGAGCCTGTAAAGCTTATTTTGCAGCAACCGGCAGGAGGGTAAGTTTCGAGTATGCCCTCTTCAAAGATGTGAATGATCGTCCTGAGCATGCCGAAGAGCTGGCCCGCAGGCTCGCAGATATGCAGGGTCATGTCAACCTTATTCCGGCTAATGCGGTGGCAGGGACTGGTCTTCTGGCCTCCGGGGAAAAGCGCTGCCGGAAATTTCAGACCATCCTTGAACGCCGCCATATTCAGGTCACGCTGAGGCGTTCACTGGGTCAGGATATCGATGCTGCCTGCGGGCAACTGCGCCGCAACCAGCTAAGCCCATCCTGACCTGCACAGGAAATTCTGACCCGCTTGGCTCACCCTGAATCCTCTCTGAGTTTATCTGGTCCGGCTGAACGAAGCCGGGTCAGAGGGATCACAGCTTGCCCCCATTCTACGCAGATGCTAGAATTCAAATTGAATAAGCAGCCCATTTCTGCGGCTTTAGCTGGCGTGAATGGACAGCATGGACGGGTAAAACCCGGCAAAGGAGCCATGGTGTAGTCATGAAGGAAACGCTCAGGTTTTCCACGATAAGCGAATGCGGTCCTGTCCGAGAGCAAAATGAGGACAATCTGGCCACGTATCGCCATGAATCCGGCTGGCCCTGTGCTTTTATTGTGGCCGACGGTATGGGTGGTCATCAGCACGGCGAACTGGCGAGCCGTATTGCTGTGGACTATTGCCGTGATCGCCTCGCTGCCGATCTGGGTTCTCTGAATCAGCCGGAACGTCTGGAAAGCCTTCTCAGCGATGTCATCCAGAAGGCCAATATCAAAGTTTATCTCAAATCTCTCGAAGATCAGCGCAATAGCGGTATGGGTACGACCCTCACGATGGCCGTATTCTTTCAGGACAGTGTCTATGTGGCTCATATTGGGGATTCCCGCTGCTATATTCTGCGCGGCGGTGTGATGGAAAAACTTTCACGTGATCATACGGTGGTCCAGGAAATGCTTGACGCTAAAACGATTACCGAAGAGGAGGGAGCCACGCATCCTCAGCGCCATATTTTGACGCAGGCCCTGGGCGTTCCGGAATATCTGCAGCCGGAGGTGCTGCATCTGGATTTAAAGCGCCACGACCGCTTTTTACTCTGCAGCGATGGTCTGCACGGTTTTGTCGATGATTTCAGCCTCGGTGAAACGTTGCGGATGTCAACGGATCCAGATTCCTGTGCCCGTGACCTCGTTGATCTTGCCCTGAAAAAAGGGAGCAACGACAATATCACGGCCATCGTGATCTTCGCGTAGTGGAGGCGAAGTCATGAAAGTGGCACAACATTATCTGAGTGCCGGCCAGGTTCTGGGCGGACGTTATCAGATTATTGATTCACTCGGCCAGGGAGGTATGGCGTATGTCTACCTTGCTCTGGATTTGGAAAGTGGTCAGAAGATTGCCCTGAAAATGATGCGAGAAGAACTCTCGGATGATCCGGAGTTTATTAAGCGCTTCGCCACAGAGGCCCGTGCTGCAGCCAGTCTCGATCATCCCAACATTGTCAGAGTTCTGGACTATGGTCAGGATCATAATATCCGCTACATCGTCCAGGAATATGTTGAAGGTAAAACCCTCAAAGATCTTATCCTTGACCAGGGACCGCTGCATTGGGATCTGGCTGTTCCCCTGATGATTCAAATCGGCCTTGCCCTTGAACATGCTCACAAGCGGGGTATCATACATCGCGACATGAAGCCGCAGAATGTCCTTGTTTCTCCGCAGATGGTGGCCAAGGTGACCGATTTCGGCATCGCAAGGGCGAGCAATGCCAACACCATCACGCTGACCGGCGGGGTGGCCTTTGGCTCTGTACACTATTTTTCACCTGAACAGGCGCGCGGTGGCAATGTGACCGAACGTTCCGATCTATATTCTCTCGGCATCATGCTCTATGAGATGCTGACCGGTGAGCTTCCCTTTGATGGAGATTCTTCGGTTGCTGTAGCCATTAAGCAGCTGCAGGAGATGCCGCTCAGGCCTTCTTCACTCATCAACCATCTGCCGCCTGCCCTCGATGATATTATCTTCAAAGCCATACAGAAAGTCCCGGAACGCCGCTATCAGAATGCCCGTGAATTTGTCGATGAGCTGGATCGTTTTATGATTAACCCCCGCGGACGATTTGGTGTGATTCGTGCGGGCGGGGTGACGGATTGGTCCAGCGGAACGACGGCCATAGGTGTGGGCGCTGGAGAATCTCACTTTGAGAAAGTCGAAGAAATTGAGGAAACCCTGAGCAGAAGGCGCTTCAGTCGTATCCGTGATGCCATCCTGATCTTTTTCCTGGTGATTGCAGCCGTAGCTGGTCTTGCTTACGGCGTTCGTTATGCGGTGGGTAAACTTTCTCTGCCGCCTTCCGTGAAGGATAGTGACACGGTCGTGGTGAGCCGCTATATTGGCCGCATGGCAGATGAAGTTGAGCCTGAGCTCAAAGAGATCTATGGCACAAATTACAGTTTGATTCCCGTCAAAAGCGAAACGCAGGAGCCAGGGATTATTTTTGATCAGGATCCCGCCTATGGCACAAAGCTGCGTCCTGGGGATCTGCACATTGAACTCAAATATTCCACAGGAAAAGAAGTCGTCAAAATCGGCGACCTGAAAAATATGAGCGAAAGCGAGGCCAGAGAATGGCTGCGCAGCCATAATCTCGTCGCCCTTTTCCGCAAAGAGACTTCCATGCAGGTTCCTGCAGGGAAGGTCATCCGCAGTGACCCTGAAAGTGGAGAGGAGACTGAGTCGGGATCTTCGGTCATCGTGTTTATTTCCAGAGGCAAAGACCAGGCAGAAGTTCCGCCTCTCCTGGGCCTTTCCTGGACTGAAGCTGTGCAGCGCGCCGAAGATATGGGCATTCGCCTTTCCGGTCGCAGTGTGCATCGCGAAGCCGGTGAAATCGTGGACCTCCCCGAGTCGGAGCGCGTTCTGGTCAATCAGAAAACGGATGCGGGCAAGGAAGTCAGAAACGGCTTTACCCTGGAGGTTGAATATGGCACGGCGGAAGACTGGCAGCGCGTACAAAACGGGGAAGACCTGAGCAGCTCCAGAATGGAAGGAATTTCAGGTCAAAATGGAGTCTATGTCATGAACATGGTGGGTCCTCTCTCATCTGCTCTGAATTACCTTGATTCTCGCTGGCCTGCTGATGCTCCGAGATACCAGATCGTATATGCCAGTGGAAGCAACCCGGCCGATCCTAACCTCCGGGTATACGATCAAAGTGTGCCCTCTGGGGAAATCATCAATCCCTATACGACCAGCCTTATTCTCTATGTCCAGTAAGACCCCGACGGCGAGAATTCTGCGCGGCGTGGCCGGTGTTTACCTGCTGGATAATCCTGACAGCGGTTTTCATGACTGGGCCGTACCGCGCGGTCTTTTCCGCAAGCAAGGGCTTAAACCACTGCCCGGAGATCTGGTCAATTATGAGCCTTCCGGCGATCCGGATATTCCCTATGTCATCAGCCGGATTCTGGAACGCAAAAATGTCCTTCAACGCCCACCTGCAGCCAATATTGATCTTCTGCTGATTACCTCAGCGGCCGTCGTCCCCAAAACAGATTATTTTTTCATCGATCGCATGCTTGCCTATGCTGTGAAAAATCATATCGAACCTGCCCTTATTCTGAATAAAGGAGATTTAGCGGGAGCAACGGAAGAAAAAAGACGCTTCCTGGATAATTATCTGCCCTCCGGCTTCCCCCTTTTCTTTACCGCAAAAGATCAGGAGCCACAGGAGCTGAAAAAAGCCATCTCTGGAAAATTTGCAGTTTTCTGCGGCAAAAGCGGTGTTGGGAAATCGTCCCTGATGAATCGTCTTCTGGGCAGAACCCTGCTCGAAACCGGGAGCCTGAATGAGCGTGGAAAACATGGCCGACAAACCACGCGCTCCATCGAACTCTATGCCTTTGAAGGAGCCTGGCTGGCTGACACGCCGGGTTTTCAGAGCCTTGATGCCCAGCTTTTGGGTATGACCGGCACTGACCTTGTTCTCGCTTACCCCGAGATGGCCGAGGCGGCCACCCATTGTCGCTATCGTGATTGCCGGCATCTGGGAGAAGAGGGCTGCGCCGTGGACACAGCAAATATGTTACCTGAGCGGCTGGAGCGCTACCGGCAGCTGCGCCGCGAGCTTGATGCGCTGAAGCCGCGCTACTAAGCGCGGCTGCGGGCTTTGTGAACGCCTGGCGAGCAGAAATGCTTCATACCTGCTAAGATAAGCAAAACACAGCTTAGGAGGGCCTATGCCTGATTTTCTCTGCACTGCCGCCGCGCGGCAAAAAGTCCAGATCGCCCCATCGCTGCTATCTGCAGATTTTACCCGGCTCCGTGAGGATCTGGAACGTCTGGAAGGGGAAGCCGATCTCTACCATCTCGATATTATGGATGGTCATTTCGTCCCTAATATCAGCTACGGACCGGGGATTGTTAAGCAAATTCGCAAGCTCAGCGATAAGCCGTTGGATGCCCATCTGATGGTTTCCGAACCGGAACGCTGGATTTCTCCCTTTCTGGATGCTGGCGCTGACCTTATCAGCTTTCACCTGGAAGCGACGCCGCATCCTCATCGTTTAATTCAGCAGATCAAAGCGGCGGGTTGCCGGGCGGGTCTTGCCATCAACCCGGGAACGTCTGAGCTTTTACTTGAACCTTTATTGGAGGAGCTTGATCTGGTGCTCGTTATGAGTGTCAATCCGGGCTTTGGCGGTCAGTCGTATCTGCCTCTGGCAGAAAAAAAGCTTGCCAGACTGAGTTGCCTGGCTTCTGAGCAGGATCTGCCTTTTGCTCTGGAAGTGGATGGTGGCATCAAGCGCACGACGATCGGGGCTGCGACGCGTGCTGGAGCCCGCATTTTTGTTGCAGGCAGCGCTGTCTTTGCGGCTGACGACCCGGCAGCGGAGATCCGTGAACTCAAAAAACTGGCGCTCAGCTCAGCGGCTGAATATGTTTGATGAGTTTTTTTACAGATTCATATAGCCCTTGGCGGTCGCAGAGAACTTGTTTTTTCGCCGTTAGTCATCAAGTTCTTTAAAGTCCATGACCGTGATGATCTTTCAGGATCATTAATGTGATGCCCATAAGAGCGGTCAGGGCTATTTTGACAGGCTGCGGCACAGTCATTAAAATGTGAGAAATTTCACCTGTGCAATCCCTTCGGGATTTTTGTACAGCATAATGATCTAAGTCTGTTATGAAGGGGGAAGACTCAGATGGACAAAAAGAATGCCTATGATGTGTTAAAGGAAAGGGGTTATATTGCCCAGGTGACGGACGAAGCCAAAGTTCGTGATCTTTTTGACCGGGGGCCCGTCACTTTTTATATCGGGTTTGACCCTACGGCGGACAGCCTGCATGTTGGGCATTTTCTGACGATGATGGTCATGTCCAGGCTGCAGCAGATGGGCCATCGACCCATAGCGATTCTCGGGGGAGGCACGGGCATGATTGGCGATCCCTCGGGACGCCAGGATATGCGCCAGCTTATGGACATGGAGCGGGTCAACCAAAATGTGGAACGCTTTAAAAAACAGATGTCCATTTTGCTAGACTTTTCCGAAGGGAAAGCTCTGATGCTCGACAACTCGGAATGGATCCTGCCTCTCAATTACATTTCATTTATTCGCGAGATCGGCTCACAGTTTTCGGTTAACCGCATGCTTACAGCAGAATGCTACAAAAGCCGACTGGAGACAGGCCTGACTTTCCTGGAATTCAACTACATGCTGCTGCAGGCGAATGACTTTCTGCAACTCTACCGCAAATATCATTGCACCATACAATTTGGCGGCGACGATCAGTGGTCGAATATTCTCGCCGGCGCTGATCTTATCCGCCGCAAGGATGGTGGCGAAGCTGAAGGCGTGACCTTAAAGCTGCTTACAAAATCTGATGGAACAAAGATGGGCAAAACAGCCAGCGGCGCCCTCTGGCTGGATGAAAAGAAATGCCCTGTCTATGATTTCTACCAGTACTGGCGAAATATTGAGGATGATAAGGTCATTGAGTGCATGAAACTTCTGACTTTCATGCCTCTTGAAGAAATTGAGAATTATGCCAGCTTAGAAGGCTCGGAAATCAATGAAGCCAAAAAACGTCTCGCTTTTGAAGTCAGCAAGATTATTCATGGCGAAGCAAAAGCACGGGAAGCAGAACGGCAGGCTGAGGAAATCTTTTCCGGAGCCGGACGTTCCAAGGATATGCCGGGAACAGAGCTTTCGGAAGCCGACTTTGGCCGCCAGCTGCTGGATATTCTGCTTGAGGTGAAGTTCCTGCCCTCCAAAGGGGAAGGCCGTCGTCTTATCCAGCAGAATGGTCTCTATTTGAATGATGAGCCGGTGAATGATTTTGGCCGCACGCTCGAAGCCTCCGATATTCACGAGGGCGCGGCCATTGTCCGCAAAGGCAAAAAGAATTATTTTGCCCTGAAAATAAAACACTGATGGGCGGTATGTCTGTTTCTCCGGCCTGAATCTATGGGATCTGCCGAGGCCTCAAACTGGCAGAACGGATTGGCTCAGCTTGTCCCTTTGTCAGAATAAAGAGAAAAAAGCGTCATCAGCTTCGGAGATAAGGCTGTGAACAAGCCCTTCGCAGAGAACAGAGCTGCTCTGCGAAGGGCTTTTGCAGTTTATCTTATTTCCCCTGGAGCTAAGAGCAGTTCGTTGACACTATCCCGGCAGAGCCATTGACGCAAGGCTTCGGCCCGGCGCTCAAGCTCTGTCTGCCAGAGCAGAGAGGGATCCTGAGAACGGCGGCTGTCCGAGAAAGTGCCCAGCAGAGGCAGGGACGCTTGTGCTTTCATGCGCTTCAGCAGACTGCGCCCACGTCGGGAATAGGCCAGAACCTGGAGGAAAGCAGGACTTTGCCCCAGAAGTTCAGCTTCATCCCGTCGGATGTCCAAAACGAGCGAAAGGAGGGCGCGCCGAATACGTGCGGCGCTGAAATTCCTGCTTTTCAGGCTTTCAATCTGGATATCCTGAGGCTCCTTTTCGCCAAGCATTTTAAGGAGATAGTCGGCCAGTCCATTTTCCATGTAGCGAAGGGGAGTGAGTTTCTCACTTTTTCCTGCCCTCTGCAGGAGGAAAACGGCGAGGGGCAACCAATCCTCATCACTCAGTAGTCTGCCCTGGCGGGCTTCACTTAAGAGGAGAGACAGAGAGTCCACAGGCATGAGGCTGAGCAGCTGATCGAGCAGGGCCTCCTTCGGAAAAAATTCTTGTCCTGCACGCAGTCCCTGAGCTTCGATAAGCCCACGAATCTTCTCCGCAGAAATGTCTCCGGGAGAAGTAGCAGGATTGCGCCAGAGCATGAAAAAGCCTGGCTTAGACACGCCTGTGGGAAGTTCTTCCAGCTGTTTCAGGTATTCCACACAGAGCCGGGCGTTGGCTTTATCGAGACAGCTTGCAGCGACTTCATCACCTGTGATCTCGCGCAAGGCGCAGCCGCGGGCTGCGTGCGGGCTCAGGCCGGAACGTATTCCCTCACGGATCTTCTCTTTGAGCTCAGGCGTTTCCGGGCTGAGGTAAGCTGCGCAGCGCTTCAGACTGTCTTTATCGGGAATTTCGGAACCTGCAGCGAGCAGATCAACGATGCCCGAACCGGCGAGCAGCCGCACCCCGCCCCGGGCAAAGCTTTCGCCATCGGCCAGGGAAAAGGCAAGAGGAAGGCGTAAAACCAGATCGGCCCCGCCTTTTACAGCTGCTTCAGCCCGCCTTCGGCTGGAGAGAAGAGCAATACTGCCTCGCTGACAAAAACTGGAAGAGAGGGCCAGTACGATTGGACAGCGTTCCCCGAGCTTCTCGCGTATTTCTCTGAGCTGAGCGGCATGGCCCCGGTGGAATGGATTATATTCTGCGATCAGAGCGACGGTAGGCATACTTGGCTCCTTCTTAATTTTGCTTATGGATTTTTGTATTATACTAGCATAGCCGGATCTTTCTGGAGACTTCAACTCAGCGTTAAGGCTGGCAGGGAAGGACTAAATGGGCGTAGAGAAACTCAAAGTTAAGTCTGTGGATTCTGAGGAAACTGAAGAGCTTACGGAAAAACCACGTTCCATTCAGTCCCCGAAGAGGGATGTTGAAGATTTTGATATCCCGCCCATGCCTCAGGTAAAACCACAGTCGATATTTGTGCAGAATGCGTCTGCCCGGAAGCTGAGCCGCCACAGGGGTGGCAAGTCCAGGCGCCCGGTAAAGTTCAGCAGTTTGCGTGAGCTTTTTGCTGTATCGCGTCGTTCGCGGGCGCTCGCTGCTTTATCTTTATTTCTTATTCTCGCCCTTTTGCTTGCCCTCGGTCTGCACGCCCTCAAGTCTCATCGTCTGCCCCCTCCTCCAAAGGATCTTGCCTGGCATGCCCTGGAGATTCCCAATCTTCAGGATGAACTTTTTGTCCGTGCCGGCGGAGCGCGCAGCCGTTATCAGGATCTGCTATCTCTTTATCTGCGCAAAGATGAGCTTGGAGAATATGTGTTGCCGGCCCTCATCTCTGAACATGAGCAGCCGGGAAAAGTGGCGACGCCTTTTGTTCTCCGTCCTCTGGAACATGAAGCGATTAGTCCGGAGGATCAGTTGCTTCTGGGGCAGCTTTTTCTGGCGAGACGGGACTTTTTCCGCTTTCTTGACTGGCAGAAGGCTTTTCTCAGGCGCTTTCCTGAAGCGGATTTTTCCGAGGGCGGTGAGGCGGAAAATTGGCCTCTCTGCCTGGCCTATCTGCGTCAGCTCTTATTGTCGGCGCAGATTTTTGATGACGAGCAGATCAAAGAGGTCATCAGTCAGCAGGCTTTCGGCCTTCTCCCTCTTTTTAAAAACACTCTCCCCGCAAGTGAAAAAATTCGTCTGCATCCGCTGACATATCCGGAAGTCGATGCGGCACAGCCTGAGAAGAACATGAATAAAGAAACGCGCGAACTGCCAGTTCTGCGTTTAGCCGATGTGGATCTCTGGGTTCTTAAGACGCTTGCCAGTTTGTTTCAGGAATGGCAGGACTGTGCGGCTGGCTGGACGCAGATTCTGGCTGAGACAACTGTGGGAAATGACTTTCTTGCTTACGGCCTTACGGCAGATGAAAAAACGCTTATCTCCTCGGCCGGCAGCACTTTCCGCGTGGATACGCTGCAGAATCTCAGCCTTTTGCAGGTTCTCAGAGACGCTGGTCTGCCCTTTGAAAAGGGAGCCTCGCGCTTTGCTTCACTGCTTGCCCGTGATTCTCAGCTTTTTGTGGATTATCATATGATCAGTCTGACTCCTTTGAGCGCGAATCCGTCTCTGGAAGCCGAACTCCGGCTGCTCGATCTGCTTGGCCAATCGGGAGATCTGTCTGTCCGGAAGGGGCTGGAGCAGGCTCTGGCTCAATTTCGTCTGGATCAGGAGCGCTCCCTGGGTGAGCACAGTTTATATTTTGTCAAAGTGAGCGATGAAATCAGGCTGCCGTTTCGTGAGAACGCTCTGGCCATCCTCTATGCAGCCCCATGAACTGAGAAGAACTTGCTCGACAATTAAGAAAATACAGATAAGGGCAGCCAGAGCCTACAAACAGAAGGAGAAAAGAAGATGGATGAAAATTTCATGCGTGAAATCAAGCGGATTATTCGCGGCGCTGGGCAGCAAATTCGTGAGGCCAGGGATATCCACGCCAGGGTGAAATCAAACTTTCGCGATCTGGTGACCCCCTATGACCTGCAAATACAGAAGTATCTCCAGTCGGAACTGTCAGCCCTCCTGCCGGAGGCTGCATTTATCGGGGAAGAAGATACAGGCAGCGGCAAAAGTTCGCTCTCCGCTGTTGAGGCTGAACGCTGTTTTATTGTAGATCCTATTGATGGAACGACGAACTTTTGTTTTGGCTTGAAAAAAAGTTGTACGGCGATAGCCTATGCGGAAAAGGGGACGGTCATGGCCGCGGCGGTTTATGATCCTTTTCTGGACGAGCTCTTTTGGGCTGAAAGAGGAAAGGGCGCCTATCTCGGTGAGGAACGCCTTCATGGCAGCCGTGGCCCGCTGGAGGAAGGGATTTTTATTTTTGGCACCTCGGCTTACGGGGAAGACGACGATCTGAGCTTTGCCCTGATCCGGGAGTGCTATGAACGCAGTATCAGCCTGCGTCGCCTCGGCTCGGCGGAACTGGATCTGTGTAACGTGGCTGCCGGGCGCGCTGCGCTTTATTTCGAAGGGGCGCTCTTCCCCTGGGATATCGCCGCAGGTTCACTGATCTGTGAAGAAGCCGGTATGCAGGTCTTTAACTGGGAGCATCGTCCGATAGAGCTGGACAAAAAAGAAAGTGTGGTTGCGGGCAATGCAGAGACGTTAGCTCAATGGTTTGAGATTCTTGGCCGACTCAGGGAGAGAGCCTGAATTCGCCATTTCTGCGTTGAAGAGAGGGAGCAAATCGCCTATACTTTAAAAAGTTGATTTTGCTCTGATGATGTGAGTTCTGTTCAGGATTGATCTCAGCCTGGGGCAGAAGCGGGAAGCTATCCGCAGTAAGAAGAAGTCCGGCGCTTGGAACCCGTAGACCAGGTGGAGGCAGGGCCCACAGAGGAATAGAGCTGAAACCTCAGAAGACTGAAGAAGATGAAAAGGGGATAAACATGACTTTTATTGAAAGCATGATCGAAAAAGCGAGAGCTGCAGGAAAGACGGTCATTTTGCCGGAAAACGAAGATGAACGCGTGCTCAGAGCAGCCGTCCGCTGCACTGAACTGAAAATAGCCCACATTATTTTGCTGGGAACTCTGGAAGAGAGCCAAAAGGTATGCCCTGATCTGGATTACAGCGGCATCACTTTTGTGAATCCCAAAGACAGTCCGGATTATGAGAGCTTTGCTAATCAATTTTACGAAATGCGCAAACGCAAGGGCATCAGCCCGGAAAAAGCGCATATGCAAATTCTGGACAAAACCTATTTTGGCATGATGATGATGAAAAACGATCAGGCTGATGCTCTCGTTTCCGGTGCTGCGCACAGCACTGCGGACACTCTGCGTCCGGCGCTGCAGATTCTGCGCACTAAGGAAGGGACAAAACTGGTGTCGGCTTTCTTTATTATGGTGACCCAGCGCAAGGATCTGGGTGACAACGGACTCTTTCTCTTTGGCGACTGTGGCCTGAACGAAAATCCGGACGCTGAGGCTCTCTCGGAAATTGCCCTGGCTACGGCAGACACCTTCCGTTTCTTTACGCACGATGAGCCCCGCGTGGCTATGCTTTCCTATTCCACCTTTGGCAGCGCTCACAGCGATCTTACCGAGAAAGTGATTGAGGCGACCCGTCTGGCTCAGAGCAAGGCGCCCGATCTGATCCTCGATGGTGAGCTGCAGGTTGATGCCGCCCTTGTCCCCGCTACTTCAGACCGTAAGGCCAAGGGCAATAAGGTCGAGGGTAAGGCCAATGTCTTTATTTTCCCTGACCTGGATGCTGGCAATATCGGCTACAAACTTGTCCAGTACCTCGGTAATGCTGAGGCCTACGGCCCGCTGCTCCAGGGCATTGCCAAGCCTGTCAACGACCTGTCGAGAGGCTGCTCCACAGAAGATATCGTCGGTGTGGTGGCCATTTCCGCTGTACAGGCCAGCGCTCAGTAGGCAGTGGCTGTCCACCGGCCTGAAACAAATCGTACTAAATTAAAGGAGATCTTTATGAAAATACTGGTTATCAACGCGGGTTCGTCCTCACTCAAATATCAGCTGCTTGACCCGGAAAAGGGTACGCTTCTGGCTAAAGGCCTCTGTGAGCGTATCGGCCTTGATGGCCCGGTGCTGAAGCACAGCCCGGCGGGCAAAGACAAGGTGGTCATAGAGAAAGAAATGAAGGATCACCAGCAGGCGATTGCGCTTGTGCTTGAGGCTCTGACAGACAAAGAGCATGGCGTGATTGCTTCCATGGATGAAATCGATGCTGTCGGCCACAGAGTGGTCAACTGCGGTTCTTTCTATGCTGAATCAGTCCTGATTGATGAAAAGGTTAAAAAAGCCATCCGTGATTGTTATCCGCTATCGCCACTGCATAATCCGGCCAATATGACGGGTATCGAAGCCTGCGAAAAAGCCATGCCCGGCAAACCCATGGTCGCTGTCTTCGATACGGCTTTTCATCAGACCATGCCGGAAAAAGCTTATATCTACGGGCTTCCCTACAAGTATTACGAAAAGTATCAGGTCAGACGCTATGGCGCGCATGGCACATCTCATCGCTTTGTTTCGCAGAAGGCTGCAGACTTTCTCGGCAAAGATCCAAAGGATCTGCGCCTTGTCACCCTGCACCTGGGCAATGGCTCTTCACTGGCAGCTGTCAGGGGCGGCGTCTGTGTAGATACCTCAATGGGTTTCACACCGCTTTCGGGCCCCCTCATGGGCACACGCTGCGGGGATATTGATCCGGCTATTGTTCCTTTCCTGATGAGTCAGGAGGGCCTTGATGCCAAAGGCATCGACCGTGTCATGAATAAAGAGAGTGGCGTCTTCGGTGTCTCAGGGGTTTCCTCCGATTTCCGTGATCTTGCGGAAGCGGCCAGTCAGGGAAATCACCGCGCTCAGCTGGCTCTTGATCTCTTTGCTTATCAGGTTAAAAAGATTATGGGGAGTTATATCTTTGCCATGGGCGGCTGCGATGCGATTATCTTTACGGCAGGGATTGGTGAAAATGATGACCTGACCCGCGCGGCGATCTGTGAAGGCCTGGAAGATCTCGGCATTAAGATGGACCTCGGCAAAAACAAGGGCCTGCGTGGTCAGGATGCTGATGTTTCAGCCCCGGACAGCAAAGTGCGTATTCTTATTCTGCCCACGAATGAAGAACTGATGATTGCCCGGGATACCATGGCCATCGTTAATAAACTCTGAAAATACCAGTAAAAGGAAAGTTGCAAGCCCATGGCAAAGAATGAGAAATTTGTAGAAGATATCACACCGATGGATGTGGATTTCGCCCAGTGGTACACCGATGTCGTAAAAAAAGCAGAATTGACGGATTATTCCTCCGTCAAAGGCTGTATGATCCTGCGTCCCTACGGTTATGCCATCTGGGAGAACATCATGCACGAACTGGATCGGCGCTTTAAAGAACTCGGCCATGTTAATGTGGCCATGCCGATGTTTATTCCTGAGAGCCTGCTGCAAAAGGAAAAAGATCACGTGCAGGGTTTTGCCCCGGAAGTGGCCTGGGTCACCCAGGGCGGGGAGAGTGTTCTCCAGGAACGGCTCTGCGTTCGTCCGACATCCGAAACCCTTTTCTGCGAGCACTACGCCAAGATCGTCCATTCCTGGCGCGATCTTCCCAAACTCTATAATCAGTGGGTTTCGGTCGTTCGCTGGGAAAAGACCACGCGTCCCTTCCTGCGCACGACGGAATTTTACTGGCAGGAAGGGCATACCATCCATGCGACAGCAGAAGAAGCCCGTGAAGAAACCCTGCGCATGCTCAAATGTTATCAGGATTTTTACCGGGAATGGCTGGCCATTCCTGTCATCTCCGGCCGTAAGACTGACAAAGAGAAATTCGCCGGAGCCGAGGAAACATATACAGTTGAAGCCATGATGCATGATGGCAAGGCGCTGCAGGCCGGAACCTCGCATTATTTCGGTGACGGCTTTGCCCGTGCCTTCAACATTATGTATTCGGATAAGGACAACGTGCAGCGCTATGTGCATCAGACCTCCTGGGGAGTTTCGACACGCATGATAGGCGGCATTATCATGGTTCATGGCGATCAGGATGGCCTGGTTCTCCCGCCCCGTGTTGCGCCGTTGCAGGTGGTTATCATTCCCATTGCTCAGCAGAAAGCCGGCGTCATGGAAGCTGCAGAAGCTTTGCTTGAGAGGCTCAAAAAGAAGTTCCGCGTGAAGATGGACGATTCAGATAAAATGCCAGGCTGGAAGTTTTCCGAATACGAGATGCGTGGCGTTCCCGTGCGTCTTGAACTTGGACCGCGCGATATTGCCGCCGGACACTGTGTGGCCGTCCGCCGCGATACCCGGGAAAAGCTGACCTTATCACTGGATGATATCGAGGACAGTCTGTCCGCTTTGCTGGATCAAATTCATGACTCGATGTATGCAAAGGCCGAGGAAAGCTTGCGTTCACGTATTTATACCGCTGAAAACTGGGAAGAACTGAGTCACTTGCTTGCTGAAAAACCGGGCTTTGTCAAAGCGGCCTGGTGCGGTGATCCCGCCTGCGAAGAGAAAGTCAAGGATGAACTTCAGGCTACGTCTCGCTGTATTTCAGACGATCAGGTCAAAGATGGAAGCCACTGCGTCTGCTGTGGCAGAGAAGCCAGCAAAGTGGTTTACTGGGGGAAAGCGTATTGATGAATGCTCTGTCTCAGGGTCTTGGCAAGTTGCCGGATCCAGCTGCCGAAGCAGGACTTTCGTCAGAGAAAGTTCTGCCGGATGAGTTAGTGCGGAAAAAAGGGACTCCCCCTATTGACGTACAGGTGACGTTGACTCAGGAACAGTGGCAGGGAGCAGAAAAGTCTGAACCTCTGCACATGATCTGTCATGGCCGTCTGCAGCGTGACAAGAGCGAGGCCTGCTGGAAACTCAGCTATATGGAAACAGAAGCAACTGGAATGGAGGGAACCCGCACAGAGATTCGCTTCTTTGATGACAACTCTCTCAAACTTAACCGTGTCGGAGAAGTTCGCATGCAGCTTCAGTTCCGCCAGGGTGGCCGCTTTGTTTCTACAATGTCGACGCCTTTCGGAAGTATGAACTTCTCTCTTATTACCAATACTGTGGAAGGGAAGCTCTCTGCGAAGGGCGGAAAGATCAGCCTGGCCTATTCACTTAATATGGGTGGAAGAGAGGCCAGCAGCACTTGTTTGCAGCTGCTTGTGGAACCCCTAGGCAAGACGCTCGGAAAAGCTGAAAAAGAAAAACCTTCCTAAGTCTCCTGTTGGGAACTATCCTTAAGGCGCAGAAGGGTTAGCGACAGCGGTGGAATCTCCAGAGTTTCCACCGCTTTTTTGTGCAGCAGCTGAACGTTATGAATAATGAGTTCATATTCTTCAGGCTGGAACTGAGGTTGCCAGCTCTCAGTTCTGGCATTGATGAAGAGATGCCAGAGCCGAGTGCCGTCACTTATCTGGATATGCAGACGACCAGCTTCGGCAGAGATCAGATGCTCGTGTTGACGGATAGCGGGATAATCTGTCTGACGAAGGAAGGGAAGGTCTTTTCGACATTTGAGAAGGTCACGAAAAAAGCGGTAGGCCAGGGGAAAACGGTCACAGCGGTCATAGGGGAAAACATTGATGCTGTCGGGTAAGTTATAGCTGTTATCTGCACCGGATTTTGACCGCAGCAGGTCCTGACCGGCATGAAAGAAAACGATGCCATGAGAGAGGTTCTGAATGGCGAAGGCCAGACAACAACGCCGCTCAAGCTCGGCATCTGAGGCCTCCGGGAGAACCGACTTTAACTTATCATATAGCGTTCGATTGTCGTGGCTCTCGCTGTAGATGATATTTTGCAGAGGGGAGCGATAGGGCTTTCCCAGAGGCTTTCCCTGCATATTGGAAAAAATGCAGCGGCTTGTGTTTTCATCGCCGCCGCCGCTGAGAAAGGCGCGGCTTTGAGCATCGAAATCATTCCCACGCAGAGCATTGCGAAATTCATCATTAAAAAAGGCGACACCCGGCAGGAGGTGGGCATGATCCTGATCTGCACGCAAAACCCCTTCAGGATGATGCCCCAGGCTCCAGCCTTCACCTAAAATAAAAATATTGGGATCTATTTTGTCGAGGGCAGCCCGCAGGGCCTGCAGGGTTTCCACATCGTGAATTCCCATTAAATCCAGGCGGAAGCCATCAAGGTTATAAGCTTTTGCCCAATAGCTCAGCGAATCAATGAGATAGCGCCGGAACATGGGCTGTTCTGAGGCCGTCTCATTACCGCAGCCCGTGCCGTTATATGGCCGTCCCGAGGGATCGAAGCGAAAATAATAGCCCGGTACGGTATTTTCAAGACTGGAGAGTTCGAGACGGTAAACGTGGTTATAAACGACATCCATAATGACGCGAAAGCCGGCAGCGTGGAGCGTTTGAATGAGCGTTTTCAGTTCGAGAATGCGGCAGGCAGGATCTTCAGGATCTGTGGCATAAGAACCTTCCGGGGAGTTGTAGTGTAGCGGATCGTAGCCCCAGTTGTACTGTTCGCCAAAAGAGAGTGGAGCCTCTTCATTGACGGTCGCAAAATCATAGATGGGCAGCAGCTGGATATGGCTGATGCCTAGACCTTTCAGAAAATGGAGCCCTGAGGGATTGCCGGCCGCCGTGACGGTATCGCTCTCGCAAAGCCCGAGAAACTTACCTTTAGCGCTGATCCCGTTCAGAGGGCCAATGCTCATATCACGGATATGTAATTCATAAATGGAAATCTGAGAAAAATCGACCGTTCCCGGCAGGCGTTCTGTGCTGAAAGCCTCTGGAAGCAGAGCTTCTGCATCCAGAACCACGGCATAGCGGCCATTGACAGAAACAGCCCGCGCGTAGGGATCTGCGGCGAGACGGCTGCTGCCATCCCAAAAGCTGAGACGGTAAAGATACTGTGCCCCCTCACAGTCTCCTGGCAGGCTAAGTTCCCATAGCCCCGGCGAGATGTCGCTTCTCTGCATATCCAGCTGCTTCTCGCCATGGAAAAAGAGCAGCAGCGAAACCCGTTCAGCCGTCGGCGCCCAGAGACGGAAAACGACCCTGTCCTCCAGAAATTCCAGGCCAAGAGGACCGGCATAAGCAAAAATATCGTTAAATTCGCGGCTATGGAGACTCTCCGGAGTCATAAAGCGCGACATATCTGGGAGCTGGGACACAAGGGCAGACCTTTCCTGTTTGCAGAAATGACATCCTTATTTTATCATTCTTTTTATAGCTGAGTCCCAAGGCTCTTTGACGGGCCTGAAGTTCTTGACAAAGTCCTGATGATTGCGCATAATATCATTCGCGTGTTTTCAAGAGGGCCTCGCTTTGTCTTTCGTGAATGCGGAAGCTGAGCTGTTTCAGGTTTTTGAATCATTCGAGCTAAGTCGAGCAACGCTAATAAGCACGAAAAAAGGAGGTCGGATCCATGGCTGTACCTAAGAGAAGAACAAGTAAGCAGCGTACGCGTACTCTGCACGCGAATTGGAAGCTGGAAGCGCCGAGTCTGGTGGAATGCCCCCAGTGCCATAAGCTGATGCTCGCGCACAAAGTCTGCAAAGCTTGCGGCTACTACAAAGGAAAAGAAGTCATCGCTCAGCCTGAGGCTTAAGCCCCGCATTTTTTGAGCGTTCATTTGAGCAGCGGGAGCTTAAAGCCTGCTGCTTTTTTTGAGCTTGGATGGAAAGATTATCGGATTATGGTTTAACGGATGCTGTTGTCTCCGGCATTGTGCCGGGCAGCATTGCAGAGGACCTGGGTATTGGCAGGGGCAGTCGTCTGCTTCGCCTGAACGGGGTTCCTGTTTCTGATGTCTTCGATTACCGCACCCGTGAGCAAGATGAAAATATTCTGCTCCTGGTGGCAGATCCATCTGGTGAACTGACGGAATATGAGATCGAAAAAGATGAGGACGAAGATCTTGGACTGGAATTCGAGAATCCTTTGCTTTCCGCCTGCGAGTCCTGCTCAAATCACTGCCTCTTCTGTTTTATAGATCAGCTGCCGCCAGGTCTTCGACCCTCCCTTTATTTTAAGGACGATGATACGCGCCTGTCCTTCCTTACAGGAAATTACGTCACGCTCACGAACATGAGCGACGAAGAACTTGATCGCATTATTTCCTATCATTTTTCGCCGCTGAATATTTCCGTCCACAGCACAGATCCCCTCCTGCGCCGCCGGCTTCTTGGCAACGTGAGAGGAGATAATCTCATGCCTCGTCTGAAAAAGCTGGCAGCTGCGGGCATACGTCTCAATGCTCAGTTTGTCCTCTGTCCCGGCTTGAATGATGGACCTGCTTTGGAACGAAGCCTTTCTGATCTTTTTGATCTGGCTGCTGCTCTGGATTCGATTGCGGTCGTTCCTGTGGGCCTGACGCGCTGGAGGGAGTACAATAAACTTGTCCCGCTGAAAGGCTTTACGGCTGAGACGGCAGCGGTGGTGCTGGACCAGGTCGAAACCTGGCAGCAGCGTTTTTACGAAAGCTGCGGCAGGCGCATCCTTTATGCCTCCGATGAGTTTTTTCTGCTCTGTGGCAGAGAGATCCCCGCTCCGGCCACTTACGAAGGCTATCCCCAACTGGAAAATGGTGTCGGTATGGTGGCGCTGTTTCGCCAGGAGGTCGAAGAGGCCTTTGCTGACGGTCTGGAAAAGCTCCCGGCTTCGACCAGCCGCGATTTTTTCGGCAGCCGTGCGAAGGGACATGCGCTTTCAACACGGGTTCACATCGCGACAGGAGTACTGGCTGCCCCGGTCATCCGTGAAGTGAAGGAACGTTTCGAACGGGCCAGCGGGATGGAGCTGAAGATCCACACCATTGTTAACCGTTTCTTTGGTGAAAGCATCACGGTTGCCGGACTTTTGACCGCTACGGATATCGCCCTTCAGCTGCAGGAGAAAATAGCTGAGAACGAGTGCCTGCTTCTCTGTGACAAAATGTTGCGGGCCAATGAGGATGTTTTTCTGGATAACCTGAGCCTTGGGGATCTGGCTGAACGCCTGGGCTGCCCCGTGACCTGCTGTGGAGAGGGTGGACGCGATCTGCTCTCGGCACTTCTTGCCATCCGGCAAAACAGAGAAAGGGAGAAATCAGCTGTATGACCAAAGCCGTCATTGCCATCGTTGGACGCCCCAATGTGGGTAAATCCAGCCTTTTCAACGCTCTTGCGGGAGAACGCATTTCCATTGTCCATGATTCCCCGGGGGTGACGCGCGATCGCATTACCACAGAGGCTGAATGGTTTGGCCGTTCCTTTACGCTCATCGATACCGGAGGTCTCGAAGTCAGGAGTTCGGACCCCTTGCTGCGGCAAATGGAGCGTCAGGTCAAGTTTGCCGTTGAAAGCGCGGATCTTATTCTTTTCCTCTGTGATGCTGTGGATGGGCTGACCGCTCAGGACAGAGAGATTGCCGATCTGCTCCGCCGTTCCGGGCGTCCTGTCGTCCTGGCCGTCAACAAATGTGATAACCCTTCGAGAGAGGCCCATACCTGGGAGTTTTTTGAGCTGGGCCTGGGCCAGCCTTATGGCATCGCAGCGATACATCGCCTGGGCCTGGGGGAACTGGTCTCCGCTCTTCTGGAACTTCTTCCCGAAGAAAGTGAGTCGGCAGCGGAAGAGGAACGCATCCGTGTGGCCATTATTGGCAAACCCAATGTTGGCAAATCCTCTCTGATCAATCGCCTGCTCAATGAAGAACGAAGCATTGTCTCGGATATTGCCGGGACAACCCGGGACGCCCTGGATGTGAATCTGGATAATGAATGGGGTTCATACTGTTTTATTGATACAGCTGGTCTGCGCAAGCGTGCTCGTGTCGAAGGCAGCGTCGAAAAATACAGCATCATCCGTACAGAAGAAGCGATAGAGCGCTCCGATGTCTGCCTGATCCTGCTCGATGCTGAAGCTGGAATTACCGAACAGGATACGAAAGTTGCCGGACGGGCCCATGAAGCTGGTAAGGCCTCCATTTTTGTACTCAATAAATGGGATCTCGTCGACAAGACGACGGATAGTTTCAGTAAGAAAGAAAAAGAGATTCAGGAGCGCTTTGCCTTTATGCGCTATGCCCCGGTGATCTCCATTTCGGCCCTGAGCGGTCAAAGGGTCCCTGCACTTTTTGAACTGATTAACCGGGTCTATACTGCCGGGCATAAACGCCTCAGCACGGGGGTGGTGAATGAGGTGCTGGCGGAATCTCTGGCTCTGCACAGGCCGCCTTCGGATAAAGGCCGGGCGCTGAAAATTTTCTATGTGACCCAGGTTTCTGCGGCTCCCCCGACGCTGGTCTTTTTCATCAATGATAAGGATCTTCTGCATTTCTCCTATGAGCGCTATCTGGAAAATCGCTTTCGTGAGGCTTTTGGTTTTGAGGGGAATCCTCTGCGCATGATCTGGAGGCCACGCACCGCAAGCGATTATATCCGCGTCGGAGAGAAGGAGGAATAGCCTTCGGGATCCAAGGCAGGAGAGAAAAGATCAATTTCACAGGGGAAGCTGCGGCTTTAAAGCGCTATTCTGTGCAGAATGCGTGCTTTTTAAAAAAGTGCGGAAAAACCCGCCAAATATGAGAAAATAAGTCATCGTTAGACTGGAAGCAGAGGGACAAGGTAAAGGCAGATGAAAAATATTCGAGACATTGCCATCATCGCTCATGTCGATCATGGTAAAACAACCCTGGTCGACGCCATGTTAAAACAGAGCGGCATTTTTCGCCAGAATCAGGAAGTGCGCACGCAGCTGATGGATTCGAATGATATCGAACGTGAGCGTGGGATCACCATCATGGCTAAGAATACGGCCATCAGCTATAAGGATACCCGTATCAACATTGTGGATACCCCGGGTCACGCGGATTTTGGCGGGGAAGTCGAGCGCGTGCTCAAAATGGTGGATGGAGTGCTTTTACTGGTGGATGCCTACGACGGACCCATGCCACAAACCCGCTTTGTTCTGCGCAAGGCTCTGGAAATGGATCTTGTGCCGATCGTCGTCATCAATAAAATCGACCGGCCGGACGCCCGCCCTGACGAGGTGGCCGACCTGATCTATGAGCTTTTCATGGAACTTGGCGCCAGCGACAAGCAAATAGACTTCCCCATCATTTACTGTTCAGGAAAAGATGGCGCCGCTTTTACAGAATGTCCGGAAAATATCAGTCCTGAATTGCTGAGCGAGGCGACGATTTTCCCCCTTCTGGACTGCATCATCGATCATATTCCCGAGCCGGAGGGGGATCCTGAAGCTGCCCTGCAGATTCTTGTTTCCAACATTGATTATGACAGTTACATCGGCCGCATTGCCATCGGAAGGGTGGAACGTGGTACGGTTCGAAGTATGCAGCAGGCCGTCCATGCGCGCTATGGCGATGAGCTTTCAGAAAATTTCCGCATCGGCAAGGTGCTGGTTTTTGAGGGCCTGAACCGCCGCGCGGTTGACTCTGCCCCGGCAGGCGAGATCGTCTGCATGGCCGGGATCGATGATGTGAACATCGGCGACAGCATCTGTGATCCTGAGCACGTGGAGCCGCTGCCCTTTGTGGATATTGATGAGCCGACGATTGCCATGACCTTTTCGGTCAATGACAGCCCTCTCGCCGGTAAGGAGGGCCATTATGTGACGTCCCGTCAGATCAGAGAGCGACTGGAGCGGGAAATGCATAAGAACGTGGCCATGCGCCTGGAAAATACCGATACCACGGATGCTTTCATCGTGAAGGGCCGCGGTGAGCTGCAAATTTCTATTCTGATTGAAGAAATGCGACGCGAAGGCTATGAATTTCAGGTCTCCCGCCCTCATGTCATCACCAAGCTGGTCAACGGCGAAGTGCAGGAGCCTGAAGAACTCCTGATGATCGATGTGGGTGAAGCCTATTCAGGCGTGGTCATCGAAAAGCTGGGCAAGCGCAAAGCGGAAATGATTTCCATGCTTCCGCCGCATAAAGGTAGTATCCGCATGGAATTTCGCATTCCTTCACGCTGTCTTATCGGTTACCGCAGTGAGTTCCTTACAGACACCCGTGGGACGGGCATTATGAACAGTATTCTTTCTGGCTTCGTACCCTGGAAAGGTGGCTCTGTTGCACGTGATCACGGCGTTCTCGTCGCTTTTGAGGATGGACTTGCCGTAACTTATGGCCTGCATAATGCCCAGGATCGCGGTCGGCTTTTCATCGGCGCAGGGGAAGAAGTGTATGAAGGCATGATTGTAGGTGAAACCATGCGCGGGGATGATATTCCGGTGAATGTCTGCAAAGCCAAGCATGTGAGTAATATGCGTTCTTCTGGCTCGGATGAGGCCCTCCGCCTTTCTCCGCCTGTGAGCCTCAGCCTTGAGCAGTGTCTGGAATTCATTGATGATGATGAACTCATTGAAGTGACTCCGCAGAAGATTCGCATGAGAAAGCGGATTCTTAATACGGTTCTGCGTCAGAAAGCAGATGCCCATAAAAAACAAAGTGACTGAGCCTTGAGAAGGGAGGCGCCGCCATGGGTGCAAAAATCAGTAAAACCATGCTCATACTCTGTATTGCAGCTGCGCTGATTCTAACCGCTTTTGCGGCTTTTCTCCAGGGCTATCACTACGTGCAGACTCAGGATAAACGACTGACCCGTCTCAGTGAGGCTTATGAGGAGAGCGGTAAAGCGATGGTAACTGAGGAGACACCCGGGGCGGTAGCGGTGTTTATTCCGCGCTCAGCCGATATGGATGAGATTACGAAAATTCTGAAAGATCACGATATCATCAGTAATTCCTTCCTTTTTCGTTTCCTCTCTAAATTTAATGGTTTCGATAACGGCTATCAGGCCGGAACTCACTATCTTCTTAAAAATATGAGTTATGACGAAATCATGTTCATCCTGACGCGTCAGCCGGATCCTTTGAAAATTACTTTTGTCGAAGGTGAAAGCTACATCCAGATGCGTGACAAACTTGTGGAGGCAGGGCTCAACATTGATGTCCGCCGCATGGATGACCTCGTCCGTCACCCCAATGAATTTCTGGACTATCCCTTTGTACGTGAGCTTTCTGCCAATCCTGAGCGTGAATGGCTGCTCCAGGGCTATCTCTGGCCGGATACTTACTGGTTTGATCCTAACCTGGATGAGGTCGGTATTCTGCGGATGTTTCTGGACAATACTCAGAAGAAGCTTTCTGAAAATGACTACAGCAGTCGCGCAGCGCGCATGAATATGAGTATGGATCAGGTTATCACCATCGCCTCGATTGTTCAGGCCGAAGGCAACATCGAAGAGATGAGTAAAATCGGCCGGGTCTTCCTCAATCGTTTTGAGCTCAAGATGCCGATGGAATCCTGCGCCACCATCAATTATCTGCGCAGTGAAGAAGGGAAGAAGCCTATCCCATGGGCGACCAATGTAGACCTCCAGAAATATCGCAATAATCCTTACAATACCTATGCTAACCCCGGTCTCCCTCCTGGCCCCATCAATAATCCGGGTACCCTAGCCATCGAAGGGATTCTCTGGCCGGCCAACGAGGATAGCTGGCCGGGAGCAAGTCAGTATCTTTACTTTTGTGCAACCGGCGATGGCAGCAACGTTTTTGCGACTAATGCGGAAGAACACCAGGCCAATATCGACTATTATCGAAGTGCCTGGGAAGAGGGCAATACCACAGAAAAAACGGAAGAAGAAACGACCCCGGAAGCCTATTACGACCCTGAAATCGGCCAGATGGTCAGTCCTCAGGGTGAGACAATTCCCGTGGAAAGTGAAGAAATGCAGCCCTGACGCCTGAGCGCAGAGATAGCATTTCTCAGCGTTCTGATTCGCGTTTGCTTCGTTCTTCGGCCTTAGCACGACGTTCCTTTGCTCTGGCCTGACGTTCAGCCGCTTTTATGCGGCGAGCTTCAATTTCTTCACGGGCGGACTCTTCGGCACGCTGGTCAAGATATTGCTGCAGTTTTAATGAGTTTTCGGAGAAGAGATGACTCAGGGCTTTATGCAGATTGAAGACTTGCAGAAACTGCTGCAGGGTCACAAAATACATCGGCCCGAGGACAACACCGGAAAGACCCCATAAAACGATCCCCAGCATCATGCTCAAAATGGTGATGAGCGGATGAAGTTTCATGACGCTGCCGAGAATAAGAGGCTCCCACATGCGGCGTGCTATGGTCATAATGACGAGCAGAACAATCAGCCCCAAAGCTTTTATCATAAGTCCGCTGAGGAAGCAATACACGATCATGGGGAGCAGCACAGCTGAGATGCCGAGTACGGGGAGAATATCGACGATAGCAGAAATGAGCGCCCAGATCCAGGCATTGCTGATACCAATGATGAGAAAGCCCATCAGGCATTCGATAAAGGTGATCAACATCAGAAGAATATAACCGCCGATAATGCGGAAGACGGTCGTGATCACCCGGCTGATTAAGACAAAAATATTACGTACCAGGCGGCGATTTCGGGTTAGCCTCAAGGCTGAAACATAAATTTTGCGTGTGCCGTTTATGGAATAGTAGCCGCACATCAGGGAGATCACAATCACCAGCAATGTCAGAGGCAGATGAGCCATAAAGTGACTGATGGCATTCAGACCGCGGCTCACCATATTGGGAAAGCTCTGGGATATCTTTGTGTTGAGTTCTGTCAGTGTTTTGTGAACATTGCTTTGTAAATCTGGACTCTGAATTTTATCGACAAGATCGCTGATTTGTTCTCCCAGCCTTACTTTTTGCACAGTCTCAGGAAAACTGATGATAAAGCGTCGCAGCTGGCTGACCCCTGCGGTAATTCCTAAGGCAACAAGGACGAGAATCGAAAAGACAATAAGAAAGTAAATGAAGACGGCGAGTTTATCCCCGTCTCGCCGTTTGAGACTCTTCTTTTCACCCCGGCTCAGCTTACACCAGAGACGCTTGAGCATGGCGGAGAGGAACATGGAGCATTCTGCCAGCAGAAGGCCGATGAAAAAAGGCATGAGGTAGGGGAAAATCTTCAGACTCAGAAAGAGCGCTAAGATAATCAGGCCGCTGATGAGCAGAAACTTAACGATCTTGATGATGATATCCAGATTATGGTCGCGATTCGCTGACATAAATTCTCCCTGCTTTAGCTTTCATGGGTATTATAACATGCAGGCTCTCAGACAAAGAAAGGCACAGAAATAAAATGGATATAAGGGGAGCCTGGCTTCTGCCAGGATTTTTGCTCCTTTTCGACGCCTCATGATGCGCAGCAGTATAAAAGCGGGGAGACTGAGAACTGAGGCAAGAGGAAAAAGCAAGAGAGCTTTTTTCAAGCCCAGACGAGGCAGCATGAGCAAGGGCAGGAGTATGTCCGCAGTACCCAGGAGAAAATGACCGCTCCATTTTTCTGCGAGAAAAAGCAGGACTGAGAACAAGATGAGAAGAAACAGTTGCAGAAGGAAAAACGAAAAGCCAATGTTCAGAATTTCAGGAAAACGAGCGCTTCGGCTGTTTTCCACTGCGGACAACAACACGTTTAAGCTGTAGCGTGCGCCGGGTGCAAAGAGCGTGGCAGCTTTACCGTGACCAGCTGTTGCAGAACAAGTTCCAGGGGAGGCAAATAAACAGGCATTCATGAATGTCAGGCCATATTCTGTCAGGCCAAAGAGCAGGAGCGCTTTCAGGGAAAGTTGCCGTGTTTCCAGGTCCTGAAACACAAGATGAAGCAGGAATAATAGCTCGATGAGTTCAAAACACAGCGGCATCGTTCAACCTCCAGAACTCAGTCTGTAGCTTTTCAGATATTTTAAAACGCCAAATCTATGACAAAAGCCGACAAATCTGGTCCATTGAATCTAAGGAAGACTTTTTTTATAATAAACAAGTCGCTGGCATTTCGGGCTTTCGTCCACGCTTGCCCTGAGATCGCTCCCGACAATCATTTTGTTTGCTGATATGAATAAAATCATTTCGAAGGTCAAAAGGAAATAAGCGAATGGTAAAAAATCAGAAGATTGAAGCTGGAAATATTCAGAAGAGGGATTTATCTTTTCCCGAGAACCCGGATTTTAAAAAAGGCTTCAGAGAAAGCGTGATTGGTCATCTCCGGGCAGAATACGGTAAACAGATGGATGAGGCTACCGAACAGGAATTCTGGACAGCCCTCTCCCGCGCGGTTATGGAACTTATTGCCGTACGCTGGGAAAAATCGCGTAAAACCTATCGTCGTGTTCGCCAGGCCCATTATTTTTCGGCTGAATTTTTGATTGGCCGCAGCCTCCACAATAATCTGGTCAATCTCGGTATTGTGAAGGAAGCTGAAGAACTCTGTGCGGAATTGGGCTTTGAACTCAGCCGTATCGAAGAAGAAGAAATTGATCCAGGGCTTGGCAATGGCGGGCTTGGCCGCCTCGCCGCCTGTTTTATGGATTCCTGCGCTACCCAGAACCTGCCGGTGACAGGCTACGGGATTCTTTACCGCTATGGCCTCTTCAAACAGAAAATTGAAGACGGCTTTCAGAAAGAATATCCGGATGCCTGGATGGAGCTCCCTTATCCCTTTAACTGCCGACGTGAAAACAATAAAGTTCTGCTGCACTACCAGGACATGGATGTCTGGGCCGTGCCCTATGATCTTCCCATCACTGGCTATGGTACGGAAAATATCAACGTTTTGCGCCTTTGGCGCCCTGAACCTGCGGAAGAGTTTGATTTTAATCTTTTTAATTCCCAGCGTTTTGACGATGCCTTAGTTGAAAGAAATCGGGTTCAGGATATCTATCGTGTCCTCTATCCCAATGACACGTCATATGACGGCAAAGTGCTTCGTGTTCGTCAGCAATACTTCTTCGTTGCGGCTTCTCTGCAGTCCATCCTTGCCAATTTTGTTAAGGAACACGGTGAGAACTGGGATCAATTTGCCGAATTTAACGTGCTGCATCTGAATGACACGCATCCGGTTCTCGCGATACCGGAACTCATTCGCCTTTTGATGGATGAGCATGGTCTGAATTTTGAAAAAGCCTTTGCGATCGCTCAGCGTTGCTTTGCTTATACGAATCACACGGTGATGGCTGAAGCCCTGGAAAAATGGGATGTCTCGATTTTTCAGTTTCTCTTCCCGCGCATCCTTGAAATCGTCCGCATGATTGACCACAAATTCCGTGAAGAGGCCCGTAGCAAGGGATTGAACTATGAGCGGATTGAGGCTGATTCTCCACTTCATGATGGTAAGGTCCACATGGCCAATCTTGCCAGCTATACCTCTTTCAGCATTAACGGCGTGGCCGCTATTCACTCCGGCATTCTCCAGCGTGAAACCCTAAAAGATTTCTATACGATCTGGCCGGAGCGTTTTAATAACAAAACCAATGGCGTGACGCCACGTCGCTGGCTGAAATGCAGCAATCCTGACCTCTCTGAACTGTTGACTGAACTTCTCGATTCAGAAGCCTGGGTGACAGATTTATCCCGGCTCAGCGAACTTAAAAAATATGCTGACGATCAAAATGTCCTCCAACGCTTTTTGGAGATTAAGAAGAAAAATAAAGAGCGACTGGCTCAGTTGGTACAAAAGAATACAGCTGTGGAGCTGTCCTCTGAGGCTATTTTTGATGTTCAGGTCAAGCGCCTACACGAATACAAACGTCAGTCTCTGAATGCTCTGCAAATTCTGGATCTTTATTATCAGATCAAAGATGGGAAAAATCCGCTGAAACGGCCGGTCAACTTCATTTTCGGAGCCAAAGCCGCTCCTGGATATTTCCGGGCCAAATCGATCATCAAATTTATTAACGAAATCGCCCGTATTATTGCCGCTGATTCTCAGGTTTCACCCTGGATCAAAATGATTTTTCTGCCCAATTATAATGTTTCCATGGGCGAACGTATCTTTCCTGCAGCCGATATCTCTGAGCAGATATCGACCGTAGGCAAAGAGGCTTCCGGGACGGGCAATATGAAGTTTATGATGAATGGTGCTCTGACCCTTGGGACATGGGATGGCGCAAATCTGGAGATCTGTGATGCGGTCGGCGAGGAAAATGCGTTTATGTTCGGTTCGAGAATTAAGGATTTTCCGGCGACGCTCGACTACTACAACTCAAGATGGCAGTATGAAAACATTCCCGGCCTCAAGCGTGTTGTTGATAGCTTGATTGACGGCACGCTGAACGATAACGGGACGGGTATGTTCCAGGATCTGTATCGTATGCTGCTCACCGGAAGCTCTTATGAAAAGGCTGATATCTATTACATCCTCGGGGACTTTGATGAGTACCGCAAGCGTCGTCTGGATGTTTTTGAGGCCTATGAAGATCGTGAAAAATGGGCTGCGATGTGCTGGAATAACATCTGCAGCAGTGGCCATTTCAGCTCCGACAGGACTATTAGTGAATATGCCGGAGAAATCTGGAAGGTATCGCCCCAGACAGTTTGATCGTTTGCTCCTACCTTGACAGAAGTTTGAGCGGATGGAATGATAGAGCAGCTATCATGAAAAAACAGCTGAATAGATCAAGCGCTTTTCTGCTGACCTTGGGTTAGGAAAAGTTACCATTAAAGGAAAGAAGGATGATAAAGATGGCAGAATTTAAATATGAAATCAAGAAGGAAATCGGACAGCTCAGCAGCAGCAAATCAGGCTGGAGCCGCGAACTCAATCTGGTGAGCTGGAACGATGCCAAAGCCAAGCTGGATATCCGTGACTGGGCACCCGAACACGCGAAAATGGGCAAGGGCGTCTCGCTTAATCGTGAAGAAGCTGCTATTCTCCGCGAAATGCTGAATGAGATGAATCTTGATGAGGTTTTTGGTCAGGAATAGGCAGGACCAGGTCAGGATGAAGAGGACAGCAGGGTGACTGGCCTTTTATTTCTATAATTGTAAAAAACAGCCCCGTTTCAACGGAGCTGTTTTTTTGTTGCTTATTCACTGATATTCTGGGTGGGGATCGCTATGGTTTCCATGGGACGGTATGATCATTTTTAGACATTTAATAGCTTGATTTTATCGGCTTTGTGAGTACCGGCATAGGCTGTTTTTTGACCTGTTTTTATAGCTTTGTGATTTTTTGTTACCTTTTTGTTACCCCAGCCCGTTCAATTTATTCATGACCTCTTGCTCTTCAGTTGGGTAAAAATGTGAGTATGTATCAAGCGTCATTGACACCTTCGCGTGACCTAACCGCTTGCTAATCAATACAATGTTAACACCTTCTTGAATCAATAGGGAAGCATGCGAATGTCTGAGGCCGTGAACATGAATGCGCTTCACCCCGGAGGCCCGACAGCCTTTAGCTATTCCCTGTTCAATGAAGCTTTTTTCCCATAAGAACACGGGCGCATGTGGGGACGTGTCGAAACAGTGGGCTTTATATTCCTGTAGAAGCTCGATCATGTGCCGGGGAAGCATAATGCAGCGCCTTTCGCCTGTTTTTGTGGGCGTGATAACGTCTCGGCCCTTTAGGCGCTGGTATGACCGGTCAATCGTCACGGTGCCTTCTTTGAAGTCGAGCTTTTCCCACGTGAGTGCAAATAGCTCGCCTTTGCGCATACCTGACCAGTACAGCAGCGCTATAGCTGTTTTGGCCTTGATGTCTGAAACCTCAGCAATAACCTTTGTGTACTCTTCCAGCGTCCAAAAACGCATGTGTTTTTTCTCTTCATATGCTGAGCGTGGAGGCCCGGCGAGTGGGCACGGATTGATTTTCAGACCGTAGAGTTTAACAGCGTGATTAAAAATAGATGATAGCGTTTTCTGAAGCGCTTTCATGTATATATTGCTGAGCCCTTGCTGAATTAAACCATTCTGCCAAGCCATAACCCTTTTGGCATCGATATCTTTCAAATTCATATCGCCGAAGAAAGGGATTAAATGTTTTTTAATTCTGAAGTCTTTGGTCTGAATGGTATGTTCCCGAAGTTGCGGGTCTACATCTTTCTTGTAGAGCTTTACAAACTCACTGAAGGTCATATCCGGCTGAAAAGCCGCGTTCGCTAGCTGGTCATGCTCGTAGGCCTCAGCATCGCGCTTCAGGAGAAAGCCTGACTTCTTAATCTGCTTTGACTTTCCTGAAGCGTCCTTCATGCGGTAAATGCAGAACCATTTTCCCGTTTTTTCATTCTTGTAGACGGTCATGGATGGTTTCATCCTCGGCTTGAGCCTTAGCCTTATCAATGTCTATTCCTTCTTTGAAACGGTGTGGGTTCGCCTGCACTAGCGCATATAGTTTAAATTTGAAATACTCTGCTATGAACTTTGATATTTCTTCCATTTCCTTAAAAGTAATGAGGTATGCTCCATTAACTGGAATATACCCATCTTCAAAATAGACAGCGCAATCTATATTTTTCTCTCCAGTGTCATTTAATGAATACATGGGGGCGTAGTGCAAACGTTCGTCCATATAGACTAAATTCTCAAAAAACTCATTGTTTATGTCGTATTTGTAAAATTCTTTAATATCGTCCCCTGTTTTTAAATCTTCTGTCAACGAATCAAGCGGGACATCCAAAGCCTGGGAAATTTTTGTCAATGTCTCAATACTCGGGGCACGATATCCGCGCTCGTAGTTAGACAGAGCAGAAGGCTGAATTCCTATCTTCTCGGCCAAACATTTTTGGGATATGCCCTTTTTTTCTCTAGCATATACGATGCTAAAACCAAGACTGTCATAAAAGTTATTTATTTTATTGGCCATGTCGTCATCTCCTTCTACAAACAAAATACACAATGCGTGATGTATTTTCAAGTAAAAGCTTGACACATCACGAATCATGAATTACTATCAGAGAAAATACACGAAACGTGATCGAGAAGGAGGCGAAAATCACAGAATGAAACTTAACACTCTTGAAATTGACTTAGCTAGAGCCAAATTAGGCTTAAGTCAAACCGAACTAGCCGAAGCTGCAGGAATTAGCAGGGTATGGTTGGGAATTTTGTTAAAGCGTGGCGAGGCTTCCGCTGACATAGTAGTTAAATTGGCCGCTGCACTAGGTGTTTCTCCTGGAGAAATAATTAACGAAGGCTAACCATGGCCGAATTACTAGGTATGAAGGAGGAACCCTAACCATGAAACAATACCGTGCAACCGTTGACGAACTGAAGCGAATGAAAGAGCTTGAACGCGAATATCACGTTCAAATTACTAAAGACGAACATTTCAACTATTACGCAGTCATTAGCGAGCTATCCAGCGGAGACGCTTCAGTCACCTTGTTGGACGACTTAGACCAGGTTGAAGACTGGCTATATAACGACTGGGTATTAAATGACGAGGATTTTTAACCATGGCTGAATTACTAGGTGTGAATGAAGTTGTAAATATCGTAGGAACCGGCCCTGACGCGGCGTATAAGATCATACGCGAGTTAAATGCAGAACTCAAAGAACGGGGCTTTCTCGTTGTTCGCGGGCGTATTGCTGAAAACTACCTTCGGGAGCGTCTGAACCTTACGGCAACGAATGAAAAGCAATAAAACTCAAGGGGCTTCATTGTGGCAGACAGAGAAATCGAAATCAGCACAGCTAAAAGCGTTGAGACTAAGAAATGGAATGTCTCGACTATGGCGGCTTCGCAATTTATTAAAGAGCTTAACCGGTTTCGGGAAATTCACTGCACCCCGGAGGACTTCGCGAAGCTATCAGCCGAACAGCGCAGGGATTTGAAGAACGGCCCTTGCTACGTTTTCGGTGCCCTGGATGATACAGGAAAGAGGCAGAAAGGCCATATTCTAACCCGCGAGGGGCTGACCTATGACTTAGACAAGATAAGCCGCGAAACGCTTAATAACGTGCTTTTCTACCTTAGAGAGAGCGGTTATAACTACGCTGTTCATAGCACCGCAAGCTATGACGGAAAGAACGCAAAAGTTCGCGTGATTATTCCTTTCTCACGAGTGATCAGCCCGGAGGAATACAAGGCGAAAGCGAAAGCAGCAGCGCCCTTGTTTGCTATTCCTGTAGATGATGATGTGAGTTCTTTTGAGGACACGCGCGCCTTATATCGCCCGACTAAACTGAAAGGCGTAGAACCTCTGTACGAGGCTTGCACTGATGGTGAATTTTTAGACCCTGACACGCTGGAAGCGCCACAAATGCCCCTAGAACGCGTCGCCCCTGCTGAGCCTCAAGTTATACCAAAGAACGAGAAGCGGGCGCTGATTGATGACCAGACGGCCATGGAGGCCGTACGCAAACAGGTTCACTTTGACTGGAAGAACCTGCAGAACAGAGAAAACTATTTAGCGGCGCTCATGGTGATTGTCTCTGCCGTTCAGCATGGAGAAATCACGAGAGAAGCGGGCGAGGCTTGCGCGGTGCTACTGGCGGGAGATCGTGAGGACTGGAAAGAACCGAATCGCAAACAATTCTTCAAGGAACTTGAGAACACAACGACAAGAACAGAATACACGTTTTTGCAGAAGTTCGGAGGCGGCAAGACAGCCCCGGAGAATTGCCAGGTCAAGCAGGCTGAGCGGGAAAGCTTCACAGCCTCAGAAATTCAAAACACAGAATTCCCTGAAATTGAATTCTTTGTTCAGGGGATGATTCCGCAAGGGCTCGGTCGTATATCGGGTGAGCCTAAAGTCGGAAAGTCTTTTTTTTGTACTCAATTAGCTGTTAGTGTTGCCTCCGGGCTTCCCTTCTTGGAAAGAGAAACAAAACAGGCAAAGGTTATTTATTACTCTTTCGAGGTGGGAAAAGAACTGCTTCAAAAAAGACTGTTTCTTCTTTTCCCCGGCCGGGACCTTCCTGAAGGTCTACGCCTCTATTTCAGACCAACAGACGAAGACCCCATAGCACAGTTAAGAAAAGATATTGAAGAGTTCGGGGCACGTCTTGTCATTATTGACCCGCACGTCTTTATTTCAAGTGACAAGAGCAATCAAAAACCGCTATATGAACAATCATACAAGGAGCTAACGCCTTATAAGCGCCTTACTGACGAACTTAATATAACAATTATTCTTGTTTCACATCTGAACAAGGGCGGAAACGGAATTAGCGATTTTAACAGAATAACCGGAAGTGTTGCTGAACGTGGCGCGACTGATTTCAATATCCTGTTATCCAAAAGTGATGATGATAGGAATGTCATTCAATTCAGGGAAGAAAACCGGAAATGCGAAGGGCTTGACCTCTTTCTCGAAAAGGACGGCGCGCGGTTCAAATACACAGGAACAATTGACGAGATACGCGCTCGGCAGGCGGTGTGTGTGTACGACGCAAACCCCATTGTCGCAACAGTTAAAGATCTTCTTACACAGCGCAACCCGTTAGAAATAACAGCGACAGATCTATTACACGAGCTTCCAGAATGGGCACAACTTGACTTGACGTCTAGAAAATTAGGCAATGAATTGAACAGTTTAGCCCTCAAGCTCGAAAAATACGATCAAATACACTTCGAGAAGACCAGAGACCAGAAAAAACGGCGTCTTATTTTTCATCAGCAGACAAAAAAAGATAGATAGGCGACATTATAGGTTGTCATTCAGAATGTCACACGTAAAAGCGGTAAAAATAAGGAACCTATAAACAGATTAAGTTGTCATGTTGTCATAGTTGTCATAAGGCTTATATATCAGGCGTTTCAAGCTTTTTCAAGGTATCAAAAACATGACAACATGACGGACATTATAAACACAACGCAATGACAACAATGACAACAATGACAACTATGACAACCTGAAAATATATTTATAGGTTCTCAGCTCGGTGCTGATTGCAAAGGAGGTTTTACGAAAGCATTTAAGAGTATCAAAGCCAAAAACGCGAAGCAGAAATAACCGTCCATACCCTGAGAAAGTACACAGGACAAATAAGAAACACAAAGCACAAAGGCACACAACATCAAAGAGCATGAAGGAGAATTTAAAACATGAGACATCAAAGCACAAAAAAAGGGGCTTGCCCTCTTACCACAGACCAGCAGCCCCACGACTTAAAAGCCGTTAATGACAGTATGAACCATGAAGCCGGGGAATTTCAACTGATACTAAGCTACAAGGAGGGGACAGCCTATGCCTCAGACGGTTATGACACAACTGAGCTATTGCCCGGAACCTTTCAAATGATTGTTGACGCTGTAGCAATAGCTGGCAAGCTGAAACAGGAAGGCAACTTTAACAGCGTAGAAGAATACCTGGCCGAAATAAGGAAAAGGCGGGAGAAAGCAGAAGAATAAACACTTGACCGTCCTGAATGCTATTGCCAGGGCCCGCCAGGTGTGAAGAGGTACAACAGAACAAAAGCCGGGGGCAAGGGGCTGCATATCGCAGCCCCCTTTTTAATGGCAGAAGGCTATCACAAGAAACCCCGCAAAAATTTCCTCACGCGCGCGCGAGGCGTTGTCGTTGTCGCTAACCCCTATCCGACAGCCACCCCCTGAAGATTTTTGTATTTTTTTACCCCCCTGCCCTTAGCCGTATCACTTAAAGCCAGGTTAAAGCCGTGTATTCTGTGTGTTTCTCTTTCCTCACGAAAACCCCGCGCTCCTCACGGCCAACGGGAAAACATGAACCACGTTTCCCGCATGATTGTTTCATCGCTCAGATGATTAGCAAGAGGGCAAAACTAGAGAATGGCAACGGCTGATAGCCAGTAAACAAGGAGCTAATAAGCACACTCAAGGCCGCCTGAAGCTAGCGATTTCTACCCCCTCTTACCCTCAGAAAGAAAGGCTTTTCACACAAGAAACCGGCAATAAAAAGGGGAAAGTATTTGTTCTTTTCAAGCTTTCTGCTGAGGAATAACACAATCAAAGCATGATTAGAAAGCAGCGGCCAGGAGCGGCCACCCTTCCATGTGTTTTTATGTACAGTGACGGCGAAGGTCGCGCCATGCGGGTAGGGGGGAGCTAGCCCCGCCCTTTGTAGACGCAAAGAAAAGCGGGATTCTCTAGCTTCGCTCGGGCTTCGTTTGTAAAACCCTTCTCACAATGTAGCAAGCCAAGAGGCAGAACGAGGGTTGAAGCTGTCATAATTTCTTTGACAAGTGCCGGTTACTGAAAACGGCTTTTTTATGGCGAAGGTTGACCGGGGCCATTCCCGACAAAAGATATAATTTCCTCCCGCTCCTATAGAAACCCTCAGCACGCGAGCGCGATGAAAGCTGAGCGCCCCGCTTGATGTTGCTATTAGCCGCTTGTGGTGTTAGAATCTTTTAAAGAATATAAGATATCTAAAAGCAAATGTATAATATTCAAATAGATAGCTAACTTCGACAAACTGGTATTTTGCGAAGTTCGTTTTTTGCATAATATACAGGGCTTGAAATGCCCTATTATCAGGGCTTACAAAACTGCAAAAACTAAGACAAACTACAAACAAAAAACACGAAGTCTATAAAAAGCGTTAGAACGCATTTGAGAATGAATAATATACATCGGGATATTTTATCAATCGTTAAAAGTGTTTCTATTGTGGAGGTACGGTGCTATGATTAGTTATAAACCTTTAGCTCACACGCTCATTGACAAGGGGATAAATAGGGCAGAGCTTGGGCGGCGGTGTGGCTTTTCCCCTTCTACGCTCGCGAGACTTGGCAAGGACAGAAGCGTAAATCTGACAGTTATTGAGCGGCTATGCTTAGAGCTAGGCTGCCAGGTACAAGACGTTGTAGAAATACTTCCCGACCCGGAAGGGATAACAGAGCCGCCAGGTGCTGAGCTTTGATAGCTGGTCAAGGAAATATAGCGGCCAAGCGTTAAGCAATTTGTTCACAGGAGGCTGCAATTATGGAAACCTCAGAAGCTGTTAGCTCTGAACCTGTACGACATATCACAGACGAAGAATACAGGCGCATAGCTGAGGCTTGTTTTATTCCTCTAGCTGACGAACAAGCCAACGTCAACGACAAACGGGCGGCACTGGTGCGACGGCGGCAGAAGATCAGCAGCACGGTAAATGCTTGTTACTCTGAAGGCGGGCACGCCGACCGACATAGCCCGCAGGATAAAGAAGCGGCTATAGCTGAGTTAGTCGACCTTGAGCGGGAATTTGATTTTTTTGAAACTCTAGTTATTTTTTGGGGACTGGAATATGAAAACTGGCTTTTCAGCTTCATATCCTCCGGGCTTCTCTCTCGTGATGAGTACGCCTGCATTATTTCCCGCCATACAAGAGGGCTAAAAGGTGAAGCAGCATTAAAGGCCGCTGAAACGAGCTGGCCAACCTTCAAACGCAAACAAAAAAGCGGGCTTGTAAAGCTAGGAAAACACCTTCAAAAAACAGGCGAAAAACCGCCTGAAAAATTTTTCGCCTGAAATTTGTTACCTTTTTGTTACTCCGAAATTTGAAAACACCTGAAACTACGGCGCTTCAGTGGGGATTGGTATGGTTTCCATAGAATCATCCGGGACAGCGTAGACCAGCAGTCGTTCGCTGTCATCACTGTAGTTTGGGGGATGGCAGGTGATCAGACAGAGTGTTTTCTGCTCAAACTGGTCGTAAACCCTTTCCTGAATTTCCTCCCTGGGGATGATCTTTACTTCTGTAACTTTATAAAAGTGACGCAGGCCATCGACATTGTAATCAATGTAGAACTGATCCCCCGGTTCCATCTCGTTCAAGCGGTTAAAGTCGCGCCCCTTGGTCAGATAGCGGTGGCCAAAGATGTTTGTCAGGCCGGGATCCAGGAGATTGGCAAAAGAACCATGAATACCCGCAGAGAAACGAATAGAAGGCATGACACCGTAATCCAATGAGAGCGGAGTATTGCAGCCGATTCGCGGAATGACCAAGCGGCCGACAAAGTTCACCGTAATGGTTTCACTGTCCGGGAGATCGGCATCATTGTCGACAAATTCCACGCCGGGAGGGAGCGGCTCAGCTGATTCACCAAAAACCTTGCCGAAATTTTTATCGACCTTTTCGATGATAGTTTCGTTGGGATTTCGCTGCAGGCGTTCAAGAGTATTGGCTTTGTATCGCTCCACCTGACGCTCCATAATGATGGGTTTGAGCAGGAAAAAAACGGCCGCTCCCAGAACTGCAACGATGCCGATATCGAGAAGGGCAAGGATCCAGCGGGAAGTTTTTTTACCCTGTTTTGTCCGCGCCTGCCGACCCTTTTTCTTAGGCTCGGGTCTTCTTCCGGAAGGGTCTGATCCATAAGGATAACGGTTACCCTGCTGAGGGTAGGGCGAGGGTGCCCGGTAGGGGTTTGCTCTGTCGAACTTTTCTCCGGGACGCGGATAACGGGATCCCTGGGGAGGGTAAGGAGGCCTTTGCTGTTGACCGTAAGGCGCTCTGCCTGGATAAGGATTTAGATTCTGAGGACGCGAAGGCTGTTGGGAAACAGGACGTCCACCACCGCGGCTGCCCGCATAGGGAGGGTGTGGTGCAGCTTGTCTGCCTGAAAGATTGCCACGTCCCTGGAAGTCCTGTCCATAGGGTTGTCTGCTATTCCTTCGTGGGTCAGAATCAGAAAAAGGAGTCATCTAAATTACACCTCATAAATGGCTCAATGGCCGGGAAACTGTTTTATATTTTAGCTCAATCGTGCTATGTTAGTAAAGCGACGCCAGTCTTTATTCGCCTGGCGTCGGCCTATTATTTCACAAAATGGACAGAGGTTAAAGTCATGAAAGAAAATAGCGGCAAGATATCGGTCAGTTCCGAAAACATTTTTCCCATTATTCGCCAGTGGCTCTACTCCGAAGAGGAAATCTTTTTGCGCGAGCTGGTCGCCAACGCACTCGATGCGCTTGCCAAGAGAGAGATGCTTGCACGCAGCGGTAAAATTTCAGCCGAGTGTGATGAATTTTATGTCCGTGTCTATCTGGACAGTGAAAATAAATGCCTGCACATAGAAGATAATGGTATCGGCATGACTGCTGAGGAAGTTGACAAATATATCAATCAGATTGCCTGCTCAGGTCTGGTCGATTTTGTCCAGAAATACCAGGAGATTGAAAAGAGCGGACAGAGCGTGATTGGTCACTTTGGTCTCGGCTTTTACTCGGCTTTTATGGTCTCTGATAAGGTTGAGATCAACACCCTGTCCACCTTCCCGGATCAGGAGGCCGTACGCTGGGAGAGCGAAGACGGGGAGAATTTCAGAATGTCGGCCTCCGATAAAAAAGAGATTGGCACCGATATTCTCCTGCACCTGAGCGATGAGGGTCTGAAAAACTACCCTGCTTTCAAAATACGCTCGCTCCTTGCGAAGTACTGCGGTTTCATGGCTTATCCTGTTTTTTTCAGCGACAAGTCTGAAGAAAAGGGTGAGCAGATCAATGATCACCATCCTCTTTGGCTGAAAAAACCTCTGGACTGTACAGACAAGGACTACCTTGATTTTTATCAGAAGAATTTCCCGCTCGAAGGGGAGCCTTTATTCCATATTCATTTGAACATGGATTATCCTCTGCGCCTTCAGGGCATTCTCTACTTTCCGTCTGACAGCAATCATTTCGTGAGTGCGGAAGGCCGTATTCGCGTGTACAGCCGCCAGGTCTTTGTCTCAGATCACCTGCATGAGATGATTCCGGATTTTCTCTTTCTCCTTCAGGGCTTCCTGGATTGCCCGGATCTCCCGCTCAATGTTTCACGCTCTTATTTGCAGAATGATGCAACCGTCAAAAGACTTTCTGCGCATATCGTCAAAAAAGTGGCCGATGAGTTAGTCCAGCTTTTCCATGATGACCGCGGGCGCTACGAAGAGATTTGGCCGAAGTTGGAGCGTTTTATTAAAATTGGCAGTCTCCAGGATGAAAAATTTGCACGCAAGCTCTTGGACATTTTCCTTTTTGAAGATAAAGAAGGCCAGCTGAGAACTCTCGCGGAACTGCCCGGAAAAACTTTGACCTATAGTGACCGGCAGGGCGCTCTTGGCAGTTACGCAGAATTACTGCCTGCTGAAACTCCAGTTCTCATCATGGATCATGAAGCTGATCTCCAGTTCATGGCTCTTGTGGAATACCTCAAAGAGGGGGAAATCCATTTCCGTCGCCTTGATGCAGCTCTGGATCAATCCGGAGATGAACAGGACGAAATGGCAGCCTCACTCTTTGCTGAGCTTATGCAGCGGCCTTCCTTAACGCTCAGCCTCCGTTCTCTCGGGGCCGATAAGTTGCCGCTATTGCTTACCCAGGATGAGGAAACCCGCAGACTTAAAGAAGTGAAAGAGCTTCTCGGTCAGACGGAGCACAGCCCGACACATTTAGACCTTGACCAGCTGATCGCAGAGCGCGGAGAGGACATGCGGGTGATTTTAAACAAAGATAATCCGCTCGTCACTGTTTTGCAGAAGACCCTGCAAGAGGGCAAAAAAGAAGAGAGTGAGAAGCTTGCCGCCTATCTTCTTGATCTCGCCAAACTGGCCCGTGGTGAGCTAAAAGGGGATGAGCTTAAGCATTTCCTCAGCAAGTGCCAGAATTTTGCGGAAGAGGCGTTGAGAGGCTGAGCAGGGCAAAGGGCTTGTACCCGCCCCTCAAAACGATAAGCGGAGCTTTGTGTACAATCCTCCTGAGGCAGGTAAGAGTTTGTCCGACATCCGCCGACATCCGGAGGTATTAAAAATAAAGAACTTTTGTTTATTATGTTTCGCAACGTAATAAGCCAGGTATAGCATTGCAAATATGAAAATAGATTCACCTGTTATCTGCGTTCATCACCACTCTGGCGACAATTTGTCGTCAAAATCTTAAAACTACGCGATTTGGAACCCACCTGTTCAAGTCTTTGAGATTTGACAGGAAAGATCTAGCGAAGTATAATTCACTTGCGTTTGGTGAGGTCAGAGTTCTTTTTCTTCTGACTTTTTTGTGAGGGAGAATTTCGTTAATCCCACTGCAGCCTCGCCTGATGCAAGGTTAACTTATGCAAGAACGAAAAACACTTACTATTCTTATATTTTCCGCAATCGTGCTTTTTACTGCGGTTTTTTTAACCGCTGCGGTTATTCGCCTGCAGGAAAAACAATCCGTCAGCATGCGCGCTCTTTCTGTGAATACAGGCAATCCATCTGCTCCTTTTGATTTTTTGTCAGCTGCCGGACAGGAAAAGGAGAGTGCACAGAATCATCGTCGTGAGAGCAGCGCTCCTGCAATCAGCAGAACAGAACGAGCCGCCGGAACGATTAAAGCAACAAAATATTCAGGAAATCTATCCCATCAATTTGATTTGAGTTTAGCCAGTGGCCTGCGGCAAAATAAACGCTCCGCTTCCGAATCAAAGAAAAAAGAAGCGGTACGTTTAACTCTGCCTGCAGATGTCCGCAGACAGATTGATGAGGCGGACGAAGAGATTCTGCAGCGAGCACTGGATCTCGCCGTTCTTCAGTATACCGAAGCGGAAATACCCACTCCTCAGACGGGCCTGGCTGCAGCGGCAGCCGATAATGTTGAGCTGGCTCCCGTGCCAACGCCCGAACCTGCACCGGAGCCGACGCCTGAACCGACTCCGGCACCGACGCCGGAGGCGCAGCTTCCTGAATCTGTCCAGCCATCTCCTTTTGCTGCGCAGCAGGACCCGGCAGATTGGCAAAACCAGGGGCAGGGCAATGCCTATTTGGCTAATGTTATCAATTCTTCTTTCAGTACTCCGGGAAGTACAGCTGCAGCGGAGGCCAATTTTCAGATTGTTGCCAGCCTTCTCCAACGTAACGGCAATGCTAATTATCTCAGTTTTAATGACAATGGAGATGGTACGATTACAGTAGACGGCAGTGTTTTAGCCGTAAGTCAGGTCTATAACTGGAACAGTACCTGTTATGATGGTTATGAGTGCGCCAAGCTGTCGGACTTTGCTTATGGCGACTGCAACCCCACAGCGAGCGGGATTCTCGCTCAGCGCGGCCTTATTGCCTGTAATGATCTCCCGATGGGGGCGGTTGTTTTTGTGGAAGATTACGGTCTGGCTGTTGTAGCTGACCGCCACGGCATGGGTTCCGGCTTCATTGATCTTTCTTATGATGCACACGAAATAGAGAACGGCATAGGTCTGGCCACGGCAAGGCGAAATGTCTATCTCATTTCAATCCCCTGATGGAAACTTCATCCGCAACTTATCCTGACGTTCGTGAGCTTCTGCTTGCTTATGACCTGAGACCTAAAAAATCTCTGGGACAGAATTTTCTTTGTCGTCCCGAGCTTTGTCGGGAGATGTCATTCCTCTTCCCTCTGGATAAGCACTCTGTCGTTTTGGAGATTGGTCCGGGTCTTGGGAACCTAAGTTATGAACTGCTTTCCAGAGGCGCAGATCTCTCCTGCATCGAACTCGATCGCCGTTTTGAGGAGGTTTTGAAACGAGAACTTCCGCAGGAAAAACTGAGACTTATTTTCGCGGATGCCCGCGCGATACATTTTGCCGATTTGCTCGATAGCAATAAAAAAGCTTATCTCTTCGGCAATCTACCCTATTATCTTAGTACTGAACTTTTTAACAAAGCCCTGGTGGAAGTCCCTTATGCCAGCGGCTTTTGTTTTCTCCTGCAAAAGGAAACGGCGCTTCGTCTGACGGCTGATCCGGGTGGCAAAGCCTATGGACCTTCGGCTGTACTGGCGGCCGTATATGGTTCGAAAAAAATCAGTAAATCGCTTGGCCCGGGGTGTTTTTATCCTCAGCCTGAAGTTGACAGCGTTGTCCTCAGCCTTTATCCACACGCTCAGCAACGGCTCAAGAGCTCGAGCTGGTCGAGTTTTGAGCGCTTTCTTAAACTTGCTTTCGCCCAGCGCCGAAAAACACTGAAAAATACACTGAAATCTCTGCCTCTGGAGCTGCTTGACGCAGCGGAGCAAAAGTTCCTGCCGCAAAGAGCTGAAAACTTGAGCCCGGAAGAGTATCTGTGTTTATTTTCAAAGCTGCGGCCGGAAGCAGCGTTGTATTCATGATAAAATGTTGCGAGAGAAAGAGGTGAGCGCTGTGGAGGAGCGGATTTCAGTGCGCATAGGGTCCATGACGTATCGTATCCTGGCCAATGAGAATGCTGAATATATGCGCGCGATTGCCAAAATGGCGGATGAGCTGATTTGTACCCTGAAAAGTCAGAATACAGGGATGGGAGATCAGGCAGCTTCTGTTCTCGCCCTGGTGAACCTTCTGGATCAGATCGAAAAAATGAAGGAATCCGGAAGTCAGGTAGCGGGAGCGCAGGATCGCCTGCAAAAGGAGCTTGAAGAAAGTCAGGCCAACCTTTTGCGCATGCGCGAGCAGTGCTGGGAAATTAAAAAAGACCTCCTTTATTATCGCAATCTCTGTGAGATTTATGAGGAAAGGATCTCGCAGATGGCACCGGCCGGCAGCAGTCGCAAAAGCGCTAAAGCGAAAGGCGGGGATGAAGCCAAACCCCTGGATCGCATGCAACGCAGCTTTGAAGAAATTGAGAATCCACATGAAAATTCCCCTTTATCTTGAGTGGCTCCATCCGGAAACTGACCAGGATGAGCTTCGGCCATTTTATGCAAGTCCCGCTTCAGCAGGCTTTGATTTAAAAGCTGCGGCTGACCTGCTCATCGCACCGGGAGCAACGGTTCTTGTGCCCACCGGTTTGAAGATGGCCATCCCTGAGGGTTATGAACTGGAGATTCGTCCCCGCAGCGGTCTTTCACTGCGCAGCCGACTTCGGCTTCCCAACACGCCTGGAACGATTGACTCAGATTATCGTGATGAAGTTAAGATTCTCGCCTATAACAGCTTCTCGCAAGCCGAGATACCGGCCTTGCTGGCTGCACAATCTGCATTGTTGCAAAGTTTTGGCAAAATTGCGGAGTGCCTGCCCTTAAGAGAATATCTCGAGCAGCGCGGACAAAGTGAGGCGGTCCACTCCCTGCCTGGGAAAATGGCGGAGCTTTCCGTTTATCTTGACGAGGCTGGCGAGCTTTGGGGAAGTCTGCGCATCAAAAGGGGTGAACGTATCGCCCAGGCCCTGCTCAAACCGGTAGCTCAGGCGGAGTTTAAGGACAGCGAGGATATATCTGCTTTTGGTGAGGATCGTGGCGGCGGTTTTGGCCACAGCGGGATATAGGCCATGAGCTTATTCAGAAGCAGGCGGATATTCTATCCAACGATCCAGAAAGCTTTTTAAACTTTGGAGATAGCTCTCCTGATCCTCCGTAAAGGCACTGATGTGTCCGGCTTTTGCAATTTCACTTACGAGAGTCATTTCACCATTTAAGCGCAGACGTTCATTGATAAATGCATCGATGGAATGCTGTGGAATTCGCTGCTCCGGCAAATTTCTTATGATAAACATAGGTGATTGAATCTGACTTGCCAACGGGATGAGATTGGTGAGCTGACCTGCTCCTGAGGCCAGGCGTACGGCTTCAGGTAAAAATGGCCAGTAGAGATGTTTGTTCATGAAGCCTTCAGGGTTCAGATCGACACGGATATAATCAAAAACTGAAGCGGCCGGGGTATCCAAAAGCAGGGCCTGGACATCTTTTCGGCAGAGATTTGGCAACTCTGGATCTGCCGCCAATGCTTTTTCGTCCGGAGCTTCTATGGGCAGTTCATTCCAGGCGAGAAGTGCAGCTGTGACACCGCTGCCAAAGCCATAAAGCAGCATGCGTTTGTCACCGCTGAGCCGCTCTGCAGCCATCATCGCTGCCAGCACGTCTTTATATTCGGCGAGCCCATAGGCGGACTGCAGCCCATCGGATTTACCGGAATGTCGCAGATCAAAGGAGAGAACATTAAAATTCTCTTCATTCAGAAAGCGGTAAAGTTCGGCCGTCTGCAGATCAAATTGCAGGCGGTTATCTCCGTTGTTGTGGATGAGAATCACGTTACCGCGCGAGACAGCGCGAGATTTAAAAAACCAGCCGCTCAGCAGGATATCTGAGCGCTGAGAGCGAAAGCTGATTTCATCACAGGGTGGCATGAGATGTGCCCCAATGTGATTAAAGGGTTTTGCCGGAAGGCTCATCAGGAGGTGCGCTGTCTGAAAAACAGAGAAGAGAGCGGTGAGCGACAGTCCCAGAACCATAATGATGAGGATAAGGATGAGCAACAGCCATCGGCCCGCTTTTTTCGAAGGCTCTGCTTTTGCCCTGAGTTCACCTTTTAAGCTCATCCGAACCTCCCGTTTAAGCATTTATGCTTTGAAAGACTGAGTTTGAGTATAACTCAAGTCCGCGCCTATATGTGTTACAATCAAAATTCAGTGAAAGGGAAATTATGCTTATTTTAGGAATAGAATCATCCTGTGATGAGTGCTGTGCGGCCGTTATTGAAGATGGTCGTCACATATGTTCGAATGGTATTCGCTCGTCGGCTGCAATTCATGAAAAATATGGTGGAGTTGTTCCGGAGATCGCCTCGCGGGAGCATCTCCTTGCGGTTGTTCCGGTGATTGAAGAAGCTCTGAGTGCTGCACAGTGCCAGCTTTCCGATGTGGAGGCCATTGCGGTTACCGCCGGCCCAGGCTTGATCGGCTCCCTGTTGGTGGGGGTGTCTGCAGCTAAAGCTCTGGCTGCTGCGAGTGGGAAGGCGCTTGTTCCGGTACATCATCTGGCTGGCCATGTGGCGGCCAACTACCTGGCACACCCAGAACTGAAGCCGCCTTTTCTGGCACTTCTCTGCTCCGGAGCTCACAGCCACATCATCCATGTCAAAACTTATACGAAATATTGCATCCTGGCTCGTACCAGAGATGATGCAGCGGGTGAAGCCTTTGATAAAATTGCACGTGAAATCGGGCTGGGTTATCCAGGAGGGCCCAAAATTGACCGTGTAAGTAAGATGGGACGGCCGGATGCTCTGGAGCTTCCACGTACGCACTTTAAAGATAGCCTGGATTTTTCTTTTTCGGGTCTGAAGACCGCTGTTTTAAATAAAGTGCAGCAGGCTGAGCAGAAGGCCAGGAGAGAAGGGCGGCAGCGCGAAGATATTCTCAGCACGGCTGATATTGCGGCAAGTTTTCAGGAAGCAGTCTGCCGTGTGCTGATCGATCATCTTGGCCAAATTGCCGAGCAGTGCGGCGAAAAGCAGATTGTCCTTGCTAGTTATATCTCCCTCCCATTGAACTTTGCACTGATAACGCCGCCATGATCGGAGCTCAGGGATACTATGAATATCTGGCCGGGACGCGGGCAGATTTACGGCTCAATCCACGTTCTCAGTGGGAGCTTGGGACGGCGTTACTCAGCTGAAGCCATGGTCAAAACTGTGAATAAAAAGGTGAAGGCCTGAAGAATCAGCTTTTCATTCCCGTGGGAATGTTAAAAAGAATGTGAATAAAGTGAATAGTTCCAGCTCTTGCAAAGCCCACGTCAAGTTTTTGAAAGAGAACTGTAACATATGAGAGCAGAAGCTTGAAGAAGCTCGAAAGCTGGTGCATCTTACTCTATAATATTTAAAGAATGACCCGGATTGAGATTTGTGATCGTAAGATCTCATTTGAACACTGAACACCTGAGGAAAATCAGTGGCCGAAAGGAGCCGTGAAAGCTGACGGATGAAAGCTGAAGGCACAAAAGTTATCGTGGAAAACCGCAAGGCGAGACATGAATACGAAATTCTTGAGGATTTTGAGGCGGGTATCGTTTTGACGGGCACAGAAGTGAAGTCCCTCCGGCAGGGAAAAGCAAACCTGAAGGAGTCGTTCGCGCGCGTAAAAAATGGGGAAATCTGGCTCATCGGCATGCATATTTCTCCCTATAAAGAGGGAAACCGCTACAATCCGGATCCTCTCCGTCCCCGAAAACTGCTCCTTCATCGCAGTGAGATTCGCAAACTGAGTGCTAAAGTTGCTCAGGATGGTCTTACCCTGGTTCCTCTCAAACTTTATTTCAAGCGTGGACTCTGCAAGTGCAGTCTTGGTCTCGCCAGAGGCAGAAAGCTCTACGATAAGCGCGAAAATTTGAAAAAAAGAGAAGCCGATCGACAAGTTCGGCAAAGTTTCCGACACTAGGGCTCAGAGGAGAGGGGAGGGGACTTCTATTCCCAGAGTTATTTCCTGCGGGATTACGCAGGCTGGCAGCCGTAAGACGGTGAACGAAGACAGCTTTCAATGTGTCGGGCGAATTTATCCGGACACATTGGATTCGCGTGAGGAAAAAATCAACAACTGCGAGGACTTCTGGCAGATCTATTCGGTCTGTGATGGACTTGGTGGAGCCGGTATTGGCGATATCGCCGGTCGTGTGATTCAAGGGGCTATCTGCGAATTGCGCAGGGGTTTTCCGCTTTTGGATCCCATGAATTTTGATTTCGCCAGATATATTCAGGCTTTTGTTGATCAGGCTGATGCGGCCCTGCGGGGGCGCCTCTCGCGCTTTGCCGGGCTTCCGGTAGGGTGTTCGCTGGCGTTGATTATGTTTGCCGGAGATACTGCATATACGATGAGCATTGGCAATTGCCGCTGTTATCTTTACAGGCAACAAAAGCTCTATGTCATGACCAGAGATCTGCGCCTCAATGAAGAGCGGGATGAGCGTCCATTGCTCTTTTTTGGCAATCATCCTGGCAGTCAGCATCTGCGTGCTCATAATCTCACCGAGATGACTGTGCAGGCAGGAGATCAGTTTCTGATTGTCAGTGATGGTTTTACCAGGGCCATGGAAGCTCAGGATATCCAGCATGTTATGGAACGTCCTTCCCGCTGGGCGGATTTGGTAGCAAATCTCTTTCAGACCGCACGCCGTTATGATGCCAGCGAGGATCAGACGATTCTGGGTCTGCATGTAGAAAGTCGCCGGGTTTTTGCCGATCCGTTTGAGAGCTGCGACGATGAGGATATAAAAATCTGGCCCGGTTCAGCGAGGCAGCGGAGAAAGCCGTTATTACAGAGTTAAACTTCCTTCAGAAGAAAAGCATGTCGTCCTCGAAAGAAGTTAGACGATACCTTCCTTTTCCAAAAGGTAAATTCATTATTCTTATAGCATCAGTGGTCATCGGAACAAATCGCTGCTCGATTAAAATACGAAGAACGTATTTATCGAATTAGCTTTACCACGATTTATCGAGCCATTTATTCCGGCCTTTTTTAATGCGAATTAGTTGTTATTTAGCCAGTTGACAACCGCTGTAAGCATTAGCCCCAGCCCAATTGGCATCATATTCTCGTCAAAATCCACTCCGGGATTGTGGTGGCTAAAGTTGTTGCCCGGCAATTTGCAGTTTACATTGAAATATGCGGTTGGAACTTTTTCAGCCACAAGAGCCATATCTTCGCTTGCCATTATTTGTGTGTCCGGAATGAGTTCGCCATCAAAGTCACTGTTTTTTATATAGCCCACAACTTCTCTTGTGAATTCAGGGTCTGAATAAAGGCTTGGAACTCCGGTGAAGAAGTCAAGATCGATTTCGGCTTTTGTTGAAGTCTTTAATCCTTCAATAATTTCCAGCATTCTTGTTCTTAATTTGTTTCTAACTTCCGGATTGTATGCACGAAGTGTTCCTTGCATTTCTGCAAAGTCCGGAATAATATTTGAGTTTGAGCCGGCACTTAGCATTCCAAAGGTCAATGTGCTCGTTTCTTGAGGTGGACATTCTCGGGCGATTAGCTCTAAGAAATTTGTGTAAATATTTACAGCCACATTTATCGGGTCAATTGTAGTGTGAGGATATGCGCCATGGCCACCTTTACCTTTAATTGTAATTTTAAAGTTATCTGAACTTGTAGCTACATAGCCTTCATTGTAACAAATTGAACCCGTTTCTCTGTCAAGAGCTGTGTGAAGTGCAAGAGCCCTATCCACTTGAGGATTTTCTAATACTCCATTTTCAATCATCATTTTAGATCCTTCAAAAATTTCTTCAGCAGGTTGGAACATAAGTTTAACTGTGCCTTTGAAATTTGCCTTTTCTTTTAATAGAACTTTTGCAGCAGTTAGGGCAATAGAAGAATGGAGATCGTGTCCACAAGTGTGGGCATTATTTCCAGTTGAAGCAAAGGGCAAACCACTTTCTTCATTCATTGGAAGGGCATCCATGTCTGCCCTGATCATAATGCATTTTCCTTCACCTTTTTCACCTTGAATGACGGTAGATAAACCGGAAGAACCATATTCTTTTACTTCAAGGCCAAGTCCTTCAAGTTCACCCTTTACATATGCTTTTGTTTTTGGTAAATCCAGTCCGACTTCCGGAATTTGGTGCAAGGCTCTTCTTTTTTCAATTAGTGCATCTTTGTATTCTAAAGCTTCTTTGAAATAATTAGTCATAATTCCTCCTTACATGTTTAAACTTCTCTTTTGAATATTGTGTTTCTTTGCATATTTTTCAGCTAATATTGGAGTGATAATACTTGTTAGCACCACGCCAAAAGCAATTTGTGCAACCGCAACGCTTGCAATTTCAGCTATACTCGGGTTAGCTGCAGCGATTATCGTAGGCACAGAAACTGATAAACCTGCGATAGATGTGATTCCAATTGTTATAATTCCATCTTCTTTTAAAACCTTTGTTTCGAAAAGCCAAATTAGCGGGAAAGAAATAACATAGAAAATTACAGTTAAAATTATTCCCTCAAATCCGGCTTTAAATGCTGAGATCAAATTAATTCCAGCACCGAATGTCCAGCCCATAAATGGGTTTAGAATAGGAACAGCTGCTGAGAAAAATTTGCCCAGGTCTTTGTCCAAGTTGCCAATTATAACTCCCGCTAAAATTCACACATAATAGACCGGTAAGTCCAAATGCTGCTTTATCGCTTTCGCTTCCGTAGTCGCTAACAAGAGCAAGGTATAGGGATGGATTTAGTGAACAAATAGTTGTAGTAAAAGCAATTGCTGAAATTCCCCAAATGCCTTCCATTCCAAAGAAACGGAAGAATAGATTTGAAAAAACAAAACAAAGTATAATTTTTACCAGCAAAATCGAACCCTGCTTCTTTAAAACTTTTTTGATTTTTTCAAAATCAAGGGCTGCTGACGAACAAAAGCAAACCAGGGCAACTATGTAGTTAATACCCTTAGTGGTAAAGAATGCTTCCGTCATCCCGCCTATCTTAAAAATGTCCGGCAAAAATGTTGCAAATAATGCGCTGATTAGCATAGGAATTAAAAGCATGCCACCGGGAATTTTTTTCATGAATTTTAACATAGCAATACCTCTACACCTAGTATATACCCACACACTTAGTATATACCCAATTAACATTTCCGGGACGGGTTAACTTATGCCTAGAAACGCTGAAATTCTTTGAAATCAAGGCTTTTCAGCATAGAAAAAAGGTAGCAGACTTTCTATCAAAATCTACTACCTTATCTGGTGGAGGTGAGGGGAATTGAACCCCTGTCCGAAACCGCGTCCATCGGGACATCTCCGGGCGCATCCGATCCTTGGATTATTCGTATTTGCCTTTCCCGACCGGCAGGGTCAAGGCGTCCACTAGCTTCATTCTACAAAATGGCGGCAAAGCTTAGGCCATTTCGTTTTTCCCTTTAACCTCCCCTGGACAAGGTCTGCGCGTTAACGTGGAAATTCCTTTCGGCAGATCGATTGGTTCCACGGCAGGCGTGTTTACGCAGCTGCGAGTGCCGGTTTATTGGCGTTTAAGTTTGTTCCCGTTTTTTAAAGAGGCCAACGGGACCCTCTGCCCGCTTTCCCGATTTCAACCATCCCGTCGAAACCAGTACACCCCCGAACATGGGGTGAAACCATAAACCTTTACTCTTTATCCAGTGTAGCACAGAGCCAGGAATCAGGATGAAACATAGGTACTTATTTGTTTGTGTTTGCTTGTGTTTTTAAAAGTCAGGATATAAAAAGGCCATTTATGATAATTTATATATTTTTTAGTGATTTTTCCCTTCGCTTTGTGCCATTTTTAGTATTTTCTTCGCTCTTCATATGTTAGGATAATACTAAGGATGCATGAATCAGATGATTTATGCCAGCTTGTTTTGGAGGTGATTGTATGTTTGAAAAAGTATTCAAACTCAAGGATCACGGCGTCACTGCCGGAAATGAGATCATGGCTGGTCTGACGACCTTTATGACCATGGCCTATATTTTAGCCGTGAATCCAAACATCCTTAAGGATGCCGGCATGCCGGTTGGCGGTGTCCTTGTGGCGACGGCGATTTCCTCTGCCATTGCCTGTTTCTGCATGGCTTTTTTCTCGAATCTGCCTTTTGCACTGGCCCCTGGTATGGGTCTCAATGCCTACTTTGCCTATACGGTATGTCTGGGCATGGGGTACCACTGGAGTGTCGCCTTGCTGGCAGTTCTCTTTGAAGGTCTCATTTTCATTTTGCTGAGTGTGACCAATGTTCGCGAAGCGCTGTTCAACGCCATTCCTATTTCTCTGAAGCATGCCATCAGCGCCAGTATCGGCCTTTTTATTGCCTTTATCGGTCTGAGCAACGGCCATCTCGTAGTAGCCAATCCTGCGACCAAAGTGGCCATTACCAAATTTTCCGGTGAGAACTTTACCTCCGCCGGCATTTCAGCTATTCTCTGCCTCATCGGCGTGGCCATTATTGCCATCCTCGCGTATAAAAAAGTTCGCGGAGCCATTCTTTACGGTATCGTCGGCACCTGGGTTCTGGGCATGTTGTTCCAGGTCGTTGGCCTCTATGTTCCGGATTTTGAAAATGGTTTCTATTCGCTCTATCCGTCGTTCTCCTTTGCCGCTCTGGGCGGTTTCAAGGATGTAGCCTTTGCCGTTTTCCATCCGAATCTTGAGGGCGTTACGGTGATGACCTTTATCACAGTCGTGCTCTCTTTCCTTTATGTGGATATCTTCGATACGCTGGGCACCCTGATCGGGGTGGCTTCCAAGGCGGATATGCTGGATAAGGAAGGTCATCTGCCCGGCATCAAAGGAGCTCTGCTCTCCGATGCTATCGGTACGACCGTCGGTGCAGCCCTGGGTACCTCCACGGTAACAACTTTCGTTGAATCTTCTGCTGGTGTTGCCGAAGGCGGACGCACAGGTCTCACAGCACTGACCACCGGCGTACTCTTCCTGCTCTCTTTGCTCTTTGCCCCGCTCTTCCTGAGCATTCCGGCGTTTGCTACGGCTGCAGCGCTGATTTTTGTCGGCTTCCTGATGTTCACCTCTATTCTCAAAGTGAATTTTGAAGATATTACGGAATCGGTGCCAGCTTATATTGCTCTTCTGGCCATGCCTTTCTTCTACAGCATTGCTGAAGGCATCTCCTGGGGGGTTATCTTCTACGTGGTGATCAATCTGGCCTGCGGCAAAGCGAAAAAAATCAGCCCCCTTATGTACATTCTCTTTGTCCTCTTCATTTTGAAGTACATCTTCCTCTAAAATTGAGAGGATCTTGTAGAGCTCAGACAAAAAGAGAAAAGCTTATGACTAAGTTCATTGCGACGCGGGCTGCTGCCCGCGTCGCTTTAATTGAGAAGCTGCAGGAACTGTGGACAGCACGTACGCAAGGGACTTTTGCCGGTGAAAAGCCAAGACCCCTGCTATTTGCCCTGGATGGTATGGCCGCCTCGGGTAAATCTACGCTGGCGGGCCAATTAGCTGTGACCTTATCTGCTCCACTCATCCATATGGATGACTTTTTCCTCCCTGCTGCCAGGCGTTCACAGGGAAGTGAGCACATACCTGGCGTCAACATTGATATCAGGCGCTTCGAGGAGGAAGTCCTGCTTTTGCTTGAAAAAGGGCAGGCATTTTGCTTTCAACGCTTCGATTGTCGCCTGCAAACTCTGGCAGAAGAACGCAGTATTCCAGAATCTGATTTGTACATCATTGAAGGCTCGTACGCTTTGCACCCTCAGCTTGTGGACCACTGGGATCTCACAGCTTTTGCCGTGGTCAGTCCGGAGCTTCAGTGGGCGAGGCTTAAGCGCCGCTGCGAGGGAGCCCCGGAGTGGCTTAATGATTTTCAGGAGCGCTGGCTGCCCATGGAGCGTGCCTTTGAAAAAGCCTTCTCTTTGCGGGAGAAGGCCGATTATCTACTGGATCTTTCACTTCCGGTCTGAGCGGCTTAGCTTCTAAAAAGCGCGTTCATTTTTCTTAATGCGGGTGGGGTCGTCTTTAACGCGGACGAAAAGCTGTTTTTCCTGTCCACCGCCCCGCGGCATTTCCCGGTACTGCATCTCATATTGCTCCAGGGAGCCGATCAGGGTTGAGAGTTTGGCAAAACCATAGTTACGTGAATCAAAGGCCGGCTGCTTCTTGCCGATCAGCTGACCAAGGTCACCCAGATAGGCCCAGCCGTCGTCATCTTCGATATCGAGAATACTTTGATCGATGAGATTCAGAAGGCGGTGATCGATTTTCTTCAGTACTCGCTTCTGACGTCCTTTATTGTTCGTTTTTTCCTTGCTTTCCTTGCTGCTCTTACTCCGACTGTTGCTCCGGGCTTTACTGCTGACTTTTTCGCCGCGATCACTGTTGGCTTTCTCATCGCTGCTATCCTCGTTGTCCTCATCGTCTTCTTCCTGATCGAGAATTTCCAGATAGATGAAGCGATCACAGGCTGCAATAAAAGCATTGGGGGTTTTCTGTTCACCAATGCCATAAACGGTTTTTCCTGCTTCCCTGAGGCGCCCGGCAAGGCGCGTAAAGTCGCTGTCCGAGGACACAAGGCAGAAGGCATCGGCTTTTTCCGCATAAAGGATATCCATCGCATCGATAATCAATGCCGAGTCCGTAGAATTTTTTCCTGTGGTATAGGCAAACTGCTGAACCGGACTGATGGCATAATCGAGCAGGAGACTTTTCCAACCGTTGAGATTGGGTTTGGTCCAGTCGCCATAAATCCTCTTGATCGTAGGGGTGCCGTAACGGGCAATCTCCTGCATCATCGGTTCGATATAATGATAGCTGATGTTGTCGGCGTCGATGAGAACTGCCAGACGAACTTCTTTTGATTCAATTTCATCCATGCAAAGCTGGCCTTTCTTTAGTTTATGAAATTATAACGGTTTTATGTCCCTTTTTCAGTCCTGAAAACCGTTATAATAAAAGAAATTTTGAAAAGAGGGCGAAACCATGAGTCTGAGAATTGGAATGTTGACCAGTGGGGGAGACTGCCAGGGTTTAAATCCGACCATGCGAGGCGTGGCCAAGGCTTTGTTCGAAAAAGATCCGGGAACAGAAATTCTCGGTTTTCTGGATGGCTATGCCGGTCTTATGCATTGCCACTATCGCAAAATGCGCTCACAGGAGTTTTCGGGGATATTGACTCTGGGAGGGACGATTCTTGGAACCTCCCGTCAGCCCTATAAACAGATGGATGAACGGCTCTATCCGGGAAAGCCTGACGGGCCGACAAAGCTTGAGGCCATGGTCAACAGCTATAAGGAGATGCGACTGGATGCGCTGGTGGTTCTGGGTGGCAACGGTTCGCTGAAAAGCGCTTCTTTGCTCGCGGATCAGGGTCTTAATGTCATTGGTTTACCTAAAACCATTGATAATGACCTCGGTCTTACGGAAGAAACTTTTGGCTTTAATTCGGCCTTTACTTTGGCCACCCAGGTCATTGACGGCATTCACACGACGGCGACCTCTCATGGCCGCGTATTCATCATTGAAATTATGGGTCACAAGGTCGGCTGGCTTGCTCTTTATTCGGGTATTGCCGGTGGAGCGGATATCATTCTCCTGCCGGAGATTCCCTATAAACTCAATTCTGTCCTCAAAGCTATCAACACCCGCGAGAAGCACAAAAAGCGTTTTTCCATCATTGTCATTGCCGAGGGAGCGATGACGGTGGAAGAAGCTCAGCTTTCGAATAAAGAACTCGAAGCCAGCCGTGCCGCGCGAGGTTTCCGCGGAGCCTGTTATGATCTGGAGGACGCCATGGAAGGTTTGGCGCTTCAGGAAGTCCGTGTTGCTGTTCCCGGTCATTTTGTGCGCGGAGGCAGTCCCTCGGCTTATGACCGCCTGCTGAGCACAGAGCTTGGTGTGGAGGCAGCTAAAATGATCTGGGAAAAAGATTTTGGACGTATGCCCGTTGTGATTAACGGCAGGATTGATCGCACGGAGATTAAGACGGCGGCCTTTAATCTGAAAAAAGTACCCCTGGACAGCCCGATTATCGAAGCGGCCCGTCTTACGGGAATATCTTTTGGGGATGAAGATTAGAACCCTTGTGAGCGACCGGGTTATCTTTGAAGGGCGGTGAAGGAAAAACAGTATTCAGGGATAACCGCAAAGATCAGAATAGGAGGCTTATGATATGAAGTATCAGGCAGTGATAGACGTAGGTTCCCATGAGATTTCCATGAGTATCGCGCAGCTGCGCCAGCGCAAGCCCCCGAAGCTTCTGGAACGTGTTCAGCGTACCGTACCTGCAGGGTCGGATACCTATCGTGATGGTTTTATTTCAGAAGCGGTCCTCCGGCAGATTGTAGAAACGCTGAGCCTTTTTCGGCTTAAAGTGCAGGAGTATCCGGATTGTCAGATTCTGGCGACGGCGACTTCAGCGATTCGTGAAGCTCAAAATCGGGCCTTTATTCTTGACCAGATTGAAAGGGCCAGCGGGATTAAAGTCCGCATTCTCAGTAATAATGAGGAAGTAGGTTATCAGCTTCTGGCTCTGGGGGAATGTTCTGAGTCTTTTCGTGAGGCCATCAAAAAGCCTTCGCTGGTGCTTGGTCTGGCAGCTGGCTCCATTCAGCTGAGCATCTTTGAGGATTCCCACCTGCTGACTTCACAGAATTTACGCATGGGTTCGCTGCGCATACGCGCGCTCCTTTCTGAACTGGCTATACACAGCCGTGATTTTAATCAGCTTATCCGCGAGTATGTTTCCGGAGATCTGGCCAATTATCGCAAGTTTGAGCCTCGAGCGGCGGAAGTCGAGAACTTTATCATTCATGGTTCCGGAGCTGGTCTGACCCATTTGCGCAAGCTTTCAGGACTGCCCCCGACAGGGGAGTGCCGACTGAGCCGCAGGGATTTTTCCCGTGTCCTCGCCATGCTGCGAAGCCGCTCTGAGCAGAGCCTGGTGATGGAGGAAGGAATATCCGATGAAAATGCCAGTCTGCTTCTTCCCATGGCTCTGCTGATCGATGAGGTCTTTGATCTCTGCGATCTTGACGAGGCTCTGTTGCCTGATGTCAGCCTGGAAAATGGCCTTCTGATGGAGGCTGCTCAGCAGCTGTCCGGCAGGCGTTATCTGCGTGACCCCAGAGAGGATCTCTACTCAGCTTCTGTCGAACTGGCCCGCCGTTATCAGACCGACCGCCTGCATTCCGAACAGGTTGCGCGCATCAGTCTGGAACTCTTTGACCAGACGCAGCGGCTGCACCGGCTGAAGGAAGAAGATCGCGTCATGCTGCAGATCGGCTCTCTGCTCCACAACGTCGGCAAATATATCAGTATGCAGGACGATGATATCTTCAGCTATCAAATCATTAAATCAGCGGTGATCCCCGGGGTCAGTGACCGCAAGCTGGAATTTCTGGCCAATCTGATTTACTACCACAATGGCAATTTTACGCGTAAACCCAACCTGCAGAAATACCTGCATGAAGAGGACAGACTGGATCTCATGAAATTACTTGCCCTGCTGAGTATGGCCAATGCGCTTGACGCCAGCCACAGCCAGAAAATTCAAAAGTGTCGTCTGAGTCGGGATGAGGATGGTTCCTACGTTCTGAATCTTTACAGCAGCGAGGACATTATGCTGGAAATGTGGACTCTCGAGCGGCATAAAGCGCTTTTTCAAAATGTTTTTGGTGTTTCACTGCAGGCAAAATACCGTGAGATAAAGGCCTGATTGGCGTAGAAAAAGGGGAATGTGATGAGCATCTATGAATCAGCTCTGGAGACGATGTATCGTTCTGAAATACCTGCGGTTCTTTCTGAGGGCGAAAGCCGTTTCGTGAATCGCGAGTTGTCCTGGATGGAGTTTAATGAACGTGTTCTGGAGGAAGCGCGGGATAAAAACAATCCGCTCTTCGAGCGCCTTAATTTCCTGGCCATCACCGGCAGTAATCTGGATGAATTTTTCATGATTCGTGTGGCCTCCCTGATTGACCTGGTCCAGGCAGGAGGCAGCAAGCCTGACCCTGCAGGTCTGCCTCCTGCAAAACAACTGGAGCTCCTGCTCAAGCGCAATAAACGCTTTTTTAAGAAACAATACAGCACCTGGAATCGGCAGATTTTGCCTCAATTAAAAAACGAAGGCATTGAAATTATTCAGCCTTCCGAACTGAGCGAGGAGCAGAAAGACGAGCTGGAAAGCTATTTCGACAAGCAGATCTTTCCCGTTCTTTCACCCATCGCTGTCGATGCGGCAAGGCCGTTTCCACTGATCAGCAGCAAAAGCCTCAACCTCCTGGTTATCCCCGCCAGGCTGCCTGAAAATGTCAGCCAGTATGCCAGCCAGGAAAAAAAGCCTAAAAGCAAACTCGAAACTGAGGCGAAAAGCAAAAATACGGCGCCTTACGCCATTGTGCAGATTCCGTCCAATCTGCCGCGCCTGATTCCTCTCACACTCGAAGATCATTCACAGAGCGAGGGGAGGGAAGCCCACGGCTTTATTCTCCTGGAAGATCTCGTTCGCCTCTTTATCGAAAAACTTTTTGACAATGCGGAAATACAGTCTGCACATACCTTTCGTATTATGCGCAATGCTGACTTTGTGGTCGATGAGGAGGAAACCTCGGATCTTCTTTCAGAGATAGAGGACAAACTCAAATTACGCAAGCGCGGCGAAGTGATTCGCCTGGAATTGGAGCATGCTGCCCAGCCGGAAGAATTAGCCATTCTCCAGGAGGAAATGAAAGTCCCGGAGGAGCAGATTTTTCGCATTCGGGGTCCTATAGATCTGACCTTTGTCTCGAAGATTCCCGGACTCCTGCCCCCGCGTCCGGACTTGCATTATCCCCCTTTCAGTCCTCAGCCTTCGCCGGCCTTTCCAAAAGACAAAAATGTGTTTGCCTGTATCCGTGAGCACGATATTCTGCTGCATCACCCCTATGAAAGTTTTGACCCGGTGATTCGCGTCATCAGTGAGGCTGCTGAGGATCCTCAGGTTCTGGCCATTAAGCAGACCCTTTACCGTGTGAGCTCAGATTCGCCAATCATTGCTTCGCTGGCCCGGGCTGCTGAGGCCGGGAAGCAGGTGCTTGTGCTTGTCGAACTCAAGGCTCGTTTTGATGAGGAAAACAATATTCACTGGGCTCGTGAACTTGAAAGGGCCGGCTGCCATGTCCTCTATGGCATCCGCGGGCTGAAAACTCACAGTAAAATTACTTTGATCGTGCGCGAGGAGGAAGATGGCCTGCGCCGTTACGTGCACATCGGGACAGGAAACTATAACGACAAGACGGCCAGAATTTACACCGATCTGGGGATCTGGTCCTGCTCCGAACGACTGGGAGAAGATGCAACGAATTTCTTTAATATGATTTCAGGCTTTTCCCTTCCGCACAGCTGGAATCTCCTGATCCCTGCGCCGCGCTGGTTGAAAGCGGACACTCTTTTTCGCATTGAGCGTGAAAAAAGGCATGCTGAAAATGGGCAGAAGGCCATGATTTTAGGGAAGACAAACTCCCTCGTGGATCCGGAAATCATTGAGGCTCTTTATGCGGCCTCTCAGGCCGGAGTGCTTATCCGCCTTATCGTTCGTGGGATCTGCTGCCTCAGACCAGGGGTGAAGGGACTTTCAGAAAACATTGAAGTGCGCAGTGTGGTGGGGCGCTTTCTCGAGCATTCCCGGATTTTTTATTACTATAACAGCGGGGCAGAGGATCTTCTCATCGGCAGTGCGGATTGGATGCCCAGAAATCTCGACCGACGCATAGAGCTGATGATGCCAGTGCATGACCCCGTCTGTCGTGAACGTATTTTTCAGGTCCTTGATCTGGAACTGCGTGATACTGAACGGGCCCACATCTGTCAGGCTGACGGTCTCTATCATGCGGTAGACCGCCGTGGTCGGGAAATTCTGGACTCTCAGATCGAACTCAGCAGAGCGGCCATTCAGGCTGCGGAGGTTTTCCGGGAGCGAGCAGAACGAGAAGAGCATTATGAACCCGCGACTTCTTATGATGCAGGGCGACACTGAGCTTGCGATCTCGCATTTGGCGTTCAGAGAACGACTTCTGTCCTCAAATGACAGCTTAATGTCTGAGGCTCTCCAGTGGTTAAAGAACCACGTTTCAGGGCAGAATGTTGGCGTTATTCTGTGCTAAGATAGATCAGGCTTTTCTCTCAGGAGAAAAACTTTTTGGCCGCAAAGGAACGCGGCAGAAGAGGGAGAAATGATGATGCAAAAAGAGCCGATATTACTGATACTAGCTGCAGGAATGGGGTCCCGCTATGGAGGCCTGAAACAAATTGATGCCCTGGGTCCAAACGGTGAAATCCTTATGGACTACTCGCTCTATGATGCCAGAGAAGCGGGTTTTAAGCGGGTTGTTTTCATCATCAAGAAAGAGGATGAAGCAGCTTTTGATGCAGCTATCGGCAGCCGCATTAAAAAGTTCTTTGAGGTGCAGTATGCCTTCCAGTCTTTAAAGAATATCCCGGAGGGAGAAACGATACCGGAAGGGCGGGTCAAGCCCTGGGGAACGGCTCATGCGCTCCTGGCGGCCCGTGATCTTATCGACGCCCCTTTTGCGGTGATCAATGCTGATGACTACTACGGGCCGGAAGCTTACCGCTTAATCTATCACCTGCTCTGTGAGGAGCATGAAAAAGATTCGGCCGATATTATAACCTATGTTCTTGGTCATACCCTTTCACCCAACGGACATGTGGCGCGTGGGCTTTGTCGAGTTGAAAATGGCTATCTAAGGGAAATTGTTGAACGCCGCATGGTTAAAGAAGGTGAGGGCACGGCACTCTTTTCCGAAGATGGTGGCAGAAGCTGGGAAAAGGTTGCGCTGGATTCCCCTGTATCCATGAACTTCTGGGGATTTTCACCGGAGTTTATGCAGACGGTTGAAGCTTACTGGCCGAAATTTTTCCGTGAGGCTGTGCCAGCCAATCCTCTCAAATCCGAGTATCTTCTGCCTTCACTGATTGGCGAGCTGCTGGCTGCGGAAAAAATCCGCGTGCGTGTTCATATCAGCCGTGACCATTGGTTCGGTGTCACTTATCACGAGGACAAAGAGAGTGTCATGCAGGCCTTGCGGGAAAAAATAACGGCAGGAGTATATCCTGCTGAACTATGGAGGGTATGATGGATTTACGTACAGAATGTGCACGCAGCCTGGCCAGGATTCTTGAACTGCCCGTAGCTGATATTGAAAATATGCTGGAAATTCCCCCGCAGTCAGAAATGGGCGACCTGGCCATGCCGTGTTTCAGTCTTGCACGGAGCCTGAAAAAGGCCCCGCAGAAAATTGCTTCTGATCTGGCTTCTGAACTTCAGGCAAAAATCCCCATGGTACTTGAGATCAAGGCTCTGGGTCCCTATCTTAATTTTTTCTTTGACCGTGCAGCCTACGCCGAAGCTTTTTTCCGCGAAGAGCAGCCGGGGCATTTTTTCGCTCATCAGGATGAAGGACAGGGAACAACCATTATTGTCGAATATTCTTCACCCAACATTGCCAAACCTTTCCATGTCGGCCATGCCTTTTCCACGTGCCTTGGTGACGCCATTTCCAGAATCTATACCTATCTGGGATACAAAGTTGTACGCTTGAATCACCTGGGGGATTATGGTACGCAATTTGGCAAGCTGATCGTCGCCTGGAAGCGCTGGGGTCAGCGTGAAGCGCTTGAAGAGGATGCCATAAAGGAACTTACACGGGTTTATGTCAAGTTTCATCAGGAAGTGGAAAATGAACCCGGACTCGATGACGAGGCCCGCCAGGCTTTTAAGAATCTCGAGGAGAAAAAGCCAGAAGAGCTGAAACTCTGGCAGGATTTCCGCGATCTCAGCCTGAAAAAGTTCTCTGTAATTTATGATCGCATGGGGATTAGCTTCGATAACTATAACGGAGAGAGCTTTTACTCCGATAAAATTCCCGCTGTGGTTGAAGAGCTGAAACAGAAGGGCCTGCTGGAGGAAAGCCAGGGTGCTCAGGTTGTGCGCCTGGATGAGTTTAATCTCAACCCCTGCCTTATCCTGAAATCGGATGGCACAACGATTTATGCCTCGCGAGACATCGCAGCGATTTTCTATCGCGATAAAACATGGAATTTCTCAAAGAACATATATGTCGTCGGATCAGAGCAAAAGAACCACTTCAAACAGGTTTTTGCTGTTCTCGAACGCATGGGCTTTGAGAAAGCCCATGATTGTGTTCATGTCGCTTTTGGCCGTCTCAGTATCGCCGGAGGGGAAGATTTTTCAACCCGCAAAGGTAAGGTGATTTTGCTCGAAGACCTGCTCAATCAAAGTGTCGCCAAAGTTCGTTCCATCATGGCACAAAACAATCCTGAGATGAGTGAACAGGAACTTGACGAGGCCGCAGAAATTGTCGGAATCGCAGCGGTGAAACATGCTTATCTCCGCAATGGTCGGGAAAAGAACATCATTTTCAGCTGGGATGAGATGCTTGACTTTGAGGGGGATACGGCTCCTTATATGCTTTACACTTATGCCAGGAGTCGCAGTATCCTGAGAAAAGCCGCTGTCTCTGCCGCTGATCTCTGTCAGGCAAATAGCCGCCTGCTCATCACGGAAGACGAATTTACTCTTATCAAGGATATGGCTGCTATGGAAGATGCGGTGCTGGCTGCAGCGAAAGCGTATGAACCCTGTATACTGACGCGACAGATCAATCTGGCCTGTCGTGACTTTAACAAGTTTTATCACAATATATCCATTTTGAAAGCCGAAAACCCCGAGCTCAGAGAAGCCAGACTTGCCCTCTGCAGCCGTTTTTCAGAAGTCTTAAGCCTTGCCCTTGGCCTTCTTGGGCTTAAAACTGTCGAAAGAATGTAGGGCGACCGTGGGTGAAGGAAGTCAGCATCTGCCCGGCATTCGAGCCTTCTCTGAGCTTCGTATTAAATATCCGCAGCCGGAGGAGCTTTTATCCTCAGCAGAAGAGGCTGCAGCTGCCCTGCGCCATGCCAACGATCCGGATGAAATAAAACTGCGCATCCTGGCCTTTCAACAGGAGCTTCTGGCCTGGGAAAGTGCTTCCAGCTTAAGTCGGCTTAAAAGTGCAGAGGGACAGATTGACCCTCAGGAAGAGAGCTTATTTGTCCATGAAGCTGCCGTACCGGAGCAAGCCAAAGGCGTCTTTTACAGAGCCCTGCTCAATTCTCGTTACGAACATGTGGAGCATAGCGGAGAAGATCGTGATCTCTGGTCTGAAGCCTGGCGTTGGAGTCGTTTTCGCGATGCTATCTCTCCCGACACGTGGGTGCGTGAGGCGGCTCTGGAACGCAGGCTGAGAGACTTATGCCCTGAATGTCTGCACCAGTCAGTTCAGGGCGGAAATGCCTTTTTCAGCCTTCCGGAGCTAGCTTCCCGAAAACAGCTGAGCCGCGAACTCTGCGATGATTTGAATGAGAAAAAGTGTGAAAGAGAAGCGCTTTTTCTGGAACTCATCGCTTTGCGTCGTGAGCTGGCCGGGCGCTGCTCTTTTGCCCATTATTCGGCCTATCATGCGGCCTTGCGTGGTCGCAGGGATTTCAGCCGCCGGGAAATGCGGGGCTTTGTTCAGTCTTTTCAGCATCACTTTCTGCCCCTTTACCGAGAACTCAGACGCCAGAGAAATCTTCGCCTGGGTACTGAGGTCTGCCGAGCCAGTGATCTCCTGACCCTTATGGAGGAGGCGGATCCTCCGACCTCACTCGAAAGCCCTCAGCTGGCTCCTTATCTGGGCAGATGTTTGGAAATCATGAGTGGCGAGGCACAAAAATTTATAGCCGGTCTGCTGGATGAAGGCTATGTTTCCTTTAGCCCGAAAACAGCCGCCGCTTTCGGCGAAGCCACGGTTCTTTTTCCCTCGGAACCCTCCGCTTTTTTCCTGCTGCCGGCTGAAGAGCCTTTTGCCCCACTGAGCCGAACTCTTTTCCGACTTGGTGAAGGTTTGGCGGATGTTTCAGCCATGCTCAACTATCACGTCCTGGGTGCGAGCCGCCAGGATGAATTATCACGTAAGATTTCAGCCTGTTTTTTCTTTTTCCTTTCTGCGGAGCGCCTTGTTGAAGCCTACGGGCCCAGGGCTGAACTTGCCGAAGATCTCTTCCTGAGCCGCCTTTTTCTGATTTTACCGCTGTACCTCGCTCTTTTTGAAATGGAAGAACGAATCTATACAGCAGGCGCTATTCTTTCTGCCAAAGATCTTTCCCGCGAGTGGGCGGAACTGTGTCAACGCTGGTTTCCTGATTTAGAAGAAACAGAAGGGGATTTTTTACTGCAAAATGAGGCCTGGGAGATCTTGTTGCCTCTGACCGGAGGTGTCTATCGCTCACTGGCTCTGCCCATGGCGCTGGTGACCGTGCTGGCTGAGCATCCGTTTCGTCAGAAACAGCGACATCTTGCTGCCTCACTCAACGGCCTGTTGCTCAGCAATCCGGGCAGCCCTGTTTTTGAGCGCTTTAAATTGGCAGATCTGAGCGTACCCTGGGACAAGGCATGTATGCAGCGTGCAGCTTTTTCACTTTGTGATCGCCTGGCACTCTGAGGATGAAACGATGAAAATTATTATTGCCAGCCATAATAAAGATAAGATACGTGAGTTTCGTGAAATCATCGGAGATCCTCGAATCCAATTGATCTCCATGCGTGAAGCCGGTTTTACAGAAGTAATTCCGGAGCCAGGACACAGCTATGCAGAAAATGCTGAGATAAAGGCGAGAACCGTTTTTGAAGCCCTGGGAGGAAGAGTTCTGGCTGATGATTCCGGCTTGTCTGTCGATGCTCTGGGAGGGTATCCCGGCATTTACTCGGCTCGTTTTGCCGGGGAACATACGGCTTACAGGGAAAAGTGTGAGCGGCTATGGGCTTTGCTCAGTAATGTCCCTGAGGAAAACTGGACAGCCGCTTTTCATTGCGCCCTTTGTTATATTGATTCGAGCGGAAGGCTCCATCATTATGAACGGCAGGTTCCGGGCCGGATCATCCGGGAAAGACGCGGAGAAAACGGTTTCGGTTATGATCCGATTTTTTATCTGGAAGATCGGGGTCTTACCAATGCCGAACTTCCCTCAGCGGAGAAAAATGCGCGCAGCCACAGAGGCCTTGCTCTTCTGGATTGGTACCGGGATATTGAGCAGGAACTCAGTTCGGACCAGGAGGAATAAACTCATGCCGGCAGATGAAAGACGAAAAGCTAAGGGAATGGAAAAAAAACGCTGGCTTTTGATTGAAGAAAAAGCTATTCCGGAGGTTTACCGCAAGGTTCTGCGCGTCAAACTTCGTCTGGAGGAAGAGTCTTCACTATCGGTGAATGAAGCGTGTCGCGAGGAAAAGCTCAGCCGCAGCACCTTTTATAAATATCGTGAAACCGTGCATCCTTACCATAGCGAGGATGAAGTGACCCAGGTGGTCTACCAGCTTCTTCTGGAACAGCGCGGCCTGATTTTTCCACGCCTCATCAGCATTCTTGAAAAGGAAAATGTGAGCCTCTGCCAGGCTGGACAGTCGCTCTATGAAGCGGGTCAGGTCATTCTCCATCTTTCGCTCAAGGTGGCCAGTAAAAAACAGGCGTTACGTATCCTGAAAGATTTGCGGAAACTCCCTGGAGCAAAAGAGGTTCGCATTTTTCCGGATTGGGAACAGGATATGACGCTTTAAACCCATGTAAACAGGCTGGATAAGCCATTCCGGCTTTCGTAGACTGTTTTTTCAGAGGCTTGCAGAAACAATTGACCTGATACCTCAAAGCTTGTTTTGATTCCTGGCAGAAACAGGGAACGCTTATTCAGATCAGGGAGTTTCTTTAGGACTGAAATTTATGAAAAGGTAAAACAATGCAAACAGGTAGAGATACATATGTGAATTATTGGACTCTGGAAGAGCTTCTTCAGGGGCTGATTTTAGTGCGCCGACCTGAAAACTGGGAGGAACTCAGAACGTTAAAAGTGCATGCTGTTCAGCGCGACTCTCGTCTTATTGAAGCCGGGGACGTGTTTGTTGCTGTTCCCGGATATGAGACAGACGGGCATCTCTATCTGGCGGCAGCAGCCCAAAAAGGGGCGATTTGTGCGCTTGTGGAAACGCCTCGCGAGGACTGCAGTTTGCCCCAGATTGTGGTCAGCAACAGCCGTCAGGCCTTAAGTCACCTGGCCTGTCACTACTACGCACATCCCAGCCATGAACTGAATCTCTGTGGGATCACCGGTTCAAATGGTAAAACGAGCACCTCCCTGATGTATAGAAGTATTCTCGAAGCAGCCGGAAGAGCCTGCGGTCTGGTAGGAACGGTGGCTTATCATACGGGAAAATCGTTTGTCAGCTCCAAACTGACGACCCCGGACAGCCTCGATCTCCAGCGTTACCTGCGGGAAATGGTGGACTCCGGTTATAAGGATGCCGTGATGGAGGTCTCATCCATTGGTCAGAGTGAATTCCGCAATGCAGGCTGTCTTTATCGCGAGGCGAGTTTGCTCAACCTTGGGCGAGAACATCTTGATTTTCACGGCAGCATGGAGAATTATTTTGCTGCAAAAAAGCCTTTGATTATGGGCTTGAAAGCTGAGGCCACGGCTGTTTTGAATGCGGATGATCCCTGGAGTTATTCTCTTGCGCATGAAACAGAGGCGAAGGTTCTGACCTTTGGCCTGAAAGAAGAGGCTGATCTGCGCGCAATTGAGCCGGACTTAAGCAGCGGTTACGCCCATACAGAACTGGTGTACAAACCTTTGCAAAAATCAGCTTCTTCGTCTGGACGTGAAAGAGAGGAAAGAGCGACGCTGATCCTGGCTGTACCGGGAATACATTCGCTCATGAATGCCCTTGCCGCCATTGGCCTGGCTCTTGCTGCAGGCGTGCCCCTTTCCACTTGTGTACGTGGCATCGAAAGTTTTCACGGCGTGGAACGGAGATTCCAGCAGATCTATTATGGAAAATTCCGTATCTTTGACGATCACTTTGCCAATGCCGGAAATATCCGGATGACTTTGGAAACTCTCTGTCATATGACTTATGGAGAACTCGTGCTGCTCTATGCGATACGTGGCAACCGCGGCGTTACAGTCAATGCAGAAAACGTCGACGCTCTGGCGGATTATTTGCCAAGGCTGCGACTGAAAAAGTTTATTGCTACTTTGTCCCGCGATACGACTGGCCACTACGATAAAGTCAGCGATGAAGAAATAACTGTTTTCAAAAGGAAGATGGCGGAACGAGGACAGTCTTACATTCTTATGGATCAGTTAGAGGAGGCGGTAAAAGAGGCGTTGGCCTCCTGCAAAAAGGGTGATGTTCTGCTGCTGGCCGGCTGTCAGGGGATGGATGCAGGAGCGCGTCTGGCTTTAGGAGAACTTGCCGTACAATATCCTGCCGAGAGGGAAAGTATTCTGCTGCCCCTCAAAGACAGAGTTTGCGGCTGGCCGGAATAGACTTAAGCTGAAGTGAGCATTCCGGGGTGAGCTGGGCGGGCTTCCTGAGAGTTGCCAGTCTTGTGACAAAGCCCGACGCCTGTGTTATTCTTAACACTTACGAAGCTGCTCAGGCATCAGACGGAGGACGTTCATGGGTCCAGGCTTTAGACTTAATCTTGAATCCTTGCCTTTTTATCGTGTTAAAGCGCATAAAACGCTGAATTTTGCCTTCGTGACTTTACTTGCTCTGCGCTTTCTTACCTTGATATGGCCTCAGGGACAGATTGATTTTGAGGCAATGGCTGAGCGCCTGGCCACGATCAGAGACTCGTCTCAGCTTCTTTCTGTCCTTCAGCTTTCCAGGGCGCAATGGCTGCTTCTTTTAGCGGATCTGGGTGTTTTTTTTATAGCCTTTCTAGCCGCAGTTTTTTATGCTCAGGCCCTTATTATTCAGACTTCTCTTTTTCCAGAAGATCTGGAAAATAAACAGATGAACCGCTCTCTCCTTGAGTTGATCACTGCTCTGGCAAGTCTGCAGAGAGAAACAGAGATTTCCTGCAGCAGGAACAATGACGAGGGTGACAGTCAGGAGGATCTGGCTAAAGGAGCAATGAAAATCACCCTGTCCCGTTTTCTTCCGTGCCTGCCCTTTTTCTTTCTGAGCTTTATTTTTCTGCTTTTACTCTTCCTGCTTTCCATGGCTTTTTTTGCCCTGCCTTTTATGGCTTTTGCTTCGGCTTTTCTTTTTACTTTTTTCCTCATGATGAGCTATAATCTGCCACTGCGTGAGGCCATGAGAGAAAGCCGGGCTGCCGCATACGGCGCCAAAGCTTTCATGGTCATGCAGTTTGTGAGCCTCTATATGCTGCTTTTCCTGGTAGAAAATCTCTTTCTGCTTTTATGTGAGCGCTCGCTGGTTGGTTTTTTTCTGATTCAGAGTTTTTTCTTTGCCTGTCGCACCTTCATTGTGGCGCGGCTCTGGGCCATATTTTATTTGATTTTCTGTGCCGGGAATGAAGTTAAAGAAGCTTATTCCACGGCTCATTTGTGACGGCATTCAGCTTTTTACCTGATGAAGAAGAGAGGCAGCAGCCCCGTGTGTCCTTATGTGCTAGCGCTTCTGCCTGATAATGAATGGAGATGCCACATGATTATTGAATTTGAAGAAGATAAAGAAAAAATCAGAGAAGGCCGCGAAAAGTTGGCTGAGTTGCGTCAGGCTCTGCACATGGAAAAAACAGAGCTGCGTATGGAAGAGCTGGAACATCGCTCAGCTGAGCCGGAATTTTGGAATGATCTTGAAGAAGCCAAAAAAGTTCAAAAGGAACTCACTCACCTGAAAAATAAGCGGGACAACTTTTTCAGACTCAGCATGCTTCTTGATGATGCGGAAGTTCTTATAGAGCTTGGAGAAGAAGAAGACGATCAACAGGTCGCTGATGAAGTCCGCAAAAAACTGAAAGTCTTTGCCAATGAAGCGGAAGCCCTGTCCATGGAAACCTATTTCACCGGAGAGCTTGATGCCAATAACGCCATTCTCACGCTACATGCAGGAGCTGGTGGTACTGAGGCCTGTGACTGGACAGGTATGCTTTTCCGCATGTATTCCCGCTGGGCCGAGGATCATGATTTTAAGCTAAGCGTACTTGATTCAGTGGACGGCGAAGAGGCGGGAATCAAGAGCATCAGCTTCAAGATGGAAGGGGAGAATGCCTACGGCCTTCTGTCTTCTGAAATGGGAGTTCACCGGCTCGTGCGCATTTCTCCTTTCGATAGTTCCGGCCGCCGGCATACTTCCTTCGCCTCAGTGGAAGTCCTGCCGGAACTCGATGACAGCATCAACATTGAAGTAAGACCTGAAGATCTGCGCGTCGACACGTATCGTTCCTCAGGCAAAGGAGGACAGCATGTCAACAAGACTTCTTCGGCTGTGCGTTTGACCCACCTTCCCACGGGCGTTGTGGTGGCCTGCCAGAATGAGCGTTCCCAGATTCAAAACCGTGAAGTGGCCATGCAGATGCTCAAAGCCAAACTCTATACAATGGCTCGCCAGGCTCAGCTCGATCGTGTTGAGGATCTTAAAGGCGAACAGATGGACATCGGCTGGGGAAGTCAGATCCGTTCCTATGTTTTCTGCCCTTATACCCTGGTTAAAGACAATCGAACGGGTGTGGAGAATTCTGATGTCGGAGCTGTGATGGATGGTGAGCTGGATCCTTTTATACGCGCCTGGCTTGCTCAGCGAGTGAGCAGTAACGACAAGAATATTGGCTGAGGATGGCATGAAGAAAAAAATCGGACTCTTCGGTGGATCCTTTGATCCCTTTCACCTTGGCCATGAACGAATGATTGATGCAGCTCTGGCTTCAGGCGAAGTCTCACGGGTGCTGGTCATGCCCTGTGGATTGCCGCCGCATAAGACACGCCGTTTGAGCCTGGCGGCTTATCGCTACAGTATGCTCGAGGCAGCGCTCCAGGGGCGCAGTGAGGTTGAGCTCAGCCGCTATGAACTGCAGCGCCCCGGGCAATATTCCTATACCTCGGAAACCCTCAAGGCGCTGCGCCGGGAAGCCAGGGAGAAGGGCGAAAAAATCAGCCTTTCCCTGATCTATGGTTCCGATGCCCTGGAGACGATGGACAGCTGGCACAAGCCGCGAAAGATTCTGAAACAGGCGCCCATGCTTATTGCCCTGCGCGGTAACGACAGCGAAAAACGGGAGTTTTATGAGTCCAGAGCGCGTGCTCTGATGGATCGCTACGGTGGAGAAATCCGCTTTTTCCCAATGGAGCCGATCGAACTCTCATCCACGGAATGGCGGGATCGGCTGGCACGCGGCGAAAATCCGAACGAAAACTTTAATCCTGCGGTTGCAGCCTTCCTCGTAAAAAACAAACCGTATCTTTTTGCCGAAGACATGAATCAGATCAGCGATGAAACTTACACGAGGCTTGCGGTTCTGGAACAGGAAATCTGGGAGTTCATGCCCCTCCGGCGTCTGGTCCACACGGCCAATGTCTGTCAGTATGCGGTACACCTGGCCCTGCGCCACGGCCAGGATGCTGACAAGGCTGCGCTGGCAGGGCTCTTGCATGATGTTTGCAAATACATGCCGGTCGCCAGGCAGATGAAACTGGCAGAGGCAGAAGGCAGTATTTACCCGCTTAACCCCAACATTGCCCATGGACCTGCCGGGGCGGTCTATGCCCGCGATGTTTTTGGAATGAAGGACCCCCTTTTGCTCAATGCAATAGCACGGCACACAACGACGGTTCCCGGCATGAATGATCTGGACAAGATTATCTATCTTTCAGATAAAATTGAATGGGGACGGGATTTTAATTATCTCGACGAGATCCGCGAAGCTGCTGAGCTTGACCTGAATCTGGCCATGAAGCTTTGCCTGCGTGAAGTTTTGCTTGCCCTTGTCCGTCAGCACAAAAAAATTCATCCTCAGACATTGAGTGCAGCAAAAGATTATGGTATCGATCCTCAGTCCTTTCTGCGCCTGCCCTGAGAGGGATAAGGCCGGGCTGTCTTCGCACTTTCTGCTGGAGCAGGTAAAAAATGTTAAACTAAACAAAAACTTGAATGTTCTGTCTCAGTGAAAGGAGAAAGCCTTGGATCCTCAAAAGCTCAGTGAATTGATTCGCAATATTCTTGAAAGTAAAAAGGCTCACGATGTTCAGATCCTTCATGTCGGTGATAAAACCACGCTGGCTGAATATTTTGTGGTTGCCGATGGCAGTAGCGTGACCCAGGTTAAAGCGCTGGAAGATGAGTTAACTTACCGTCTTAAAGAGGATGCTCAGATTTTGCCCGAATCAGAAGAAGGGGAGAGCAGCGGCAAGTGGGTTCTCATTGACTATGGTTCTGTGGTTGTTCATATTTTCAAGACAAGCGAGCGTCAATTTTACGATTTAGAGCAGTTTTGGAAGAGTAAGCACAGCGACATTTCTCTGCCTGAGTCTGGAGAAAATGCCTAGTTAACTCTGTCGCTTTTTAAGCGCATTTGTCGAACGGATGGCGCGACAGCCTCGTTTCTTCTTGTGTACACTCTGCGTATGAAGCGCAGAGTACGAAACAGTGACTACAGATCTATCCCAAGGCGCCTGCCTCATAAGCAAAATGATCGAGCCTGCGCGCAGAACGTGAGGGGAAGGAGCCAGCCCCCGAAGAAGCTTCAGCTCCCCTATGTTCTGCTTCTGGGAGCGCTGCTTCTGCTTTCTTTTTTGCTTTCCTTATGGACTTCTGATCGTTTACACTCGGAACTTTTCCCGCAGGAGAAAGTCGGAGATGAATTTTCTCTGCTGAGTGAGAGTGTGAGCCGCCCCTTAGATCAGAGTGACGCTATTCAATCTGTTTTTTCTTTAGAGCCAGGCGAAGCTTCACAAGCGACCCATACAAAAGATCAGAACAATGCTATTCAGGAAACAAATCCAAAAGCTCAAAACGACAATATTCAAATGCTCCGTACAAAAGTTCAGCCCTCAGAGCCTCGGGGTAAGGCCTACACCAGTACTTCTCCAGACGCGCAATCATCAGGCAAAGTGCAGGAAGAGCTGTCATCAGATCCCGCTACAACACAAATATCCCTCAGTTCAGCTGACGAGCAACTGCTCTGCACGGTCCCCGGGATTGGACCTGTGACGGCCCGCGCCATTCTCAGACGTCGTGAGGAGCTGGGGGGTAAAATGTGCGTCGAAGATCTACTGTCTGTCCCCGGGATTAAAGAAAAGAAGTTTGCGCGTTTCAAAGCCTATTTTCGACCCTGAAATAAAAAAAGACGCAGGATGAATCTGCGTCTGTTGGTCGGAGTGACTGGACTTGAACCAGCGGCCTCTTGGTCCCGAACCAAGCGCTCTACCACCTGAGCCACACCCCGAAAGGCAACTTGCATTTTATCGGGATGCGTTCCGACTGTCAAGCTGTTAAAATAAAGGCAGCTCAGGGCGCGAGAAATCGTGCCAGGCGAATGAAGTGCGTGCGGAGGGAAGTCATGAGTCAGGCTGATGAACGTTTTATTGCCACATGTAAAGAAATTCTTGATCACGGAGTCTGGCAGACAGGTCAAGTGCGTCCGCACTGGCCGGATGACGGGAGCCCGGCTCCAACCAAAAAACGCTTCGCTATTGTTAACCGCTATCAGCTGGACAAAGAGTTCCCGGCCCTCACCCTGAGACCGGTTCCTCTTAAAAACTGCCTTGATGAAATTCTCTGGATCTGGCAGAAAAAGAGCACCCGCGTGTCTGAATTGCGCTCACATATCTGGGATGCCTGGGCTCTGCAGGATGGCACCATCGGCAAAGCCTACGGCTATCAGCTGGCTAAAAAAACACAGTATCCCGACGGTCAATACGATCAGGTTGAACGTCTGCGCAAAGATTTAAAAGAAAATCCGGAAAGTCGTCGCCTTATCTGTACGATGTATAATCCCGATGATTTGCCGGAAATGGCTTTGTACCCCTGTGCCTACAGTCTTACCCTGCACATCGATCAGGGTGTTTTGAATGGAATTTTAAATCAGCGCAGCCAGGATGTCCTTGTCGCCAACGCCTGGAATGTTTGTCAATACGCGCTGCTTTTGCACATGTTTGCGATTGATGCAGGTCTTAAAGTGGGAGAACTCGTACATGTGATCGCGGATGCCCATATCTATGACAGGCACATCCCCATTGTCGAGGAGCTGATACAGAGGCCGGTTTACCCGGCGCCTGATTTGTGGATCGATCCCTCTGTCAGGAGTTTTGATGATTTTACGATCGATAGTTTCAGATTTGAGCATTATCAGCATGGTGAAGCCATCCAGCACATTCCGGTAGCGGTATGAATGGATTTACGGTCGGTAAACTGGGAGGGACGAAATGATTGCGATTGTTGCCGCAGATGAACAATGGGGCATTGGCAGGGCAGGACAGCTGCAGCGTCCGATTTCCGAGGACTTGAAACGCTTCAAAGCTCTGACGCTCGGCAAAGTGATTATTTATGGCCGCAAGACGCTGGCTACCTATCCTGGGCAGAAGCCCCTGCCTGGACGGGAGAATTTTATGTTGAGCAGGACGGTTACGGATCAGACTTATGACCATGACCTGAGGATTTTTACTTCGCTTGAGGACTTACTTGCTGCCTGTGAAGCTGAAAAAAAAGCCGGAAGGAAAGAAGAGGACTTTATTGTCGTTGGTGGTGCTGCTGTTTACAGGCTCCTTTTACCCTATACGAACGAAGTTATGCTGACTCGTCTGGAAACTGAACTGCCTGCGGATGCTTATTTTCCCAACTTAGAGGAAAAGTCTTTTGTGCTCGTTGAAAAATCCGAAAGCCGAATGGACGGAGAACTTAGCTACCATTATGAGTTCTGGCGTCGAGAGGAAGAAAAGCGATGACATCCGCAAAAGCAAAACTGGTGCTGCAGCCCCTTTTTCTCAAAGATGCCGATGAACTCTCTGAATGGGCTCTTCCCTTAAACCTGGAAGGAACGAAAAAAGAGCGTGTCGATTTTTTGCGAAAAATGGAGGAACGTCTCGGTCGAGAAAAAGTTCTTCTCTGTAAAAAAGGCCGACAGAAACGGGCACTCCTGATGATTGAACCCGCTCTTTTCGGTCGCTGTGGCTTGCGTGCGCGCCTTTGGCCAGATAAAACCGGTGCTTTTGCAGCGGGGGAAATAGAGGAAGTGATCGAGGCTATTTTTGAACGTGAAAAAGAAGCTTTCGATTTACAGCTCTGTCTGAGTCAGGAGGCAGCAGCAGACTTAAGTGAAAAACAAAAGGAGTCTGCCCGGACCATCATTTATACTGAAAACAGCCGGGGACAGCCGCAACAAGCCTTGTGCCTGCATGTTTTCCGAGCGGAAACAGCAAAAGAAGCAGGCCTGCTTGTCAAACTTCCTTTTGCCTCGGCACTTCTTTTCGCCAATCAGAAAGGCACTGCCATCAGTTCCCTGCAATTTTTGATGGATAAGGCAAAGCCAGGCAGCAGGCGCGAGGAAAACCTTTTGCTTATGCTCGGGCAGTTGGATGAGCAGGGCGACTACCACGCAGAATGGGAGATCAAAGATCCAAGGCCACAGCGCGTGCCGGATATCCTCCATCGGGCAGCCGGGGAGATTGAAGAATATGTCCGCGGCGAACGCCGTCTGTTTGATTTGCCGCTGGAAATAGAAACAGGCAGTGTCTTCCAACGTAAAATCTGGAAGACTCTGGCAGATATTCCTTATGGTGTGACATTGAGTTATGAGGATCTGGCAGCACAGGCTCTCGGCAGTAGAAAAAAAGGTCGCGCCTACGCCAGAGCTACAGGTGCAGCGTGTGCGGCCAATCCCATCGCTCTCTTTATACCCTGTCATCGAGTGATCGGAAGTTCGGGACATCTGGTGGGTTTTTCCGGAGGAGTAGATGTCAAATCGGCTCTGCTCAATTTGGAGCTCTTTAATTTCTCCAAGTCGAAGGAGTGAGTTACAGGTTCCTCACATTTAAATAAGAGTGAAAATACAGATCTATTGTTTCAACAGAAGAACTGAGACACACGATTTTTTTCGCTTGACAAGACCTGAAAACAGCCCCTATAATAATCAGCGTGCCGCAAAAAGGCATGAATGGTGGGATTAGCTCAGTTGGTTAGAGTGCCAGGTTGTGGCCCTGGAGGTCATGGGTTCGAATCCCATATTCCACCCCACTTTTGCGCCGTGGCGCAAGTTAATACATTGGGGTGTAGCCAAGGGGTAAGGCACGGGACTTTGACTCCCGCATTCGCAGGTTCAAATCCTACCACCCCAGCCATATTTGATCCACTAGCTCAGTCGGTAGAGCATCTGACTTTTAATCAGGGGGTCGAGGGTTCGAATCCCTCGTGGGTCACCAGTCAGGAATCCCGTAACGAAAGCGTTACGGGATTTTTGCTTTTATACGAACTATGAATAAATTTGTTTTTGGGTGCATTTTTGGTAGTAATTTCGGGTGCAATTTTGGGCCGCAATTTCTGCTGCGAATTTTTTAATTGAGATTTTTCATCTAAGATGCTTGATTATCTTGGATTGACACAGCCCTGAATTCACCCGCTTCATCAGATACAGATATTCTAAATGCTTTTTATCTTCATGTACTTGACTGATTTTTAATCTTTTTTTTTGTACTAATTGTACGATTCCCTCAATCCTCTCATAACTGGTGTTTTTCTCTTTCTCTTTCTTTATAATATTAAAGATTCAAGGTTTTTTCGAAGTTGGATTAAAGAGCCTGAAGGCGGAGCTTCCGCCAGAACGAAGGCCCGTATGGAGGTTATATGTCACATCCTGGTAATTTGATTTTTGCTCAATCTGGTGGACCGACGGCAGTGATCAACAGCAGTGCTGCCGGAGTTTTTACTGAAGCTCTGGCTCATCCGGAAACTTTCGGCAAAGTTTATGGCGCTCATCACGGTATCGTCGGCATTCTTGAAGAAGATTTCTTTGATATCGGTCAGGAAGACCCTGCTGAGCTTGTCCTGCTTAAACAGACGCCCTCTTCGATTCTCGGTTCCTGCCGCTATAAGCTGGCGAATATTGAAGAAGATGATACAGATTACCACAAAGTGCTCGAAGTTTTTAAAAAATACGATATTCACACCTTCCTGTATAACGGGGGCAATGACTCCATGGATACCTGCAATAAAATCAGCAAGTTCCTGAAGTCGCAGAATTTTGAATGCCGTGTTATTGGCGTGCCCAAGACCATTGATAACGATCTGGCCATTACAGATCATTGTCCGGGTTACGGCTCGGCCGCACGCTATATTGCCACAACTGTGATGGAAATCTACAAAGATGCTACGGTGTACAATATCCCTCAGATTACCATTATCGAAATCATGGGACGTAATGCCGGCTGGCTGACCGCTGCTTCATCTCTGGCAGCGGTCATGGGTTATGGTCCGGATCTGCTTTATCTGCCTGAGCATGTTTTCGATCTCGATGAGTTTATCGATGATGTGAAACGCGTCTATGAGAAGAAAAAACAAGTTGTCGTCTGTGTCTCTGAAGGGGTGAGAACGAGTGATGGTAAGCTCATCCCTGAAATGCGAGGCGCAGTGCGCACGGATGCTTTCGGACATAAGCAGCTTGGCGGCACAGCAGAAGTTCTTGGCAGCATTGTAGGTGATCATATCTCCACAAAAATAAGAAATATTGAACTTTCTCTGATGCAGCGCTGTGCGGCTCACCTGGCCTCCGAGCGGGATGTTGAGGAAAGCTTTGCAGCCGGCAAAACTGCTGTGAAAACAGCCATGAATGGCGAAAGCGATGTGATGATTGGTTTTGCCCGCCCGCAGTCTGATCCTTATCAATTTGAAATGGTAAAAATTCCTCTGTGTGAGGTAGCCAATACGGAAAAAAAGGTTCCGGAAGCCTGGATCTCCCATGATGGTAACAATATGGAACAGGACTATTTTGATTATGCCATGCCGCTTATTCAGGGGAGCCCAAAATTGATTCTGGAAAATTCTTTGCCTCGCTTTGCCCAACTTAAGTTTGTTCAGGCCGGGAGAGCTTAAGCATGAGTTTCGGGCGAAAAGCACAGCTTTTTCCGGAAGGGCAGAGGCTCTGCCTCCGTGCCCCGGAAGAAGCTGATTTTAAGGCCTACCGTCATTTTTTTGCGGAAGTATCAGAACGTGCTTACTATCTTGAAGAAGCTCTCTTGCCTCTGAATGAAGCCCAGCTCAGAACTTATGTGAGCGGCATGAATGAGGGGGATAAATACCTGGCCTTTTCCCTCGTGGAGAAAGCAGGGGGAAAAACCGTCGGCCTCGTCAACCTCGATGATATTGATCTGCGTTCGCGGCATGCTGTTCTGGGCATTGCCATAACGGATCCATCGGCTCGCGGCCAGGGCTTCGCCAAAGAAGGGGTTAAACTCATGCTGGCCTATGCTTTCGGGGAACTTAATCTTCACCGCGTAGAGATTTCCTACATGGAGGGTAACGATGCCTCAAGAGCACTCTTCAATAGCCTTGGCTTTATCGATGAAGGCTGCCGCCGTGATTTGACAAGACGTGGGAATTCGTGGCTAGATATGCACATCATGAGCTTACTTGAAGAGGAATACTTCAGAACTGAGGGTGACCATGCTGCGCGCATTGCTGACAGCCCACATCAGTGAACAGGATCTTTCACTTCTGACCTTGCAGATGAACAACAAGGCTATCGGGCATCTCACTTCCGAGAAGTCTGTTAATGTTGTGTTGTCAGGAAATCGTGAGGTTCATCTCTGTAGCGCTTACTATTCTTTAGAAAACAGCTCACTCGAACGCAATCATCTGCTTGAAGAGATGAAGCGTTTTGAGAGCATTTTTAAGGAAATGCAGAATCTTGGGCTGGCGGCCCTGCCGGATTTGCTTTCACGTTATCAGGCGGATGCATCATTTTTGATGGCGGCTTCTGCTGATCTCATTTTACTTTGGCAGGACAGGCAGAAAGGCGTCTATCTGCTGCGTGACGGAGCCCTATTTCGTCTCCAACCCATACTGCCTCCCCAGGGAGTTTTCCCCAGGGATTTTATGCTGGGCTGCGATTTCTACACCCTGACGCCAAGAGCAGATGATTTGCTGATTCTTCTGACGCCTGCCTTTGTGGATTACTTTAAGGCGGAGGAGCTGGAAGAGGTTTTTTCTTCACGGCAACAGCTTCATGCCTGCATGAATAACCTCAGCGAACTGGGCAAAACCTATGGCTATAATTTTGAACAAAGTTGGTTTGCTCTGCAGGTTCAGCGTGTTGAGGTCAATTCCATTCAGCAGGGCGCCCCGAATGAAATGACCGTGGGTGAAGAACAACGGCGAATTACGCGTGCCCGTCGTTTTTCCAAGCTTGTCGGACGTTCCCGCGTGTCGCGTGTGCGCTTTGGGCAGGCACTCGTTCCTGCAGTGAATACGTTCTTTCACCAGCGGGAACACCGTCATGATGGCGTTTCAGCCTTGCCACAACAGCAGCCCCCGCAGGATCGGCCACGCCTTGGCAGCACGACGTCCAGCCCACCGCCGAGAATCGAAATTCTGGACGCTGAGGCCCGTGCACAGCGAGCGGCCAATCTTGAAGCCCTGGCCGGACGTCGTAAAAAGAGCCGCTGGGATGAAATCAGCGAACAGCTTCGTGAATTTTCCCTTGAGCCGTTCAGGAAAAGAGTCAATAGCTTCCTCAAAAAATTTTTCTCGCTCTGGCCCGACCAGCCTGTGCTTTCGAAGTTCTTTGCTACAGCCTCCCTGATACTGGCGCTTTTGCTCTTGCTCTTCATCTTCCGCTCCCTGGCACGGCGCGGAGAACTGCCCCCGCCCAGGAGCGAAGAGATCACACAAGCCACTCAGGCAGAGACGGTTCAGATAGGAGTGAGTGCCGTGGCTCCCAAAGAAACCACTTTGGAAATCAGCCATCTTGTCCAGGCTAATAATTTACAGCTGCGCAGTGCCCCTGATGCGGCCTCAGCTCTGATCGGCACGATTCAGCGCGGCGAAGCGCTGCTGCAGCTCGCTCCCGAAGAAAAGGGCTGGATTTACGTGCGCGATCAGCGAGGTGTGGAAGGCTGGGTCTATGCCGATTATCTTGGAGAATAAGAAAACTTTACAAGAAATGAAGCTTGAGTTATTATGATCGAGCACTTTGCCCGAGGTGAAGAGCAATGATGCGGGTGTAGTTTAGTGGTAGAACATCAGCCTTCCAAGCTGATCGTGAGGGTTCGATTCCCTTCACCCGCTCCAGGTCGAAACGGCCTTTTGGGCGTATAGCTCAGTTGGATAGAGCAACAGCCTTCTAAGCTGTGGGCCGAAGGTTCGAGTCCTTCTACGCTCACCATTAAAGCCCGAACTCTTTTGAGTTGCGGGCTTCCTTTTTGTTAAAATGGTCTCTAATTCAAGCATTAGCCCTTAAGGTTTAACAGTGATTATAAGTTCAGGGGGACGTATGAGCGGAAGAGAATATACGAATGAGAGCATCAGCGCTCTAAAAGGAGCGGAACGTGTAAGGTTGCGCCCGAGCGTTATCTTCGGCTCGGATGATCTGGAAGGTTGCAAACACTCTTTTTTCGAGATTCTCTCCAATTCAATCGATGAGGCCCGTGAGGGTTTCGGCAGTCTGATTACTGTCAGCCGCTATAAAGATCATTCCATCCAGGTGGAGGATGAAGGCCGCGGTATTCCTCTGGATTACAATAAAAATGAAAAGCGTTATAACTGGGAGCTGATCTATTGTGAGCTTTATGCCGGTGGTAAATACAATAATCAGGGCGACAGTAACTATGAATTCAGCCTTGGTCTGAACGGTCTCGGGGCCTGTGCGACCCAGTATGCTTCGGAATTTTTTGATGTCCAGGTACGCCGGGATGGCTATGCTTACAGTTTGCACTTTGAGAAGGGCGAGAATATCGGGGGCCTTCAGAAAGAAGAATATAAAGGGCGAAAAACAGGCACAACACAGCATTGGAAACCGGACCGTCATGTTTTTACAGATATCGATCTGCCCCTGGACTTTTTCCGTGATGTTTTGAAAAAACAGGCCATTGTCAATGCAGGTGTGCGTTTTGTGCTGAAGGATGAGGCCAGTGGAAGTACTGAAGAGTTTTATTATCCTGAGGGCATAAAAGCTCATGTTTCAGAGCTGAATACAGAAAATGCGATAACTGAAACCTTTTCTTTTTCTGGTAAGGGAAGGGGTAAGGACCGTGAAGATAAGAGCGAATATAAAGTGACGGCCGAAGTCGCCTTTGCCTTTAACCGCAGCAAATCGTGCATTGAATATTATCATAATTCTTCATGGCTGGAGTATGGTGGATCCCCGGACCGAGCTGCGCGCTCAGCCTTTGTGGCTGAATTTGACCGCGAGATTAAAGCAGGAAACAAATACAAAGCTGGTGAGAGTAAAATTACTTTCAATGACATAGAAGACAGTCTTATTCTGGTCATCTCCTCTTTTTCAAGTTTCAGCTCTTATGAGAACCAAACGAAGAAGGCCATCAACAATCGCTTTATACAGACTTTCCTCAATGATCTCATTCGTGAAAATCTGCGTGTTTGGTTCATTGAAAATCAGGCTGCTGCCGGGCAGGTCATCGATCAGCTTCTGATCAATAAGCGCAGCCGGGAAAATGCAGAAAAGCAGCGCCTCTCCCTCAAGAAAAAGTTGCTCGGTCAAATCGACAATATGTATAACCGCATCAAAAACTTTGTCGATTGCCGCAGCCGTAATGTTGAAGAACGCGAACTCTATATTGTCGAGGGAAACTCTGCCCTGGGTTCTGTGAAGATGGCACGTGATGCTGAATTTCAGGCCGTGATTCCCCTGCGCGGTAAAATTCTCAACTGCCTGAAGGCAAGCTATGGACAGATTTTCAAAAATGACATCATCATGGATCTGCTCAAGATACTGGGCTGCGGCATTCATATTGAAGGGAAGATGAAAAGCCATAATATTGCACCCTTTGACCTGGATGCTCTGCGCTGGAGCAAGATTATTATCTGTACCGACGCAGATGTTGACGGTTATCAGATAAGAACCCTGATTCTGGCCATGCTCTACCGCCTGACCCCTAAACTTATCGAAGTGGGAAAGGTCTATATCGCGGAGACCCCGCTCTTCGAGATTAATCATGTATATAAGGGAATCGAACAAAATTATTTTGCCTATACCGAAAAAGAGAAAAAAGAAATCCTCGATCGGCTCCAGGGAGGGAAAATTCACATTCAACGTTCCAAAGGCCTGGGTGAAAATGATCCTGAGATGATGTGGCAGACCACGATGAATCCTGAGACCAGACGTCTGATTCAGGTCATGCCGGAGTCTCCTGAGCGTATGCAGGAAACTTTCGATCTTCTGCTGGGTGACAATCTTGCCGGCCGCAAGCAGTACATTGAAGACTTCGGCGGAGATTATATGGAGATGTTGGATGTGGGTTAAAGGGAGCAGAAGCTGGATTGCGCCGCACTTCGGAAAGAGCAGGAGAAAGCGGGTCTGGCCGTCCTTTTACGGGCCAGAATGCAAATAAGTCACAATGATCTTTAAAAAGAGCAGTAGAGAGCGGAGCAGATGAGCAGAAAAAAACAGGAAAATGAAAAGAAAAGACCATCGGGCGAAAAAGCCCCCGTGACTGAGAAGAATGCTGCTGAAATTGAGCTTTCTCCGATCACGGATACGTTGAAGGACAATTATATGCCCTATGCGATGAGCGTTATCGTGTCCCGGGCTATTCCTGAAATCGATGGATTTAAGCCTTCTCAGCGCAAGCTCCTCTATACCATGTATCGCATGGGATTGATGAAGGGCCCCCGCAGCAAGTCTGCGGATATCGTCGGTCAAACCATGGCGCTGAATCCCCACGGGGATGTGCCGATTTATGAGACCATGGTTCGTATGACCCGTGGAAACGGCGCTCTGCTCAATCCCTGGGTGGACTCCAAAGGAAACTTTGGCAAAGTCTATTCCCGCGACATGCAATATGCCGCCTATCGTTATACAGAGGCGCGCCTTGATCCGAGCTGCGAATGTCTTTTCAGCGGTCTCGAGAAAAATGCGGTCGATTTTGTGGACAATTATTCAGGGACGACACAGGAACCTGTGCTCCTGCCTGCTGCTATCCCGACGGTTCTGATCAATGCCAATCAGGGGATTGCTGTCGGTATGGCCTCCAATATCGCCTCTTTTAATCTGAGAGAATGCTGCATGGCGACGGCGGCTCTTATTGATGATCCGCAGGCGGATATTCTCACGTATATGCCGGCTCCGGACTTTTCTACCGCTTGCAGCATACTTTATAATAAAGAGCAGATGAGAGAGATTTACGAGAGCGGACGTGGCAGCTTCCGGATGCGCGCCAAAGCGACTTTATGCCCGAAGGAAAACCGCATTGAGGTCACAGAAATTCCCTACAACACGACAGTGGAGGGAATCATTGACGATATCACCAAGCAGGCCAAAGCGGGTAAAATTCGGGAAATCAATGATATTCGTGATGAAACAGACCTGAATGGCCTGCGCATCACCATTGATTGCAAAAAGAATGTTGATCTGGACCTTCTCCTGCAAAAGCTATATCGCTTCTCCGGCATGGAGTCCAGCTTTCCCTGTAATTTTAATATTTTGATTAAAAACAGCCCTCGAGTTATGGGTGTGCGGGAAATTTTGAATGAGTGGATTGAGTGGCGGCGTGAGTGTCTGTCGCGGGAGCTGACTTTTGACCGCGATAAGCTGCAGCAGCGGCTGCATCTCCTTAAAGCTCTGGAAAATATTCTTTTGGATATCGATCGGGCCATTCGCATTATCCGCCGTACAGAACATGAGGAGGAGGTCATTCCTCACCTTATGGCGGCTTTTTCACTGGATCAGATTCAGGCTGAATTTGTGGCGGAAATTAAGCTGCGGCATTTGAACAGGGAATATCTGCTCCGACGTACAGAAGAGATTCACGATCTTGAAGATCAAATCCGCGATCTGGAGCGCACCCTGCAAAGCAGAGCGCTGCTCAATAAAGCCATTAAGGCTCAGCTCAAAGCCTATGCGGATCAATACGGGCGTGAACGCAAGACTTTGCTCAGTGCTGAACAGGCCGTTGATACAGCCACTTTCGAGGAGGTTATCGAAGACTATAATCTCAAGATCTTTTTCACCCGGGAGGGTTATGTCAAAAAAATGCCGCTGACTTCACTGCGCAGCGCCGGTGACTTAAAGCTTAAAGAAAACGACCAGATTATTCAGGAAATGGAAGGCAGCAACCGCGGAGAAGTGCTCTTTTTCAGCACAAAGGGGAATGTCTATAAACTCAGGATTTTTGAGATACCGGATCACAAACCTTCTGATTTTGGAGAATATACGCCCAATATTCTCGAGATGGAAGAGGATGAGCGCATTCTCTTTGTCCACGTCTGTGATGAGGCTTTCAGCGGTGTTCTCCTGCTGGCATTTGCCAACGGCCGTGCCGTTAAAGTCGAGGCCAGCAGTTACGAAACAAAAAACCGTCGCCGCAAATTGCTGAACGGCATCTATGCAGGGTCAGAATTGCGCGGCTTACTCTGGGCGGAAGATGAAAATGCTTTTGGCGATATCCTTCTGTGCTCTACTCAGGAGCGCATGGTTCTGCTGGACAGTGCTCTTATCCCTCTAAAAAAGACTAAAAATTCTCAGGGGGTTCAAGTCATGAATTTACGTAAGGGCTATGAACTTCGGGAACTTATTTCAGTCAAAGCAGATGAAAAAGAGTCTTACAGCTATTATCGCGTCCGTTCTTTGCCTGCGGCCGGGCGTTTTATCCGGAACGATTTGCCGGGAAGTCAGCAGTTGAGTTTCGATGAGGCTTAAATGTCAAGATGAGGCTTAAACGGCAAAAAGAACTCAATATTTATGAAGAGGAAAAGCCTCAGATCAATTGGCGCAAGGGTCTGTATATTCTACTGAGCGGACTTGCTCTGCTGGTGATCGTGACTTCATTGCTTTTCCTCCTGGGCCGCAAAGAACGCAGTGACATTGAGCGGGGGTTCGCGACTGCAGTAGGTGAAAAACAATACAGCTTAGCCATGCAGCGTTATCACGCGGTACAGATGGGGGCAACTGATATTTCCCTCAGCGATGATGAGCGAGCCAGAAAAAAGCTTCTTCAGGATCAGATGGAGTCTTATGCTTTCAGCCTGATTGACCAGATCAGCGAGAGCGTTCTTTCCGGTGCTGACCTCAGTGCGGATGAAGAAGACTTGCTGGAAGGGATGGCGGAACTTTCTGCGGCAAGAATATTGCCCCTGCTCAGACAAAAAAGCGAAGAGCTCCTGGATGGCAAACTTTCCCCTGAACGCTGGGAAGCTTTACTCCGTACTTTCTCCAAACCTTCAAATCTGCGCTCCATGACAGAGGGCCTTTTGGAACAAAAAGACTGCCTCTATGCCTCGATTGCAGTCTTTGCCGAGGCTGCCGATATTGAAAAATGCGGCGACTGGCAGCTTGCCTGGTCTTCCTGGCAGAGAATTTCCGACAATAAAGAAAATTGTCGTTTTGTGCGCGAGTATGCCGGCTATCACCTGCGCGCTTATCAGGAACGTGAATACTCCCATCTCCTGGATCTGGCTGGCACGATGGTTCAGGCTTCCCGTTATGTCAGTGGCTATGACTTGCTCTCGCGTATGCAGAAAGTTTTCCCGGGACGGCAGGAGATAGATGACTTGCTGAAGATTTGCGAGAAAAATAAACCCTCTTCTATCGAAAGTTGGAAAGGGGAGGTTGAAGTCCTTTCCATCTTTCCTTTGACGGTCCAGAAAGAGCTGGCTTTTGCTTCTGCGGAAGATCCGGGCTACGCGCTGAACAATTTACTTACGGCCGATGAATTTAAAAAAATACTGGATCAGCTCAGAGAAAAAAACTATGTTTTGATTTCTCCCAGAGAAGTTCAGGCCTGGCCCAATGCTGAGGTCGAATTGCTTGTCCCCTCGGGCAAAAAACCGCTCATGCTGATTTTCGATCAGTGGAGCTATTCTGCTCTCAATCAACTCTGTGGCACGGCAGCTCAGCTTTTTATCGATAAAGAAGGACATCTTTCTGCCCGTGCTGGCCTCAAAACCGGACCTGAACTTGACGCCATTCCCATTCTTGACAGTTATCTTCTGGAGTATCCGGACTTTTCCTTCGATGGCGCAAAAGCTTTAATTGCTCTTCGCACGGATGAAAGTATTTTGGGTTATGTCTGCAATGAGGCTCAGATGAAAGCAAGTCAGAAGGCCTGGGAGAAATTTTCTCAGGAATATCCTGAATTGGATCAGGAGGGTCTGGAGAAACAGAAAAATGAGCTCCTGAAGGTCTTAACTTTGCTTAAAACTGAGGGCTGGGATTTTGCTTCAGTGGGTGACAGGGGTCTGGATACGGGGAGCTTAAGTCAGGAAGAGCTGTCTTCTGAACTGGCCGGATGGCGTGAGAGTACAGTTCCCCTGGGCATTGAGTCCTATTCTTTTGTTTTTCCCAATGGGAGCAATGTTTACGCAGATGCAGAGAGTCTGAACAAAGTTCTGGATTCAGGCTTCCATGTTTTCTTCGGTGAAGGGCCGAAGCCTTATTATTTCTTCGAAAAAAAATTTGTGCACTTTGATCGCACGATGGTCAGCGCTAACACGCTTACAACGCCCTCCTGGAAACTGGAACGTATTCTTGATCCGCAAGCTATCCTGGACTTGTCGCTGAGAAAGTGATTACGGTAGCGGTTTTTCCAGCCCGACAAGTTTTTCGTAGAAGAGAGCAGCAGCCTTCTTTGCGTACTTTTTTTCAACTTGGAAAACCAGAGCGGGAAGCTGGTCGAAAGCCTCTGATTTGGAGGCCTTTTGATCCAGTAAATGGAGAAGACTGAGAGCTTTTTCCTGGATTTCCGGATTTTTTTCAAGCCCGCTGCCGATGAGAGCGATAAAGGCGTCCTCAGTGCTTTCCCCAGAGCGCCAGGAGACGGCAATGGGCTTTGATCTTTCCGCTGCCTCCACGCTGATCAGGCTGCCCTTTGCTGCGGGTTCGAAACTGTTCAATATCCTTAGTTTTAATTTAGCTTCCTCCAGGGGGAATACAGCGTCTTTATGCAGAACCCTGGCTCCATATTCTGCCATAGCCTGCATCTCCGCATAGGAGAGTGAAGGAATGGGTCTGGCTGCCGGGATGGCGGCTGGATCAGCCTCATAGACACCGGAGACATCGCTGTAAATGTCACAGGCGATATGCAGAGAAGCGGCTGCCCAGGCTGCTGTTAAATCGGAGCCGCCACGGGGCATGACACGGCGCCGTCCTTCTTTATCGGCACCGTAGAAACCAGGAATAACAAGCACATCGGCCTCACGCAGAACGACGCTGAGAGAAGTGCGGAGGGATTCGCGGCAGGCCGGATCCACGGTGCGGCCATCTTTATCGTCTGAAAGGAGCAGCCCTGCGCGAGCAGGATCAACAAAACGTGATTCCAGACCTTCCTGCTGCAGGCAGTAAAGCATGATGTGGGCAGAAAAAATTTCACCCAGCGGGAGCAGAAAATCTTCTCGCAGCTTTTGTTCTTCCGGCGTCTGTGCCAGGGGAGCTGCATTCATCTCTTCCGCCAGCTTCTCTGAAGGCAGGTTTTCTTCAGGAATACTGAGTTCTTTTTCAATCTTTCGGCAGCGGAGCAGGATTTCTTTCATGGCAGCTTTGCCGTCTTCCTTGTTCCTGGCCCTGGCTACGCGTATCAAAAGATCCGTTATTTTTTGTTCGCCCTGGTGCAACTTTCCGGGTGCTGAACAAACACAGACCCTGTTGACGGGCTTTAAGGCAACGATTTGAGCGGCATTCTGAAAGAGCTCTGCCGTGGCAAGCGAACTGCCTCCGAATTTAAGACACTGCATGTTTTCTCTCGCTTTCTGTGAACTGCGAACAGAGAAGTTCAACCTGATCCTTAAGACCCTGCTTGCTTACCCTAACACAGATGCCCCCGTCTTTCGAGGGGCCACAGCTCTTTCTGCATTTCTCCGGCTGGCCTGGGGTATAATGAGAACCTGGAGGAAAGCTATGCGCATTATCACCCCCGATTTTTACAATCAGAGTCTCGCCGAAATTGATTGGCAGAAAATTCCTGCCCTGGGAATAGAACTGCTCTTTTTAGATATTGACAACACACTGGCCGCAGATGGATCTCGTCAGGCTGATCATGCGACGATAAATCTCCTCAGGGAGATGGAAAAAGCTGGCTTGTCTCTCTGTGTCCTATCCAACGCCAAAGCGGAACGGGGTGCAGAATTCACGAAGAATCTGGGGATACCCTATCTGGGACTGGCCATGAAACCTCTTACTTTCAAGATAAAATCATATTTGCGTCAACAGGGCTTGAAGCCCGCACGTTGCCTCATGGTTGGCGATCAGCTCTTTACCGATGTGATGGCCGGACGCAGAAGCGGCTGCAAGACTCTTCTTGTGCCTCCGCTGGCGGAGGATCTGTCCAGTTTTGTGCGCTGGAAAAGAAAACTTGAAAACTATTTTTTTCGACATGGCCTTGATCTCCATGACATCCCCTCATTGCCAAAGTGTAAGCGCTTGCAGTGAGGGCCTTGCTAACTTTATAATAGACCAAGCTTATAAACATGATTGAGGGTCGCGGGAACAACCTGTGCCCTGTAGGAGGTATTTATGATTAGTGCGGGTGATTTTCGCAACGGAATGACATTTGAGATGGATGGTCAGGTTTATCAGGTCGTGGAATTTCAGCATGTTAAGCCTGGTAAAGGTGCGGCGTTCGTGCGTACCAAATATAAAAATGTCAAAACCGGTGCGGTGGTGGAGCGCAGCTTTAACCCGACAGAAAAATTTGAGCAGGCCCAGCTGGACCGTGCAGATATGTCTTATCTCTACGCTGATGGCAACCTTTATTATTTTATGGATACAGAAACGTTTGAACAGATTCCTGTCAGCAAAGAGCTCCTTGGTGATAACCTGAACTACATTAAAGAGGGTATGGTTTGCCGCATCGTTTCTTATAAGGGCACGATCTTCGGCATTGAGCCTCCAACGTTCGTAGAGCTGCTGGTCACGGAGTGTGAGCCGGGTGTTCGTGGTGATACCGCGACGAATGCGACCAAGACAGCCAAAGTGGAAAGTGGCTATGAGGTTCGCGTTCCCCTCTTTATCAATGAAGGCGATATTATCCGTATTGATACCCGTACTGGCGACTATATGGATCGTGTGAAGAACTAACTGAGCTGTCGATGATGCCGGAGAATGGAGATAAAATATCCGTAAAGGGCGAACGCAGTTTGTCTCAGGGGTTTATTGCCCAGTATTCGGCAGAGGCTGCGATGCAGGTGCCGGGTGTGGCTGGCCTGGAGACAGGAGTTATCGTTTCTCTTAAGGAAGTTCTCGGTGGAGAACACAATGGCAAAGGTGTGCGAGTCCGTTTTCAGGGCGAAAATGCCGACTTTGTGCAGATTGATGTTTTTCCTCTGATGTTCTACGGTTACAGGCTGCCTGATGTGGCCTGGCAGGTTCAGGAGCAGGTTAAGGAAGAAGTTGAACGCTTTACCGGCCTGCCTGTCAATGAAGTCAATGTCCAGGTGATGGGCATCGTCAGAGAGGAGGAAGAAAAATGAGCCGCTGGTCACGTGTGATTATTGTTATTTTTTCTTTTATCCTGGCGGTTTTGTCCCTGATTACTTTGCTGATGTTCCTCTCTGAGACGATCATGAGCGCTATGGTGGCCTTTTTCCTGCGCCTGCAGAAAATCGGCAGCTGGCGTGTGCTGATTATTTTGTCGGCGATCGTCCTGCTTGTCACTTCTGTGATTTCTCTGCTGCTTGCTGTGATGAGTGGACGCCTGCGTCGTGCGAGCGTGCGGGAGTCAACTCTGGGTTCAGTGGATATCGGGGTCGATGCGATTGAAAGTATTGCTCTCAATGCGGCCAAGGGGTCACAGTCTGGTGTCAGAAGCGCAAAAGCCCGGGTAGCTCCCTTCAAAGGGGATAAGCTTGCGGTGACCATGATTGTTTCCTGCTATTCTGATGTTGAGCTTCCGACGATGATGTCCCGGGTTCAGGAGCGAGTTAAAAAAGATATTGAACGCTATACCGGAATCGAAGTTGGCGAAGTTCATGTTCGCGTATCCCGGGTCGACGCTATCACGGCCAGAATTGATCACTGATGGCTCCAGCAGTCCAAGGGTCTTGATTGAAGCTTGAAAAGGAGGGCCTATGCCGGAATATAAATCGTGGCTGAAGCAGCTGCTTGAAGGTGCAAAAAACTTTGGCCCGGGCGCCACGGGGGCACTTGTCGGCTTTCTCATCGGTCTGCTCTGGATGGTCCTGGGACTGTGGAAGACGCTATTTATTCTGCTTATGACTTTTGCAGGCTACTTTCTGGCTGTCCGCCATTTTTCGGATAAAGAAAGTTTTCGCAAATTCCTGGATAAAATTTTCCCTCCGGGATTTTTTCGCTAAGGGGGGCTTCCATTGAATTCCACGTTCAAACCCGGTGAAATCCGCGAAGCTGTTTTCTGTTTTCTTTATCAGCTCTGCATACAAAAAGACAGTCGCAGTGAGCAGGAAGAACGTTTTCTGGCAGACCGGGCCTACTCCGAAGAAGAGCGGGCCTTCTTTTTAAAGCGCTGCGAGGGAGTCAGCACTAAGTTAGAGGAGCTTGATGCGACCATCGAGCCTCTGCTCAAACGCTGGACATTGCAGCGCCTGCCCCTGGTCGATCTCTGTATCCTGCGGCTGGCTGTTTATGAAATCCTTTATTGCGAGGATTTACCCCATAATGTGGCTATAGCCGAAGCGGTACGCCTGGCTAAAATCTACAGTGATGATGAGGCCAGATCTTATATTAACGGCGTTTTGGCATCTTTTATGCGCCAGAGAGAGGCCGCGGAAAGTGATACTGAGAACCCTCAGTCCAGAACAGCCGCAGTTCTTCACAGTGACGAAAACCCTGGCGCAGCTTCTGCAGAACCGTTGCAGGACAGTGTTGAAGGGAATGAGACATGCTCGGGGATCTGAGCGTTTCTGATTTTAACCGTCTGGCTTCAGCCTGCATTGATGCGTCTCCTCTGCAGAGTTGTCGTGTCGAGGGTGAAATCTCTGCGGCTAAACGCTATCCTTCAGGCCATTTTTATTTTACGCTGAAAGACGAGAAAGCCTCGGTCTCCTGTGTCATGTGGCGAGGTGATGTCCAGGCACAGCAGAAACTGCCGCAGGAAGGTGCTCATGTCCTCTGTCTTGGCAGGGCAGGGATCTACGAGCGTGATGGCCGTTTTCAGCTCTACGTGAAGCGCTTTCAGCCCCTTGGAGAGGGGGATCTGTGGCAGCGCTTTGAGGCTTTGAAAAAGGAGCTTGAGGGCCTGGGCTGGTTTGATCAGAAGCTCAAAAAAAAGCTGCCTCGGCTTCCCCGGACGATCGGTGTGGTCACGTCTTCCTCCGGTGCTGTTATTCACGACATTGTCAATGTTCTGAGGAGGCGCTTTCCTGGTTTTTCTCTGCGCCTCATCAATACAAAAGTGCAGGGCGCCGGTGCTGCGGAAGAAATTTCCCGGGGAATAAAACTGTTCAATATCCTTCAAGCGGCCGATGTCCTGATCGTCGGACGTGGCGGAGGTTCTCTGGAGGATCTCTGGTGCTTTAATGAGCGTATTGTGGCAGAGGCAGTCCACGAGAGCAAAATTCCCATCATTTCAGCTGTGGGTCACGAAAGTGATTTTTCCATCTGTGATTTTTGTGCAGATCTCAGGGCTCCGACTCCTTCGGCGGCTGCTGAATTGGTCTTGCCCGAAAAGAGCGTGCTCATAGAAGGTCTGAAAGGTGATGAGCAAAAACTTAAAAAGTCGATGTTGCAACGTCTGATGCTGGCAGGGCAAAGGCAGAGCAGCCTCAGGCGGGCGTTGGTCTTTGCCTTGGAGAAACGCTTTCGTGAAGAGAGCCTGGCTCTCGATGCCCTCTCGCGCCGTTCCGTGCTCACCCAGCCCCTGGCCTTCCTCACACCCCGACGAACGGAAATCACGCATCTGCGGCAGCGTCTTGAACAGTGTGTATCCAGCCTGCTGCTGCGGGAAAAGCAGCGTTCGAGCTTTCGTGAGCAGAGCCTCGAGCATCTTTCTCCCTGGAAACTACTGGCCCGTGGTTATGCGGCTGTTGAAACGGAAGACGGTCGGTTGCTCAGCTCCGTTCACGACATGCATGTTCCTATGAAGCTCTGTTTGAGAATGCAGGATGGCCGAGTTCTGCTGCGAACTGAAAAAATAATTGAAGGAGAGACTTAATTCATGGAAAAATCTGAAATAGAGAAACAGACCACGTCTGCAGGGCAGTCTGTTCCTGAAAGTGAAAAAAACCTGAGCTATGAAGAGGCCGTGGCAGAGCTTGAAACAATTGTCCAATCGCTTGAGCGTGGTGAAGCTAAGCTGGAGGAATCGGGCAAACTTTACGAACGCGGTGTCTTTCTCTCGCGCTATTGTTCGCACATTCTTAATGAGATGGAAGAAAAAATCACGGAGCTTCGTGTCGATGACGAGGGTGGCCTGACGGAGTTTCCCCTCAATCAATCATGAGCAGAATGTCTGAAAAAACCTTTGCAGAAGCGCTGGAGAAAGACCGGGCTGGATTTAATGCAAAACTCGAGTCCCTGCTTCCGCTGGCTGAAGATGGTCCTTTTACAACTTTGCGGGGGGCGATGCGCTATGCCCTGCTGGGGGGAGGCAAGCGAGTCCGTGGCCTGATTCTTCTGCAAGTAGGAAAGATTTTTGAACTTTCAGAAAGCGAAAGTCTACCTTATGCTGCGGCTCTCGAGATGATTCATGCGTCGTCGCTGGTTCATGATGATCTTCCCGCTCTGGATAACGATGATTTTCGTCGGGGACAAGCCTCCTGTCATAAAACTTTTGGTGAAGGTCAGGCCATACTGGCTGGTGATGCTCTCCTGAACATGGCCATGGAGTTGCTGATTGCGGAGTGTCATAAGAGTGAGCAGGCTTCGGCTGCGTCGGCCTATATGGCGGGTGCAGCTGGCCAAAAGGGTATGCTCGGAGGGCAAAGTCTCGACCTTCTGGCAGTTGGGAAAGAGCCGGAAAGCTTTTCGCTTGAAGAACTTACTGATTTGCAAAAACTTAAAACCGGCAAATTACTGCAGGCGGCTTATGTCTGTCCGGCACTCCGTGCCGGCGCTGACAAGAATATCGTTCACGACCTGCAGGATCTGGCTGAAAACAGCGGCCTGTGCTTTCAAATTCGCGATGACCTGCTCGACGAAGAAGCTGGGACGGCAGAACTGGGTAAAACCGCAGGAAAGGACAGAAGGGACAGTAAAATAACCTTTGTTACCGTCTTCGGCCGTAAAGCTGCTGAACAGAGGCTGGCCGAGCTTGAAGAGACTAATGTCAAAATACTGGCATCACTGGAGGGAAAAGGGCTGCACATTGACTGGCTGTACGGTATGCAGCGCTGGCTTTCCAGTCGCAGAAACTGAGGTTTAAATTGAGTCAGGATATTCTACATACCATCAACTGCCCGGCTGATGTTAAAAAGCTGAGTGTGCAGGAAATCAAAGAGCTTTCGGCTCAGTGCAGGCAGGAAATTATCGCTACCGTTTCTAAAAATGGCGGCCATCTTGCTTCTAATCTTGGCGTAGTTGAGCTGACGCTGGCTTTGGCTAAGGTCTTTGATTTTGAAGAAGGAAGAGATCGTCTGATTTTTGATGTCGGCCATCAATGCTATACCTGGAAGCTGATCACAGGGCGCCGCGAAGCTTTTGCCGGACTGCGTCAGGAAAATGGTATTTCCGGCTTTCCCAAACGTGAAGAATCCCCCTATGATTTTTTTAATACCGGCCACAGCAGTACCTCTATATCAGCCGCTCTGGGCTATGCTCGTGCGGATAGGATCCGCCAGCAGAGCGGACGTAAGAATATTGCTCTGATTGGCGATGGAGCCATGACCGGAGGTATGGCTTTCGAGGCTCTGAATGATGCCGGCCAGCGGGGAGATCCTATTCTTGTCATTCTCAATGACAATGAGATGTCGATTGACGGCAATGTCGGCGGTCTTTCCAGATATCTTGAAGATCTGAGGATTTCCAATGGCTACCGCCATTTTAAGAAAGCGGTTAAAGCGAGGATGGATCGGCATCCGCAGAAATCCGCGAAACTTATGCGCTGGCTCGAGAATATAAAGGGCAGAGCTCGCCTTGTGGGCAGGCAGAGCGGAGCGTTTTTTGAAGAACTTGGTTTTCGCTATTATGGACCAGTTGACGGTCACGACCTTGATTCTCTGATACGGCATCTCAGAGCTTGCAGAGAAAGAGAAGACCCTGTGCTTTTGCATGTCCTGACCTGTAAAGGCCTGGGCTATCGACAGGCCGAAGATGAACCCAGCAAATATCACGGTGTAGCGCCCTTTCTCATCAGCAAAGGAGTGCAGCCCAAGTCCGGTGGAACAAGCTCCTTCACTCAGCTGGCAGGCCGGTATCTGCTTGAAAAAGCTGAGGCGGATCAACGGATTGTTGCCATTTCTGCTGCGATGACCTCAGGTTGTGGTCTTAGCGCTTTTGCTCAAAAATTACCCGAGCGCTTTTTTGATGTCGGTATTTCGGAACAACATGCAGCCACTCTGGCTGCAGGTCTGGCTGCGGGTGGACTGCGACCTGTGCTCGCGCTTTACAGTACCTTTTTACAACGTGCTGTTGATCAGGTTTTGCATGATATCTGCCTGCAAAATCTTCCTGTGACCATTTTGCTGGATCACGCAGGCCTGGTGAGTCATGACGGTGAGACCCACCAGGGCATCTACGATCTGGCCCTTTTGGGATCTTTACCCAATTTGGATTTGCTTGCTCCTGCTGATGCTGCTGATGTTGAAGCTTGTCTTGATTATGCCCTGAGCCGGAATGGCCCTACGGTTCTTCGTTATCCAAAAGATAGCGCTCCAGAAGCTCTGCCATTTATCGGCCAGCGCTCCTTATTTGGCCTGCGCAAACTCCGTGAAGGTAAGGATCTGAACATCCTTGCTTATGGCGCTACCGCTGAGGCGTGCCTGGAAGCTGCAGAGATTCTGCTTAACTCTTCTTACAGTTCGTCTGTCTATTCATACATTAGTGGAAAAAACATTCATCTGCGTGATATGATAGGTGAAGAGTTTCAGAGCCGCCCGCTTATCCTTGTGACAGAAGGGGTCAGAGTGCAGTCCCCAAGCTTGACGCTAGTCGATGAATATCTTCACGAAACGCCAGAACTTAGGCTGAAGCTCATTGCAGTGGAAGATTGTCTGGCCCCTCAGGGGAGCAGAAAGGAATTGCTTGAGAGGGAGTCGCTCAGTGCTGCCGGTATCGCCCGAAAGGTTCTGGACTGGTTGCCGGAGCAGCTCCCTGAGTCGGAATAATTATGCGATTTGCAATTTGGGCAAACGAGCAGCGCGATCCCGGCTTTCTGGTGAGGGATGAACTTATTTCGATTCTCCGCTCCCGTGGAGCAGAGTTTTCTTTGCAGACAAAAGATTTTCCTTCCTGTGACCTGCTTATTTCCCTGGGGGGTGACGGAACCTTTCTTACGACCGCGCATCTTTCCGAAGCCAGAGATTTGCCCTGTATTGGTATTAACCTGGGTAGTGTTGGTTTCCTAACAGAAATAGATCGAAACAAAATGGCAGAGGCCGTGGATCAGATTATGGACGGAAATGTTCAGGAAGATTCACGCATGATGCTGGAAATAGAGGCAAGCGACGAACAGGGAAGCTTGCTGTGCCGGACAGAAGCTCTGAATGACCTGGTCATCAGTCGGGAAGGAAGCTCACGCATCATCACCGTAGATCTCTACATTAACGATCTCTTCGTTGAACGCATCCCCGGTGATGGTCTGATTATTGCGACGCCCACAGGTTCAACAGCCTATTCTCTGGCTGCCGGTGGACCTATCGTTTATCCGGATATGGATCTGATGCTGATTACTCCCATCTGCCCCCACAGCCTTCATAATCGCAGCTATCTGGCGCCGGCAGATTCGGAGATCAAGGTATGTCTGCCTGATCCGGAAGCCTCAGCTGTGGCCAATGCTGACGGAAAAAACAGCGTGATGATGTCACTCGGCTCCGTGCGTGTGCGGAAGGCCAAAAGAAGATTTCGTCTGCTTCGCCTGGGTGAAGAACAGTTTTACGTCACCCTGGCGAAAAAAATACAGCAAAGGGGGATGATTCAATGAGACCTTCAAAGAATCCGAGACAATCGCGCATTCTGCAGATTGTCCGAACCAGAAACATCGGGACTCAGGAAGAGCTGGTAGCTGCCCTGCAGGAAGTGGGCATGGATGTCACGCAGGCTACCGTTTCCCGGGACATCAAAGAACTCGGCATCATCAAGGTTGCAACGGCCAATGGAGATCAGAAGTATGTCACCATGAACCGGAGCGGCGAAGGAGCCTCAGGACGCCTGATGAAGGTTTTTTCAGAAGCGGTGACCTCCATTGATACGGCAAGCTCTTTTGTCGTCATTAAGACCCTTCCGGGCATGGCGCAGGCAGCAGCTTCCGCTCTTGATTCGATGCGTCTTGATGATCTCATTGGCAGTATTGCGGGTGACGATACCATTTTTATTGCCACCCATACTCCTAAGCATGCCGAAGAGATGCGTGAGACCCTGGTGGAACTTTCGCACCTTGACCCGGCCCTGCATCGTTCCAAGCACGAGTAAAAGGCATGCTGGAAAGGCTCTCAATTCAAGACTTTGCCTTAATCCGGCAGCTTGATCTGCACACCGAGATGGGCCTCACAGTGATCAGCGGAGAAACTGGTGCAGGGAAGAGTATTTTTTTGGGTGCCCTTTCTTATCTTTCCGGTTTGAGAGCAAATCGGGAAGTGGTAAGGAAGGGTTCTTCGCGCGCCCTTGTTGAGGCCGAGTTCAGCGAGGCCTCAGGCTTACTGGATTCTGAACTTCTGGCGAGCCTGGCTTTGTCAGAAGAAGAACTTTCGGATAAGAGGCTGATCCTCTCACGCGAGGTCGATAAAAATGGCCATAGTACGTCCAGAATTAACGGCCGCATGGTGAGCTTGAGCCTCCTGCGAGAAGTGGCTGCACCGCTCCTGGCCATCCATGCCCAGCATGAACAGCTTCGTCTCTATGATCCACAGGAGCAGGCTCGTGTACTGGACCGTTATCTGGGCGAGCGCGTAGCGCCTGTGCTGGAGCGCTGGAAAAATCTTCGACGCTTCAGGCTGGAGGGCATGAAGGAACTTAAGGATCTGGGCATGAATCCAGAAGAGCGAAAGCGCCAGACGGAACTCTTGCGCTACCAGCTTGAGGAGATTCACAGTGCAGACTTCAAGCCAGGCGAAGTTGAGGCGCTCAGTGAACGTTTCCGCCTGCTCAGTGCGGCCGAACGTGTGCAAGAAGAAGTTTTGGAGGCTGCAGCTCTGCTGAACAGCGAAGAGGAGGGACAGCCCGCTGTGCGGCATCTCCTGGGTAAAGCGGCAGGCACATTAAAACAAAGTGCAGCGTCCAGTCGCAGACTTGCTGAAATTCAGGTTCGCCTCCAGACGATGGCTGAAGAGACGGGTTTTCTGGCAGGCGAGCTGCGTGATCTGGGCTCGAGCTTGATGGAGAAAAGGCAGGAAAGCGAAGCCGTCAACGCCCGACTTGATGTCTGGGATAAGCTGCGGGCAAAGTACGGGGAAAGCGAAGAAGAAATTGCAGAATTTCGTGTGAAGGCTGAGAAACGCCTGGCGGATCTGGAAGCCGGCGAAAGCCGCTTTATCAAATTGCGCGGGGAGTTGCTGGAAAAAGAAAAAGAAGCCGAGAGTTGCGCGGCTGAGCTTACGGAACTGCGCCGGAAAGCGTCAGAAGAGCTCTCGAAAAAGATCTCGGTAAAATTACGTGAACTCAATATGCCGGAAGTTCGCTTTACGATCGATATTCAGCCAGTTCTTCGTGGAACACCAGCTTATTGGAGCGAAAATGGACGTGACCGGATTTCCTTTTTGATCGCAGCAAATCGGGGAGAGGATCTGCTGCCCCTGGCTAAAATCGCTTCGGGTGGGGAGAGCTCACGAGTTCTGCTTGCCATAAAAAGTATCCTCGCCGATAGTGAAGGGATTCCTGTCCTGATCTTTGATGAAATTGACAGTGGGATCAGCGGGGTCAGTGCAGGAAAAGTTGGTCTGAGCCTGAAAGAGCTGGCGCATGGCCGTCAGGTCTTTGCCGTGAGTCATATGGCTCAGATTGTGTCCCTGGCCGATCACCACCTCTATGTCCATAAAGAAATGTGCGGGGAAAGAACTGAAACGCGACTGGACGTCCTGGATGAAGCTGAACGCAGGCACGAACTTGCCAGACTTCTGACCGGTCGGAAAGATGATCAACAAGCCCTCGAACTTGCTGCTAACTTGCGCAGTGAAGCCAGGGAGCTGGATGTATAAAGTAAAGGAGCTTAACATGAATCAGAAAAAACTTGTCCTTACGGGACATGACCTTAGCATTGAGAATGTCATTGAGGTAAGCCGCCATTATCGCCCTGTCGAAATTGATAAAGCGGCCAAAAAGCGCATTGACGCTGCTTACCGAATTGTGACGGAGATCGAAGATTCCGGAGTTCCTACTTATGGGATTAACACAGGCTTCGGTGAATTTTCAAAGGTTTGTATCAGCCGGGATGAAAATGGCGCTCTGCAGAAAAATCTGGTCATGAGCCATGCCTGTGGTGCCGGTCCGGCTTTTTCTGAAGAAGTGGTAAGGGCTATCATGCTTCTGCGCCTGAACACACATTGCAGCGGCTTTTCCGGTGTTTCACCTGAGGTGCCGCAGATTCTCTGTGACATGCTGAATCACCATATTACACCTTATGTCCCGGAAAAGGGTTCGCTGGGCGCTTCGGGCGATCTGGCCAATCTTGCGCATATCGCCCTGGTTATGATTGGACTGGGTGAGGTCATAGAAGATGGTGTACGTAAACCTGCAGCCGAGGTCTTAAAGCGGGAAGGTCTGACGCCTGTGGTTCTCAAAGGCAAAGATGCTCTCGGCATCACCAACGGCACGCCTGTGATGACGGGGGTTGGCTGCCTCGCTTTCCATGATGCTGAAATCTGCCTGAAGGCGGCTAATATGGGAGCGGCTCTCACTTTTGAAGCTTTCCGCGGCATCACAGCGGCTTTAGATCCCCGGGTTCATAAGCTTCGTCCGCACCCCGGTCAGCTGGAAGTAGCCAGCTTTATATTAAAAATGCTGGAAGGAAGCTCATCCATCAATACCCGCAAAGGCGATGTGCAGGATCCATACACTCTGCGCTGTGTCCCCCAGGTTCACGGAGCTGTCTCAGATGCGCTCAGACATGTGAGAGAAGAACTGGAAATTGAAATTAACAGTGTGACCGATAATCCTCTGGTTTTCCCGGATAAGGGCGATGTCATTTCAGGGGGGAACTTCCACGGAGAACCCATGGCTCTGAATATGGATTTTCTGGGGATGGCTGCTGCTGAACTTGCGGATATCGCCGAGCGCCGTATTGAACGTATGGTCAATCCTCAGCTCAATGGGGGACTGCCGGCCTTCCTCGTGGCTAATGGAGGCGTGAATTCGGGCTTTATGATTCCCCAGTACACGGCGGCGGCGCTGGTTTCTGAAAACAAGGTGCTTGCCCATCCTGCCAGCGTGGATTCGATCCCATCATCAGCGAACAAAGAGGATCACGTTTCCATGGGAACGATATCTGCTCGCAAGGCTTTCGAAATTGTGAAGAATGTGCGCCAGGTATTAGCTGTCGAGTGGATTGTCTCGGCCCAGGCCTGTGAGTTCCGAAAAGTAGAACATTTCGGTCGCGGGACGGCCAGAATGATGAAGGAAATCCGTAAGATTGTTCCCCATCTGGAAGATGATCGCGTCCTTTATCCTGATATGCATGCTATGGATCATGCGATTCGCGAAGGTGAGATTGTCGACAAGATTGAAGCCAGCCTGAAAACCAGTGCGAAAACAGGCTCGAAAGCCGGCTCAGCGGCCAGAAGAAAAAAAGACTGAGGGAAGTGAGGAGCAGGAGCAGCCCCTGATGCGCTTCTGCTCCACTTAACAGCCCCTGTGTGCTCCTGCTCATCAGATGCTTCGAGAGGAGCAAAAACATAGAGATTATCTCGGCTTATTTTAGCCGTATCATCTTTGGATTGGAGATTTATTATGTTTAGCCAAGTGATTGAGTGTGTGCCCAATTTTAGTAATGGCAGAGACCCCGAAGTCCTGCAGAAAATTATGGCTCCCTTTTACGCTGAAAAAGAAGTCAAAGTTTTGGACTATAGCCAGGATGAGGATCACAACCGCGCGGTTGTTACAGTGATCGGCACAGCTGCAGGACTGGAAAGGTCCATGGTCAAGGCGGCTGGTCTTGCAGCCGAACTGATTGATCTGAGAAAGCATGAAGGAGCACACCCTCGCATGGGTGCAACCGATGTCGTTCCTTTTATCCCCATTCGCAATGCCACTGTCGAAGATTGCGATGCACTTGCCAGGCGTGTTGGACAAGCGATTGCTGAAAAATATGGCATTCCCGTTTATCTTTATGAAGAGTCTGCGACACGGCCGGAACGACAGAATCTGGCCAATATTCGCAAAGGTCAGTTTGAAGGCTTTGCCGAAAAAATCAAAGATCCCGCCTGGGAACCCGATTTTGGACAGGCCGAAATTCATCCCTCAGCCGGTGTCACAGCTGTGGGCGCCCGCGAACCTTTAATTGCTTATAACATTAACCTGGGTACAGATAATCTGGACATTGCTACGGCCATCGCGAAAAAAATCCGCTTTATTGGCGGAGGCTTCCGTTACTGCAAAGCGATGGGGGTGGATCTTGCAGATCGGGGCATTGTTCAGGTTTCCATCAACATGACCAATTATAAGAAAACCCATCTCTATCAGGTTTTTTCAGCGGTTAAAACCGAGGCTGCACGCTATGGTGTCCCGGTGATCGGATCTGAAGTGATTGGCCTTCTGCCCATGGAAGCGCTTGTGGATACAGCGATGTATTATCTGCAGCTGGAAGGTTTTGAGACGTCTCAGGTCATCGAAGCTCGTTTATTGGAGGGTGATGATGAAAAATAAACGCAGCCTGATCCTGAGCCACTCTATTTTTACAGCTGACCCACAGCAGGAAAAGGTCGATGGCTATCTGCTGATGGAAGGTCAGCGTCTGCTTGAAGTTAAATCGGGAACACCCTCGGAGGAAGTTCTGAAATCAGTTGATGAAATGTTGGACTTCCGAAACAAAACCGTTTGCCCCGGACTGATTGACCCGCATACGCATCTCATTTTCGGTGGCTCGCGTGAAAATGAGCTGGCACTGAAGCTTGCCGGTGCTTCTTATATGGAAATTCACAAAGAAGGTGGCATTAAGTCCACGGTCAGAAAGACCCGCGAAGCGAGTCTTGATGAACTTCGGCGTAAAGCGCTGAAGAGTCTGGAGTGCATGCTTCTTCACGGAACGACAACAGTCGAGGCGAAAAGTGGTTACGGATTGGATAAGGAGACGGAACTTCGTTCGCTGCGCCTGATACGTGAACTGCCGCAGCTTCAGGCACTCGACTTGATCCCTACCTATCTCGGTGCGCATGATGTTCCTCCTGAATTTGATTCAGCCGAACATTATGCGGATTTTATCATTGAGGAAATGCTGCCCCTCGTCAAAAAAGAAAATCTGGCTCAATTTGTCGATATCTTCTGTGAAAAGGGTATTTTTGAACTGGAGACGAGCAGGCGAATCGCAGAAGCAGCTAAAGCCAAAGGCTTCAAGCTGAAAATCCACGCTGATGAAATTGCCCCGCTCGGCGGTGCTGGCCTGGCTGCAGATCTACATGCAACCTCTGCCGAACACCTTATGTCTATCTCAGATGGGGATATCCGTAAAATGGCTGCTTCTGGCACGGTAGCGGTGCTGCTCCCGGCAACCAGCTATTTTCTTATGGTGAAGGAATTCGCACCTGCACGTAAAATGCTTGAGGCCGGTGTCCATGTTGCTCTGGCTTCTGATTTTAATCCCGGCAGTTCGCCCTGCGAAAACCTCCAGATGGCCATGTTTATGGCTTGCTATGAGATGAAGCTCACACCGGAAGAAATTCTCAGGGCGGTTACTCGTGAAGCCGCCAGAGCAGTCTCCCGTGAAGCTGAGATTGGACAGCTCAGGAAAGGGTATTTAGCGGACATCACCGTTTTCGATGCTCCCAGTCCGGCATATCTGCTCTATCATTTCGGCATTAACTCGGTCTGTGATGTGTTCAAGAGCGGTGAGCATGTTGTCCGGGATGGATGTATTTCAACAGTAGCCGTCGCATCGCTTCTGGCCTCCAGAAGATGTACTGAACAGTGATCACTCTTCTGGTCTGAAAGCGTTTCGATTTACACGGGCAGCGATGAGGCTTTCAACAGCTTTCGTCGATCCCGAAATGATCTTGATTTGAGCCCTCAGAGGCTAAGTAGCCTGAAACTGAAGGGCAGGGGCCCTGCCTTATAGCTTTGGCAGGCCTGATGAAAGGAAAAAAACAATGAACAAGGATTCCATGACCCAAATGACTTTAGTCGATTTTCTTGAGCTCACAGCCTCTGACGCTCCTGCGCCTGGAGGCGGTTCCGTGGCGGCTCTGGCTGCCGCGCTTGGCGCTGCCCTGGGGAAGATGGTGCTCTGTCTTTCTTATGGAAAAAAATCTTACGAGGCTCTTCCCGAAGAAACGCGGAAAAGTCTGGAAGCTGCGGGGGATGATCTCGTGGAGCTTCGCGGGCGCTTTCTCGGTCTGATTGATAAGGATACAGAAGCTTTTATGGGCTATATGAAGGCGCTGAAAATGCCCAAAGCCACGGACGATGAAAAGGCAGCCCGCAGTGCGGCGCTGGCTGCAGCAGCTCTTGCTTCGACCAGGGCTCCGCTGGATACCGTTGAAACTTGTGTGGACTGTGCCCGCCTGCTCCCTCAGATTGCAGAATTTGGCAATAAGAATGCAGTTACGGATGCTGGGGTGGCCTCTCTTATGTGCCGCGCGGCCTGTGAGTCCGCCATTTTCAATGTCAAGATCAATCTGCCTTCAGTGAAAGATGAAGCTTTTGTCAAAGAGGCCTCAGAGCGCTGCGACAAAGCCTTAAAGGAAATAGATAAGCTCAACGCTTCAATCTGCAAGACCGTCTACAGCCGGATCTAATCTGAAAGACTCTTTTCCGGCAGGCCACAGTGCCTTAAAACAGTCAGCATATCTTCAGGAAGCGGATCCTTTAAATGGATCCGCTTTTTGCTCTGGGGATCTGTAAAACTAAGAGCTTCAGCGTGCAGGGCCTGACGATCTATGAGACGGTCCAGTTTAAAATGATCGGCAGAGAGAACCTGGGCAGAGGCTTCAGGAGCTTGAGCCTTTTCGATGGCTGCATGCAGACTGTTGAGCCCGTAGAGACTGTCGCCCAGAAGGGGACAGCCGGCATAGCGAGCATGTACGCGAATTTGATGAGTGCGACCGCTCTTCAGAACAAAGCTCACAAGCGAGAGATCGTTGCTGGGGAAATAATCCAGTTCCTGCCACAGGGTTTCTGCCCTTTTGCCGTCTTCACCTACTTCCCGGAGGATGATACTGTCACTCGCCCGGCGAATTGCGGCCTGAATACAGCCTTCTTTTTCAGAAAAACGACCATGCACGATCGCCAGGTATCGCTTTTCCATCGGCGACTGCGTGAGCAACCAATGAGCATGCCCATTTAAGGCCAGCAGAACGATCCCGGTAGTATCACGGTCCAGCCGATTGACCGGATGCAGCGCCTGATCGGAAAGAAGACTGCAGAGATCAGGAAGATTTTTATTGAGACTGGGATGAACCACCATTCCCGCCGGTTTCGAGAGCGCAAGCAACCAGGGACTTTGATAGAGCAGAGGCAGATCTGCAGGCAGGTGTAATGCCGGGGAATCAGGCTGTGGACTCTCGGCTACAATCATATCTCCTTCCTGCAGCAGAGTTTTCATGCGCGCAAAGTGACCGTTTATTTCGAGATTTCCATGCAGACGAATCGCTTTCACGAGCGTAGGGGAGAGGCCACAATGCCGTTTCAGACCAGTTCCCGCGCTCGTGCCTGCATCGACAGAATCTGCAGTATAACGAAAAATCATGGGCAGACCTCTTTCGTTGACATCAAAGTGCTTAAATCATACAATACTAGCGGAAGTTTTTTTACTTGCAACTTGAAAACTAAATATTGGGAGGTGATTGCCATTTATTGGTTATGGATGTTACTGGGGTTTGTTCTCGGTGCCATGCTGCTTTTCTGGCTGACCTCTTCCTACTACAAAAAAGGTCTCGACAAAGGACGTCGAGAACTTGAGCAAGATAGAGTTCGTTTTCGTGAAGAATCTGAGAAGACTCTGGCTGCTAACGAAAAAGCAGCCGAAAATCGTAAACGGGAACTGCTCCTGCAGGCAAAGGAAGAAGTCCATAAAGCAAAGCTCGATTTGGATCAATCTGTGCGTGACAGACGCGCAGAATTGAGTAAAGATTTCAATCGTATGGAACAGCGCGAAGAACAGCTTGGACGCAAGTTAAGCGCTGTTGAACGCAGAGAGAAAGAGTTGGATGGGCGTGCCCGTTCCCTGGAGGATCGTGAACTTGCGATCAAACAGGCAGAAGAGGAGAAGCAGGCAGAGCTTGAACGCGTTTCAGGCTTAAGCCAGCAGGAAGCGCAAAAGCAGGTACTGGATCAGGCAAGATTGGAATATCGTCACGACATGGCGGTAATGCTTCGCCAGATGGAAGAAGAAGCTAAAGATACAGCTGATGCCAGGGCGAAAGAAATTATCGTCGGCTCGATTCAGCGTTATGCCTCTGATTACGTCAGTGACGCTACAGTTTCTGTGGTGAACCTGCCGAATGAAGAAATGAAGGGACGTATCATTGGGCGTGAAGGTCGAAATATCCGCACACTTGAAAATCTTACCGGAGTTGACTTAATTATCGACGACACTCCGGAGGCTGTCATTCTCTCCAGTTTTGATCCGATTCGTCGCGAAATTGCACGACTTGCCATTGAAAAACTCGTCTTTGATGGGCGTATTCATCCGGCAAGAATCGAGGAAATGGTCGAAAAGGCCCGCCGTGAGGTGGATCAGACCATGAAAGAAGCTGGTGAACAGGCTGTTTTCGAGACAGGTGTGGTGGGATTACATCCCGAGATTGTCAAACTTCTCGGCCGCATGAAATACCGTACCAGTTATGGACAAAATGTCCTTCAACACTCGATTGAAGTGTGCTGGCTGACCGGAGCTATGGCTGCGGAGCTGGGACTCGATGTAGCGCTTGCCAAACGTGCAGGTTTGCTGCATGACCTTGGCAAATCAATCGATTTTGAGCTTGAAGGTTCCCACATTGAACTCGGCGCAGATATGGCGAGAAAATATCATGAGCAGGAGATTGTCGTCAATGCGATTGAATCTCACCATGGGGATGTCGAAGTCATCCATCCGATTGCTGCTCTGGTTGCTGCCGCAGATGCCATCTCGGCCGCGCGACCGGGCGCCCGCCGCGAGAATGTTGAGACCTATATCAAGCGGATAGAAAAACTGGAAGAAATTGCCAGCTCCTTTACTGGAGTCGAAAAAGTTTATGCCGTCCAGGCCGGACGCGAAATTCGCGTCATGGTCAAACCTGATGTGGTCAAAGACGATGAGATGATTCTCAAAGCTCACGAAGTCAGCAAGAAGATTGAAGATGAACTGAGCTATCCCGGACAGATCAAGGTCCAGATGATTCGTGAAAGTCGCGTCGTCGACTATGCCAAATGAACAAAAGAGGGGCTGTTTCACAACACGGAAGTGTTGTGAAACAGCTCTTTTTTAGTTTCTAAGGCCACCTTCCAGTGTTGAAAGACTTTTGGGGTATCACTTCAAGGAAAAGTGTGAACAAGGTGATTTTTATTTTATTGCTAATCTGATCGCCAGCGCATGTTACAATCTGGTTCATGAAGATAACTCAGTCAGGCTTATATCAATTTCAGTGGACGCAGCTTCCGCGGCGCTTAGCGAAGGACGCTTTTATCCTTCTTCTGATCCTCAGCTTTTGCCTTGCAGGGCCATGCACCTTATTTCACAGCAGCGTCAGGGCAGAGGAAATCCACCCTCAGACAGGTCATGAAGAAACTTTGCAGGGGGACGAAATCTCGGGTGATATGACAAGGACAGAGGAAGACGAAGAGGCGCAGGAAGATTTCTCTGTAAACCGACCTCAGGCTTTGGCGCCTGTTCAGCTGGATCCTCAGGACAAAAGTCTGCGGCTCTGGTGGAAAACCCGGACGACGATGAATCCTCTGCACACCTTTGACGCGAGCGGCAAGGCAGCCATGTCGCTGGCCTACCGGGGTCTTTTCCGTATGGATGAAAAGGAAAGACTGCGCCTTGATCTGCTGGAATCGGCTGAATGGTCTGATGATCATCTTTCGCTGATTTTAAATTTGAGGCGTGACGAGAGTTTTTCGGATGGCACGCCTTTACGCGCCAGGGATGCTGCGGTATCACTGCTGGCTTATCGTTCTGCTTTACTCTCTCAAGCTGAAAACACAGAGCTTTCCGGCAAGGGTCAGCGGGCAGATCTGCCTCAGGAAAACGAGGAGGCAGGGCCTGCGTCCGTTAATCCTTATGCGCATCTTCCAGGCCTCAGCCAGCCTCTGGAACTCCTGGAAGAAGCAGAAAATGCTGAAGAGGGCGAGTCGCCTGTCCGCATACCGGCCTATCAGGCGAAGCCCGGGCAATCGGAACAAGCTGAGCAGGGAACTGAGGAAAAGGCAGAAGATACTGAGAATGCAGAAGCCGATGATGAGGAGAAGAGCAATCCTTTTGATGAGCTGCGTGCGGATTTTTCAGCCATTCGTCCCGATCCGGATGGGCGGCGTGCTCTGGCTTCGATTGAACGGGTTCTGATTTTAAGTCCAAATAGCTTTCGTATTGAACTCAAAAACTGGGCGGAAAATCTCCCCTGGGTGCTTACTTTTCCCATTGTACCGGAAGCTTTTGCTCTGAGCGATAGCCTGGAAGAAGTTCCAGGTATTGGTCGCTATCGCCTGAGTTTAGATAAAAAAACCGGCATGGGGCGGGCTGTAGCGCAGGGGGAGCTTAAAGATAAAGTGGAGGACCTGCTCTTTCTTCCTTATGATTCAGAGGAGTTGGCACTCTCCGCTTTCGAAGAGGGAAAACTTGATCTGCTTTATCTTGATGAGCAGGCTTCACAGGAAATGCTGCCACGCCACCACTTGAATCGCTCACTCCTGCAGGGACTTGATTATTCTCTGATGGTTTGTGGTAAAGGCGCTTACAGTCCCTTGGCTGATCCACAGACTATGCTGGCTTTTCGTGCGTTTCTGACTTCGCGGCCGCAGGGAAGCCCAGTAAAAGGTGATGCAGCCTTTTGCTATCACCGCCGTGATTGGCGCCGCCTCTCCTTAAGTAAAGCGCCGCTCCCGCTGCAGCAGGATCCTCTGACTCAGCTGGACCTGCTTTTGGGAAAAATGAAGCTTGTCCTTGCCGCTCCAGCCTCGGCTTTTGGCAGAACCCTTCTCAATCGTCTTGCTGAGCAGCTCTCCCAACTCTCCTGCCAGCTTGAACTAAAGTACATTCCTCCTGAAGATTATCCGGCGTATCTGGCACAAGGTGAATATGCCCTTGCACTGGTAACTGTGCCACTTTCATATCCCCTCGATCTGCGTGCCATGAGCAATGAATTAAATGAAAGTCTGGGGCGTACCATCCTCTCTCTGCCCACCGATCACGAGCAGGGAGGGTTGCCGCGGGATCTTTTTTATCGCTTTGAACCCGGGCCAAATGATGCAGCCCCGGAAGCGTTTCAGGCAGAAATGAAAGCACTGCAGAAGGCTCTTCTGAAAGCGGGGCTTTTTGAAGTCGGTTTTTCTGAGAGCTGTCTGCTTTTTTCCCCGGATCTTGAGGGCGGTCTCAGTTCATCAGAAGACAGACCTTACGAGGGCATAGAAAATCTCAGCGTTCAGCGCTGAGATTTAAGAGCAATACGCATTGGAGGTTCACGATTGAAAATAAGAGAAGCGTCTCTCAGACCTGTAGTCATTTTCGGATTTATTCTCCTCGCCCTCGATCAAGTCAGTAAAGCTCTGGTGATCAGGATGATCCCCCCTGGCGGCTATGTCCCTGTCCTGGGCCGTTTCTTTGGCTTCAGTCATATTCGCAATAAGGGGGCAGCCTGGGGCTTTTTGGCTGAGCATGCTTGCGGATCTGCCTTTTTTACTCTAATCGCTCTGCTCGCCGCTATTTTTTTGATCTGGGGCATCCTCAGGCTCAGGCATCGCCCTGCTCAGTTTTTTCTCACCATGATACTCGCTGGAAACCTGGGAAACCTTATCGACCGCCTCTCCCGCGGCTCTGTTGTGGATTTTCTGAGCTTCCATTTTGGCAGCTATGAATTTCCGAGTTTTAATGTCGCGGATTCCTGTATCGTTCTCGGCACTGTGTTTCTTTTCATCCTCTTGCTGCGACAAAGTGAAATTCTGGATCAGCTCTTTCCCGCTTCTCCCTCAAAAAGCAGTGAAAAGTCGAGTCAGGAGCAGAAGCAGGAGAAAGAGTAATATTGATTTCGAGGCGAAAAAATAATGAACGAAAAACGCATGGTAATCCACTCCAATGAAGCCGCCAGACGCCTTGATGTCTGGCTGACGGGCCAGCTGCCGGAGCTGTCGCGCAGTCAGATCAGCAAGGCTTTCAGGGAGAAGCGCATTTTGCTCAATGGAAAGATCGTCAAGGCGGGGACAGCCCTTGTGCCCGGAGATACGATTCTTTTTCTGCCCGAGGAGTCTGCCCCTGTGGGCAGACCGCAGGCGGAGGACATTCCGCTGCATATCCTTTATGAAGATGAAGACTGTCTCATCCTCAACAAAGAACGAGGATTGGTTGTTCATCCGGCCCCGGGACATCACGGCGGGACACTCGTCAACGGACTTTTAAATTACCTTGGTCAGGATCTGGATACAGGGGGTGAAAGTGGGAGACCGGGGATTGTTCACCGTATTGATAAAGACACCTCCGGCCTGCTGCTGGTCGTTAAAAATGAAAAATTCCACCGCCAGATGGCCGCTTTAATCAAGGAGCATAAGGTTGAGCGAGATTATCGTGCACTTGTCTGGGGACTGCCGCCTGTGCGCTCCGGACTCATAGATGCTCCCCTGGGGCGCGATCCCCGTCATCGACAGCGCTATGCCGTAGTGGCCGGCGGCAGGGAAGCGCGCACACACTTTAATGTTCTGGAAAACTTTTCCCAGCATAGTGAGCTGGAACTCAGACTTGAAACCGGCCGCACCCACCAGATCCGCGTACACCTGCTCTACATCGGTCATCCTATCGTCGGAGATCCTCTCTATATTCCCAAACGCGAAACTTTTGGCATGAAGGGGCAGGCCCTGCATGCCTTTCGCCTGCGTTTCACAGATCCCAGAGATGGTCTTGAGAAAGTTTTTGAGGCGCCACTGCCCGCTGACTATTTGCTTCTCAGAGAAAAATTAAGCCAGCTTTAAGCTTTATTTTTACAGGAGGCAGCGGGCTTAAACGGTGACATCGGTTCTCATGCTCAGCTGAAAACTTGATATAATACGAAGTAATATGCAAAAAATTCTGGAAGTTGCAAATAACGAAGAGAGGCTTGCTCTGTTGGGCGTGCTTAACCACAATGCGGCGATCATTGACCGTTGCTTCGCGGTATCGACCTCTCAGGACGGCGAAGGATTGCTGATTGAAGGCGAAGATCTGCCGGTTCAGCAGGCGGAAGCCATCTGGAAAAATCTCCAGGCTGCCTACAGGCGGGAAGGCGAGGTAAGCGAACAGCAGCTCAATTATCTGCTCGCGGTGGCTTCCTCCGAGGCGGGTACCGAAGCCCTGCTGCCGGATGGCATTTCTCCCGAGCTGATCTGTGTGAGCGCTAAAGGCCGTCCGGTGCGGGCTAAAACCAGAGGACAGTCGCGCTATATTAAAGCCATGCGCGAGCATGAACTGACCTTTGCCATCGGGCCGGCAGGTACGGGTAAAACTTTTCTGGCTGTGGCCATGGCAGTGACAGCCTTTAAAGCTCATCAGATCTCACGTATCATCCTGACCCGGCCAGCTGTTGAAGCCGGTGAAAAGCTGGGCTTTTTGCCTGGAGATCTTCAAACGAAAGTCGACCCCTATATGCGTCCTCTCTATGATGCTCTTTACGAACTTATGGGACAGGATCAATTTTCACGCCATCTGGAACGTGGGGCAATAGAAATTTCGCCTTTGGCTTACATGCGCGGGCGCACGCTTGACGATGCTTTTATTATTCTTGATGAAGCTCAGAATACCTCGGCGGAGCAGATGAAGATGTTTCTCACGCGCATTGGTTTCCGCTCCAGGGCGGTCGTGACGGGTGATATCACTCAGATCGACCTGCCACCAGAACGACGCAGTGGCCTCAAGGATATCGAACGCATTCTTGGCTCTGTTGAGGGCGTCAGTTTTGTACGTTTAAAGAAAGAAGATGTCGTGCGAAATGCCCTGGTTCAGCGTATTATCACCGCTTATGAGAAAAGTGAAAAATATCGTCGCCCACTGACGGCGGCAGAAGTTCGGAGACGACAAGCATGAAGGAAAATCCACAGCCTCTGCGCGATAAAAAAACGGACTCAGGTTCTCACGAGGAAAAGCAGACCACACATTCGCTAAAAGACAAAAAAGGTCTGTTTAAGTGGTCCGGACCCCTCCTCCTGATCTTGAGTTTTGCTCTCATGACTCTCCTGGTCTATGTTGGTTCACGTCCCAAAACCTATAATTTGCATGTCAGTGATGCCAGTCCATACGATATCGAGGCTCCGCGAAGTATCGTCAACTATGCGGAAACCCATCGACGTGCCACTGAAGCTGCAGCCCTGGTTCCGAATAAGATGACACAGTCCCAGGAAGTTTCAGATCGCTCGCTGGGCCGAACCCGCAGCTTTCTGGAAATTGTTTCAGCCAGACGCAAACAGCTCTACCGTCTGCAGAACGATGGACCGGAAGAAGGGGATTATCGCCCCAGCAACAGCGAAGTGATGGCAGCGACCACGGGCTTACTTGCGGAAATCAGCGAAAAACTTGAGAAAGAAGCTGATCTCCAGCTGATCCTGGACATTCTTCAAATGTCCAATGAACGTTTTGCTGTTTTCAGCAATAACGTACGTTCCAGTGCTGACGTGATCATGAGACAGCCTCTGGACGAGCTCTCAATCGGGGAGAACATCAGGGAAGAAGTAGAGACAATCTACAAGAACGAATCCTTTTACCGCAATGACAAAAATCTTGCGGTACAGCTGCTTGGCGTGCTCCTGGAGCCCAACGTTATCTTTAACCAGGTCGCCACGGAAAATGCCCGCCAGGACGCTTTCAATAATGTTCAGCAAAATCCCATTATGATTAACCGCGGCACGCGTATCGTCAGCGAAGGAGATATCATCACTGACGAAACCTATGCTCTGCTCATGGGACTGAACCTCATTGATGCGGAGAACGTTGATTACCAGATTCTCGGCGGACAGGCGCTGCTCCTCCTGATTCTCTATTCTCTTGCCATTATCTACCTGCGTTTTGCGCAGCCACAGCTGCTTGGTTTTAACCGGGAGATGCTGACCCTGGTGATATCGCTTCTCATCCCCATGGCCTTTTCGGCTTATCTGGGACAGAGCATGCAGCTTTCGCCACCGGTTTATTTTTCTTCCGTGCTGATCAGTGCCTATTTTGGCTTTGAAACCTCGCTTGTCATGAGCGCCCTTCTCATTGTCGCGGTCATGCCCATGGTCAACTTTAACCCGGCCTTTCTGCTCGTCGCTATACTCGGCTGTGCTGTGGCGGCTCTCTTTACCCAGAACATCACGCGTCAGGATAACTTTGCCAAGCTGATCCTGGCCATTTCCTGCGTCAACTTTATGAGCTCGGCAGCTTACTCTTTTATGCAACGCACAACAGCAGCAAGCTTTGGGGTTGCCGTGGCCTCGAGTGTCCTTTCCGGGGCTTCTTCAGTCATTGCCGCCATAGGCCTCATGCCACTTTTTGAAATGATCTTCAATACCGTATCGCCGCTGCGCCTGATTGAGCTTTCACAGCCGGGGCAACCTCTCATGCGGCGTCTTTTCGTAGAAGCTCCGGGTACCTCGCAACACTCGATGATGGTGGCCAATCTGGCGGATACAGCAGCCGAAGCCGTGGGCGCAAATGCCATGATTTGCCGTGTCGGAGCCTATTATCATGACATTGGAAAATTAGAAAATCCGCTCATGTTTACGGAAAACCAGCAGGGCTATAACCCTCACGATTATCTGACGCCGGAAGAATCTACCCGCATTATCACCCGTCATCCCGAAGACAGCTACAAGCTGGGCAAGCGTCTGAACCTGCCCATGCCGGTACTGCGCATTGCACTCGAGCATCATGGCAGTACGGTACTGCAGTATTTCTACCATAAAGCGAAAGCCGAAGCTGAGCGGGAGGGGCGCCCTGATCCCAATCCTGATCTTTACCGCTATCACACCCCTCTGCCATCCAGCCGTGAGTCCGCTATCGTCATGCTGGCCGACTCGACGGAGGCTGCCGTCAAATCTTCTGGCTGTACCAATTTAAAAGAAGCGGAAGAGGTTATGCGCAATGTGCTCAAGATTAAAAATGAGCAGAATCAATTCAAGAATTCCGGCCTGTCCTACGCTGATGTAGAAAAAATCATGCAGGCTTTCCTGCAGGTTTATGCCGGTCATTTTCATGAAAGGATAAAGTATCCGGATGCCGATTCTTCACGTGACAATCAGTAATAAGCAAAGGAAAATTGCCCTCGAAAGTCAACTGCCGCTTTTGCAAAAAGCTCTCCCTCTGGCTTTTACGCTGGCATTGCCACAGGATTCTGGCTGGCCGGAGGAAGTGCCTCATGCTCTTCTGGAATTGACTTTTTGCTCAGCTGCAGCCATGCGCAAGCTAAACCATGAACAGCGGGAGGTCGACCGCGAGACGGATGTGCTCTCTTTTCCCGGTTTTGAATTTTATGAAGGAAAGTTGCAGCAGGAACTGCAGCGCTATGACTGGCAAAATCCGGAGGCTGAGAGTGGTGAAGTCCTGCTCGGAGAAATTGTGATTTCACCCGGAAAAGCGGTAAAACAGGCCGATGAATATGGCCACAGCTTTGAACGCGAACTGGTCTTTCTGGCCATCCATGGTTTGCTTCACTGCCTTGGTTACGATCATATGGAAGCCGCTGAAGAACAACGTATGCGGGAGAAACAGCGTGAAATTATGGAGGCTGTGGGGCTGGGCTTAGAGCAGGAAGGAGAGGCTCGCCAGGTCAGAATTGAAGCGGCGGAGGTGGCCGAGGCTGCTATCAGATTGAGGTCTGAGCCGGAGAAAAGAAATGAAGCTGGCGAAAGCTGCAGCAAGGATGTTCAGTCGTCAGGTGATGGATGTAGACCACCCGAGGCAGCTCAGAGATCAGAAAATGAAAATACAGATCTCAGCGGAATCAGCCGCTGTGGGCGTATTGCCCTGCTTGGCCGCCCTAATGTTGGCAAATCTACGCTCTTAAATGAGCTTGCTGGCAGTGAACTGGCCATCACTTCACCCAAAGCTCAGACAACACGAAGTTTAATCCGTGCGGTTATCAATGATGCTGATGCTCAGATGATCTTTATCGATTCGCCTGGCATTCATGTCGAGAAACATGCTTTGGATCGAGCCATGAGCAAGTCCATCAGTGTCGCCATGGATGAAGCGGATGTCTTGCTTTTGCTCATTGAAGCTGGTTTTAAGCCACGGGTGGAAGAAATTGAAAAGCGCGTGGCGAGGCGGGCTCATGATCGAAACAAAGCGCTCATTCTTGTCCTGAATAAATGCGATATTGCTCACAAAGCCGCGATTTTACCGCTCATGGCTGCTTTTAACGAGGCTCTGCAACCGGCGGCAATCGTGCCAATCTCTGCGAAAACGGGTGAAGGACTGGATGAGCTGCTTGAAGAGATCAAACGGGTTCTGCCGGAAGGCCCCGCTGTTTTTTCCGAAGAAGTCATGACCGATCAGACAGAAGGCTCTCTGGTGCGTGAACTTGTTCGTTCAGAGATCCTGCGCCAGATGAAGGAAGAAATTCCCCATCAGGTGGCGGTAGTTCTTGAATCGTTCGATGAGGATCTGCGCGTGGATACGGAGACGGGTGAAGAAAAACGTGTGCGTGTCAAAATTTCAGCGATCATTTACTGTGAGCGCAGCCAGCACAAGGCCATGCTTCTTGGTAAGGGCGGCGAGCGGATTAAGGAGATCGGCAGCCGTGCCCGTCTGCGCATGGAATATCTGCTGGACTGTCCCTGCGACCTTCACCTCTTTGTCAAAGTGAAAGAGCGCTGGCGTGAAAATCCGGCAGCGCTTAAAGAACTTGGCTACGGTGGAGATTAAAAGATGCCCCGTCTGCGCTGCAAGGCTTTTGTGCTGCGCTCGGTGCGCTATGGCGAAAACCGGCGTATGCTGGATCTGCTGGGGGAGAATGACCGCCTGATCAGTATTTCTGCCGCTGCAGGCCGTGGCCACAGCGGAGCAGCAGCTCTCTCGCAGGCCTTCGTTTTTGGTGAGTTTGAACTCTTTGAAACACAGGGGCGCTTCCGCTTTAATCAGGGAGAGCTCTTGCATGCTTTTCTGCCTCTGAGTGAGGACTTCAAGCGTCTCACTGCGGCGGCCCATCTTGCGGAACTGTTCTGCGATGCCCTCCGTTCAGGTCAGACAGTTGCCGGAGCTTATGAGCTCTGGGCATATGCGAGCCAGCGCCTCAGTCAGTCCAGCGAGCCGCTTTTTGATGTGCGCGTCGCTCAGTACCGCTTCCTTTGCCTCCTGGGTTTCAGTCCCTGGCTCAGAGATTGTTCTATCTGTCATGCGGCTTATGAGCCTGGTTTTGTGTTTCAAACCCACACAGGAGGACTGATCTGCCCGCGCCATCCGCTTGATGCGGATAGTGGGGGAAGACTGCGCGTATCTGCTGGCCTGAGGGCCTGTCTTCTATACCTGGCGGATTGCCGGGTTGAGCAGCTCTTTGCCTTTAAGGCAGAAGACGCTCTTAAAAAAGAAGTGATTGCTTTTTCTGATCGCTGGTGTGAGGAAGTCATGGAAAAAAAGTATGAGCGACTTAAAATCGCCGAAGATTTAGAAACCTTCAGTTTTCAGACTGCAGTCAAAACCCTGGAAAGGGAAAGGGGATGAAAGGGCATGAAATATAACAGTGTCGCCGATATTATCGGCCCCGTCATGGTGGGGCCGTCGAGTTCACATACCGCTGGTGCCGTGCGTATAGGACAGATTGCCAGGGAGATTTATGGCGAACAGCCGGAAACGGCTGCCATCACCTTCTACGGTTCCTTTGCTCATACCTTTCGTGGCCATGGCACAGATGTCGCTGTAGTTGCAGGTTTGCTCGGCATGAGTACTTTTGACCGGCGCATCCCGGAGGCCCTGAAGCTTGCCCTTGAGGTCGGCATGAAGGTGACCATTCGTACCAGTGATGAGCGAGTACAGCATCCTAACACCGCCCGTATCCAACTCAACGGCAAGGCAGGAAAACTTGAGATCATTGGAGTTTCAGTGGGCGGAGGAGCGGTTCAGATTATGAATATTGATGGCTATCGCGTCCGCCTCATGGGCGACGTACCCTCCCTGCTCATTATGCACCAGGATACAGTCGGTGTCGTTGCCAGTATTACCCAGATGCTCGGCAGTGAACAAATTAACATCGCCCACATGGAACTTTCACGCAAAGCTAAGGGGAAATCCGCACTTCTGACTCTTGAGGCTGACGGAAAAATTTCCACGGAGCTGCTACTAAAAATTCGCAGCCTGCCTTACATCCAAAAAGTCGTGCAGATTCAGGTCTGATGCTGCAAGCCGCGCGAGTTGAACCGGTAGCTGGTCAAGCTGGACAAGTCAGAAAAAATGGAAAAGTAAAAAGTTCGGAGAGTTTAAGATGTTTACCTCTGTCAAAGAAATGATTCATGCCTGCCAGGCAGATAATATCCCGGTTTGGGAGCTTGCCCTGCGCAGAGAAGTTGAAGAAGGCGAGCACAGCCGTGAAGAAATTCTTCAGGATATGAGCCAGAAACTCGATGTCATGGCGGCAGCAGTTGAACGTGGCCTTGAGGGAGTACGCTCGTATTCCGGTCTCTCCGGAGGGGCCGCCAAACTCATGGAGGATTATCGACAAAGTGGGCGGGGCCTCAGCGGTGACCTCTTTCTTAAGGCCATCAGCTACGCCCTGGCTGTAAACGAGGTGAACGCCGCGATGGGCATCATCTGCGCCACACCAACGGCCGGATCTGCGGGGGTTGTTCCGGCCATACTCATGGCGGTACGTGATCAACTTGAACTCAGCCGCGAAGATCAGATTCACTATCTGCTTACTGCCGCTGCTTATGGTCTGGCCATCGGCAATCAGACTTCAATCGCGGGAGCTGAAGGGGGTTGCCAGGCTGAAGTTGGAGCTGCCTCGGCTATGGCCGCAGCAGCCCTGACCTGGGCTGCCGGAGGCAGTTTAGAGCAGCAGGCCTCAGCCCTGGCCATGGCTTTAATGAATGTTCTTGGCCTGGTCTGTGATCCCGTGGCAGGCCTTGTCGAAATCCCCTGCATCAAGCGCAATGCCATGGGTGCTGCCAATGCCCTTGCCGCAGCAGAGATGGCGCTCGCCGGATCTGCCAGCGAAATACCTGCAGACGAAGTGATTGAAGCCATGGGTCGTGTCGGTCACATGCTGCCCTCAGCTCTGCGTGAAACCGCCCAGGGCGGCATCGCAGCCACCAAAACGGCGAAACGCTATGCTAAAGCGCTGAAAAAGAGCAAGAAAAAATATCTGAGTGAAGAACAGATGCTGGTCCCAGGAGAGGGTGGTTCTGACGCCAGCGAGGCAAATTGAGTTTAGAGATCTTTACAGTCCTCCCAGAAGGCTGCTATATCCGCGGCAGGGTTCTCATTTTCATCGAGAAAGCGCGGTTTCCAGTCTTCCGGGATGAGCTGGGCGTAGGGGCTTTGGTTCCAGCGCTTGTCGATGAGCAGAACAAAGCCCCGATCGCTCTCGCTGCGAATAAGGCGGCCCATAGCCTGTTCAATGCGGTTAAAAGCCGGAAAGACATAGGAAAAAAGGAAACCGCTGCCAAACTTTTCCTCACAATAGCCGGCCATGAGATTGCGTTCAGGGCTGAGGCCCGGCAGACCTACACCCAGGATGATCAGGCCGGACAGGCGCTCCCCCACGAGGTCTATGCCCTCGTTAAACAGACTGCCCAGAACGGCAAAAGCGAGCAGACTGCGCTCACCATAGTGCTCAAAACGATTGAGAAAAGCCTGTTTCTGGCGTTCACTCATGCCTCTTGCCTGGAGCAGAAAATCGGTCTTTTCCGGTCGGATCTGAGCTTTAAGTTCCCGGCGCAGCTTATTCAGATAGGCAAAAGAAGGGCAAAAGATCAGGTAGTTTCCGGTTTTTCTGGAGCAGGCATCAAGGATCATGCGGCAGACTTTGCCGATACTGCGATCCCGCTCTTCATACTTCAGAGAGACTGCTGTGGAAATCAGCAGCAGACGGTTTTCTGCAGGAAAAGGTGAGGGCAGAAAAAGCTTAAGGGGAGGGTTTTCACGGCGATCCGCACAGAGCAGAGCTTCGTAATAGGGAAAAGGTGAGAGGGTAGCCGAAAAGAAGATGATGGGGTGGAGGTCCCGATAAATTTCTGTGATAAAACCCGAGGCTTCAAGACAGAGCAGCCAAAGCTGAAATTTGCCATCGATGATCCGCCCCGCGCAGATATAAGCATCGTTGAACTTATCTTCGGCGATGCGGTGAAAGTGCAGCAGTTCAAAGAAAATGAGCAGAATCTCCTGACGTCCCTCGAAGCTGCGTTGCTCGTCGAGAAAATTTCTGAGGAGAAAGATTTCACGGCCAAGCTCGAGGATCAAGCGATCCGGCTTCTTTTGCAGACCCAGAAAGTCCGGGCGGACGAACCAGTTTTTTCGCTCGCTCTCCGTCACCAGTGGATTTTCATCCAGAGGGAAGAGCGGGGCTCCGTTTTCGTCGCCCCTGGCCATGAGCTCCTCTGTGCTTTTCATCCGGGCTAAGAGAACTTGGGTTTGATCGCTGAGCTTTGTGAAAAAACCGCGGAAAGGCGCGCTTTCGCCCCAGAAAAGAGCGAGCAGTTTTTCGAGACTTTTGCTGCTGAGCGAAGCCGAATACATGCTGCGGCTGCGGCGCGGCAGATTGTGGGCTTCATCAATGAGAATAGCAACAGGCGCTTCGCTTTCCTCATCAAAAAAGCGGCGCAGACGAATGCGGGGATCAAAAACATGATTATAATCCCCAATAATGACGTCGCAGGTAAAGGCCATGTCCAAAGAGAGCTCAAAGGGACAAAGTTCATGGCGGCGGGCCGTTTCGCTGATGCGCTCCGGGCTTAGCTCTTCAACTTTAAGCAGTTCGGAGATGGCGTCAGGCAGCCGGTCGTAGTAATTAAGAGCGTAGGGGCAAAGCGATTGATCACAGAAAAGCTGAGGGGCCAGACACAGGTCTTCCTTAGGCTTGAGGGTCAGGCTGCGGATCAGGGCTCCGGCTTCGCGCAGATCACGCAGAGCTGCTTCGACGACCAGACGCGTCGAACGCATGGCTGTGGCATAGAAGAGCCTTTTAACATAACCTGCGGACAGACCTTTGAGGGCAGCATAGAGGACGGCCATGGTTTTGCCGATGCCCGTGGGGGCCTGTACGAAGAGGACGCCTTTGTCGCGGAGGCAGGCCAAACTCTCCCTCATCATATTTTCCTGTCCGCTGCGCAGCTTTTCATAAGGAAAGCGCAGTGATCTCAGGGAGGCGTCCCGGCGCTGCTGCCAGAGAATGAGGTTGGAAATACGTTCGAGGTAGGCTGTGGCAGCGTGCTGGCAAAATTTCAGGGCTTCTTCTGCGGCCAGGATCTTTGTTTTTTCAAGATAAAAATCATCATCAACAGAAACATAGACAAGAAGAAGTTTGAACTGCCCAGGCTTCGTTTGAGCAGAAGGGACTGCCTCATTGGTGTCTGCAGCCAGCAGCTCATGGTGATTCTGCCCGCCTTGCCTGTGGTCGTTATCCGCAACAGTACTTGCACCTGCGGCCAGCAGCTCGTTGTAACCTTGCTCGCCTGGCTTACTGTCATCTATTTGAACAGTGCCTGCGGCCAGGAGGCCAGCATAGAGTTCAGCCTGTGCCCAATGGACCTCTACACCCTCATCAGGAATAAAATCTGCTTTACCGCGGAAAGATTTAATTTCTGCGATGACCGTTTCGTCCCCCCGGTGCAGGATGAGATCGGCCCGACCGCGCAGCAATAAGTGGTAATTTTCACCTTCGATCATTGTGGAAAGGCTGTATTCTGGACTGAATTCATAACTGCCCCAGGTTTCAGAAGCGGCCAGAAGACGCAGAGCTTTTTGATGGGCGCGAATGCCTTCAATGCCCTCGACCCCGCCATATATGGCCGGAGCCAGACCTCCCCGGCGATAGAGCAGTTCAGCCAGGCGGCGTACAGAAATACTAAGCTCCGGCTTTTGGCCGGATGTTTTTTGCTCGCTGGTCTTATTGGCTTGCTCCAGGTTTTTTTCTGTCATGACAGGCTCCTGCTGTTTTCTCTGCTAAAAATTTTTCAATGGGGTCTTGCTTTTTTTATTTTGCTCCATTATAGTATCAAAGCGACGCGGAAATGGCGGAATTGGCAGACGCGCTAGCTTCAGGTGCTAGTGGCAGCAATGTCGTGCAGGTTCAAGTCCTGTTTTCCGCACCAGCAGAGGACGGATCTCCGGATCCGTCTTTTTTTATTGTATAATAAGCAAAGTACGTTCCCGGAGGCAGGTATGCAAGAAAATCCTCTCCAGTCTTTTCTGAGTTTTTGTAAAAATAAGCGTATTGCTGTTCTCGGAATGGGTATCAGCAATCGCCCTCTTGTGCGTCTGCTGCTTCATGCTGGGCTGGAAACGGAACTCTTTGACCGCAAGGAAGCCGTCAACTTCAAGAGTTTCCTGGATGAGCTGAAAGAGGAGGATCATGAGCCTCCTGCTCATTTTGGCGTTGACTATCTTTCGGAGCTTAAAAATTTTGACCTGATTTTCCGCACCCCCTTTCTTCGTCCCGATACGCCGGAACTTCTGGCTGAGAAGAAACGCGGAGCCATCATCAGCTCCGAGATGGAAGCCTTTTTGAGCTATTGCCCTGCAGAAGTTTGTGCAGTTACCGGGAGTGATGGCAAAAGTACCACGGCGACGCTCATGGCCAGAATGTTGAAGGCGGGAGGCTACACCACTTTTCTTGGAGGAAATATCGGGACACCGCTGCTCGACCAGCTGGCATCCATCAGAGCCGAGGATAAAGTGGTTCTTGAGCTGAGTTCGTTTCAACTCCTCAGCATGAGCCAGAGTCCGCAGCGTTCCATTGTGACCAATATTAGCCCCAATCATCTCGATATGCATAAGAGCTACGCGGAATACGTACATGCCAAAAAAAATATTTATCTTCACCAGCATCTTAATGACCGGCTGGTGCTGAATGGCACATCTGATTTTTGCGCAGAGATGGCAGCAGAAGCTCGCGGCCGTCTCGTTTGGGCTGAACACCGGCCCTTTGGCACAGCCCCGCTTTACGGTTTGGAAGGGGATACGCTGTATTTTCAGGCGGAACCCACAGCTCCCAAAGAGGACTTGCTCCAGCGCAGAGATTTGCTCTTGCCCGGCAGCTACAATGCCGTTAATGTGCTGGCGGCTTTTGCCGCTGTTGACGGACTTGTCGGCCGTTCAGAACTGCGGCTGGCTGTAAAAGATTTTAAAGGCGTCGAACACAGGGTCGAACTGATTGCGGAAGCCCGCGGGCTTCGCTATTACGACAGTTCCATTGACAGTTCACCTAACCGCAGTCTGCATACGCTCTCGGCTTTTCGCGAACAGGGCGTCCCTGTGGTCATGATCTGCGGAGGTAAGGATAAAAACTGCCTCTATGACGGCCTCGGTTCGACCATACTGGACTGCTGCCGCGGGATTATCTTCTGTGGAGCTAACGCGCCTTTGATTCGTGAAGACATTGAAAAGGCTCTCCGGGAAAGGTCCCAGACAGACTTCCCCATGGCCGCTGCAGCTGACTATAAGGAAGCACTTAAGCTGGCGGACGGTATAGCTCAGCCGGGAGATGCCATTTTGCTGTCACCGGCCGGAACCTCTTTTGACCGTTTTGCTAACTTCAATGAACGGGGAGATGTTTTTAAGGCAGAGGTGAGAAGGCATCTGAAGGAGTGAATCTGAATGCAATGGCTGAGTTAGTTTCTTTACCAATTGGATTCAAGGAGTAAGAGCATGAAAAAAAGTGCGTTAAGTGAATATTTTCCCCTGATTGCCGTGATTTTTCTGGCCATTCTTGTCCTGGTCAAAATTGACAGTATCTGGGCTTTTATGGATCGTCTCTTCACTTTACTTCTGCCTTTCTGGTATGCCCTGATTCTCTATTACGTCTTCGCCAGGCCTATAAGATTTTTGACCAAAAGCTTCCATAAACTGCCTTTATTTGCGAAGGGACAGAGGGCGAAAATTCCAGCTGTTCTCATTACTTATGGCCTCTTCATCGGCTTTGTCGCCCTGGTTGTTCTGCTTGTCGTGCCGAGCTTTCAGCGCAATCTGACCGATTTTTTCATCAACTTTCAGTACTATGTCAACAGCATGAACCGCCTGACCAGTAATTTGACGGAGCTCCTGCAGGAAAAGAAAATCGATCCGGCCTTTATCAACAATTTGCAGCAGCGCTTTTCAGAAATCGGCGGAACCATTACGAGCTTTGGCCTCAATTTTGCCCGTGGCCTTGTCAGCAATCTTGCCTCGCTGATTGGCAATTTCTTCCTTGCCCTGATCCTCAGCGTCTACCTGATTATCGGTGACGAAAGTATACGCAGCCGTGTAAAACGACTGCTCACAGCGCTGAGCGGAAGTTCTGGAAGTTGGATGATGCACGTAGCCCGTCTGGCGGATGAAACATTTTACGCCTACTTTTATGTTCAGCTCACTGAAGCCATTCTGCTCAGCCTGCTTTGTTTTATTGTCTTTCATATTTTGCAGATTCCCTATACCATAGTTTTGAGCGTCATCATCATGTTCATGGGTATGGTTCCTGTGGTCGGCGCCTGGCTGGCAGCTTTTGTCGGGGCTGCTCTTATTTTCCTGGTAAGTCCGGGGAAATTACTTCTTTTTCTCATTTCCTATATTCTCACGCAGCAGATTGAGGGCAATGTGATCTATCCTAAACGGGTGGGCACGCGCATCGGTCTTCCGGGTCTTCTGGTGATCCTGGCCGTTATTTTGGGCGGCGGATTTGGTGGAGTTAATGGGGCTCTTTTTGCTGTCCCCCTCGTTTCCATTCTCTATCAGCTGGTCAAGGAATGGACTGAGGCGAGAGAACTTGCTTAACTCATTCAGAGGTGATAAAATTTTCCAGATTGACCGATTGCTCAGCCTGTGGACACGTACCCTGCCTTAGCTATCGGATTCTGAAGGAGTTTTATCATGGACAAAGAGAAAAAACAAAGCATCATTCAGGAGTATGCCACCAAGGAAGGTGACACCGGTTCGCCGGAAGTTCAGATCGCCCTGCTGACCGAACGCATTAACCACCTGACTGCACATCTGCAGAGCCATAATAACGATCACCATTCGAGGCGTGGCCTTCTGATGATGGTCGGTAAGAGACGCGGGCTGCTGGACTACCTTTCAAGAGTTGATATCGAACGCTATCGTAGTTTGATTTCCCGCCTGAATCTGAGAAAGTAAAACAAAAGAGGCGGATGAAATTTTCATCCGCCTTTCTTTATCGGTACAGACTGTGGGTCGTAGATTGCGGTCCTCGTGTCCTTTCAGTTTTTGCAGAGCAGGGGAGCCGGAATCTACAAGCTACTGTCTGTACCGTTAGCTGGAGGAAAAATGAGTAAAAGAATTTTTGAAACCGAACTGATGGGCCGCAAACTGGTCCTGGAAACCGGAGAGCTGGCGCAGTTTGCCAACGGCTCAGTGCTGGTACGCTATGGCGACACTACGGTGCTCTCCACGGCAACGGCTGCTGAACCTCGAGAGGGTATAGATTTCTTCCCCCTGAGTGTTGATTACGAAGAAAAAATGTATGCCATTGGCAAAATCCCGGGAGGCTTTTTGAGACGAGAAGGGAAGCCCTCGGAAAAGGCCATTCTGGTATCCCGTTCTATTGATCGCCCGCTGCGTCCGCTTTTCCCTAAAGATATGCGCAATGATGTGTACATCAATAACCTCGTCATGGCTGTGGATCAGGATAATGCGCCGGAGATTGCGGCCATGATTGGATCCTCTGTTGCTGTCGCCATTTCAGATATACCCTGGAACGGCCCTGTGGCCGCTGTTCAGGTGGGTATTGTAGACGGTGAAATTATCGTCTGCCCCAATCTTGAGCAGTCTGAGAAGAGCGATCTGCAGCTTACGGTTGCCGGCAGCGAGGAAAAAGTCTGTATGATCGAAGCCGGCGCTAATGAAATCCCTGACGAGCAGATGCTTGAAGCTATCATCGCCGGCCATAAAGAAATTCAGAAACTCTGCCGCTTCATCAAAGAGATCGTGGCGGAAATTGGCAAACCCAAATTCAGCTACACCTCTTTTGCTCTCCCTGAAGAAGTTTTCACGGTGGTCAAAGACTTTGCCTATGATGAGATGTGGCAGGCTGTTCAGGAAGCCGATAAGGCGACCCGTGATCAAAATGTATCTGTTCTCAGAGATAAGATTCGCGTTATGCTTAGCGAAAAAAATCCCGAGTGGACAGCTTATACAGGTGAAGCGGTTGATCTTCTTGAGAAGAAAGTTGTCCGTGCGTTGCTCAAGGAGCATAAACGGGTGGACGGTCGGGCCATGGATGAAATACGTCCTCTCTCTGCGGCTGTTGATATTATTCCCAGAGTTCACGGCTCAGCCTGTTTCCAGCGCGGCTCAACTCAGGTGGTCTCGATTGCGACTCTTGGTACACTGGCGAATGCGCAGAAACTGGATAGTATTGATCCTGTCGTTGAAAAACGCTATATGCACCAGTACAATTTCCCGGGCTACAGTGTCGGAGAAGCGAAGGCCAGCCGTTCACCTGGACGCCGCGAAATTGGCCACGGTGCTCTGGCGGAAAGAGCTTTGCTCCCCGTACTTCCTTCACCGGAAGAGTTCCCATATGCCATCCGTGTGGTCTCTGAAGTCACCATGTCCAATGGTTCAACTTCACAGGGTTCCATCTGCGGCAGTACCCTCGCCCTTATGGCGGCCGGCGTGCCCATTAAAGAACCGGTTGCCGGTATTTCTTCCGGCCTGATCACCGCTGATGGTGATACGAGCCAGTACGAAGTCTTTATGGATATTCAGGGTATTGAAGACTTTTTTGGTGATATGGACTTTAAGGTTGGTGGTACCCGCAACGGCATCACCGCCATTCAGGTTGATATTAAAGTCGACGGACTTACATATGACATTATCCGTGATGCCTTTGCCATGACTCATAAGGGCCGAATGCAGATCCTCGATGAAGTGATTAAGCCGGTTATCGCTGAGCCACGCAAGGAACTCTCACCCTGGGCGCCCAAGATCGAACAGATCGATATCCCCGCAGATAAGATCCGTGAGGTCATTGGCTCTGGTGGAAAGAATATTAAGCGGATCACAGATGAAAGTAAATGTGATATTGATATCGTCGAAGACGGTTCCACTGGTCATGTCTTTATTGCCTCGCCTGACTCTGAGGCAGCTGAGAAGGCTATTGCCATGATCAGGGCGATCGCCTACGATCCAGAACCGGGAAGCGTGTTTGATGGTGTGGTGACCCGACTTATGAACTTTGGGGCTTTTGTCGAGTTTGCTCCGGGCAAAGAGGGCCTCGTCCATATCTCGAAGATGTCCTGGGATCGTGTCGACCGTGTTGAAGATGTGGTCGAACCTGGTCAGAATGTTCGCGTCATTGTGACGGAAATTGACTCCCAGGGCAGGGTAAATCTCTCCATGCGTGATCTTATGGAAAAACCGGAAGGCTGGACCGAGGAACGCCGTGAAAGTCGAGATCAGGGCGGCAGCTATGGTGAGAGGAGAGAGCGCCGTGATAGTTTCCGCGGAGATCGTGGAGAACGTGGCGGCCGTGAGAGAAGACCCCGCCGGGATGATCGCCGCAATGATCGCTATGGCCGTGATGATCGTGGCGGCAGACGCGATGAGCGTGAGGACAGGGGAGAGCGGAGAGAACGCAGTTCTTTTGTTGAGCGCCGCGAGGGCAGGCAAGATGAGCGCAGCCATTACTCTTCACGGAGTGAGCGCAATACCAGCTTCTTTGATGACGAAGAAGATGGCAGAGAAAAAAACACCCGCGAGTTTTAATACACATTCTACCGGGTACTAATCGATATTCTGCTTTGTTGGAATTAAAGCCAGGGGCTGTCTCGAAACACGAAAGTGTGGCGAGATAGCCCCTTTGCATTTTTTACGATTGATAAAATGACTTATCTGGAGCTTTCTCTCCTATGTTTCTACATACTCTCTCATAAAAATAATTGACAGATGAGTATCCTGTGTTAAAATCTCAATAGGCAGAAGCCTGAATGCTTTGTTCATCCATCCTTTAACTAAAAAGATTCCAGCCTGAATCTTTGGTGCTTATGTACAAGAAAAGGATGGGCTAAACACAGGCTTTCTGGAAGACACAGGAGGAAAATTTATGAAAAAGTTCCTATCCATTATGCTCGCGCTCGTGATGATCATCAGCCTATCCGCTGTGACCGTCTTCGGTGAAAAGGAGAGCAAGGCCGAAGAGACCAAAGAAGAAAAGGCCGAAGAGACCAAAGAAGAAAAAGAAGCCGAAGAGACTGAGGTAGAGAAAGTCCCGGATTGGGATGGGACAAAAGCTGAATATCATATCGGCGTAGTCACGGGTACCGTTTCTCAGAGTGAAGATGATCTGCGTGGTGCGGAAGAACTGATCCGTCGCTACGGCAACGCCGATGATGGCGGTATGATCAAACATCTGACTTACCCGGATAACTTCTCATCCGAGATGGAAACCACGATCGCTCAGATTAAGGGCCTCGCTGATGACCCCATGATGAAGGCCATCGTCGTGAACCAGTCTGTTCCTGGAACAGCTGCTGCTTTCAAAGACATTCGCGCGGCTCATCCTGATATGATTCTGCTTGCCGGTACCTCACAGGAAGACCCGAGGACCATTGGCCCTGTGTCCGATATGGTTGTCGATGCTGATAACATCAACCGCGGTTACCTTATCATCAAATGCGCCCAGGAACTTGGCTGCAAAACTTTTGTCCACATCAGTTTCCCCCGTCACATGGGCATTGAGCTGCTGTCTCTTCGCCGCGCCATCATGAAACAGGCCTGTGAAGACCTCGGCCTGAAGTTTGCTGATGAGACTGCCCCGGATCCGACTTCAGATGTTGGTCAGGCTGGCGCTCAGATGTTCATTCTCGAACATATGGATGACTGGGTCAAAAAATATGGCACAGAGACGGCTTTCTTCTGCACGAATGATGCTCACACAGAACCACTGCTGCAGAAAGTTGCTGAACTTGGCGCCTACTTTATTGAAGCCGACCTGCCCAGCCCGCTGATGGGATATCCTGGAGCTTTCGGCATTGACCTCAAAGAGCAAGCCGGCGATTGGCCCGCTATCCTCAAAAAGGTTGAAGAGGCTGTTGACGAAGCTGGCGGTTCCGGTCGTATGGGTACCTGGGCTTACTCCCTCGGCTTTACCACGACTGCTGGTCTGGGCGAATATGCCAAACAGTGCATTGAGGGCAAAATGAAACTCGGCAGTACAGAGGATGTTCTTAAGGCTTATAAGCTCTATACACCTGGCGCCACCTGGAACGGCTCTCTCTATGTCAACCAGGTTGATGGCAAAGAAATTCCCAATTACCTGCTCGTCTATCAGGATACCTATGTCTTTGGCAAGGGCTATATGCATATGACCGATATCAAAGTTCCTGAGAAGTATCGTCATATTAAGAACGAGCCGGTTGAAGAGACTACAGAAGAAACCAAAGGCGAATAAGCAAAATGCCACGTCTTCTCTGGGAGAAATCAGGAAAGTGTAGCTTTGCTTTTTAGATGATTAGATTTGGACGGCGGGAATATCGCAACTGCGTTTTTCCCGCCGTCTCCATGTATTTGATCTGAGGCTCAGACGGACTTTGGATCACATTTGAGGTAGCTCATGAAAGATGAACCTTTACTGGAGATGCGCAATGTCGGCAAGGATTTTGACGGCAATGTGGTATTAAAGGACATCTCCTTTACCCTCAGGAAGGGGCAAATCCTGGGGCTGTGCGGAGAAAACGGAGCAGGGAAATCCACCCTGATGAATATTCTCTTTGGTATGGACGTTATCCGGGAAACCGGTGGATATACGGGAGAAGTCCTGATTGATGGCAAAAAAGTTGATTTTAAAAAGCCTTTGGATGCTCTCTATGCCGGAATCGGAATGGTTCACCAGGAGTTTTCGCTGATTCCTGGTTTTTCGGTTGCAGAAAATATTATGCTGAACCGTGAACCTTCGAAGGCAAACGTTATATCAAAAATTTTCGGCAAACATGGTAAAAAGCTGGAGACCGTAGATAAGGAGCAAATCCGAAGTATTGCGGAGTCTGCTCTCTCAAAAATGGGCGTGCAACTGGAAATTAACAGCCCGGTTTCCGAAATGCCTGTCGGTCATAAGCAATTTATTGAAATTGCCCGTGAAATCAGCAAAATCAAAACACGCCTGTTGATTTTAGATGAACCTACGGCTGTGCTCACTGAATCAGAAGCTGATATTCTTCTCCAGAGCATGAAAAAACTTTCAGAAAACGGTATTGCTATTATCTTTATTTCACACCGTCTGAGAGAGATCCTGGAGGTCTGCGACAAGGTTCTGGTCATGCGTGATGGCCTTGTCGTTGATGAAAAAGATAAAGAAGAAACCAATATACTGGAAATCGCCAGAAAAATGGTGGGCCGAAACGTCGAGAGCATGGAGGACTTCTCAAAAAATAAGTCCAAACGTCAAATCTCCGATGAAGTTATTCTCAGCATGAAAAACTTCTGGGTCGACATGCCCGGTGAGGCCGTGAGAAACGTTAACCTCGAGGTTCATAAGGGCGAAATCCTCGGAATTGCGGGCCTTGCCGGTCAGGGTAAGCTGGGTATTGCCAATGGTCTGATGGGCATTTATGAGGCGGGGGGAGAAGTCCTCTATAAAGGAGAACCGTTCTCCCTGAATAACACCAAATATGCTCTGGAGCATGGCTTTGCTTTCGTTTCGGAAGACCGCCGGGGTGTTGGCCTGCTCCTGGATGAGCCGATATCGTGGAATATTCTCTTTAATGCCCTGCAAATCAAAAATGTTGGCATTCGGTCTATTTTGGGTGGACTATTCAAATTCCGCGATGATAAGACCATGGATAAAATTGCCAGGGAATATATTGATAAACTTGAAATTCGCTGCACGGGCCCAGGTCAGAAAGTACGCAATCTGTCCGGAGGGAACCAGCAGAAGATCTGCCTGTCCAAAGCTTTCTGTCTGGATCCGGAAATTCTTCTGGTCTCTGAGCCTACCCGCGGCATTGATGTCGGGGCGAAAGAACTTGTTTTGGAAGCTTTACGCAAATACAATTCGGAGAATGGAACAACCATTATCATTGTCTCTTCGGAACTTGAAGAGCTTCGCTCCATATCCGACCGTATTGCTGTGACCTGTGAAGGAGAAATCTTCGGTATTTTGCCTCCGCAAGCCAAACCTGAGGACTTTGGCTTGCTGATGTCTGGAGAGAAAATTGAGGAGGTCGGTGCATGAGCCAGAATAACAGCGAACGTCCGGCTACGGGTGAACGTTTCAAAAGGTGGATCAATGATTTTGGTTGGGCACGTATCATCATCGCCCTCTTCTTGCTCTTCCTTTACCTCATCGCCGGATTTTTTAAGGTCAGTCGTGTTGCAACGCTCAATGATATGATTGCGCGCTTTGCCATGAATGGCATCCTTGTTTTGTCCATGGTTCCGATGATTCAATCGGGTACCGGTCTGAACTTTGGCGTTCCAATTGGCATTGTTGGCGGTCTTCTCGCTGAAGCGATCACCATGGAGTATTATCTCACCGGGGCGGCCGGCTTTTTTACGGCTTGCCTCCTCGGGGTGTTTTTCGGAGGTATTTTTGGCTGGTTCTACTCGCTCCTTTTGAATCGCGTCAAGGGCGATGAAATGATGATCGCCACGTACGTTGGCTTTTCCTTTATTTACTTCTTCCAGATGATGTGGGTTGGCCTGCCTTTCCATAATCCTGCCAGTGTTCAGGGTTATAAAGGCTCCGGCCTGCGTGTCACCATCAGTCTGGCGAAATATTGGAAACATATTCTCGACGATTTTCTTCATATCAGTATCCCTATGGGTCTGGATTACTTCGGTAATGAGGAAAGTATTGAAATCCCCGTGGGAACAATTCTCTTCACCTTATTTTTCTGCCTGCTGGTGTGGATTTTCTTCCGCAGTAAAACAGGAACGGCCATGACGGCTGTGGGCAGCAATCCTGATTATGCTAAGGCTGCCGGGATCAACATCAATCGTATGCGGACCTATTCCGTCGTCATGTCCAGCGCCCTTGCGGCTATCGGAATCATTGTCTATGCCCAGAGTTTTGGCTATGCTCAGTATTACACCGCGCCGAACGGTTTTACTTTCCCGACGGTTGCGGCCATTCTGCTGGGCGGCGCCTCGATTACGAAGGCCAACATGCTCAATGTGCTGCTTGGCGCCTTCCTTTTTCAGGGTGTCATCTCGCTGACTCCTTCGGTGATCAACAGCGCGATTCAGCTGGATATTTCAGAAGTTATCCGCATGATCGTGACCAATGGTCTGATTGTTTACGCTCTGACCAGAAAGAGAGGTAAAAAATAATGGATCTACTGAAGGATAAAAAACAATTTTTGCGGAACATGTCTGTGCCGCTGCTCTTTATTGTCATTATCAGCGTGGGTATTCCCCTTTCCAAGTATACCGGGGTCTATCTCCTTCGCGAAGGCCTCACACGTCTGGTACGCAACAGCTTTCTGGTGATAAGTCTGCTCATACCGGTTATGGCCGGTATGGGGATTAACTTTGCCATTACCCTGGGGGCCATGGCGGGTCAGATCGGCATCATCTTCTCTCAGGACTGGGGACTTACCGGGGTCGGTGGCCTCTTTGTTGCCATGGCGCTGGCGACGCCCATTGCCATCTTACTCGGCGCCTTTGCCGGGCATGTCCTGAATAAGGCCAGGGGACGTGAGATGATCACTTCAATGATTCTCTCCTTCCTGATCTCCGGCTTTTATCAGTTCTTCATGCTCTTCTTCTGTGGCGGCGTCATTAAATTTCATGACCCGAACCTCATCCTGTCCCGTGGCTACGGCGTGATCAGTACCGTTACGCTTAAGGCTGGACGAGCTTTTGATGACTTTATCAAATTTGAACTCTGGCCTGGAACAGGAATCTACGTTCCGGTCTTTACGATTTTCCTGATTTTTCTTGCCTGCCTGTTTACCGTATGGTTCCGCAAGACAAAACTTGGTCATGACATGAGTTCTGTGGGTCAGGATCAGCGCGTATCCAATGATGCGGGCATGGCCGTGGATCATATCCGCGTGCAGTCCATCGTAATTTCTACTGTTATGGCCTGCTATGGACAAATCATCTATTTGCAGAACATCGGTACCATGAACACAACTTACGGTGCTGATCAGGTTTCGCTATTTGCAGCCGCAGCTCTGCTTGTCGGCGGCGCTTCGGTCAGCCGTGCAAGTTTGCCGAACGTCTTCATCGGTGTCCTGCTCTTCCACATGATGTTTATTGTCATGCCTGTAGCCGGTAAAACCCTTACGGGCAACGCCATGATCGGTGAATACTTCCGTTCCTTTATCTCTTACGGCGTCGTTGCTCTGGCTCTGATCATGCACTCCTGGGCACGTAACCGTGATCTTGCTGATTCGCGCAAACAAATGCGCAAAGATAACGATGACAAAAGCAAGGAACTCAAGGCCAAAGTCAACGCCTGAGTTCAGAGCTTAGTCCGTCTGTTGGGCTGAGCATTCACAAGTTAAAGGCAGATTAAACTGGCTTAAGGCCCTGATCTCGAACGGAGGTCGGGGCCTTTGGCTTAAATTGACAGCTTATTTCACCCTTGCTAAGATGAAAAAAATGACTTTGGACAGGTGCTGGCTCTCTATGTCTTCACGTTTTTTTACACGAAATCCCGGCCTGCTGGGGCGTTTCCGCCGTTGGCTTGCACTCTGTGCAGGCCGCATACTGCGTTTTATCAGCCTGAAATCCGGGCGCTCGGCAAGCGCCTTACCGGGCGGCGTTGCCCTCATGATCTACCGTGACTTTCTGCAGGATATCTGCGACGGGCGAGAGCTCGTCATGGTTTCAGGTACAAATGGTAAAACTACGATCGTTCATACCCTGTCCGAACTTATGCGGGCTGAGGGACGGGAAGTTTTTGCCAACGACAGCGGAGCCAACATGCAGGATGGCCTGGCTTCCAGCCTGCTTGCCCGGCGCGGGGAAATAAAAGCGGCAAAAAAGCCCCTTTTCATTTTTGAAGTGGATGAGGCCTGGTTCCCGCGTCTGACCCGGTACCTGAAACCTCAGGTTTGTATTGTCAGCAACTTTTTCCGCGATCAGCTCGACCGTTATGGTGAGCTGGATCACACGCGTGAGCTTATTCGCAAGGCCTTAGAGCAGTGCCCGGAACATACAAAATTTGTGCTCTGTTCAGATGATCCCCTCTGCGCTTCTTTAAGTGAAGCAGGTAAAGCCCGCAGCCGCTTCTTTGGCATGGACGTGCAGGCCATGCAGCCTTTTCAGGACGATCTTCTCCTGGAAAGTCGCCGCTGCCCAATCTGCGGCGATGATCTGACACACAGTGCGACAGCCTATGCTCATTTGGGAGAATACCATTGCGTACACTGTGGCTTCACCCGCCCTGTGCCTGACTTCAGCTTTTTTCCGGATGCAGAAGAAGGTGCGGAAGGTCTTGCCCGTTTCCATTCGTCGGGTGAGGAGGGCTGCACACTGCGCTTTGGTATCCCCGGACTGCACAATCTCTACAATGCCGCGGCTGCTGTGCTGGGCGCTTTGCAGCTTGGCCTGAAGCAGGCCAGCTGGAAGCAGGTCCTGCCTGAAGTCAGGCCCGTCAGCGGCCGTATGGAGAAGCAAAAGCTTAAGGGCCGCGACCTCTCAATTATTCTGATTAAAAACCCTGTAGGTGCTGAACAGGCCATTTCTTATATTAAGTCGGACAAGCAGATCAAAGCCCTTTATTTCCTGCTCAATGACCGCGAGCAGGATGGCTGTGATGTTTCCTGGATTTGGGACATTGACTTTGAAGATCTCGCCTCGGAACTCTTACAACAAGTCAAGCTGATTCTGTTCAGCGGCAGCCGTGCTGCAGATATGGCTCTGCGGCTCATCTATGCAGGTGTTGATGAAAATAAACTCCGTGTATTCGACACAGTTGATGAAGCTCTCCTGACGGCTGTAAAAGGTCTTGAGGCGGATGAAAAAGTGGCCATACTGCCCAACTATACTGCCATGCTCCATCTGAGAAACAGGCTTTTGGCTCTTGGCGCTCAAACGGAAAGTAAGGGCATGGCTGCTCGTGCGAAGGGAGAGGAAGATGAATAAAGTGACGCTGCGTCTGGCACATCTTTATCCGGATTACCTCAATCTTTATGGGGATAGAGGTAATGTTCTGGCTCTGAAACACCGGTCGGTAGGACGGGGACTTGGTTTTGAGACCGTGCCTGTCGGTTTGGGCGAGCACTTTGATCCTGATGACTTTGACCTGTTTTTTATTGGAGGGGGTCAGGACAGTGCTCAGAAGGTTCTGATTGAGGATTTTCTTCATGACAAAGGTCCTCAGCTTAAAGAAGCCATCCTCACAGGTTTACCGGGCCTCGCCATTTGTGGCGGTTATCAGCTTCTTGGCAAGGGCTATAAAAGCTCCTCGGGAGAATGGATCGAAGGGCTTGGTGTGATTGATGCCGTCACCGAAGCCGGGTCATACCGCTTTACTGGTGACCTTTTCTGTGAGTCGCCGCTGCTCAGAGAAAAGGGGCTTGATCCCATACTGATCGGTTTTGAAAATCATGCGGGAAGAACCCGTTTAGGCCCTGGCGTTCAGCCGCTGGGCAAAGTCATTAAGGGAATGGGCAACAATGGAGAAGATCAAAGTGAAGGCGCTGTGGTGCATCATCTTTTTGCTACTTATATGCACGGTAGTCTTTTACCCAAAAATCCGGACCTCACGGACACCCTCATCGAGCTCGCCTATTATCGGAGATACCCCGATGGAGAAAAACTCCCTGATCTTGACAAATCCTGGGAAGAACGTGCCCGAAGAGAACGGCTCAGCAAGCTCAAAAACTGATTTCCCCGTATCTTCCGGCACAGCAACTGAGACCAGTGATGCCATAAAATATCCTCAGGTCAGTAAAATTCAGAAAAAATTCGATGTCGGGTCGATTTTGCAAAACGATGATGGTTTCTCAGTTGCGGAGAAGCTTAATGCAGGTCATTATCCAGAGCATGAGGAGCAGGGAAGTGAGGCAGAAATGGCAGCTCAAATCCAAAAACACGTCTATGCACAAGGAACTCAGAAACAGAAGGAAATTGTTCTTGCGGCAGGCTGCTTCTGGGGGTCAGAAGCGTATTTTAAGAAAGTCCCGGGGGTTCTTGATACGCAAGTCGGCTATGCCAATGGTGAAGGGGATCATGTGACTTATTACGATATCCCGAACACGGGTCATGCGGAAAGTGTTAGAATCATGTACGATCCTTCCCGGGTGCATCTGGCTGAGCTCCTGCTGCGCTTTACGCGAATCATCAATCCACTTGCAGTCAATCGCCAGGGCAATGATATCGGCGCTCAATATCGGGCGGCTATTTTCAGTACAGATGAGGAAAGCCGAAAAGTTGCTGAAGCCACGCTGGCTGTTCTGGAGAAAAAACTGGGGAAGAAGTCCGCAGTCATCTTAGAAGATCTCAGAAACTTTATCCCGGCAGAAGAACATCATCAGGACTATCTTGATAAAAATCCCGGGGGCTACTGTCATATCAATCTCAGCCAGGCTGAGGAAGAGCTATTTCCTGGAAAAGATCTTCCTTCTGACGACGATTTGAAAAAAATGCTTGATGAAGAATCTTATCAGGTCCTGCGGCATAAGGGAACTGAGCCGCCTCATTCAGGGGATTTTATTGTTCCTTCAGAGCCTGGCCTCTATGTCGACAAAGTCAGCGGAAAACCACTCTTTTCTTCTGACGATCAATTCGATGCCGGCTGTGGCTGGCCCTCTTTCAGCATTACGGTAACCACCGATGCAAGTGATTACGCTGAGGACTATTCTCACGGGATGTCACGCATTGAAGTGGAGAGCCGCGGCAACGGCAATCATCTGGGACATGTTTTTCCGGATGGACCAAAGGATCTGGGTGGGCTGCGCTACTGTATCAACAGTGTCAGCCTGCGCTTTATTCCCCGCGAGCAGATGGAAGCCGAAGGCTATCTTGAACTTCTGCCCTTTGTCATGAAGCCCTAGTGCCTTAGTCTGGAAATCTTCTTTCTTGACAGGCACAGATGCCTTTGCTAAGATGAGCAGGTTCTTAGGGGAGTGGCTCAACGGTAGAGCAACGGTCTCCAAAACCGTCGGTTGCGTGTTCGAATCGCGTCTCCCCTGCCAGTTAGAGCAGCCTTTGCGGCTGCTCTTTTCCTTTTTAGATTTGCTCACAAAAAAAGCTCCTGTAAAGGAGCTTTAATCTGGTCGGAGTGACTGGACTTGAACCAGCGACCTCTTGCACCCCAAGCAAGCACTCTAGCCACCTGAGCTACACCCCGAAGCGCTTCATCATTATAGCGAAGTGACAGCGTGTGTCAAGTGAGTTTGAGCTGTGTCTATGCTATAATTTTCAGATGAGTTCGATGGCTTGCCGAGTCTGAAGGGAAATCCGCAGACTTTGTTTAAGAGGACAGGCCAAATCGCGAGCAGGTGTAGGAGGTGCCATGGAGGGCAAAAGACCAGCAGTTGTGATTTATACAGATGGTGCCTGTTCCGGCAATCCCGGTCCTGGCGCCTGGGCGGCAATCCTGATCTCCGGACGTTTTGAAAAAGAATTGAGTGGTTTTGTTTCAGATACGACGAATAATCGTATGGAGCTGACGGCAGCTCTGGAAGCTCTTAAGGCCCTGAAAGAGCCTTGCGACGTTTCGCTGCACAGTGACAGCGCCTATTTAATTTCTGCTTTCAATCAACACTGGCTGACAAAATGGCAGCGCAACTCCTGGAAGAATGCCGCAGGCAATCCTGTGAGCAATCCCGACCTCTGGCAGGCCCTGCTGGAGCAGGATCGACTGCACAATATTTGCTGGATTAAAGTCAAAGGTCATGCGGATAATGAATATAACAATCGCTGCGATGCTCTTGCGGTGGGCGAGATTGCCCGAAACGTGAAGGCTGAGAAAGAATGAGCAAGCGAGCCGTCATAAAACGGGCAGCGAACGAAGAGTACGAGCTGGAACAAGAAAAAGATATGAATGAGCAGAAAAGTGATCTTAACAGTATTCCTTCCGATGGGTTCTGTGATGAGGATCTGCAGGAGAATATTGTCGGGAGTGAAAGACTCTATCATGGCCGCGTTTTGGATCTTGAGCGGCTGCAGGTCAGTTTGCCGGATGGCTCTGTGCAAACACGTGAAGTTGTGCGGCATCATGGCGGAGCCGCTATACTGGCGCTGAACGCTGAGTCAGAGGTGCTCCTGGTGCGCCAGTTTCGTGCGGCTACAGGAGAGATTCTCTGTGAAATTCCTGCGGGGAAGTTGGAGCTGAATGAGGATCCTTTGCTCTGTGCCCAAAGAGAACTGGCTGAAGAAACGGGATATCATGCCAGAAAGTGGCAAAAACTTTCGACAATGTTCCCCTCGCCAGGTTATACCTCAGAGCGATTGCATCTTTACCTCGCCGAAGAACTAAGCCCGGGAGAACAGCATCTGGATCAAGGTGAATTTCTCCATGCGTTCAGACTGCCTTTCCGTGAGGCTCTGAAATGGGTGGAGGACGGCCGCATTTGTGACGCTAAATCTGCCCTCGCTCTCCTGCAGACGGCCATGCTTCTGCAAAAACGTCAGGAAACCCTGAAGATACGGTAAATGAAACAAGAGTGATGACGAAGGCTGAAGAAAAGAAAAAAAATAAAGGCGCGGAGGCGCAGGAGCCTGAAAGGCTTCACCCTGAGGATGAAGAAAAGCGGAGTGACTCCAGGCCCAATAGCGAACTTGCGGCCATTCTTTTTGGCGCTGGTGGCCTTCTGCTGGCTTTTTTTCTCTGGGCTCCCGGAGGACTCAGCGGCGCCCTTGGAGCTGCGGTCAGATCACTCAGCATGGGGCTATTTGGGAGTCTTGCTCTCCTGCTTCCGCTTTTATTCTTCTACCTGGCGACCGAACTCTTTCTTGAAAAAGCTGAACAGCTTTCAATGGGTCGCAGACTATGCGTTTTTCTGCTCTTTATCACTATTGTCAGTTTGATTGCGGCCTTCAGCCTTGATCCGGAAAAAATATATCTCGCAGCTTCGACTGAAGACAAAGTTCTTGCAAGCCGGGCGCTTGAGCTTTTTTACAGGGGCGGTAGCCAGCCTGAGCTTATCTCGCATGGACCTTTCTGGAATGGAGGCCTGGTCGGATCTCTTGCTGCCCTTAGTCTCATTCGACTGAGCGGTTATGCAGGCAGCCTGATTATCCTCATTACCCAGGTTCTTGCGCTCTCAGCGCTGGCCTTTGATTTGTCCTGGAAAGCGTTCCTTAAACGCACGGCGGTGGCTGTGAACTCAGGGGCCAGAAAAGTGGGCGAAGAGAGTCGCAAATATTTTATTTATCGTTCACGTCAACGGAGGGAAAATATGCTTCAACAGCAGGATGATGAAAAACTGAGAGCTCAGGAGGATCTGCCTGAAGAGGAAATACCTGAGGAAAATCCCCTGCCCAATTTCGACTGGACGAAACCACGGGATCATCGGCCTGCTTATTCAGCAGAACTACATTTCCCAAACGCCCAGGCTCCGCTTGGGGTGGGTTCGATATTCTGCGCCGATGATGGCCTTGGCCCGGATCTTCCGCCAATGGCAGAGGACGGTGGCTTTGGTCTTTCAGCTGCCAGGGCACAGACAAAGGGTGAGGGAGAAGCAAGGCAAGATTTTCCGTCCGTAAACTCACTGATCTGCCAGGCAGAAATTCCCGAAACATCTGAACCTGTGGCCTATGGACTTCCACACGGAGACTGGCGTGGTAAGCCTCAGCTGGAGAGTGGCGAAGAGGGCTATAGCCGGGATGTGCATTTCACCAGAACAGATCATCCTATGAACGCGCCGGTTGAGGGCAGTGGTGCAGCGGACAGAAATAACATGAATCTTTCTGCACAGAGGGAACAGGGGACTGAATCCATTTCCCAGGAGGGTCACGCTACTATCTCTGGCCCTATTGCAGAGCCTGCGGTACGCCCTGTCTATATTCCCGTAAAAGAAGCTTATCTTGTAGACACGGCAGAACACAGCCGTTCAATTCATGAGACTGTTCAAAAAAGTCAGGGGAGTCTCTCTCAGTCTTTGTCCGCAGCAGCTTCGGGTGGTGAAGAAAAAAGTAGAAGTCAAGTCACGGACGAAAGCAGGGAACTTGATCAAATTGCCCAGGATATTAAGGAGGATCAGGCTTCTCTGCAAAAAGAAAGTGCACGTGATCTCTGGAAGGATCGCAGCGAGGATAAAACACAAAAACATCGCCACGCCGGTGAGCAGCTTTCTCTCTTTGCCCATTATGAAAAGCCTCCTACCAGTCTGCTTAATGAAGACAAAGGGCAGGAACGAAGTCCGGAAGACAAAGAGGAAATCAGACTGCTTGGAGCCAAGCTTGAAAAAACGCTCAGGGACTTCGGCGTGGATGCCCGTGTCATTAATTTCATCACAGGCCCGACCATTTCTCGCTTTGAACTAAGCCCGGGACCCGGCGTTAAGGTGTCAAAAATTGTCAACCTTGCTGATGATATTGCCCTGGCTTTAGCTGCTACTGGTGTCCGCATAGAGGCTCCTATACCTGGAAAATCGGCTATCGGCATAGAAATTCCCAACAAAAAAACCTCCCCGGTTTTATTGCGGGGCCTGGTTGAATCAAAGGCCTTTCGCAATGAAAAAGCTCCGCTCTGTGCGGCCCTTGGCCGTGATATCCAGGGAAGTGAGATTCTCTGTGATCTGAGTAAAATGCCCCATCTTCTCATTGCAGGAGCCACCGGATCGGGGAAATCGGTTTGCATTAACTCCATTTTAATCTCGCTTCTCTTCCGCAGCTCACCGGAAGATCTCAAGCTTCTCATGATTGACCCGAAAGTTGTGGAGCTTAGCGTCTATAATGGCATTCCCCACCTTCTCGCACCGGTCGTGACTGATCCCAAAAAAGCGTATGGCGTGCTGGAATATGCTGTCAATGAAATGACCCATCGCTATAGTCTTTTTGCGGAAAACAGTGTGCGTGATTTCCGTGCCTATAATGAACTCGTACGCTATGGACAAATCGAAGGAGGGGAGCACCTGCCCCTGATTCTTGTCGTTATTGATGAACTCTCAGACCTTATGGCGACAACGCCAACGGAGGTGGAAAATGCGATTTCCCGCCTGACGGCGATGGCCCGTGCGGCGGGTATTCACCTGATTATTGCGACACAGCGGCCTTCGGTCGATGTCATCACAGGCGTGATCAAGGCCAACATCCCCTCCCGTATTGCTTTTGCTGTGGCCTCTCAGGTTGACTCCCGTACCATTATTGATATGGGCGGAGCGGAAAAACTTTTGGGCAAGGGCGACATGCTCTACTATCCGCAAAGCGCGTCCAAGCCCCTGCGCGGCCAGGGTTCTTTTGTCAGTGATGCGGAAGTTGAACGCGTGATTGCCTGGTTAAAAAACCGTTATACGACGAATTATGATGAAAAGGTCCAGCGTGCTTTGGAACTCAGTGAGGGTGCTGATGGTAAAAAAGCAAAGAATTCGGGTGATAGCGAAGAAGATGAGCTTCTTATGGATGCCCTGCAAACCTGTATTGAAACGGGCTATGCCTCAGTTTCTTTACTTCAGCGCCGACTCACGATCGGTTACCCGCGGGCCGCAAGATTGATTGATGCTCTGCATGAAAATGGCTGGGTGGGTCCCTTCGAGGGCAGTAAGCCGCGTAAAGTTCTCATGACAGCTGAAGAGTTTGAAGCGCTTAAAGAAAATTCATGATTGCTGAAAGCTACTGCTTTCCGGATTTTACTGGAATCTGGAAAACACTGATTCTGAAAAATGAAGCCTGCAAAGGCATAGAACATAAGGATCTGAAACAAGTAAAAACAGCTGATTTAGATTCAGCATGGAGGAAAAAATGAAAGTACTGAATGGAAAAGAAATTTCTCAGAGTCTCCGCGATGAAGCTCGCGATGAGTGCGCCAGTTATGTGGCGAAGGGTCTTCGTGCACCGGGCCTTGCTGTTGTGCAGGCGGGTCTTGACCCAGCATCCGCTGTCTATGTTCGAAACAAGGAAAAGGCCTGTGCCAAAGCGGGCTTTGCATCCTTTAAATTTGAACTGGATGAAAATGTCAGTGAAAGGGAATTCCTGGAGCTGATTGACAAGCTCAATCACGACGAAAAAATTGACGGCATTTTAGTGCAGGTGCCCCTGCCCAAACAGATTGATGAACAGAAAGTCGCGGCAGCTCTTGACCCCTGGAAAGATGTGGATGCCTTTAACCCGGTGAACACCGGCAGACTGCTTCTGGGTTTGGATGGCTTCCTGCCCTGCACGCCTTATGGGGTTATGGAGCTGCTTAAACGCTGTAATATCGAGCTGAAAGGTAAAAATGCCGTGGTGCTCGGACGCAGCAATATCGTGGGTAAACCACAGGCGCTTCTGCTCCTGCGCGAAAATGCCACGGTCACGATCTGCCATTCAAAAACACGTGATCTTCCGGGGATATGCCGTAAGGCGGATATTCTTGTGAGTGCCATGGGACGTGCCAAAATGATTGATGAAACCTACGTCAACCCTGATCAGATTGTGATTGACGTCGCCATCAACAGTGACGAAAACGGCAAGCTCTGCGGCGATGTGGATTACGAAAAAGTCGCCGATAAAGTGGCTGCCATTACTCCCGTACCTGGTGGAGTGGGTCCCATGACCATCGGCATGCTGCTGAAGAATACCCTCAAAGCCTACCGCAGACACATGAAGCTCGATCAATGAGCAGCAACAAGGAACTTGGTGATCTGACTCTCAGAGTCTTTACTCTGCTGCGTCAGCGCGGGCAGACTGTAGCTTTTGCAGAGTCCTGCACAGCAGGGCTGGTATCTGCGACCCTGGCGGAGATAGCTGGAGCCTCTGAAGTATTAGATGGGGGAGTGGTCAGCTACAGCAATGAAATGAAAAGGGAATTCCTTGGCGTTTCGGCAGAGATTCTCGAGCGGGATGGAGCGGTGAGTCCACGTTGCGCAGTAGCGATGGCAGAGGGCCTCAGTCATCGAACGCACAGCGACTTTACCCTTTCTGTCACCGGTTTGGCCGGCCCGGGTGGCGCAGAGCCAGGAAAGCCCGTCGGTCTTGTCTATATCGCCTTGCATGACGCCCGCTCAAGCGTGGTGCGGCGCTTTCTCTTTAAGGGAGAGCGAAATATAATCCGCAGAGCTTCTGTCGTTTCTGCATTTGAACTTTTGCGTTGCCGCTTGCTTGATGAGCCTCTCTGCGGCGAAGAGGCCTGAGGGATTTTAATGAAACCCGGGCGCCTTTGTCGCCATTTGTCGTGGACTTTCGTTGCAGGCCAGAGGGCCTTTTCGTATAATTTAAATATGCGTAAATAGTTAGTTGGAGGATCTTTAGATGGCTAGAAATAAAAATGGTAAATCCAAACAGCGTGTCGAACCCGTTAGTGTTGAGGACCGCAAGGCCGCTCTGGACATCGCCCTTGAACAGATTGAAAAACAATTCGGCAAGGGAGCGGTTCAGATCCTGGGTGATGATACCCAGCCCCGCTATATTGAATCGATTTCCACCGGCGCGCTTTCACTGGATGTAGCTCTTGGAATTGGCGGTTTTCCTCGCGGCCGGGTCACCGAAATCTACGGACCCGAGTCTTCGGGCAAAACCACTCTGGCTCTGCATTGTATTGCTCAGGCTCAGAAAGCCAATGGCATCGCGGCCTTCATTGATGCAGAACACGCCCTGGAACCGGCCTATGCAGAGAAAATCGGCGTTGATATCGACAACCTCATTATTTCTCAGCCGGATAATGGCGAGCAGGCGCTGGAGATTACAGAAGCTCTGGCGCGCAGCGGAGCTGTTGATCTTATCGTCGTCGACTCTGTGGCGGCGCTGGTACCCAAAGCAGAAATTGACGGCGAAATGGGCGAGTCGCTTCCCGGACAGCAGGCCCGTCTGATGTCCCAGGCTCTGCGTAAGTTAGTTGGTGTTCTTAATAAATCCCAGACAGCGGTCATCTTTATCAATCAGTTGCGTGAGAAGATCGGCGTCATGTTTGGCAGCCCGGAAACGACAACCGGTGGTCGTGCTCTGAAATTTTACTCTTCCGTACGTCTTGATGTGCGTCGCATAGAGACCCTGAAAAATGCGGATAAGGTGATCGGTTCACATACGAGAGTTCGTGTGGTCAAGAACAAGGTTGCACCACCTTTCCGCGAAGCTGAATTTGACATTCTCTATGATGAAGGAATCTCTGATGCCGGCTGTATTCTTGATATGGGCGCCGATCTCAACTTTATCGAAAAGAGCGGTTCCTGGTATTCCTACGAAGGGGAACGAATCGGTCAGGGTCGGGAAAATGCAAGACAGTGGCTGAAAGAACATCCGGAAGAAGCTCAGGTGGTGCGTGCCCGTATTCTTAATTACTACGAGCCGGAAGAAGAGGATGAGGAAGAAGAGGATCCTGCTCCGGCTGCAGGCAGCAAAGATTCTAAAAAAGCTGCGAAAAAAGAAGACGACGTGGACGAACTCCTGAACCTTGAACTCTAATGCAGCAAAAAGAACAGAGTGATTTGAGAAAAAGGGAAGCTGAAGCGGCTCTGGCAAAAATAGAAGAGGCTTTTGCTTCAGGTCTTCAGGACGAGAAACGCGAAAGGGCTGCAGCCTGGCAAAAAGGCCGGGAAATTGCCCTGCGCTACATTGGAGTGGACAAAAGTAAGAGCAGTGGCCGTGTGCGTGAGCGTTTGCGCTCCAGCGGACTTGAGCCTGATCTGGTTGAAGAAGTGCTGGAGAGCCTCAGACAGGATGGTTATTTAGATGACAAGCGTGCCTGTGCACGCATTGCTCTGCGTCACCGCGGTCGCCAATCCAAATCGAAACGCTATATGCTTCGCCTGTTTATGGAACAGGGCGTGAGCCCGGATGTTGCAGAAGCCTATCTGGCTCAACTTCCCGATGATGGGGAGAGTATACGTGAACTTGATTTAAGTCTGGCGCGGGGTGATGAAAAAGAGCGGACGCGCCTGATGCGGCGTCTGGCAGGTCGGGGCTATGCCCCTTCACTGATTACCCGCACCATGGAGCAAGTTAGAATGGAAGCGGAAAACTGATGCAGGAACGATATTATCTTCTTTCTCTGGGATGTCCCAAAAATGAGGTGGACGCTGAGGTTATGACTACGCGTCTTGAGGAAAGTACTTTCCAATTTACACCCCATCCCTCCCAGGCAGATTTTCTCATTGTCAACACCTGTGCTTTTATCGATGCGGCTAAAAAAGAAGCTATTGAGGCCATCCTCGATCTGGCTGCCATTAAAGAAGAACAGAAAGCCCGGGGAAGAGAAGTTTATCTGCTGGTGACCGGCTGTCTTGCTCAGCGCTATGCTGAGGAGATTTATCATGAATTTCCTGAAGTCGACAGTGTTCTGGGTACCCGCGAATACGGAAAAATCGTGGAGCGCTGCAAAGAGTTGAAGCAAAGGGCAGAGCGCATTTGTACCCTGCCTGCCAAAGGTGACAGCCTGGCGCATCTGAAAAAACCACATAAGGCCTCAGCCGACAGATCTTACGCCTATTTGAAGATCGCCGAAGGCTGCAGTAATGCCTGTGCTTTCTGTGCGATTCCTTCCATTCGCGGTGGTATGAAATCGCGCCCGATCGAAGAGCTTGTTGAGGAAGCGCGGAGCTTTGCTGAGGCAGGTTTTAAAGAACAGATTCTCATTGCTCAGGATAGCAGCCGCTATGGGCAGGATCTCTATGGGGAACCCTCCCTGCCCAAACTTCTGCGGGAGCTGGTTAAAGTTCCCGGACTTGAGCGCCTTCGCCTCATGTATGTTTATGGCGATAGCTTTTCTGACGAGCTCATCGAACTCATGCAGCAGGAACCTAAGATTCTGCGCTATATTGATCTCCCTGTTCAACACGCTTCTGACCGCATTCTCACGGCCATGCGTCGACGTGAAACGCGCAGTTCCCTTGAAGCTCTCATCACCAAACTTCGCTCAGCTCTGCCCGGATTGATTCTCCGAACAACCGTCATGGTGGGCTTTCCAGGTGAGACTGACGAAGATTTTCAGGAGCTCCTCGAGTTTACGAAAAAAATGGCTTTTGATCGTCTCGGCTGCTTTACCTTCTGCCCGGAAGAAGGAACCCTTGCTGCAGGCATGAAGGATCAGATCGATCCGGCTGTCGCCCAGGCTCGCTATGAGGCCATTATGAGTCAGCAGCAGGGCATAAGCCGCAAGGCCAATGAGGCGCGAATCGGCCAGATTTGTGATATTCTCTTAGAAGGGATCAGCGAAGATGGCATTTTCTTTACAGGCCGTTCTTATGGAGAAGCCCCGGATATTGATCCCGTTATCAGGATTGCAGCGCAGGCCCCTGGGCATGAAACAGGAGAGCTGCTCCGCTGCAGGATTGTAGCAGCCGGGGATTATGAGCTCACCGCGGTGAGTTTGGAGGGTGCATATGAACTTAGCGAATAAGATCACGATCCTGCGCATCGTGCTCATTCCCTTTATCCTGCTCTTTTTGCTGCCACTGCCTTTCGCCTGGGCACAGGGCTGGAATAACTTTATTGCCGGACCCGGCGCTCATGTGATTGCCCTTCTGATTTTTATCCTGGCCTGCCTCAGCGATTTTCTTGACGGACGGATTGCCCGCTCCCGTAATCTGGTGAGCAATTTTGGTAAACTCATGGACCCTATTGCAGACAAGCTGCTGGTGCTGGTCATTTTCATGGCTTTTGTGCAGAGAGGCCGTATCGGCACGCTCTTTCTTGCTTTAATTATGGCGAGAGAGTTCATTGTCACAGGAATCAGACAGATCGCAGCTGCTCACGGCAAAGTTATTGCAGCGAGCAAATTTGGCAAGTGGAAAACTTTCAGTCAGATGCTCTGCCTGATATGGCTGATTTTAGAACCTGTCATCCAGCCTCATTTCGGTATTGCCCGGGTGATGCAGATTGGACATTCCTGGTGTGCTTTTGCCCTTATCATGACGCTGCTTTCCGGACTTGATTACTGGATGAAGAACAAAGATATTATTTTTTCCTGAAGAGTTTGAACTGTTTATAACTTTTTGCGGCAGATCATAAAAGTTGAGCTTGACAATCTGCCAGGCTTAACTAAAAATGATGAAATGCAAGAGGAGGAACTTTCATGAATCAAGATGAAATTTTTGAAAAAGTAAGAAATATTCTTGCGGAAGGTCTGGGCATTGAAGAAGAGATCATCACGATGGACTCTGATTTTATTGATGACCTTAATGCAGATTCACTCGATATTGTCGATCTGGTGGTGGAGTTGGAACACGAATTTAACCTCTCTATTCCTGACGAAGAAGCCGAACGTATCAAGACGGTCGGAGATGCTGTCGAATATATTCAAAATAATCTCTGATGCGTGGGCATGAGGGAAGAGGTCAGTCAATTTATTCAGAGGGCTGAGTTGCCTTTTGACAAAGACGATGTACTCGAAACAGCGCTGACACATTCAAGCTGGGCCTATGAGCACGCTCCGGAAAGACGGGCAGATAATGAACGCCTGGAATTTCTTGGCGATGCGGTCTTGCAGCTTAGCGTCAGTACTGCACTTTTCTCTTTGAGTCCATCTATGGCTGAGGGGCGCATGAGTAAGATGCGCTCCCTTTTAGTGTGTGAGGAAACTCTCGCCAACCTGGCGCGAAAGCTTGATCTTGGCGCTGTTTTGCTCCTTGGGCATGGTGAAGAGATCACCGGCGGTCGAGAGAAAGATTCAAACCTTGCCAATGCCATGGAAGCCGTGATGGGCGCCCTCTATCTGGAAAAAGGCTTTGATCTGGCCTCTGCCTGGGTGCTGCGCGAACTTCAACCTTATCTGGAACTGGTGCTGCACGGGCAACTGCGCTATGACTATAAGAGCGCTTTACTTGAATTTGCTCAGACTCTGAGTACACGACCGCAGGTTCGTTTTGAAATTGTCAGAGAAGAAGGTCCTGTACACGATCGCATCTTTACCACTGAAGTGAAGTTTGATGACCGCCCTCTTGGACGGGGGAGTGGCCGAAGTAAAAAAGAAGCAGAACAAAAAGCTTCCCGTTTCGTCCTGGAACAACTTTCAGGTACGATGGAGTCTTGAGCTGCCATGTACTTGAAGTCACTTGAAATCCAAGGGTTTAAGTCCTTTCCCGATCATATTGTCGTGGAATTTCATCCCGGTATCACAGCGATTGTCGGCCCCAATGGGAGCGGCAAAAGCAATGTGACCGAGGCGGTGCGCTGGGTTCTTGGTGAACAGAGTGCACGTAATCTGCGCGGCAGCAAAATGGAAGATGTCATTTTTAATGGCAGCTCGGCACGTCGTCGCCTCTCCGGCGCGGAAGTCAGCATCCATTTTGATAATCACGATCACAGTCTGCCTCTCGCCTACGATGAAGTGGTCATCACAAGACGCTATTTCCGCTCCGGTGAAAGTGAATACCTTATCAACAAGCTGCCCTGCCGCCTGAAAGATATCACTGAGCTTCTGGCAGATACGGGAATTGGCAAAGATGGCTATTCCATCATTGGCCAGGGAAAAGTCGATGACATTCTCAGTGAACGCTCTGAAGACCGCCGCCGCATTTTTGATGAAGCTGCGGGTATTGTCAAGTTTAAGATGCGCAAAGCCGATTCTGAGCGAAAACTCGAGCGCACCGGACAAAATCTGCTGCGCATTGATGATATTATCGGCGAACTTGAAGGTCGTCTCGAACCCCTTAAAAAACAAGCGGAAGAGGCCAGGGTTTACGTCGAACTCTCGACCCGTGTCCGTGACCTTGATCTGGCCCTTAGCGCCGAGGGCATTCATCAGGCGGAGAAAAAACTCGAAACCCTGAAGGCCACAACAGAAGATTTTGATGCTGAACTGGCCCAGATTGAAAAAGATAAGGCAGCCTTATATGCAGAGAGAGAGGCCCAGGAACAACGGCATCATGCTGACGAAAAGCGTGAGGAAGAGCTGCGCCTCGCTTTTCTGGAAAAAAGTGCAGCCCTTTCGGAACTCAATGAGGAAACGGCCCTGGCGGGTGAACGCGATCGTGCGCGCCGGCAGCGCTTGCAGGAAATGGCTCAGCACAAGGCAGATGAAGAGGATAGTTACAGCGAACTGAGCGAAAAAATTGCCGATCGGGAACGTCATGCTGCCGAGCTGCGTGAAAAACGGGACCGCATTTCCGCGAACCTGAACACAAAGGAAAAAGAGCTGCAGGAGCAGGAGAAACAGTTGGACAGCCGCGAACTCAGGGAAGAGGAGCAGAAAAAAGCTCTGGATGTTGTTCGCGAAAAACTTTTCGAGGCGAACAGCCAGCTCTTCCGTCTGGATGGCGAAGCAGAGCAGGAAAGTGTTCGCGAGCAGGATGATAAGCTGCAGGCTGAACAGCTGGAAGAAGCCAAAGCAAGGGCTCTGGCACAAGTTAATGAGGTTGAAGCGGAGGAGAAGCAGAAGGCGGAAGCCTGTAGTCTTCTGAGGGAAGCTGAGAAAGCTGCCAGAAGCAGCGTTGATAAAGCAAAGTCAGATCTGCTGGAAGTGGAAACGAACCTGCGTCGTTTTGAGAGTGAGATCCGGCAAAAACAGTTTCTCCTGGATACTTTAAAGCAACTCGAAGAAAATCGTGAAGGCTACCACCAGGCGGTTCGAGCGATCAGCCTTGAAGCTGAGAAAAAGCCTGATTTTGCTCAGGGACTGCTGGGACCTGTCGCCGAGCTTATTCGTGTAGAAAGCCGCTATGAAACCGCTGTGGAAACGGCTTTAGGACCCGCTTTGCACAATCTCGTCGTCGAAACAGCCGAACAGGCCTCGCGCTTTATCGCCTGGCTGAAAGAAACCCGCTCGGGTCGGGAAACCTTCCTGCCTCTGGATAAAATTGAAAAGCGTCGGCTTAATCCTGGCGAAGCCGGAGCTATTTCACATAACCGTGGATATCTTGGCACGCTTGATGAATTTATGGAGGCTCCCGCTGAGCTTACTGAACTGCTGGCCTTTCTTGGCGGCCGCATTGTCCTTGCCGATTATCTGCAAAATGCCCTGGCAATTTCACAGCTCTGTCAGAAACGCCTGCGCGTAGTCACACTGGAGGGCGATCTTGTTAATCCCGGCGGCTCAATGACCGGCGGCAGAAATAAAAAAGGACTTTCCGGCCTGCTCAGCCGTTCTCGGGAAATTGATCAGACGAGCAGGGATTTGGCCGATTTGGAGCTTAAGCTCAAGGCCTGTCAGCAGCAAAAAGAAGAGACGACAGCGCTGCTTCTGAATGAAGGACAGAAACAGGAAGATTTGCAGGTCAGGCTTCGTGCAGCCGAGCAGGAACTCTCTGTCCTTAAAGAGCGTCTGAGCCAGCTAAGGCTTAAAGTGGAAGAGCAGACGCCTGCAGCAGAGGCTCTGCACAGCCGCCTGGAAGAGTATGCTGTCCACAGAAAGGACAGAGCCTTAAGAAAAAACGAACTCCTCTCTTTGATCGCGGAAGCTCAGGAGCGGCAAAGTGCACTGCAGGCAGAGCTTGAGCGTAATGAGGATGAACGCGGCGTCTATCGCAGAGAACGCGATCAGCTGCGTGAAAATGTTGCCGATCTTCGCGTCAGTCTGGGCGCCATCGAAGAATCTTTAAATGGGGTCGTGCGCTTAAAAGAACAGCTGGAATCCGATGTGGCCAGACGTGAAGCTGAACGGAGCGCCAGAGCGGAGGAAAAAGAGCGTCTGGAAAAGGAACTTCTTGATTCCCGTGAAGCTGAAAAAGAGCGACAGTCCCGGGAAAAGAATCTGCGTGAAGCGGTAGCAGCTCTGGAAAATGATCGCCAAACTCTGATGGATGAACGCCTCTCCCGGCGTGATCAGGAATCAGAGCTTTTTACTCGCCTGGAGGATCTTGCCTCCCGCGAGGCCGATCGAAGCAGCAGACGTGAACACAGTCTTCTGGAAGCCGAACAGCTCGATGAAAAACTGCGAGAAGAAAAAAATCGGCTCTGGGAAAGCTATGGACTCAGTTACCATCAGGTCGAAGCGACGGCCATGGAGTTGGAGGACAGTGCCAGGGCGGCTCGCGAACTGAAAGGCCTGCGCAATAAAATCCGCGCTCTTCCGGCCATCAACCACTCTGCGCCGGAAGATTACGAACGGGAAAAAGCCCGCTATGACTTTATGCAGGCTCAGCGCGCCGATATCGAAAAGAGCAGGAAACAACTGACCCTGGTCATTCAAGAGCTGGAAGAAGCCATGCGCAGTCAGTTCTCGCAAAAGTTTGAGTCCATCAACCGGGAGTTTCAAAAGAGTTTTGCCGCCCTTTTTGAGGGTGGAAGCGCAGAACTTCTCATCGGTGAGGGCGATCTGCTCGACTGTCCCATAGAGATTAAGGCACAGCCTCCGGGCAAGCGCCTTCAGAACCTCACCCTTTTATCCGGCGGCGAAAGGGCTCTCACGGCCATCGCTCTGCTTTTTGCTATTTTCGCCCTGCGTCCGGCGCCTTTCTGTATACTGGATGAGGTGGAATCAGCCCTGGATGACAGCAATGTCATTCGCTTTACAGATTACATTCGCCATTACAGCGAGGATACCCAGTTCATCCTTGTGACTCATCGCAAGGGGACGATGGAAGCTGCCGAACGCCTCTATGGCGTCACCATGAAAGAACGCGGTGTCTCCAGCCTGCTGTCAATCAGCCTGGAAGATGCCTCTCTGCAGGAAAAAAACTGAGAACAGATTGGCCAGACGCACTCCCTGTGCGGGACTAAGAGAACTGACGATGATCAGGATGTTCAGGAGGATATATGGGAATATTTTCCAAATTTAAAGATGGACTGAAAAAAACCCGTGACTTTGTCAGCCGCAAAATGACCAGCATGGCAGCTGGGATGGGTCGTTTTGATGAAGACATGCTGGATGAGCTTGAAATGACTCTGATTCAGGCTGATGTCGGCATGGATGCGACAAGCTTTCTCATCGACGGCCTGAAAGACGAAATCAGGAAGAGCGGGGATAACAGCAGCGAACACGTTTTTAAGACGCTCAGAGAGAAAATGCTGGAGATTCTTGGCCCTCGCAAAAATTTTGAACTTGAAGAAGGTAAGCTCAATATACTCCTCATGGTGGGGGTCAACGGAACAGGAAAGACCACGACCTGCGGCAAGCTTGCCAAACGCTATCAGGAAGAAGGGAAGTCTCCTGTCATTGCAGCTGCTGATACCTTCCGTGCTGCTGCGATAGAACAGCTCCAGGTTTGGGGCGAGCGCTCCTCCTGCCCGGTCATTGCCAACAAGGAGGGGGGAGACCCCGCCGCCGTTGTCTATGATGCTGTCCATGCCGCGCTTTCACGTCAGGCTGATGTACTTCTCGTGGATACAGCCGGCCGCCTGCACAACAAGCAGAACCTCATGGATGAACTTTCTAAAATTCGTCGTATTCTCCTCAGAGAAGCTCCCGAAGCACATCTGGAAACCCTGCTCGTGATTGATGCCACGACCGGTCAGAACGCGCTTGTCCAGGCTAAAGCCTTTAACGAAGCGACCCCGGTTGACGGCTTAATCCTGACCAAGCTCGACGGCAATGCCAAAGGAGGCGTGGCGCTCGCCGTCGTCAGAGAATCGTCTCTGCCCCTTTATTTCGTGGGACTGGGTGAGGGCATAGACGATCTCCAGGATTTCGACCCGAATTTTTACGTGAACTCTCTTCTCCCGGAAAATCTCGCAGAAGAGGCGTAAGGAGGAACGTCCCGAAGAAACTCTGACGCCTTGATGATTGAAAAGTACAGATTTAGGAATCATGGCGGGAACCCAGGCAACACTGTAAAGCAAAATACTTGACAGGCTTCGGGGCAGCTGTTATTCTTCCTGAGATGGCGATTGATCTCAGACAGCTAGCGACACATACAGAGGCTGCATGCCTTTTTGACAACTATGGCAAACTGCTCACGGAACGTCAGCAGGCCATTTTTCATCTGAGCTTTGATGAAGACTTTACTTTGGCTGAAGTGGCCGAAACTCTGGGGATCAGCCGTCAGGCGGTTCATGAAAATCTGCGCAAAGGCTATGAGCGCCTCGAAGAAATAGATCGTAAGTTAGAGCTGATAAGCAGAAATAAACTGCTGGTTCAGAAGTTGAGAGAAGCCCGGGAGGCAGCTCCGGAAGAGAATAAAAGGATTATCTCTGAACTTCTGACCATGCTGGAGGCCTGAAAGTCTTTGGACAGGCGGTTCTTGCACCATTGTTCACAGCCAGTCGCGCTTCAGTCGAAGCACAAAAGCTGATGAAAAAGCAAGCTTCCAGAGATTGAATAAATTGCGACTAAGCTCTCGGCCTGCGGGCTGAAGAGACTCAGACTGATGATGAAAGGAGCCTGTATGGCGATGTTTTCTGCCCTGAGCGATAAGCTTCAGGCGATCACCGACCGTATGAAGGGCAAAGCCCGCATCGGCGAAAAAGATCTCAAAGAGATGATGCGTGAAATCCGACTGGCTCTGTTGGAAGCAGATGTCAACTATCAGGTGGTCAAGAGCTTCACCTCGTCCATCAGCGAGCGCTGCAAAGGCTCTGAGGTTATGCAAAGTCTGACACCTGGCCAGCAGGTGGTCAAAATCGTCAATGAGGAACTCATCAATATTCTGGGTGGCGGCGAAAGTAAAATTGCTGTTTCTCCCAGCGGTTTCACGGTGATTATGCTCTATGGCCTACAGGGCGCCGGTAAAACCACGACGGCGGCAAAACTGGCCCGCAGTCTCAAAGAAAAGGGCAAAAAACCCATGCTCGTTTCGGTGGACGTTCATCGCCCGGCCGCTCAGGAACAGCTCAAGGTTCTGGCGGAGCAGATTGATGTTCCCGTTTATATCGATCCAGAAGAAAAATCGGCCGCCAAAATAGCCCGAGACGGCGAAGCCCGTGCCCGCTATCTTTTGCTTGATACCTTAATCGTCGATACCGCCGGCCGCATGACCATTGATGATGAACTCATGACTGAGCTGGAAGAAATTGCTGAGGCGGTCAAGCCTACAGAGAAGCTTCTGGTTGTCGACGCCATGATCGGTCAGGAAGCCGTCAATGTGGCCCTGGAATTTGATAAGCGCATCGGCCTCGATGGTTTTATCATGACCAAATTAGACGGTGATGCCCGCGGCGGCGCGGCGCTCTCTATCCGGCAGATGACGGGCAAGCCCATTAAAATGATTGCGACAGGTGAGAAGCTTGATGCTTTTGAGAGCTTTAAGCCGGAGCGTATGGCCTCGCGTATTCTGGGCATGGGCGATGTCCTCAGTCTGATCGAAAAAGCCCAGCAGAACCTGGATCAGGAAAAAGCTGAAAAAACCATGCGTCGCCTGCAGAAAAATCAGTTCACCCTGCAGGACCTGCTGGATCAGTTTGAGCAGATGAAAAAAATGGGGTCGATGGAGGACATGCTCTCCATGGTCCCGGGAGCTAATAAAATCGATACTTCACAGCTCGATCCTAAACAGTTTGATCGTTTTGCCGCCATCATACGCTCCATGACACCTTACGAACGCGATCACTATAAAGTGCTCGATGCTTCAAGGCGAAAACGCATCGCTCAAGGTTCCGGAACTACGGTCCAGGAAGTCAATCGGGTCGTCCGGCAATATGAAGACATGCAAAAGATGATGAAAAAATTTGGTGGGATGTTCAGGGGAAAGAAAGGTTCGTTCAACCGCCTGTTTGGCGGAAAACTTCCTTTCTAGACCTGTTCACAAATATATTAATATTAATAACACATTCAGGAGGAACTGAAAAATGGCAGTCAAAATTCGTTTAAAACGTGTGGGAATGAAGAAACAGCCCTATTACCGCGTGGTCGTCGCCGACTCCCGCTATCCCAGAGATGGTCGCAACATTGAAGAAATCGGCAATTACAACCCTGGTACCGATCCCGCAAGCATCAATATCGACATTGAAAAAGCCAAAGAATGGATGAAGAAAGGCGCTCAGCCCACCGAAACCGTGCGTGCCCTGCTTAAAAAAGCCGGCGCTCTTGAATAAGAGGCCCGGGTATGGAAGAACTCTTAAAAACCCTGGTCGAGCCACTGGTTGAACATCCTGAGGATATCGAGATCAACTGCAGCCAGAGCCGTTCCGCTACAGTCCTCGAGCTTCGCGTTAATCCCGAGGATATGGGCCGTGTCATTGGCCGCGGCGGACGCCGTGCACAGGCCATAAGGTCCATCATGAAGGCCAAAGGCAACACTCTTGGCGAACGCATTTTAGTCGATATCGTCGAATAACAAGAGCACTTGGGGAGACTTTAACTTATGCGTGAGAGACTCATCTGCGGTAAACTTCTCAAAGCCCGCGGACTTAAAGGTGAAATCGCAGTCCGCGCCTCTGCAGATGAGCCTGAACGCTTTCTTTCTCTGCGTACCTGCCGTGCTGAAACCGAAGAGGGTGAATGTGTGCGTGAACTTCGTATCGTTCACGCCTCACTCAGCGGCAATCAGGTTTTTTTGCGCTTTGACGGAATCAACAGTCGGGAAGAAGCGGAAAAGCTGACAGGACTCTACCTGTCGATCCCCCGTGAACTTGCCCTTCCCTTAGGGGAAAACAGCTGGTATAGCTGTGATCTTGAGGGCAGCCGCGTGGTCGATCGCCAACGTGGCCTGCTTGGCACAGTGGCTGAGATTAGTTCCAACGGTGTGCAGGATTTGCTGCGTGTCTGCAAGAATGGTGAGCCGGATATTTATATCCCCGTCCTCCGCAGGATTCTGAAGCGTGTGGATATCGCTGCAGGCACGCTCGAACTGGAATTACCGGATGGCCTCTACGAAGTCTATCGCGAAGATCAGGGCGAAAAAGAAGCGCCGTGATGACCGCTTGCTTAGGCTTTCCGGACTCTAGGACAGACCTGTTTTCTACGCTTGTTCATTCGCATTTTGCTTCGGTATTTCATTCTGATTCACATGGCTCAATTAAAGTTAAGTGGGCAGAAAACGGTGAATACTGAATTGCGCTGCGGAAGCATTTTCATTTAGCATGAAATGTTTCGCTTTTTCACTTAAGAGGTCTGCTCATTGAAACGCTTCACCTGTCTTAGCTTATTCCCGGAAATCATTAGAGCTTCCGCTCTTTCTTCAATCGGCGGCAGAGCAGTCGAACGCGGGCTTTATGAGCTCGAGTTTATTCAGATCCGTGACTTTGCGGTGAACGAGTATGGAAAAGTCGACGATGCCCTCTATGGGGGTGGTGTCGGCATGCTAATGATGGCTGAACCTGTTTTTCAGAGCGTGACCAAAGCACAGGATGATTTTCGTCAGATCCATGGTGAAGGCCGTGAAAAGCTGATTTATCTCTCCCCGCGCGGACGCGTACTGGATCAGCAGAAGGCCAGGGAACTCTCGGAACTTGACCATCTGATCTTGCTCTGCGGCCATTATGAGGGCGTCGATCAGCGCGTGCTGGATGAATGTGAGGCGGAAGAGCTTTCCATCGGAGACTATGTGCTGACTGGCGGGGAACTGGCCGCGGCCGTCCTCATCGATGTCATCTCCCGCATGCTTCCCGGAGTGCTGCCTTCAGACGAAGCCTGGCAGAAGGAAAGCATTGCTTCCGGCCTGCTGGAAGAGCCTCAGTACACCCGCCCCGCTGAGTGGAGGGGCAGAGCCGTTCCTGAGCTGCTCCTGTCCGGCCACGCCGCCCGCATAGAAGCCTGGCGCCATATCGCCGCCCTTGATCTCACGTTGGAAAGGCGGCCTGAGCTGCTGACGAAGCTTCCCATGACCCATGAAGAGATCAAAGCCTGGTTGGAGGCCAGAGAGCAGAAAACGAAGGCTTCTCTGCCTCTGCTGCCCGGAGAGCAGATGAAAAAAGAAGAAAAATCCAATTAAAAAGAGAATTGACCTGTTTTCTTGACAAAACCTTAAGGTACAGATATGATTGCTAGGTCAAAAAGGGGTGGTCCGCTGCAATTGCGTGTATGAACACCTGTCAAGGGAAGGAGGATACGCAATATGGACATTGTTAAAGCCGTTGAACAGGAATACCTGAAGAACGATTATAAAAATGTGGATATCGGCGATTATGTGCGCGCCCATCTGATGATCAAAGAAGGCGACCGCAGCCGTATTCAGGTTTTTGAAGGGACCGTAATCGGCCGTCGCGGAGCCGGACTCAATGAATCGATCACGATTCGTCGTCTGAGCTATGGCGTCGGTGTCGAACGTGTACTGCCCGTCCATTCGCCCCGTATCGACAAAATCGAGATCGTGCGCAAAGGTCGTGTGCGTCGTGCCAAACTTTATTATCTGCGCGATCGTGTGGGGAAGAGCGCCAAAGTGCGCGAAAAACTGGCTGCCAAAAAAGACTGAGAGCAGACTGTTTCGGATCAAAAAGAAAGGAGAGCTTCGGCTCTCCTTTTATGTTACCCATTTATCACGCTGATCACTTGAATTTTCTCACTATTACTTAGCTCCCAAGAATCAGTGCCTGGGTCTTTTTAGAGTTCGACGTTCTTCTTTATCTCTGTGTTTAATCAACAAACTAATAGTAGTATACTTATTTCATAAATTCTATTATATATAAATTAGAAAAGGAGGATCGAATATTTTCACTGTTAAGCGCCTTGAAGTTTTAGCACTTTTTCGAGATAAAACGCTTCGGCGTTTACTTTCTGTCCTTCTTTTGTTTTTTCTTGTTTGGTCCCTGTATCTGCAAGTACAGTCACCATCTATTTTTGAACAACAGAGGGATATTTATCGTCATTATATTAGTTCAAACATCAAGTCTAAAGGCTATTGGCTAAGTCAGGTGAGGCTATTAGCTAAGGATTTGGGCGATGAATTCGAGGAAAGATTTGAAGGAAGTTATGATTATCAAATTAATAAAATGATTGCAATACTTGATAATCTGGGTAAGGAGCAAAGTTTTGAGCAAAAGCTCAGTGACGCGAATTCTACAACTGCTTTGGTGTTTCTTACGGCTGCTCAATTTTTTACCGACAATACAGACACAAAACCAAGTGTTTACACCCTGTATCCTGAAAAAATAAAAGCATTTTTGGCAGATATTCATTATCCTTACAAGATTGATGACTTTGATAAAATCTCAAGTCCTGATGCTAAGAAATCTGATGTTGAATATGCCCATTTTGCCTTAGAAGCTGAAAGAGCGATTGATAATTATTTTTCTGATCGCCTGGAACCAATGGCCGGTTTTAATCTTTATTACTTCCTTATGAAATTCATGTCCAAAAGTTCTGATCGGGGCATTTTTCAGCCAAGGCTCATTCTCTTAGCGACTAGCCCTATTCTGATCGCGTATTATCTGTTTAAGATTTCCAGCTCAGGTTATATCAAAAATATCTATATGTTACCCAGAAAAAGATTTTGCGTTTTTCTTCATCTTTTTTCTTTAACATATATTTTAGTATTATTTTTTTATACCGTTCCTCAAATAATGAGCTGTTCAGTGGCAGCACTGGTCGGAAAAACCTATAACTGGAACACGGATATGGTGGTTATTCGACACGGATGTAATACGTTTCAATCAGTCTGTCTGACTAACAATATATTGCCCAGCAGATTCATTGGTTTATCTCAATTACCTTACGTGCCATACGGCGAGCAAAATGCTATTTCAGCTTTAAATTATCATGATTTTATGTCGGTAAGATTTGCTGAATTCTTTCTTAGAGCCGCAGTTGTTGATTTCCTTAAAATTACGTTTATTGTCGCGCTATCCACATACATTATCCTGGCTGTGATGAAGTACCGATGCCGAATGTTTGTGATAGCTGCTCTGTCATTTTTTATTTATTTTTTTGAACAAAGAAACATGCGATCCAGATTTGACTATATCAACCCATTTGCGCTTACTAATGGGTGGAACATTGCCTTGGGAACAGAGCCGTATACCTGGCTCCATGCCATAATATTATTGACAGTCTCTATATTGGGCATCGTTCTATTAGCCAAATTAACCATGGATAGGAATGTGAGGCAAGGCATGAAATAATCTGGAATGAATCACACCTTCAAAGGAACGGAAAAAACTTTTTTTATCTTGTGCTTAGCAATGCATTAGCTAAGTTTCTGGAGTCACTCTCCATCAAGGCAACGAGAGAAGAAGACTAACCTGTGATGAGCAGAAGTAAGAAATAATAGAAAAGTTGCTGCTTCCATTTCAAAGACATGGAATAAATCATCTTAAGTGTATTAGTAAAAAATCATAGAGGGGAAAATGCCACTTCTTTCAGTTCGTAAGCTCAATAAACGTTTTGGACAGAAGTCAGTCCTTAAGAATCTTTGTTTTCAGGTCAATCAATCTGAAATTGTTGGGCTGCTTGGACCAAACGGCGCAGGTAAGTCTACTGCGATGAAGTGTATCTGTGGATTAGTTCATTATGATTCTGGTGACATATCCATCGAGGGTCATGATATCAAGGCCGACCGAGTGAGTGCATTAAAGCTTCTGGGTGCAAGTATCGAGAGTCCGGCACTGTATCCCGAACTGACGGGTGCGGAGCATATCAGACTGATGGCGCAGTGGAGAGATTTGCCCAAAACCGAAATTGCTGAGGCCGAAGCTTTCTCAAAATTAGGCGAAGCTCTACGTAGGAGAGCTTCCTCTTATTCCACGGGCATGAAAATGCGATTGATTTTAACAATGGTTCTGATGCCCAAACCGCATTTGATTATTTTAGACGAACCAATGAATGGTCTGGATCCAGAGAGCGTCATTCAGCTTCGCGAAGAACTATGTCACTTAAAAGATCAGGGAACAGGGATTCTGCTCTCCTCACATTTGTTGTCTGAATTAGAGAAGATCTGTGATCGAGTACTTATGATTAATCACGGAGTAGTTATATTCGATGGAGCTATTTCTGACAAACAAATGAGTAGTGGATACGATATTTATACAAATGAACTACCAAGACTCGAAGCGATTCTCAAAGAAAGAGGGTACATCTGCTCAGCAAAGACAGATTCGCAGAGAACAAAATGCTTACATTGTGTTGCCACTGAGGGCGAGCTCAATGACTTGCTAATGGTCATTGTTAACGAAGGGATCAGACTATCTGACTTAAAGAAAGCATACAAATCCCTTGAAGACATATATCAAGAAGTGATTGTTGCCAATTGATATGAAAAATTTGATTTTTGCAGATTTTAAAAAGAGTATTAGTAAAAGGTTCCTGCTTTCAATAACCATAGTATTCCTGCTGTCCTGCATAGCAATTCTGTACTTTTTCAAACAAAATCAAAATGACTTCCCCAGGAGAAGCGAAGCTCTAGCGGCAGCCGAAAAAGAAAAGCTTCTGTTAGCGTACGAATTCACACAAAATCTCTATGCTTTAGCTCAAAAAGCGAATTTGCAAAATCCTTCTGATGAATTGCTAGCGCAAACAAAACTTTATAAGTTTGAAGGTGATGTCTTACTGAAATATATTTTATTTCAGGAAAAACTGGAAATGCTCAATCAGCAAAGAGCGAAGAACTTCAATGAAATAAAGAAAACCATTCTGGACATGGACAGCTATGCTTTTGAAAAAATATATAAAAAGAACATTCATCTGATTCATGAAGAATATATTTATAATGAAGACATTCACAGTTTATACGCAAGGTTAGTAAAGAATAAAGGAAGCATCGCTCTGGGAGAGACTTTCAGTGATAAAATTCGGGCAAGTTCACTCTTACATTATATGATTAGTTTTCCTATGCTTTCACTGGCCGCCATGTTTTTTGTGGTCATCATGAATGCAAACAACTGGTCTGTTGAATTTACGTCAGGTGGCATTCGACTTTTACTCACTCAACCATTCTCACGGAGAAAAAGTTATTATTCCAAAGTGATCGTGAAGCTTTTTATCACCCTTATATCCCTTAGTATCTTACTGTTTCTTCCCAGCATAGTATCTTTTTTTATAGGTGGGACTGGTTCTGACATATCCGTACTGATCAATCCCCGAATATTTGATCAACTGTTCGTTCAATTTTCGCCTGAAACAGCCTTTTTCAGCCTTATCAGCACTTCTATATGGACTTACATCAAATATTATTATCTTCTCTTTATTTCTGTTGCTGTGTTTATTTTTTCGTTGACAAACATTTTATCTCTCATCCTGAAAGATTCCGGCGGGGTTGTAATCTCCGTCTGCTTCTTATCTTGTCTGCTCATTGTTTCTGCTCCATTCAATCCCTTCTCTTATATCCGAATCCCGGAACTGCTAAGCGGGAACTTAGGATATGGTTATTGGAGCAGTCTGCTCATCCTCATGGCTCTTTCGATCTTTTTGATTACTGGTGGGTCGTACCTCTTAAAAAGATACCAGGCCATAGAGTTGGCTTCGTAATGATGGCATATAATTTAATTGATTGCTTATGTGAAGGGCGGGTTGATCCGGGATATGGAAATGATTGCTTGTAAGGATTTGAAATACAGTTACCCTGTTTTTAATAAGGAGCCTGGATTTCTGAATGGGCTGAAGGATTTTTTCCACCGGGAAATAAGCTATGTTAAAGCCATTGACGGTGTTAATTGTCAGATTGGGCAAGGGGAGTTGATTGGCCTTCTGGGCGAAAATGGAGCGGGTAAAACGACTTTAATGAAATTGCTTTCGGGTATTTTGACCCCGCAGGGCGGTGAAGTTTCTGTATTGGGTTATGCTCCGCAACGGCGTGAACACGCTTTTCTCCAGGATATTGGTGTCATGTTTGGACAAAAGACTCAGCTTATATGGGACTTGCCAGCCATCGATACTTTTCATTCACTTAAAGTGATCTATGGAATTGAAGAAGCGGCGTTTAAAAAAGATTTAGATTTTCTTCTGGAAAAATTAAACCTTAAAGATAAGCTGTTTGTACCTGTCCGCAAACTTTCCCTGGGGCAAATTGTCAAGTTCAATTTGATTGCGACGGTGATTCATCGACCTAAGCTTTTAATGCTGGATGAACCTACCATTGGCGTCGATATTCTCAGCCAGAGCAATATCCATGATTTTCTTCTGAGCTACAATCAAATCTATGGGGCAACCATTTTGCTTTCCAGTCATAATACGAAAGATATACGAGCTGTGGCAAAACGCATTCTGTTTTTAGATAAGGGACAGGTTCTCTATGATGGCCCCCTGAGTCAATTTCGCTTCAGCGATAATCCACAGCATTCTTATGTGCTGAGGACAAAAACAGATTCTCTTCCTGCCGGTTTCGATGCATCCAGGATGCGCTGTGAAAAAATAGAAACCGCCTCCTATCGTATTAGTGTTCAAACGCCCGGAGATTTATCTTGCCTGGATTTTTCTGATATCACTTCCATACAGGAGGAAGAATCAGATCTTGATGAGACGCTGAAAGCTTTTTACAGGGCACAGAATCAAGCGAGGGGACAAGATTCATGAAATATCTTGTTTTGATGCGCAATGCGTTCAAAAGAAAAATGATTTATCGCTCACAGATTGTCCTTGAATTATTCACGAACGGTATCATCTACTTCACAACCATCTGCTTATGGACCAGTGTCTTAAATAGCGGAGCAGATTTAGCTGGATATGATAAGAACCAATTGTCGACCTACTTTCTCTTTACCATATTTTCGGGAATGCTTTTTTCTTTTGAACCGTGTTTTACCCTTGGGAATGCGATACAGAACGGGTCCTTGTCTGTCACTCTGCTGCGACCGGTCAATTATTTTTTTATGGATTATGCAAGACAGCTTGGTAGCAAGTTATTCTATATACTCTTGCTTGTGCCGCTTATTTTGTTAAAGGCGAAGTACCCGCTGAGCCTAATCGTTTACATCCTCAGTGCCTTTAGCATGTTTTACGCTTTTATGGCGGTGCTTTCACTCGTTGGCTTCATCCTGGAAAACACCTGGCCTCTTCGTCCTGTCTTATCTGCCTTGTTTATGCTTTTGAGCGGTCAACTTTTTCCCCTTGATATTTTGCCGGAAGGCATCTATAAAACTCTTGTTTTTAATCCTTTCTCGCTCGTCGGCTATGTTTTTTCGAAGACCCTTATCGGCAGTTTCGAGTTAGAGGCCATTTTCTTATACAGCTGTATCAATGGCGTCTATTTCTTGCTTTTCTTTATCTTCTTTCAACATGGATTCAGAAAACTGCTCTATCGTTATGAGGGGGTCAGGGCATGAAAAAGTATTTCTCTTTATTCTCTGTTTTCTCACGTCAGAGTTTGGAGTCATTTGCGATATATCGGGCAACGGCAGTGATTACGGCCACTTTTGGCGTGCTCTTCTTTACCGTTGAGTGCATCCTGGGTATGGTTTTGTTTTCACTTACAGATGATATTGTCGGCTATTCTTTTCAGGATTATTTGCTGATGATCTCAGTGGCCTCGCTGATCACTTATCTGTATCAATTCTTTTTTGCTTCCGCCCATGAGAATTTAGCTGAGGTCATTCTGGAAGGCGAGTTGGATACCGTTCTCCTTCGTCCGGTGAACTCTCTTTATTACTACAGTTGTTTCCGCCAGGATTATTCCTGCTTAATCAATGTCCTCGTTGTTATACCCTTCATTGTTGGTTTATATATCCAATACAATGTCTTTTCGATATTTAATGTCATCGTGTTTTTGCTCTTTATCATCCTGGCTGTCCTTTGTGTTTACATCGTTAATCAGCTCTTCGTTACTCTGGTTTTCTTCTTTGAAAACTCGACACGGCTGCTCGGTCTAAGTGAATATCTCTACGATGTGGCGACCAGGCCCATAGCGATCTATCCCAAAGCCATCATAAAGATTCTCATGTATGTCGTTCCCTATGGCTTTGTCACCAACATGAGCTGGCAGGTTCCTATACGCGGTTTGCCCGCAGCTGCTCTTGTTTTTCTTGCGCTCTGGGATGTGCTGGGACTTATGCTTGCCAATGTACTTTGGAATAAAGGCATTAAAAAGTATGTTTCTTCCAATTAAATGCCGCACATAGGAACGAATTAAACCCGACTTATGACATACTGCCAAACATTTGGTATCCCAGTGTTTGTAAAAGTCTGCATGGAAAAGAAAGTGGGATAAATTAAATCTGGCAGCTCTTATTTTATATTTAAAATAAACATCAAAAGGCGTGAGTAAAGATCCGAGGAAATGGCTGAGTATTTTATTACCTTATGCTATGATAAAAAATAAGAAAGCTCAAGTGAATCATGTTCACCTTTTCATCACCTCTGTAAGAGCTGCGAAGTCGAGACATGCAACGCTGGCCAAACTGGCTTCAATAAGCGTTTAGAATGGTGCTAGCTAAAGATAGCGCCAGGCTGGAAAGAGAGGTACAGCGATGGCACAGCAAATTCAGTGGTTTCCCGGTCATATGGCCAAAACTCTGCGGGAACTTCGCGAAGAGATGGGCCTCTGCGACTGCATCGTTGAGGTCTGTGATGCGCGCATACCTCGCTCCAGCCGCAATCCGGAGCTTTTACGAATCGCGGAGGGAAAAACCCGCCTGCTTTTGCTCAACAAAGAAGACCTGGCGGATGCAGCTACGACGGAAGAGTGGCTGAAGTTTTATGCTGCAAAAGGCCAGGCGGTCATGGCGACTCAGGCTCAGCGACAGGGTTCTGCCAAAGTGGTGGCTCGCAAAATTCTTGAACTGAATGAAGAGAAAATCGCCCGCGCCAGGTCGCGCGGACGCATTAACCGGCCTATCCGCTGCTTCGTCGCGGGCATTCCCAACTGCGGAAAGTCCACGCTGGTCAACAGTCTCGTGGGGCGCAAAGCGGCAGCTACTTCCAACAAACCGGGAGTGACGCGCAGCCTTTCCTGGCTCAAAGCCGGAACTCATCTCAGCGTGCTTGACACACCCGGCCTGCTCTGGCCAAAAGTGGAAGAACGCCAGGCCGCCATTGTTCTCGGCGCCTGTGCGGCGATCAAAGACGATGTGATGCCTCTGACGGAACTTGCCGGCGAATTTCTGCTCTTGCTCTGTCAGCGCTATGCGGGCATGATGGAACGAGAGTACGGCCTCGTGCTTACAGACGCTGATTATACAGAAGCTGAGCAGGGTGAGCTGCTCCTCGAAGCCATGGCCCGTAATCGTGGCCTCCTGCGACAGGGAGGAGAAGCGGATCTCCAGCGTGCCGCGCGTCATATTCTTACCGCATTCCGCAGTGGCAGTCTGGGCCATTTGAGCCTTGAAAGTCCGGAGCAGGAATAGGTCTATCTGGCCTTCATACAAGGGCTAAACTTTTGAATAAAGGGATAATGCTTTGACCAAACCTTACGTTTTTCGCCTGCGCCAGGCTGATCTGGACCGCTATGAGGAAATGGCGGAGCTTGAGAAAAATTTTCACGCTGAAGGCTATGCCCTCGTCGCCGGTGCCGATGAGGCGGGACGAGGACCATTGGCTGGCCCTGTCTTTGCAGCAGCCTGTATTCTCGATCCTGAACGGCCTATACCCGGACTCAATGATTCTAAAAAAATCAGCGCACAGCGCCGTGAGGCTCTTTTTGATCAGATCCAGGAGAAAGCTCTGGCTTATGCTGTTACTTCACGCCCGTCGACCTGTATTGATCGCATCAATATTCTTGAAGCCACGAAGGAAGCTACCCGAGAGGCCCTTGAGGCGCTCAGTCCAAGTCCCTCGATCTGTCTTCTGGATGCCCTGCGCATTAAGGATCTGCGTTTTCCCCAACGTGCTTTGATTAAAGGCGACGCGCACGTCAACGCCATTGCTGCAGCTTCCATCCTGGCCAAAGTGAGCCGCGATCGCTATATGATCGAACTGGATCAGGCTTATCCTGGTTATGCTTTTGCCTCACATAAAGGCTACGGCACGGCCGCACATTACGAAGCTCTCAGACGTCTCGGCCCCTGTCCGGAGCACCGGCTGAGCTTTCTGGGTAAACTGAAACTGGGGAAGAGTGTGGCAGAGGAAGAGGCCACTTTTGCTCATAGTCAGGACAAAGCCGCTTCACGTATTCAGCCGGATTCCCTGCTGAGCGGGCCTGGGACGGAGGATCCAGGTTATGCAGAGTCGGCTGTAGCTGAGAAGCAGGGCTTTGCGAGTTCAGGCAGCTCAGGCTGCCTTGCCCGGGGACAACAGGCTGAAAGACGTGTCGCTGAACATCTGGACTCACAGGGCTATCATATCCTTGAGCGCAACTTCCGTCTGCCTCCTTTCGGAGAAATCGATTTAATTGCGGCGAAAAATAAAGTCCTTTTTATTGTCGAGGTCAAAGCCCGACATGAATCTCTCAGCAAAGGCCGCTGTCTTGAGGCCATCGACCACCGTAAGGCGAGTAAACTTCGTCTTGTCGCCGCATATTATCAGCAGAGCCGGCATTTTGAAAATCATAATCTTCGTTTTCTGGCAGCGGGCTGCGAGCTTGGCGAGCATGATGAAGTGCTGCACATCTGCTATCGGGAATTTTTCCCCTGAACGCAGGAAAATGAACAAAAGCATAATCAGAATAGAGAAACGTGACCAGGCGATTCATGAAAATGCTGAAAGGTGACAAAGCAAAGCATGAAAATGAAAAACAGTAAGATTCAGTCAAAACCCAAAGCACTCTTTTTTGATTTTGACGATACTCTCCAGCCCTTTGATCCCTGCAGCCGCCAGGCTCTGGAAAGTAGCTGCCAGGCCTTTTCGTTGCCTTTTAATGAGCAGGTCTATCAGCATTACCGCCAGCTGAATCACGAGCTCTGGAGGCGGCAGAAAGCAGGTGAACTGAGTGTCGAGGACGTCATGGAGAGACGTTTTCAGCTCTTTCTTAAGGATTACGGGCAAGCTCAGCTGGCTGAAGTTCTCAATCAACGCTATATCTCAGAGCTTAGCCGCTGTGTGTCCAAAGAACCGGGAGCAGATGAGGTTCTGGACAGGCTCTCACGCCAATATGAGCTCTTTATTTGCTCGAACGGCCGGCTGGCAGAAAAACGCAGTCGCATCAAACTTGCCGGTTGGACAGCCTATTTTAAAGACCTTTTTGTTTCTGATGACATCGGCTTTGATAAGCCCGATCCGCGCTATTTTGAACTTTGTCTCCAACGCAGCCGTTATTCTGCCGACGAAGTTCTCTTTATCGGGGACAGCTGGACAGCAGATATCCTGGGCGCACGCAGAGTCGGCCTGCCTGCCATATGGTACTGTGCACACAGTCGCTCAGACCAAGAAGCTCTTCCTGCTGAAGACTCGGAGCTGGAAAATATTCTTTGTCTGAAGCAGCTGACGGAGCTTCTGCCACTGCTGGATGAGGAAGCCTGCCTGGCGGGGGAGGAGGCCACGAAGCAACTTTGTGCTGAAGGAGGAAGGCAGGGGATTTCCGTTCGATTGCCGGGCAATAGTCCTCTTAAAAAAACAGACGCTGTGGCTCCGGAAAGCCGTTATCCCCGCCCTGAGTGGCTGGAACGCGCAGTTTTCTATGAAATCTACCCTCAGAGTTTTTATGATGCCAACGGGGACGGTATTGGCGATATTCCGGGAATTATCAGCAAACTGGATTACATTGCTGATCTTGGTGCGAACGCGATCTGGCTGAATCCCTGTTTCGATTCGCCTTTCAAAGACGCGGGTTATGATGTTCGCGACTATAAAAGAGTTGCCGCGCGCTATGGGACAAATGATGATCTTATTGCTCTTTTTAATGAAGCGCATCGGCGAGGCATGAAGGTCTTACTGGACCTGGTTCCCGGACATACAAGTGAGGAACACCCCTGGTTTATCGAGAGCAGTAAAAGTGAAGCAAACGCCTTCACTAAGCGCTATATCTGGACCAACAGTGCCTTTGAAGGAGCAGAGGGCCGGCCTTTCATCAGCGGAGAATCGGAGCGGGATGGCGCTTATATTCTCAATTTTTTCAAATGTCAGCCCGCGCTGAATTACGGCTGGGCTGAAGTCCGAAAACCCTGGCAGAGTGAGGCTCTGGGAAAAGAGGCCTGTGAAACCTGCGCGGCCATGGTGGACGTCATGCGCTTTTGGCTGGAGCGCGGAGCCGATGGTTTCCGCGTCGACATGGCGGACAGCCTTGTCAAGGGTGACGGTGACGAAAAAACGGCAACCATCAAAACCTGGCAGTTCATCTTCGATCAGCTGCGGCCAGATTTTCCCCAGGCAGCTTTTGTTTCGGAGTGGGGGCGACCTGGTCTCAGCTCCCAAGCCGGTTTTGATATGGACTTCTGGCTGGACTGGGGCTGGGGCGAAGGCAATGGCTATCACCATATGCTGCGCTTTACCCGTGACACGAAAAGCACAAACTCACGCGAAGGAGATCGAAGCTATTTTAACGCCGGGAGTTCGACCTCAGCGCTGTCGTGGCTGGTGGAATATAGACGGGAATATGAAGCTTCTCGCTCGAAAGCCAGCTTTTGCTTTATCACGTGCAATCATGATACGCCTCGGCTGGCCCCCCGTTTGAGTCGAGATGAAATTGCTCTGGCCTATTGCTGCCTTCTGACCCTGCCCGGCAACCCTTTTATTTACTATGGCGATGAAATCGGGCAGCGTTATCTGCCGCTTCCCAGCAAGGAGGGGGGCTATCACCGAACGGGTTCGCGCACGCCCATGCAATGGAAGCAGGGGCGGAATTTCGGCTTTTCCAACGCAGCGCCTGAGCAGCTTTATCTGCCGGTAGATCCAGACGTCCATGCGCCAACAGTAGAAGAAAACATCAGAGATCCGCGTTCTCTCTTTTGCATCCTGAAACAACTCATTGCCCTGCGCAGGCAATACCCCTCGCTGCTGGCGACTTCGGACTGGTCCCAGATCGCTTGCAATGAAGAGGGCAAAGCGCTGCTCTACAAAAGATATTGCCATGTCTCCACGATCTCCGGCCACCGTGGAGAGGCCAGGGCAGTAAACCCCGATCTAAAAGATTGGCAGGATCAGTGCCAGGAAAAGGAAGAAGCAAACAGTCAAGTTGCCAGGCCTCTCAAGGAAAGTCTTTTTGTCTGTCTGAATCCCGGCTTAAAACCTGAACGCCTGAATCTTCCGGCTCAGGAATTTATGGAACTTCGTTCGGCCAAACTCATCTTTTCCTTTTCTGCAAATGGTTCGGAAAATTATCTTAATGGAGAAAACTACTTGAATTACACCCGGTTTGAAAGAAAAGAACGGAGAGACGAAGACCTGGCTAAGGAAAGTACGGTTGACGGAAATCTGCTGATCGAGCCTCAGAGTATCAGTTTCTTTCATCTGTTACAATAAAATCAGCCTGATTCTGAGCGCTATTAGCAATCTGGTTCTGAGCACTGCCATCAGGATATGGGAAGAACTGGTATATCTCAGCCTTTTCAATTCATCCATACCTTTTTTCTTTAGTGAGCAGCAGAGGACAGACAGACATTGAAACGGGCAAAGGGGAAAAGTAGGTTTAGCGATGGAGGGAAAAATGCCAGAACTTAAGAGCAAGCAGGATAAACAAAGTCTCTGTTTTCGCAATCTTGATCGCCTGGTCAGCTGTGATGACAGCGACAGGGTGTATGAGCATTGCGATCTTTTCGTTGAAAACGGTAGAATTTCACAGATTGGAGAGGTAAAGCAAAGGGCTGACGTTGAAATTGATGGCCGTGGCTTCATCGTCTATCCCGGACTGATTAACACACATCACCATCTTTATCAGATTCTCACACGGAATTTGCCGCAGGTGCAAAATCTGGAGCTTTTTGACTGGCTGACAAAACTTTATGAGATCTGGGCCAAACTTAATGCTGAGGGCTTTTTTGCAGCCTGCCGCGCCGGTATGGGCGAGCTGATTAAATTCGGCTGCACAACGGTTTTTGATCATCATTACGTTTTCCCGGAAAACAGCGGTGATCTGCTCGCTGCAGAAGTTGAAGCGGCCGCTCTCATGGGCATCCGCCTTGTCCTGTCCCGGGGCAGCATGGATCTCAGCCAAAAAGATGGAGGTCTTCCCCCTGATTCAGTCGTACAGAGTATCAAAGAAATCCTTGAGGATAGTGAAGCTCTCATTGACCGTTATCATGATGAAAGGCCTTTCTCCATGCGACAGGTGGTGCTGGCTCCATGTTCACCTTTCAGTGTCAGTGAAGAGCTGCTGCGTGAATCAGCCAAACTGGCTCGAAGCAAAGGGGTTCGCCTGCACACGCATCTGGCGGAAACCAGAGATGAGGAGGTCTACACGCAAGAACATTATGGTATTCGTCCTCTGGAGTATATGGCCCGACTTGGCTGGCTGGGCAAAGATGTCTGGTTTGCCCATGGCGTTCATTTTAATGATGCTGAACTCGATCTCTTAGCGGAGACAGGAACGGGCGTCGCTCATTGCCCGGCCTCGAACATGAAACTTTCCTCGGGGATCTGCCGCGTTCCTGAGCTGCTTCAAAGAGGCGTTCATGTAGGTCTGGCTGTTGACGGCAGCGCCAGCAACGATGGTTCCAGCCTGCTGGAAGAAATGCGTATCGCATATCTGCTCCATCGCCTCTCCTGGGGAGAAAAAGCTCCTTCCGGCTATGAGCTTCTGAAAATAGCGACAAGAGGTGGAGCCGCACTCCTTGGCCGTCCCGAGCTTGGTCAGCTTGCAGTCGGAAAAGCAGCAGACTTTTTTGCGATTCGTAAGCGCCGACTTGAACTTGCCGGCGCCAGCTTTGATGTCAAAAATATGCTGGCCACCGTCGGGATTAAAGCCCCGGTTGATTTTACTGTGGTGAACGGCAAAATTCTTTTCAGTCAGGGAGAACTTCTCGATGTCTCTGGTCGGCTTCAGGATGAGGTGGAAATCAGCAGGCAAGTTGAAAGCGCTTCACGTCGCATGCAGCTCTAAGCTGTACGTGGTAAGCTTGAAAGAGCATTGAAACAGGCACCGGTACAAGCTGTTTCAGAAATGGTCAGGCTGTCAGGACGGCGACTTGTAAAATAAAATGAAATAAAAAGGCTCTCCACAATTCTGTACAATGTACATAAGAAACACAAACAAAGGAGAATTGCTTTGAGCCAACTACATTGTAACAGAAAACGAAAGACAGGACAGCACCTGAGCATAAAAGATCGAGAAGTGCTGGAATATCTTTATAAGCAGAACGTCAAAGAGAGCCTGAAAAATCGGAAGACGCAAAAAGAACTGGCAAGGATCCTGGGATGGAGTGAGGCGACCCTCAGTCGAGAGCTGAAACGAGGAGCCGTTGACCAGCTCAGCAGCAAGCTGGAGAGCTATAAGGGATATTCAGCCGTTGTCGCCCAAAGTAGGGTGCGGGAGAAATGGCAGCTTATAACTATGTCACAGACGAAGTGTTTGGAAGGGTAAGGTTTGAGGATCTGCCACGACGAGGACAAAATGGCAGGAGGCGGCGCTATAGAAGGATCGGCAAACGCCTGAAGGCGCCAGAGAGGAAGCCTATAGAACAAAGACCTGAAAGCTGTGAGAGGAGAGCAGAAAACGGTCATTGGGAAATGGACTGTATAGAATCTGTACGCTCCGAT
>QWCE01000189.1_pt1 | contig 187260 bp, 140 predicted proteins | sample 1972531 | NCBI WGS metagenome assembly QWCE01 (sample SAMN09866716, study PRJNA288562) | Human gut metagenome isolate term4_stool, whole genome shotgun sequencing... | reverse complement strand
GGATTGGTTGCACTGAATGGAAGAAACGCTTCAAAGAGACTATACAAAGAGGCGGGCAGCACCGATTGGGTACCGCCCGCTTAAATTGTCATTCCGAAGAAAAAAGGTATGTTTCGGAAGCCGCAATATATGGATTAAATTAGCACGTTAGGGGAGGGCGAAGCGTACCAGCAGGTAGCCGCCGACGGTCAGCCACACGTAGAGGATGAGTGCCAGCAGGAAGGGCTTCGCACCGGCAGATCGGAACTTGGCAAACGTAGCATCCATCCCCAGCGCTACCATCGCCATCGTAAGAGCAAAATCATCGATCTTTTTGATGCTGCCGGTAATCGTTGCGTACAAATCGGCTAATCCTACTGACGTAGCGGTTTGGCTCAGCAGCGTATTAACAAAGATGAGTGCCAAAAACCAAATGGCAAACCAAGGAATAGGGATACGGCTCTTGCCCCCAATTGCAGCAGTTCGCTTTCCACAAAAGAGTCCCACAATCACCAGGAAAGGCGCCAGCAACACCACGCGAAGCATCTTGGTAATGGTAGCGGTAGCGGCAATCTCTGCTCCCATGGCACCACCGGCTCCGGCCACGTGAGCCACCTCGTGCACGGTACTACCGGTGTAAATAGCCATTTGATGTGGCGTAAGCCCCAAAATACCGGTACTATGAATGAGCGGATAGAGGAACATGCTCAGCGTACCAAAGAGCACCACGGTAGCAACGGCAACCACCGTTTTCTCCGGTTTAGCCTTAAGCACGGATTCAGTACCCAAGACGGCGGCCGCTCCGCAGATAGCACTTCCCGAACCGACTAACAGCGATGTATCGCGATCAAGGTGCAATAGTCGCCCCACGCCCAAGCCGAGTAGCGCAGTAGTCGTTACTATGGTAAGATCGATGAGGAAAGCGCCCCAGCCGGCAGCCACAAAGTCGCTCACGGAAAGGCGGAACGCGTAAAAAACAATCGCCAAACGAAGAATACGTTTCGCTGAAAATTTGAGCCCCGGCTCCCACTCAGCAGGAAAGCTCCCACGCAACGTATTAGCGTATATCATCCCCATCAGCACGCCAATAATGAGGGGTGAGAGGCGCAGCGTTTGACTAAACAAAGGCCACTGCCCCACGAGCAAAGCGGCTGCGGAAAAGAAAGCGACAAAAAGTATCCCTTGAAGGAGGCCATCACGTTCGTTTGTATTCATAATCAGCTAAAAAGTGTATCGTTTGCTTCAATAAGTGTGCGTATGGGGCGCTCAAAGCTTCGCGGCATAACGGCTCGTGGCACAAACTTGCGAAGAACTTCGGGCTTATGCATATCGGTTCCAACATAGTCGTAGTAGCCTTCTTTCAAAAGCTGAGTGGCTCGTTTGCGAACGCTCTCACCGTACATTCCGCACAGCGAGAAAAGATTAAGTTGGAAAAGGCAGCCATTATGCTTGATTTTGTCGTATTCCTCCATCGAGAGAAAGAGGAAGCGCTCGGGATGTGCCACTACGGGAACGGCTCCATAGGTAAACGGCAAAAAGAGGTGCTCAATAAAGTTATAAGCGGGTGCGGCAAAGCTTGTTTCAACGAGCAACCGGTCACTTGTGCCAATATGTAGCAAAGGTTCGGCAATTCGCTCCTCAAAGTGCTCGTCAATCATGTATTCGCCCCCGAGGAAGCAGGGCATTCCCTCCTCCTGATAGATGGGTTTTACCGTATCGAAGCGCTCCCGTAGCGTGGTGGAATTATTATTCGGATAGAGCGAAAATACGTGGGGCGAGAAGCTAACGCGACAGATACCGCATTCACGCATCAGGTGCATCAGCTCCAGGCTTTCCTCTATATTGGCAACACCATCATCCACACCTGGCAGGAGGTGACAATGGATATCACTCATGCCACGGAGCCATCCGGCTTCGATGATGTTTACATCCTTATGAAAAAATCCAAACACCGGTAATTAGTCGGTTTCCTTGCCATAAGTTCCGTACTCATACCCGTTGCCGTAACTTCCGTAATAACTATAGTAGTAACCGGTCGTACTGCTTGAGGCACCGCTTGCGTTAAGGACGAGGGTCATATTGCGGAAACGCTTTTCGAGGAACATGCGTTGCATATCGGCAAGCATATGACGCGGCAAGTGCCCTTCTCTAACTATGAAGAGGGTCATATCGCACACTCTATTCGAGATTTGAGCGTCTGCCATATTCAAATAGGGGACATTGTCGATAACGATATAATCGTATTCCGCCCTAAGTGATTCAATAAGTTGCTCAAATCGCTTGCTGAGAAGCAGTTCGGTAGGATTGGGAGGAATAGCGCCAGCCGGAATAAAGTCGAAACCGGCTTGCACGTCAATGGAAACAATCACATCCTCCTTACTAAGCTTATTGTTAGCTAAGTAACCCGACAAACCGGCAGTATGACGCGACAATTTGTTCTGAAGCGCATCCGAAAGACTTCCCTTGCGTAAATCCGTATCCATTAGGAGTACCTTTTTTCCTTCGAGCATAGCCAATGAGGCAGACAAATTGGCGGAGGTAAATGTTTTCCCTGAACCGGAGATGGCGGAAGTAAGCATTATTACCTGCGGAGGCGTTCCCTCGCGCGACATAAACGATAGATTGGTACGGAGCACCATAAAGGCTTCGCTCACCACGCTGCGCGTATCGTGACGCACTACCAATATATTACGAGCGCGCTCTTGTCGCTTTTGTTCGCGTTTCCGACGTTTGCTTTTGCGCAAAAGAAGATCTGTCCATTTTGCACGACTCTTATTCGTGCCGTGGTGATGTCGAACATAAGGAATTTCGCCTAAGAACGGTATAGTAGTATAGGTATCTAAATCCTTCCGGCCGCGCACCTTGTTATTGAGCAACATACGCAGGTAAAGTATGCCGGAGGGTATCAGTAGCCCTAAGAGCACCGCCACAAGCCATATGATACTCTTTCGGGGCGCAATTGGCTTAGAACTACCGGTTGCAGGCTGAATAATACGTGTGTTAGCTTCTATCCCCTCCTTGTTGAGCGCATTTTGCTCGCGTGCATTTAATAGGAATAGATAAAGCGATTCCTTCACCTTTTGGTCGCGATAGATTGAGCCTACGATCTTTTCCTTCATAGGTACCGAGGAGATGCTACCACGCGTTTTTCCTTCCTCACGACTTATAGAGCGCAGCTGAATAGTAAGGGCGGTAATTTGGTTATCCACAGTCTTCATAACAGCCTGACGCATAGCGGCAATCTGGCTATTAAGTGTTTCGATCATCGGGTTTTTATCGCTACCGGTGGCTACCAACTGCTCCCGCTTGAGCGCAAGCGTATTGTACTCGTTAATCAGCGAATTGGCATTTTGATCCGTTAGTCCCACGTTAGCCGGGATCAGCTGGTTCTGATTCTTCGGATCGGATAGATATTCTTTAAGGAAATTAGCTACAGCGAGTTGATTGTTCACCTCCATTAGCTGGCGGGTAATTTCAGCCGAGCCGGTGATATAGCTTTTTGCTTCGCTCTCTATATCAGCAATACTGTGTTCTTGCTTAAAACGTTCGATATCGCTATCCACCGTGCCCAACTCGTTACTAATGATGGCAAGCCGTTCATCAATAAACGATTCCGTATGTTCTGCTATGCGCACTTTGTCGTTGCGTGCGTTTTCGTTATACACGGTAATGAGCGTATTGAGGAAGTCAGTAGCTATATTGGGGTTATGGTGCTGCATAGAAAGCCTCAATACGGTAGAATTTTTTCCCTCCGGCGCTACGGAATACCACTTTTTGTATTGAGACAATATAGCTTCATGGCTCGTCTTTTTGATATCTAATGTACCAAACTCCTTAAAAGTTGGAAAGAGAGCTGACTTTGAAACATACAATTTGCCCAATGGTGTAGCAACAGAGTCTCCATAAGCTACGACGATGCTACTACCAAACGATCCGTGTAAGCTACTTTTGAAGTGCGTGAGCCGTACCGAATCTACCCCGAGCCACTCTGCACGAAGGGAGAGATCCTCGGCAACATTATCATTGATAAAATCAATCTGTATCGGGGATTGACGGTACAGATCCTGTTTCCGAAGACCTTCGTCTTTGAGATACGCGATATTGAGTTTCAGGCGCTTAATCACCTCATCTATCACAAGATCTGTTTTCAGTATTTGCTCCTCGTTTTCTATTTCGCTTCGTCCGCCACCGGCTGCCGCAAATCCGCTGTTCTGTAAAGCTTCCGTAAGCGCCGAGGTCCCATCGGGCGTTGTTTTAATCAGTATGGAAGCGGTCCGTTGGTAGGTAGGTGGCGTTCGTTTTAGGTAAAGGATTGCCATACAGAGGCTTACCACAAACACAACGACGAACCAATACCAATTACGCTTCAGTATATAGAGAATGTCTGATAGCGTTATAAACGATGCGGAGGAATTATTTACCGGAGTTTCGTTTGCAACGGATTCTTTCCGTTCGCTTTGATTGTAATCCATAAGGAACTAGGTGTCTTTTTCTGTAGAGGATTGGTGGTACCTATTTGTTTGCTTTATTACTCAGGCGTGTTACCGTCATTATGAGCGTTGCTACCGAAGTGGCACTACTGATAACGCTCAACCATACTCCCACATTGTTGTTTTGGTTGATACCGCTCATCTGTACACGAATGTTATTCGGATGGACGATAACCACATCGTTTTGCATCAGATAGTAACAGGGCGACGTAAAGAACTCTTTCGAGCGCAGATCCTGTACAAATATCGTCCGCACGCCATCTATTTCGCGCACAATAGTCACATTGTCCCGTCTGCCGTATATAGTCATATCGCCCGCCATACCGATTGCATCCAAAAGGGATATACGTTCATTATCAACAGAAAAGGAGCCCGGATGGTTCACTTCCCCCAATACGGATATTTTAAAGTTCTGATACGTAATGGTGATGATGGGATCTTGCAGATAATTACCCGCAATTAGCTCTCTTGCAATCTTATCCGTGAGTTGTTGCTTGGTTAGCCCCGCCGCATTGATTTTACCCAATAAGGGGAAAGTTATACTGCCATCGTTATTGACCAAGTGCCCTTGCAGATACTGGATGCCCATACCTCGCGGCGATGCGCCTGTGTAGCTCACCATAGGTAAGTTGAACGGAGCAGCCAATTCTGGGTTTTTACTATTTACGGTTATGGATAGTATGTCGCCCGGCTGGATTAGGGGGTCAGCGTGTACGATTTGTTGCCGCTCACCGGTGGTAACATTCTGAAGATAAAGAACATCCTTTGCAGAACCGCAACCGCCCAACAGCGTAACGATTCCGGCAAATATGCCCATCCTTAGGGTTAATAAGAAAGACTTCTTCATTATCTCGAGCAAATAGCTATGATCCTACTATAGTTGATGCATCACATTTCTCAATCACGGACAAAGGTAATGAACAAAATCGTAAGGCGTCACTTTTCCTTCTTCGGCTGGGATATTTTTTCGGCAGTTTCCTTTATCACCTTGTTGAAACGCTTTCCCTGCGCAGAGCGCTCGTACGAAGTGGTTACGCGCGGCTTTGCCGTTGAGCCGGGCACATAGTCGTGCCGGAACATATTGATAAACAGAATAAGTAGAGAAATCAGTAGTGGCCCGAAGATTACGCCCCAAAAACCGAACAAACTCATACCGAAAATAACCCCAAATATGGTGATCAGCGGATGTATGTCCGCTAATTTCTTCTGTAATAAAAGTCGCGCCACATTGTCCGAGCCGCCTATCACAATCAGCCCATATGCCCATATTCCGATGGCTCCCACCCAATTGGCGGTTAGTGCAAAATAAATGCCCAAAGGTATCCATACAATCATCGTGCCAACCACGGGGATAATGGTCGAAAAAGCCGTCAGCACTGCGTAAAACAACGCTGCTTTTACCCCGAAAATGAGGTACCCGATGTAGGCAAATACGCCCTGAATAATGGCAAGTAGTGGGATGCCCACCGCGTTTGCCACAATGATGCTGCGCGATTCCCTAACAAGGATGCGCTTATTATCGCGTGAAAAGGGCAGCAGTTCCATAATGGCATTTTCAAAAGCGTTGCGTTCGTACAGCATATAAAAAAGCACGAACAGCATCATGATGCTATTGATTATCAGCGAATAGGTGCCACTTACGAGCGTACTCACCACACTTTGCCCGAAAGAAGATATATACCCGAGATTATCTATAGTGAGCAGTGTGATGCCGAACTGATCTTCAACTTTGGCGTTCCATTCGTTAACTTGCTGCATAATAGCATTATAGTCGATGGTTGTGTTGCTAAATACATCAATCAACATCGATACAATTCCGCCCAACGGGATAAGGAAAAACACAATTGCCTCGCCCACTAACAGTAGCGCGGCACCGCCCCTTTTCCAGTGATGACGCTCCGTGAGCCGCCGCATCTGTCCGCGGAGCAGCACAAAGATGGTAAAAGCGCCCAAAAAGCAACTCATGTAGCCCCACGCAGGCTTCCCGAATACTATGAGTAAAAGTAGGATCAAGCAGAGCAAAGCCACCATAAAGATGTTTCGATTTGCTCTTGGGGTCAGCCCTTTTAAGCCTTCGGAAAGGGGCTCATGTTCTTGTGGTTCGGTGTTAGGCTCTGTCATATTTTCAACAAACGGCTTATTCTTCTAACCGCCAAAGTTACCTTTTTCTTCTGAAAGCCGATTCTCTCTTGCGGCTCTACCCTATCCTCCTCACTTTTAGAGCAGATCAGAACTAATTAAACTCGATTGAAGCTGAGCAGAAGTGACCTGGGATGCTCCGATAATTTGCAATTTTCACTGACGAAAATGTCGCCTGCACAACCACAGCGCATCTTCCCTATTCACACTCGCTTCCCCACCCGCCTGCGCACCATACTCTGCCATTTGTTCAATTTTCCCCCATTACCGCATATCGACACCAATCCGCCCACGTATCCGCACTAATTCGCCCACGTATCCGCACTAATCTGCCCACGTATCCGCACCAATTCGCCCACGTATCCGCGCCAATCCGCCCACGTATCCGCGCTTATCCACTCACGAATCCGCGCCAATCCACTCACGAATCCGCGCCAATCCACCTACGAATCCACATATCCGCACTAATCCGTCCACGTGTCTGCACTAATCTGCCCACGTATCCGCACCGATCCACTCACGAATCCGCACTAATCCGTCCACATATCCGCGCCAATTCGCCTACGAACCCGCGCCAATCCGCACACGAATCCGCACCAATCCGCACACGAATCCGCACCAATCCGCACACGAATCCGCACCAATCCACCCACGTATACGCGCCAATCCGTCTGTAGCCCGACACTAATCATCTGTCACATACAAACGATGCTTTTCGCCATTTTCTTTACAGCGAGTTGCTTGTGATTTACTAAAAAGCACTACCTTTGCACCGCTATGCTTGATGCGTGGCACTTAATGCGGCAGTAGCTCAGTTGGTAGAGCATCAGCTTCCCAAGCTGAGGGTCGCGAGTTCGAGTCTCGTTTGCCGCTCTCATCCCACTGCTTCTTTCCCCAATCAAGCCGCTCTCATTCCACTGCTTCTTTCCCTCAATCAAGCCGGTCCGATGCGGAACGATTCCCCAATCCTTCCCCTTAACTGCGCTGATCCAACGCGAAACATTCCCCAAACTCTACCCCGTAAACGCATTGATCCAACGCGAAACATTCCCCAACCTTTTTCGCACCTACACCAACCCTCTGTCGCACCCCCTCCCATCCCCTATCGCACCCCCTCCCGCGATCTTCCGCGAAAGGTATATACCTATCGCGCCAAATGTATATACCTATCGAATGAGATGTATATAAGTTTCAAGGGAAAAGTATATAGGTATCGGGAGGGTACTTGCTGATACAGAATCTTTACCCTCTATCACTTAGCAGTAGTTATTTGTTCGGTACAAAGGATCCTAACCAAATGGGAAATCAGTTTATACTTAACTGTTTTATAAGTAGTTATATCCTAGTATCGCATAGCTTTGTTCTCAATCTTTCAATCTTCTTTTTGTTGGTATTGCCTATTAATCAGCTAATTACAATTCCTCTCATTCGTTTTTAGCACACTTGCTCATTACAAAGCACCTATTCTGGAGCATATCAAAAAATGATGCGAGGAAAACATTATACTCCCTATTGGGTATAATTACATCTTTTATTGGAATTATGCCCCCGAAAAGGGGTATAAATTATCGTCATTCAGTATATTTGCAACCGATAAGGTATATAATAACCATGAACAGAAGTGATGCATAATGATATGCCTTGAGTGGGTACTCCAAAGAGGTATTTCCTGTACATATTCGGAGTGTAGTACTTTAAGTAATGGATATAAGATGGTAGCAAAGACGATTATAGCGCAGTACGTAAAGGAGATGCGCAAGAAATATAAACTCACACAAGTAGACCTCTCTGAGAAAGCAGGAGTGGGATTGCGCTTCGTGCGAGAGCTGGAACAAGGTAAGACCACGCTTCGCCTTGATAAGGTCAATAAAGTATTCGAACTCTTCGGTTCGGAGTGTGGTCCTGTACCGATGAAACGTGAAGGAGGTGAAGTATGAATGAAACAACACAAACAATATAATGGATATTATTTTTTCATCCTTTCTTGTAATCTTAGGATGGGGAGTAACCTATTTTCTTGCACTTAAGAAAAGTGCAAGAGATAAAAGGAGAGAGGTAACTACCGAATATCTTATCAAGGCATGGAGAACATTGGAGAGTGCGAGCAATAGATCGGATAATTCTCATAATGCAAAATTAGAAACAGCTATTGCTGACATTCAACTTTTGGGAACACAAAAGCAAATAGAACTAGCCCAACAATTTGCAGATCAAATATCCCAAACAAGAAGTGGAGATGCTTTAGAACTCCTGATACAACTTAGGGAAGACCTCAGAATGGAGTTGAAACTTAGTCCTGTCAAACGAAACTTAAAGATACTTCGCTTCATAGAGGCATATGTACCGATGAAACGTGAAGGTGATGACGTATGAAACAGGCAATTATTTATTGGAAGACTCTCAGAGCAGGTATTCTCACAGAAAGTGATGAGGGCTATTCCTTTGCTTACGACAAGGACTATCTGACTATGCCCGAAGCTCAAGGAATAAGCCTAACGATGCCTTTGCGAGAAGAACCTTTCCAAAGCAATACGCTTCATCCATTCTTTGATGGACTTATCCCTGAGGGATGGTTGTTAGATATTGCTCAGAAGAATTGGAAGATAGACGCAAGGGATCGAATGGCTTTGCTGTTGGCTTGTTGCCGAGACTGCATTGGAGCGGTAAGTATCGAACCTCTAAAAACGATTGAAGATGAAGAATAGATGCCTATACTGCTACGAACCTTTGGTTGATGGAGAGGTGGATTACCATGCCAAGTGCTGTCGCAAGTTGTTTGGTACAAACCAAGCTCCTATATTGCCTTATACGAGTAACGAAGTACGAGCATTGGCCGATGAGGTCGTTCGCTCGCAGATCACAGTGACAGGCGTACAGCCAAAGCTGTCTCTCGACTTTGATCAGATGAGCCATTCTCCCAAGCGATTTACCATCGTGGGCTTGTGGGGCCGGTTCATCCTCAAACCTCAAACAGAGCGTTACCCGCATCTCCCTGAGTTGGAGGATGTGTCGATGCACCTTGCAGAGATTGCCAAGATAGAAACGGTTCCTCATGGACTGATGCGATTCAGCGATGGCGAACTATGCTATATCACTCGTCGCATAGATCGAACAGAGCAGGGGGAGAAGCTCCCAATGGAAGATATGTGCCAGCTCTCAGAGCGCTTGACAGAGTATAAATACAAAGGCTCATATGAGCAGATCGCCAAGCTCATCTCTAAGTATAGCTCTGTGCCTAAACTTGACCTTGTTAAATATTGGGAGCAAGTACTCTTTTCGTGGCTGATAGGTAATGCCGATATGCATCTCAAGAATTATTCGCTCTATGCTCCAATGGGCAAAGAATATCAACTCACTCCTGCCTATGACCTGCTCTCTACGGCTCTCGCTATTCCTGAGGATACAGAAGAGCTTGCACTGACCCTCTGTGGCAAGAAGCGCAAACTCACCCGACAACACTTCCTCGAAGCGATGACAGCCTCGGGACTAGATGAGAAAGTGTGCGACAACATCTTCGCCCGCTTTGCGGGCATTCTCCCCGAATGGGAAGCCTGCATCCGCCACTGCTTCCTCCCTCAAGAGATGCAAGATGGGTATGTTGCACTCATCTTCAACAGGATGAATAAATAAGACTCGATTTCTCTATGCCTACCAATAAAGATGCAGAGATGCGCTACCGCATTATTGACCGTTGTCTGAGTAATAGACTAAGGAAGTATACTATTTATGATTTGGTTGATGAGGTGAATCGACAATTGTTGGATTTGCAAGGGAAGACTGTTTGCAAGCGTACAATTCAAAAAGACTTGGAAGAGTTAACTTACCGACCTTACTGTGCCCCTATCGAATCGTATAAGGGACCAAGTCGGATGCATTATATACGCTACTCTGATGACAGCTATTCTCTCTACAACAACGATCTGTCTGTAAAAGAAGTTCAGACTCTCCAGTGCGTCATAGATATGCTTGGTCGCTTTCGAAGCAGTACCACGCACGCTTGGTTAGAGGAGGTTCTCTCTAATCTTGAATATCGATTTGGCGTCAAGAGTAACACGGAGAGACTGGTCGCTTTTGAGGAAAATGAACAGCTGAGAGGAGTGGAGTATCTCTCGCCCCTCATTGATGCTACGCTTCATCATCAAGCCATTGAACTGAGTTATGAACCATACGGTAAAACAAAGCGTACTTGTTCTGTTCATCCTTATTTTATGAAGCAATATAATGGTAGATGGTTTCTTTTGGGATTAAACTCGGAGAAAGAAAGAATAGAAACGTATGCTTTAGATCGGATCAAAGAGGTTAAGACTCTCGCAGTGGAATTTATCCCTAACGAGAATATTGACTTTGGGACTTATTTTGAGCATATTGTGGGCGTTTCTGTTCCCTATGACTCGCAGGAGCCGATGGAACTTATTTTGCGGTTTTCTGAGAAAAGATTTCCCTATGTAAGTTCTAAACCGCTACATGCTTCTCAGAAGTTATTGCCTACTCCTTGTACTATCTCGATCTCTGTTATCCCAACTCCTGAGCTAACGCAGCAAATCTTCTCTTTTGGTCCGGACGTAGAGGTGCTTGCCCCGGAGAGTTTCCGCTCCGAAATAGCAGAGAAAATAAGAGCCACTTACAACTTATATCAAACTGTGTAGATAGGTTGCATAGATCAGTCTTAACTTTGCAAATGAAACAATAAATCATCAGTATAGAATTATGAATGCACAACAATATAACCAGCTTTTCTCCTTCATTTGGAATATAGCCAACGATGTACTTGTAAATGTTTTTGTCAAGGGTGATTACAAGAAGATTATTCTCCCGATGATGGTTTTACGACGCTTGGATATACTCCTTGAACCGACGCACAAAGCCGTTCGGAAGCAGAGAGATAAACTCATTGAAATGAAGCTCTGTGAGGAGGTACAGGAGAAAATCCTCTTTCAGACAACGGGCTATCCCTTTTGCAACACATCACCCTTCACGATGAGTACCCTTAGAGGAGAGACCAACACGTTACGTCTGAAACAGAACTTTTTGGAGTACCTAGATGGATTTTCCAAAGATGTGCAAGACATCATTGAGAAGTTTAAGTTTAAGCAGCAAGTGGATAATCTCAGTGATGCCGGCCGCCTCGGCACACTTATTGAGAAGTTTACCGATGAGAATATAAATCTCGGGATACACCCTATACGCGATGCCAAGGGAGAGATACTACATCCGGGCGTTGACAACCACACAATGGGGACGCTATTCGAACAACTCCTGCGTAAGTTCAACGAAGAGAATAGCGTGACGGAGGCCGGAGAGCATTTCACCCCCCGCGACTATGTGACCTTACTCGCAGATATTGCCGTATTGCCCATTGCTGACCATATAGAGTCGGCTACTTATAGTATCTATGACGCTGCTTGTGGTACCGGAGGCATTCTCTCGGTTGCAGAGCAGAGTATACGAGCCATCGCAGAGCGACAGCACAAGCAGGTTAAGATAGACCTCTATGGGCAGGAGCTACAGCCCGAGACTTACGCCACCTGCAAAGCCGACCTAATGCTTTCGTCTGAAGGAAGTAGCTTCTCATACAGGCACGCAGGAGCAGAGCGTGAGCTTCTATTACGGCTCCACGATTAGCCGTGATGGGCATCCCGGCATGCACTTCGATTTCTGTATTTCTAATCCACCCTTTGGTACGCCTTGGAAAGAGGACTTAAAAGCTTGGGGGCTTACTGATAAAGAGAAAGACCGTATATCGGATGCTCGTTTCGTACTGTCGGACGAAAATGGTGGTGAGCCTCTCAGTTTCGTGCCTAGCATAAGCGATCCACAGATGCTTTTCTTAGCGAACAACCTCTCTCGCATGAAGGCGGATAGCGAGCTCGGCACACGTATCGTAGAGGTGCACAACGGTTCAAGCCTCTTCACGGGGGCAGCCGGCGGTGGCGAGAGCAATCTGCGTCGCTACATCATTGAGAACGACCTCCTTGAGGCGATCATTGCTATGCCGGAAAAATCTTTTTACAATACAGGTATCGGCACTTTCATTTGGGTCGTGACCAATCGTAAAGAGCCCCGTCATCGAGGCAAGGTGCAACTCATAGATGCTACTGCTATCAAAACTCCTTTACGTAAGAATCTCGGGGAGAAAAACTGTGAGACCAGCGAAGCGGATAGGGCTAAAATTTTGGAGCTGCTGATGCGCTTTGAGGAAACCCCTGAGAGTAAAATCTTTCCTAACAACGAGTTCGGTTATTGGGAGATTACGGTGGACCGACCTCTACGGTTGCGTATACACCCGGATGCGGATTTGAGTAGTTTGTCTGCGAAAGATGTAGAGATTTGCCGAAAGGCAATGGCAAAGGTGCCCAATAGTACTCCCTTAAACGATTGGGATGCCTATGCTAAGGCTCTGGGAAAGATGACCAAAACTTTACTCAAAAAACTTCGTGCCCTCATCACCACTACAGACCCCACCTGCCGACCCGTAGATGGCGAGGCAGACAAGGCGCTCCGCGATACGGAGCAAATACCACTCGGCTACGAAGGCGGAATCGAGGCTTTTATGCAGCGCGAGGTCTTGCCCTATGCGCCCGATGCCTATATAGCAGAGGGAGAGACAAAGATAGGCTATGAGCTATCCTTTACGAAGTATTTCTATCGCCCCACCGAGCTGCGCTCCATTGAGGAGATTACAGCCGATATACGTCAAATTGAGCAGGAAACAGATGGCCTGCTCGATGCTATCCTTGAACTATAAGCCGCCCAAGATGAAACGATACGATAAATATAAGGAGAGCGGTATACCCTGGATAGGTAACATCCCCGAGCATTGGGAGGTGAGAATGTTATCTCAACTGTCCCAAGAGTACTTTGTTTCTAATAAAGATATTAAGCACCAGAATCTTTTATCTTTAAGCTATGGGCGCATTATTCAAAAGAAAATTGATACAACAGAAGGACTATTACCTGCTTCTTATGATACATATCAGGTCATAAGAAGAGAGAATATTGTACTTCGCCTAACAGATTTACAGAATGATCACAAGAGCTTAAGGGTGGGATTATCTATGCAAGAGGGGATCATAACTTCTGCATACCTGACTTTAGCGTCTCGTAGCAATGTAAATCCTAAATTCTTATACTTCTCTTTACATACAGCGGATATTAAGAAGGTTTTCTATGGAATGGGAAGTGGCTTAAGACAAAACCTTAATTGGAAAGAACTTCGTAAATTATGCCTTCCTCTCCCTCCTCTCTCCGAGCAGGAGGCGATAGTAGCATACTTGGAGGAGAAGGTAGCGCAGATGGATAGCTTGGCAGCAAAGCAAGAGGCTCAGATTGCTTACCTTCGAGAGCTCAAGCAAGCGATCATTGCCCGGGCGGTGACTCAAGGTCTCGTTCCTCATGCCCCCCTTCGCCCCTCCGGTATTCCCTGGATAGGTGCCATCCCCAAGCACTGGAAAGTGCAACGTTTAGGGAGATGCTTTGGAGAGAATAGGGCATTGAACTCTGATTTAGAATGTACTGAAGCTTACAAGTTCAACTATGGAAGCCTCATTCGGAAAGATGAAAATCTCAATCCTCAAGAGCTTGTTGACACCTACATGAAATACACTCTACTCCGAGAAAATGACATTGTAATCAATGGGCTAAATCTTAATTACGACTTTGTATCACAGCGCGTAGCCATAGCCACCCAAAAGGGAATTATTACTTCGGCATATCTTATCCTTTCTCCTCGAAAAGATATAAACCATAACTACTACTGTCTGCTCTTTAAGGCTATGGACTCCATGAGGCTATTTCATGGAATGGGGTCGGGCATTAGACTTACATTATCTTACAAGGATTTGAAGAACCAATGGCTTCCTTTCCCCCCTCCCTCCGAGCAGGAGGCAATAGTAACCCATATCAACCGCAAGACGGAGGAAATCGATCGCCTTATCGCTATGACAGAGCAAGAAATAGCCCGAGTACGTGAGCTAAAACAAACGCTTATTGCTGACGTGGTTACGGGTCGCATTAATGTTCAACCCTCTTAAGAATCTATATTTATGCCAACCCTATTGAATGAAAAATCCCTTGAGGATCTTATCACGAACTACCTTACCGAACGCCACGGGTATGACTTGGGCGTGAGTGATGACTACGATGAGACCTATGGAATAGACCTTGGCCACCTCGAAGCCTTTTTGCGTGCCACTCAGCCCGAGCTAATTGCGGCCTCTCGGGTATTTGAAACGGCGACTAATCGTCGTAGATTCTTTGAGCGTCTGCGCAATGAAATCACTAAGCGGGGCGTGGTGGATGTCTTGCGCAAGGGCGTCAGGCATTTGGCCCGAACCTTTGAGCTCTACATACCTCTGCCCTCTGAGCTTAGTAAGCAGGCTCAGAAACGTTATGCTCTGAACCGGTTTACGGTTATTCGCCAGCTTCACTATAGCGCTGTTTGCCCCGGACAATCGGTAGATATGGTCCTTCTGATCAATGGCCTACCCATCCTTACGATGGAGCTTAAAAATCAGCTTACTTGCCAGAATACAGCCCACGCCGTAGCTCAATATCGTAGTGAAAGAGATCCTAGGGAGTTGCTCTTTGCTGTTGGTCGCTGTGCTGTACACTTCGCCCTGGACGATGAGACGGTAGAGATGTGTACCAAGCTCTCGGGACGAGATAGCTGGTTCCTCCCTTTCAACAAAGGGAATGAGGATGGAGCGGGCAACCCGGTTAACCCCAACGGACTTCGCACGGCTTACTTATGGGAGGAGATCTTAAAGAAAGAGAGCCTGAGCGACATTCTTGAGCATTATGCACAGATGGTTCAGGAAAGGAATGAGAACGGACGCCTGAGTGTAAAGGTGATTTGGCCACGCTGGCATCAGCTTGAAGTGGTGCGACAGCTACTCAAGGCGAGTCGTACTAACGACATAGGGCAGCGTTATCTTGTACAGCACTCTGCAGGATCGGGTAAGTCTAATAGCATCGCTTGGTTGGCTTATCAGCTGGTAGAACTTTTGAAAGAGAGTCAAGCTCTTTTCGATAGTGTCATCATTATTACCGACCGCAGGAATCTCGACAGACAAACACGCAACAACGTCAGAGCTTTTACGCACAGTGAGCACCTTGTTGGGTGGAGCGACTCAAGCAATACGCTCCACCAATTGCTCGAGGGTGGTACAAAGATCATTATTACAACGGTACAAAAGTTTTCCTTCATCCTCTCTACGATCAACCAAGACCTTGCCAGTCGCCGCTTTGCGGTCATCATTGATGAAGCTCACTCCAGCCAGAGTGGCAGGATGAGTGCTGCCGTCAATCAGACGCTTGCCGGCATACAAGATAGCGAGGAGCTAGATACGGAAGATGAGGTGAATGCCCTTATCCAGCAGCACATAGAGGGGCGTCAAATGGCAAGGAATGCCAATTTTTACGCTTTCACCGCTACGCCTAAAAACAAAACGCTCGAAATCTTTGGTACCCCCTTTGAGCGTGAGGATGGCGAAGTAGGGCATCGCCCCTGCCATGTTTATACGATGAAACAAGCGATTGAAGAAGGTTTCATTCATGATGTACTAAAGAACTACACGACTTACCAGAGCTATTATAGAATACGCAAGGCTATTGAGGAAGATCCTGAGTTTGAGCGTAAGCAAGCGATGCGTAAGCTCCGCTATTTTGTGGAGAGCCAACCTGAGACTGTCAGACAGAAGGCAGAGGTCATGGTAGAGCACTTCCACCATGCCGTTGCTCACCGTATAGGAGGAGAGGCTCGCTGTATGATTTGCACCGCAGGCATTACTCGTGCCATCGATTACTATCAGGAAGTTAAAAAACTTCTTGCAGAGCGTGGATCTCAGTATCAGGCTATAGTTGCTTTTAGCGGAGAGGTTGACTACAAAGGGAAACGTGTTACAGAGGCTTCGCTCAATGGGTTTCCCTCTACAGAGATAGAGGCAAAGTTCCGTACCGGTAATTATCGCTTCCTCATTGTTGCTGATAAGTTTCAAACAGGGTATGACGAGCCACTGCTACATACGATGTATGTCGATAAACCTTTAGCCGGTGTCAGGGCTGTACAAACCCTCTCGCGCCTCAATCGCAAACGCCCCATGAAAGAGGAGACCTTTGTGCTCGATTTTGTCAATACAAGTGAGGAAATAGAGGCAGCATTTCAGCCCTTCTACAAGACTACGCTTTTGAGTAGAGAAACTGACCCCAACAAGCTCAACGATCTATTGAGCGAGATAGAACAGTACGGCCTCTATATTCAAGACGAAGTAGAAACGCTCAACACCCTCTACTGGACAGGAGCACAACGAGAGGCGATAGCCCCTCACCTTGATACGATGAAGGAGCGCTTTGTTGCCCTAGATGACGAGAGTAAGGTGGCTTGCAAGAGTGCCATCAAGGCTTATGTCCGTACCTATGACTTCCTTTCCACTGTGATGCCTGAGGGAAGTATTGATTGGGAGAAGAAACAAACGGTTCTTTCCTTGCTTCTTCCTAAACTTCCTACACTGGGAGTCGATGATCTCACTAAGGGCCTTATTGAGTCCGTAGATTTTGATGCTTATCGCTTACAGAAACAAGAGGAACGAAATATACAGCTACAAAATGTAGATGTCGAGATAGAACCTGTACCCACCTCTTCCCTTTCAGGTGTGAGGGAGGTAGATATGGAGTATCTCAGCGTCATAGAGTCGGAGTTTAATGAGCTCTTTGGAAATATCGATTGGCAAGATAGTGAGCTTGTTCGTAAACAAGTTGATGAGGTGACCGAGCGTGTCAAGAATAACGATGATGTGCGCAATGCCATGCTCCGCAATGATGAAGCTACTGCTAATCAAAACTGCGATGAGTCAACGCAAGCCGAGATGACGAAGATGACGCTGACGCACACAGAGCTCATGCAATACTACTTCAATAATCAGGATTTTCAGCAGCGTCTCAATGAAATGATTCGTGCGAGGGTGCGCCAAACTATCAATCCTCCTTACGATGAGAAGGTACTCAAACAAAGGATTCAAGAGGAGTTTCAGAAGGATTTTGCAGATTTCTGTGATGGAGAGCATTATATAGCATTTGATGAAGTGATTCGCCTCTTCTTCGCTATTATTCATGCAGAGACAATCCCTGACTTGCAAGCTCTCGACAAGATACTGAAGCGAACACTCAATTGCCTCTATCGTGCTGAACACCGTGAGGAAGATTATCGCTCGTGGTATTCTGAACTTGTGAGACGTTTTGAGGCTTTCCTTAAGAAAATCTATTGGCTTAAAGAGGGTGCCACCGTACCTCTCACTGCCACCGGAAAGGATCCGGCACTACTTGATACGATAAGGCACTTTCCCCAAATAGAGAGCTTGTATCACAGCAAAAATCCGAAGTATGATACCTTTAAGCAGTTCTATCGTGTAGTATATGACTGGCGTAACAAAGAAAGTCATATAGCAGAGGATATTCCAGCCGATTTTCTCCCTACAGCGTTACATGCTGCCGTCGCCCTCTACCTCTATGCGACGATGGTTAGTGCCGAGGAGCTAAAGAATAAATTGTAAGTTCTTCAACCCGAAATGGAAGTGTGAAGATAGGGTGCATAGTTTACCATTATCTTTGTAGAGAAATGATGAATATAAGAATATAATATGAAGAAACCATTCAAAATTCTCTGCATTGATGGAGGAGGTATAAAAGGACTTTTCTCTGCTCAAGTATTAGCTAAGTTTGAAGAAGTTTTCAATACAAACATCTCAGATCAATTCGACCTGATATGCGGGACTTCTACTGGTGGGATTATTGCCTTAGCTGCTTCGGCAAAAATACCTATGTCTGATGTTGTTAGTTTTTATAAGGATAAGGGGCCTTTGATATTTGCCGAACACAAAAAAGGATTTTTGGGGGAAATATGCCTAAAAGCCAAACAGATATTATACAAAGGGAAATACAGCAATAAAGAATTAAAGAGATCTTTAACTGAGGTGTTTGGGAGTAGAAAAATCTCAGAAAGCTCTAATCTTTTGTGTATAACCGCTTTCAATATAACAACCGCAACTCCTAGGGTGTTTAAGAAAGATTACAACAGATTTACGGAAGATAACAAGCGTACATATGTGGATGTCGCTCTTGCTACATCTGCAGCTCCCACCTATCTACCGATACATGATCTTGAGGCAGACCAGTTTGTTGATGGTGGAGTCTGGGCCAACAATCCAAGCTTAGTCGGCTTAATGGAATTCTTGTATCAATTCTCAGAAGATGAAAGATTTGATGGAGTTGATATCCTCTCTATTAGTAGTCTTGAAGTTCCTCAAGGAAGAGCACCAATGCCATCAAACAGTTCATTCCTTAATTGGCAAAGCAAACTGATTGACCTATTTTCAATCGGACAGGCTAAAAACATAGAGAAGCTTTTCGAGTATTTAGATGGCAAGTTTAAATTCCCGATTCATTATACTCGTGTTTCTAATGCCCCACCTTCTCACGAGCAGATGAAAATAATTGATATGGATAATGCATCAGAAGATGCTCTAAAACTACTACAATCCATTGGTGAAGCCACAGCTAATCAAGCTAAAATGAAAGATGTAATCAGAAATGCATTCAGTACAGGGAAAACAATTTTAAATTAAAAAAATATGGCAAATAACCACGAACAGTTCATTGCGTTTGACTCTTTAATAAGAGCAAATCAGTCTCAGATAAAAACGCTGAGACAAAATAGAGATGCGGTCCGAGATAAAATAAGAAAGTACTACAAAGACAATTATCCAGATGACGTACAGCCGACATTTCATATGCAAGGATCTTTTGCTATGAAAACGATCTTGAATTCCATTAAAAATACCGATAATTCTGGGACTTACGATCTAGATGACGGTATTTACTTCATTAGCAATAATGAAAATGATAAACTTTCTATAGAGGACTACCATAGTCGCATTTTAAAGGCCGTTAAAGGGCATACAAAAGCAGGAGAGGAGGATAATAATCCTTGTGTAACCATACTGTACGCTGACGGTCATCACTTAGACTTACCTATCTATTTTTGGAATAGGGAATATAGTGAGCATCCTCAGCTTGCTCATAAGAAAGAAGGTTGGATTGACACAGACCCCAAAGAATTCTACAAGTGGTTTAATGGAAGAGACGAACATCCTCAACTACGTAGAATTGTTCGCTATTTAAAAGCATGGTGTGAGTTTATTCGTTCAGATAAAGGGAAGAAGATGCCAACTGGATGTATTTTGACAATGCTTGTGGTGAAACACTTTGTTGCCGATGATCGTGACGATATAGCCTTGCAGAAAGTATTGACGGCTATTTATAATGAAATTTCTGCAGAAGGAGGCTTTCATTGTTATCGCCCCACATATCCTATTAATGAGGATTTATTTGATTCATTCTCAAACACGAAGAAAGAGAACTTCCTTACTGAATTAAAGTCATTCAAGAGTGATGCCGAGAAGGCGATTGCAGGTAAAAACCCAAAAGATAGTTGTGTAAAGTGGCAAAAGTATTTTGGTGACCGCTTTTGTTGCACTACAGCTAAGGATGAAGACGAAGATGCAGAAAAGAAAGAATCATCAGGCACTTTAAATACAAATAGTCGTTTTGCGTAATCCTATAGAAATAATACAGGACTGCTTCGATGCTCTTAGCAAAGAGGAGGGAATCCAGATTGTGGATAAAATCTCTACGTCCATAGAGAACTATATCCAATGCTGGATCATATCAACTGAGATCCCCACAAGTAGTGGTGTGAAAGATATTGATCTCCATATCGGATTTACGGAGAATTTTCCATATGTTCTGCCTGATGTCTACTTTCTGGACACAACGTATGACTATTTTCCACACATAGGGTATAGCGATCGAAAATTATGCTTATGGGAAGATAATGTAACTTACGACGACACAGAGTATATATCTTTGACAAGAGAGTGTGTCAAAAAAGCGAAACGCTTGATAGAAGCCAGTGTTAACAAGGAGAATTGTAATGAGTTTCTAGATGAGATATGGAATCACTGGCTATACTCTTTTAATGGAGAACCCTCCCCTGATCCCACAGTCCTCCTATATGGTACTATGCCTCAAAACTCAATGGAAATAAAAGTGTGGACTTATAATGAAACTAATAGTGAATTAAGAATAACTCATCGCCTTCTCATTACAACAAATGACGTAGACTGGCAATTTGAAAAATACATCAAAAGTAAGCATGGATTCACCGAAAGTACAGCATTATTTCTATCAAGTGTCAAACCGCCTGTAATGCCTCCTTATAGTGTTACTCCTGCTAACTTATTAACTTGGATAGAAAACGAGAATGATATAAAGCTATTTAAATCGATTCTTAATAGAGATCGAGAAGTTATGGTTGTATTTAATCTCCAAGATTGTAATTATATCGGAGGTTGTATTATACCCAAGCAACGCTCAAAAAGAAATGGGTTTCGTCCTCTCTCTGCGTTTGACGAACTTGTAAAATTTGAAAAGAGGAATATACCACTAGAGCGTCTCATTGGTAAGGTATACTCTAGAAAGAGGATGGAAGAACGTGCGTCTGCTCTACCATTTAAGGACTTTAATTTCGCTGTGGCAGGATTAGGGAGTGTGGGAAGTAATCTTTGTCTTTTCTTGGATAGTATGATGCCTGAAGGCTATGTCTTAATAGATGACGACATATTACAACCAGAAAACCTTGGACGTCACTGCTTAGGGGTAAGAGACCTATATCAAAAAAAAGCAAAGGCTATGGAAGTATTTATGCGCGATAAATTCCCCGATCTTGCAATTAAAGTGTTTACTTCCGACTTAATAAAAGTTTCAATGTCTGAATTACAAGACTGTTCTGCCCTATTTCTCTGCACAGGTAATGCAGTAGTAGAAAAAGCTGTCCTGCATCGGATGCTATCATTGAATAATCTGCCAATTTTCATGTTATGGCTTGAGCCATTTGCTTTAGCTGGCCATATGGTTTATATAAACCCTAAAGATATGCCATCAAATATCAATCTGAATGAGGGCTCTCAACTTTTGTACAAATACAACCTGATAAAAGAAGATGAGTATAAAAAGAAAGCACAGAGTCAATTTATCAAAAAAGAAGCAGGGTGCAATGGATCATATGCGCAATATTCAAATAATGATGTATTTTTATTCTTATCTGCATTATACCCTATCATTAATAGGCTTTTACATAATCCGGAAAAATCAAAGTGCTATCGATGGGTCGGAAACATAGAATTTGCAAAAGCAAAGAACATAGAGCTCAAAGAGCCACATCTCTGTTACGGTTGTGTAAGCGAACTACCTCTGTAAGTGAAACAATAAGAGTAGAAATAAAGGAAGAAGCTTACTTGTCATTACTTCGATATAGACAATATGAAGGGTTTGAAGCTGGAGGTGTATTTACAGGCTCTGTTATAGGTCTCAACCAATATCGGATTAGCAAAGTTTCTCTACCATGTACAATTATCGATACAGCTTCGACTACTGGTTTTGAAAGAGATGCACAAAAAGCCAATGATTTTATTTTCAATGATTATGAAGCTTCTAATCACACACGATATTACCTTGGAGAGTGGCATACCCACCCCGAGAATAACCCAACACCCTCATTCGTAGATATTAACTCTATAGAGATGATTTATAAGCACTCGAACCGCGTGATTGATGGGGTTTTTCTGATTATCGTAGGGATTAAAAATAATTACTATGGCTTCTATGATGGAAGAATGTTTCACAAAGTAACGGTTGATATTGTTTGATGTCTGTAGGCTCCATAGGGTATATTCTCTACTTATTGGTAGAGAATATGTGCGATTGGGAAGTGGTTTTCTTTTTTACAAGAATTCCACTCACGGCAAAGGCTGTGAGTGGAATTCTTCCGTTAAGGGTAACTTGTTTGTGATCGCTGGATCTGACGAGAGAGCGAGGTTTGCTCCTCTGTGAGTCGTTGTTGCTGGATGGCGAGCTCTGCTTGTCGTTGGATTGCGAGTTCGTAGTTGGTGACTTGGTGGCGTAGTTCGCGAATGGTGTCGGAGGAGCTTTCAGAGGAGAAAAGGCTGTCAAGATGGGCAATTGTAGGATTATTGTAGCCTTGCTCCATACGTAGGATACGGTAGCGAAGGGTGTAGTTTTCCTTGCTAGAACTCCTATTCGCAGTGCTCACATACTTTTTTGATTGGAATTTTGCTCGCTGTTATTTCGCTATACTCTTGTTGTTTACTGTCTATTGGAGTAGCACCATACCTCATCTGTCCAGCATCTCGGTATATACGCGAGGATCTGAAGGGGTGGTAAAAAGCATGCGATACAAATAGGTACAAAAAATGGCAAAAGAACAGCAAAAGATGATGCCTAACGAACAGAAAAGGTAAAAGAAAAGGCACTCATAATGAGCGCCTTTGTGATTTTTTGTGATGCTTGATTATCGTTGATAATCAGGAATTATTTGCCGATGCAGAAGTTGGCGAAGATGTGCCCGAGGATGTCGTTATCGCGAATGGTTTCGCCAGTAATTTCGCCAATGGCGTCGATAGCGGTACGCAGTTCGAGGGCAATCAGTGCGCTATCGGTGTTGCGCTTCAGGCCGTTGAGGACGGCATCGAGCCCCTTATCCGCCTTTTCGAGTAGTTCCAGGTGCCGAAGGTTGGTTACAATTACGGAGGCTTGTTCGGCGGAATTAGTGGCGGATAGGCGCACCATTGCCTCTTCCAACGCCTTCAGTCCGGTCCGCTCTTTAGCGGAAACGAGCAAAAGCGGATACTTCGGCATGCGAGCCGTTATGCGCTCCGAAAGCTCTGTTTGGGAGCGTTCGTCAAGCAAATCGATCTTATTGAGCACACACAGGGCAGGAGCTTTAATTTCATCTGCTATTTTGAGCTGCTGCGCGAGGTTCTGCTCGCCTGCACAGCGGGTTGCATCGATAAGCAACAGCGCGATATCGGCTTCGCTCAGGGCTTCCCTCGAGCGCGCCACGCCGAGCTGCTCAATGGGATTATCCGTGTGGCGCAAGCCGGCAGTATCGATTATTCTAAAGGGGTATCCGCCGATAAATATGGTTTCGCTGACCGTATCGCGCGTTGTTCCCTCAATATCGCTCACAATGGCTCTATTTTCTCGAAGCAAAGCGTTGAGCAGTGCGCTCTTTCCGGCGTTGGGAATGCCGCAAATCACGGTAGCAATTCCGTTGCGAATCTTACAGCCGGTTTGGTAACTATCGATAAGGGCGCGGATTTGCGTGCGTACCTCTTGGGCAAGAGCAACAAGGCGATCGCGGTCGGCAAAGGCTACATCTTCCTCGGAAAAGTCCAGTTCCAGCTCAATGAGTGAGGCAAATTCGATGAAGTGGCGGCGTACATCCGAAAGCGTTTGACTGTAATCGCCCCGGAGCTGCGCCATCGCTAAGCGGAGTTGCGCCTCCCCCTCGGCATGAATCAGATCAGCAACAGCCTCAGCTTCCGCCAAATCTCTTTTGCCGTTCAGATAGCTCCGAAGCGTGAATTCGCCCGGATTTGCCATGCGAGCACCGCTTTGGATGAAGCAATTAAGGATACGTTCCACGATATAGGGGGATGCGTGGCAGCCAATTTCGGCAGTATCCTCGCCGGTATAGCTGTGTGGCGCTTGAAAATAGGTAAGTACCACTTCGTCAATCAGCTCCTCCCCGTCCACCATATGTCCGTAGAGGGCATGCGCATGGCATAGCGGTTTAGCGGAGCGAAAGTGCTTTAGCAGAAGCGGTTGTAGCTCTTTTCCGGAAAGACGTATCAGCGTTACGGCGCCGCCTCTCCCCGATGCGGGCGCAATGATGGTATCCTGCAGTGAATCAGTTTCGTACATTGTGGAACAGATCGATAATCGTTCGATTCAGAACAGGGTGTACCCAAGTGGGAGCGATACGGCTCAACGGCAGCAAAACAAAGTCCCTTTTGTGCATTAGCGGATGGGGAATGGTCAGTTGATCCGTCTCTATCACAAGGGAATCGTATAGGAGTAGGTCGATATCTATAGGACGATCGGCGTACCCGTCCCTCGGATTGCTTTTTTGTAGCCTACCTAAGCGTTGTTCGATGCTTTGTGTACGGTGCAAAATGGCTTCCGGGCGCAAATCGGTACGCAGGAGTGCGGCGGCGTTAAGGAATAATCCGTCACTATCAAACCCCTGCGGAGCGGTTTCTATAAAGGGAGAAACGGCTGCCACGGAGCCGATTTGCTCGTTTAAGGCGTGCAAAGCGTCTATAAGTTTGGCACGCCTATCGCCCATGTTACTACCTAATGCAACGCAAAGGAGAGGCATCAGTCGGTAATCAGCATGGCATCCCCGTAAATGCCGAACTTATAGCCCTCTTTGATGGCCAATTTGTATGCTTTCATCACCGGTTTGTAGCCGCCCATACCGCAAGTCATAAACAATGCTTGGGAGCAACTCATATGAAAGCCTGTAACGAGCGATGTAGCCAAGCGAGCTTCGTACGGTTTATCCTCGTTCAGCGGGGTGATATATAGGTTGGTCCATCCGTCAAAGGGCTTTAATAATCCATCGGTGCTGACTGCCGTTTCCAGAGCGCGAAGGGTGGAGCATCCCACAGCAACCACCTCTTTGCCGGCTTCTACGGAGAGGCGCGTCTTTTCGCAGCATTCGTTGGAAACGATCATCTTCTCGTTGTTCTTCTTATGTTTGGACAGATCTTCTACCTTTTTATCCTCCAAATTTTCCAAACCGCAGTGCACCGTGAGGAACGCTTTGCGTATATCCGCCAATTCGAGGCGAATCATCAGCTCACGGCTGAAATGTAATCCGGCACCGGGGGCTATTACGGAGCCTTCGTGCTTAGCGAATACGGTCTGATAACGCTCAAAGTCTTCTTCTACCACCGGACGTTTGATGTAATCGGGCAGTGGCGGCACGCCCAACGCATATATATAACTTTTGAATTCCTCGTGTTGCCCGTCGTATTGGAACTTGAGCGCGCGCCCGCCGTTTACGGTATTGCCCACCACTTCGGCTATAAGGGAGCGGTCGGGGCCGAAGCAAATTTTGTTGCCGATACGTATTTTTCGCGCAGGATCCACCAATACGTCCCACAGCTTGTTGCTTTCGTCCAGTTCGCGCAGGAGGAATACTTCGATGCGGGCATCTGTTTTTTCCTTCACTCCGTAGAGACGTGCCGGAATGACCTTTGTATCGTTAAACACAAAGGAATCGCCTTTGCCGAAGTATCCGAGGATATCCTTGAATTCTTTGTGTTCAATTTCGCCGCTTTTGCGGTGGAGCACCATGAGCCGCGATTCGTCTCTTACGGGAGAGGGCTCCATGGCTATCAAATGTTTAGGTAAATCGAATTTAAATGCCGATAACTTCATACTCTATAATTTCCGTGCAGGAACTAATGCTCTTTTGGGTACCCTGCCACGAGGAAGAACAATCGAAAATCCAATTTGTTCACTACGACGGGAAGGAAAGGTGTTTGTAGTTTGGAAAAATATCGTACCTTTGCACTCAGTTTCGAGGGAAACAGATGCCGTACAGGTGCTTTTCCCACGGAAACAAGGAGGGTGCCATAGCTCAGTTGGTAGAGCAAAGGACTGAAAATCCTTGTGTCCCCGGTTCGATTCCTGGTGGCACCACTGTTTCATAATCGTTAAAGTTGTTTGTCCCGGCATCGAAAGGTGCCGGGGGGTTTTTATAGACTTCTGCGCAACGCGTCCCAACGGGCGCTGAGATCCCCTTAATCGTACTTTGCAATAGGTATATACCTCTCATCGGATAGGTATATACGTTTCGGTGTATAGGTATATACCTTTCACACGATAGTTATATACCTTTTGTCGGGCAGGGGTGAGGCGCTGCGTCGGGATGGGGGAAGGGAGGGTGCGAATATGTCCGTTCGGTGGTACTCTTTGTCCGGGTAAATCGGTTTGGCACGATATTTGTATAATAGCTTGTGAACGAAGGTTCCGCCCGAAGAGCGCATCGGTAAGGGACCGCAAGAAAAGAAAACGATAAGAAAGGAACAACATACAATTATGGGAAAGATTATTGGAATAGACTTAGGTACCACAAACAGCTGCGTAGCCGTATTGGAAGGCAACGAACCTATAGTGATATCTAATAGCGAGGGCAAGCGTACAACGCCCTCAATAGTAGCCTTTGTAGAAGGCGGAGAACGTAAGGTGGGAGATCCCGCCAAGCGTCAGGCGATCACTAACCCCAAGAAAACGATTTATTCGATTAAACGTTTCATGGGCGAAACCTACGACCGCGTGAGCAAAGAAATCGGCAGAGTGCCGTTTGAAGTAGTTCGCGGGGATAATAACACAGCACGTGTCAATGTGGATGGACGGCTCTATTCGCCGCAAGAAATATCCGCAATGATCCTGCAAAAGATGAAAAAGACGGCAGAGGATTATTTGGGCACCGAAGTGACAGATGCCGTTATCACCGTGCCGGCATACTTTAGCGATGCACAACGCCAGGCAACCAAGGAAGCCGGTGAGATCGCCGGGCTTAAAGTTCGGCGTATTGTAAACGAACCTACGGCGGCATCACTTGCTTACGGCTTGGATAAAGCCCACAAGGATATGAAAATTGCCGTATTCGACCTTGGTGGCGGTACGTTCGATATCAGTATCCTGGAGCTGGGTGACGGCGTTTTTGAAGTAAAGTCCACTAATGGCGATACACACTTGGGAGGAGACGACTTTGACCACGTGATCATCGACTGGATGGCAGAGGAATTCAAGAACAACGAAGGGGTTGATTTGCGTCAAGATCCTATGGCACTCCAGCGTTTGAAGGAGGCTGCCGAAAAGGCAAAGATTGAACTTTCGTCGGCTAACAGCACGGATATCAACCTGCCGTATATTATGCCGGTGAATAACGTACCCAAGCACTTAGTGATGACCCTAACGCGGGCTAAATTTGAACAGCTAAGTGAAAAGCTGATTCAGGGTTTGGTTGCTCCGTGTGAGCAAGCTATGCGCGACTCGGGCTTTACTAAGGACCAAATAGACGAGGTAATTCTGGTGGGAGGTTCCACACGAATTCCGGCTGTTCAGGAAAAAGTGCGCGAAATCTTCGGTAAGGAACCCTCAAAGGGCGTTAACCCCGACGAAGTAGTAGCCATCGGTGCCGCCATACAAGGGGGCGTGCTCACGGGTGAAGTTAAAGATGTGCTTCTGTTGGACGTAACTCCGTTGTCGTTAGGTATCGAAACGCTCGGTGGCGTAATGACTAAGCTCATCGACGCCAACACGACCATCCCCGCCAAAAAGAGCGAAGTATTCTCCACGGCGAGCGATAATCAGCCGCAAGTTGAGATTAATGTGCTCCAAGGGGAACGTGCCAAAGCGAGCGACAATAAGAGCATCGGCCGCTTTATCTTGGATGGTATTACACCGGCTCCGCGCGGTATTCCGCAAATTGAAGTTACCTTCGATATCGATGCTAACGGTATCCTCAACGTAAGTGCTATCGACAAGGCAACGGGCAAGGAACAGAAAATCCGCATTGAAGCCTCCAGTGGCCTGAGCGATGACGAAATTAAGCGCATGAAAGCAGAGGCGGAAGCCAATGCCGAAGCAGACAAAAAGCTGAAGGAACAGGTGGATAAGTTCAACGCAGCGGACAATATGATCTTTAACAGCGAAAAACAGCTCAAGGAGATCGCAGACAAAATATCGCCCGATAAGAAGAAAGCGATTGAAGATGCCGTTGCGCGCCTGAAGGAAGCCCGTAAGAGCGAGGATTTGGCAGCTATCGACAGCGCCACCGAAGCACTGAATCAGGCATTCCACTCGGCAAGCGAAGAGCTCTACAAGCAGAATGCCGCCGGGGCACAGCCCAATCCGGAGCAAAAAGCTCAGGGCAACCCGGGGAACAAGGGCGGTGACGACAAGATATCCGATGCCGACTTTGAAGAACTCTAACGCATAAACGTAACACAATGTAGTAGTGCAGGGTACGAACAAATACGTACTCTGCACTTTTTATTACCGATGCTCCCGCTCCATAGTTATATACCTATTCTTTCAAAGGTATATACCTATCGCTCAAAAGGTATATACCTATCACATCATATGTATATACCTTTTTCCGGGCTCGGTAACCCCGTTTTCTCCGCATCTCCACAAAGGCGCGGAAAATATTATATTTCAATTGCTACCTTTGTAGCCGAAACCAAACGTATGTAGCCCCTACGAAGCAGATATGAATGAAGCCCGAAACTTGGTTATTGTAGAGTCTCCTGCCAAAGCGAAGACCATCGAGAAGATATTGGGAAGCGAGTTTAAAGTACTTTCTTCCTATGGACATATACGGGATCTGGCTAAAACGGACTTGGGCGTGGATATAGCGCACAACTTCAAACCAAACTATATTGTATCCGACGATAAACGTCAGGTGGTGAGCCGCCTGAAAAGCGCCGTAAAACAAGCCGATACCGTATGGCTGGCAAGCGATGATGACCGCGAAGGAGAGGCTATTGCGTGGCACTTGTACGAAGTGCTCGGGCTAAAGAACAAACCCACTAAGCGCATCGTATTCCACGAAATTACCCCCACTGCTATTAAAAAGGCGATACAAACACCGCGCGAAATAAACATCAATCTGGTGGATGCGCAGCAGGCGAGGCGTATTTTGGACCGAATTGTGGGCTTTGAGCTGTCGCCGCTCCTATGGAAACGCATCATGCCCTCCCTATCGGCGGGGCGCGTGCAGAGTGTTGCCGTACGGCTGATCTGTGAGCGTGAGACGGAAATACGCAACTTTACACCAACCGTTACCTATCGGGCGCAAGCAGCGCTCTCTACCCAAACGGGCAAAATACGCTTTCGTGCCGATGCCAATAGCGAGTTTTCCTCCGCAAACAAGGCAATCGATTTCCTAAAAGCGAATGCGCCGGGGACTATGACGGTTATCGGTATTGAAAAGAAGAAAGCAAGGCGCAGTCCGGCGGCTCCGTTCACCACGAGCACACTTCAGCAGGAAGCGGCGCGCAAGCTCGGGTTCCCCGTATCCACCACTATGCGTGTGGCGCAAAAACTGTACGAGGAAGGGCTGATTACCTATATGCGTACCGACTCGGTTAACCTATCCCCCGTGGCATTAAAGATGGCGGAAGATATCAATACCCGTACTTGGGGCGCAGCAAACCACCAGAGGCGCATCTACAAAACAAAGAGCAAAGGCGCACAGGAAGCGCACGAAGCGATCCGCCCCACCAATCTTGCCATGGGAAATATACCGGGCGACGAGCGCGAAGCACGCCTCTATCGGCTTATTCTCTCGCGTACGTTGGCCAGTCAGATGGCTGACGCTACATTTGAAAAAACAGAGGTTTTAATCGAAAATAGCGCTACCGGTGAACGCTTTATCGCTTCCGGTGAGGTGCTTCTGTCCGAAGGATTCCTCGCTGCCTATAACTATAAGAGTACGGCGGAGGAACAAGATGACGAAGAGGAAGGTAGCGTTAAGCGATTACCTAAGCTGGCAGTGGGCGATACGCTTAAAACGTATACATATTCCGCTACCGAGCATTACAGCAATCCACCGGCACGCTATACGGAAGCCTCTCTGGTTCGGCGCTTGGAGGAATTAGGCATCGGCAGACCTTCTACCTATGCACCCACGGTTCAGACTATTCTTAATCGCGAATATGTAACGAAGGGGCAGGATAATGGTACGCTGAGAATTTACAAAGATTACCTGCTGGATACCGATCCTTATATAGCCGGCAACGAGCCACAGCTCAAGGAACGGCGCGAACATACCGGTGCCACCAAGGGAAAGCTGCTACCTACCGATATAGGGATGGTGGTGAACGATTTCCTTGTAGCCAACTTTCCCAAAATACTGAGCTACGATTTCACCGCAAATATCGAAGAACAATTCGATAAGATTGCCGGCGGCAAGCTGATTTGGACGGAGCAGCTCAACCAATTCTACCAATTTTTCCACCCAACCATTAGTAAAGTGCTGGAATCCGACCAAAGCGATGCCCGGGGCGAACGTGAGTTAGGCACCGATCCCGCCTCCGGAAAGACGGTTAAAGCCCGAATTGGGCGCTACGGACCATTGGTTCAGATCGGCGAAACCGGTGATGCCGAGAAACCGCGCTATGCCTCGCTTCGCGATGGACAATCCATCCACACCATTACCTTGGAGGAAGCGCTCAAATTGTTCGACTTTCCCCGCACGTTGGGAGCATACGAAGGCAGCGATGTGGTAGTAGCTATCGGCAGATTTGGCCCCTATCTGAAGCACGGAGGGGAGAATACTTCCGTACCGCGTGCCTATAATCCTTCCGAGCTTACCATAGAGGAGGCAATCGCCATTATCGAGCAAAAGCGCGAAGCCGACCGTAAAGCCACGCTGCGCACCTATCCCGAAGACGAGAGCCTGCGCATCAAATTGTGGCGCAAGAAGCCGGTAATCGAAAAAGGTAAGGAGCGTTTCTATATGCCGGCACGCATCAAAAAGCCCGAAACCCTATCCTATTCGGAAGCAATTGCCCTATTTAACGAACTGAAGGGTGCTACGTCCAAGAAGAGCACCAAACGAACCGCCGCCAAAAGAAAGTCCGCTTCGGCAAAGAAGTAGCCTGTTGCCATGCGCTACTTCCTGGATATTGCTTTTTCGGGTGCCGAGTTTGTCGGCTGGCAACGCCAACCTAACGGCTACTCGGTACAGCAATGTGTGGAAGAAGCTCTGGCTACCCTCTTTCGTACTTCTATACCCATCGTTGGAGCGGGGCGCACCGATGCCGGTGTAAATGCCTATTCGCTCCCCGCTCACGCCGATCTGCCCGAGCAAAACGTCCCTCTTGAGCAGTGGCGACGTAGCCTAAACGGCATTCTTCCCCATAGTGTATACATTCGTTCCATACGGGCGGTGCAGCCGCTCGCTCACGCACGTTTTGACGCAACGGCGCGTACCTATCATTACTACATAGCTACGGAGCGCGATCCCTTCTCGGGTCCCTTCGTGCTACCGGTGCGACCGCTCCCCGATATTGACCGTATGAACGAAGCCGCCGCGCTACTCTTAGGCCGGCACGACTTTACCTCTTTCAGCAAACTGCACACCGATACCGAGAACAACTTCTGCACGCTCACCGAGGCGCAATGGGTGCCGTGCACCGTTCCCAACGGATATTGCTTTTCGGTTACCGCCAACCGCTTCCTCCGAAGTATGGTTCGCACGCTCGTGGGCACCCTGCTTATGGTGGGAAACGGACGCATTCAGCCCGACGAAGTGCGCGCCATTTTGGAGAGCAAACAGCGCAGCAATGCAGGCGTTTCGGTAAAGCCCCATCCGCTCTTCCTGCATCAAGTCACCTATCCCGATGCTATTTATCTGTAGACAGATAGAGCCGTGAAACGTTGTAGTTGCATACGTTTTCGTTCGGGCAAGTGTATCCCCTCCGCCCCCGATGCATATCGGTTGCAAAATAGTTATATACCTTTGCATCGAGAGGTATATAAGTTTCGTTTCATAGGTATATAACTATGGAGAGAAAGGTATATAAGTTTCAGCGGGCACTAAGCGGAGCTGCGGGCGGAAGTACCCTATCGCCCTCTGTTAGCCTGCATGTAATAGGACAAACCGAACGATGCTAACCGAACAAAGTTTCCCCGTAATAGGGATGACCTGCGCCTCCTGTGTGGCGCGCGTAGAGAAGGTTCTGACCCAAACCAAGGGTGTGGAGACGGCTGATGTCAATCTCGCCTCGGCAACGGTACGTGTACGTTACGATGCCGCACAGGTCACGCCCGAGGATTTGTGCCGTACCGTTGCCGCGGCAGGTTATGAACTCCTGATCACGGCTAAGGATGCCGAAGTGCGGCAACAGGCATCTAAGGCGCAAAACGAAGCCTATCTGAAGTTGCGCAAGCGTGCCTTTGCCGCGCTGCTCCTATCCGCTCCGGTGGCCCTCTACGGAATGGTGCTGATGCACCGCCCCGAAGCTCCGTGGGTTATGGCTCTGTTCGCCACAATCGTACTATTCGTTTTCGGCAACCCCTTCTTTACGAATGCCTTCCGGCAGCTGAGGCACCGAACCGCAAGTATGGATACGCTGGTCGCTTTGGGCACCGGAACCGCCTATCTGTACAGCCTTTTCACTCTATTTTTCCCCGAGTTTTGGCGGCAACGAGGCGTGGAACCGCACCTTTACTTCGAAGCCTCTGCCGTGATCATCGCCTTCATCCTGTTGGGACGCGTACTGGAAGCGCGCGCCAAAAGGCAAACTTCCCGCGCGGTGGAGCAGTTGGCGCGACTGCAACCAAGCGAAGTAACCCGCCAAAATCCCGACGGAACCGTCCAAATCATCGATATTGACGCGGTGCGCATAGGCGATTGCTTGCTCGCCAAACCGGGCGAACGCATCGCTGTGGACGGAGTGTTGCACGAAGGAAGCGGATATGTGGACGAAAGTATGCTCACCGGTGAGCCCGCCGCTCGGTACAAAACCGTGGGGGACAAGCTCTTCGCAGGCACAATGAACACCACCGGCTCCTTCACATATCTCGCTCAAAAGGTGGGTGCCGATACCGTTTTGGCGGGAATTGTACGTGCCGTAGACCAAGCCGCCGCCTCCAAAGCGCCGGTGCAACGCAAGGTGGATCAAATTGCTGCCCTATTTGTGCCGGTAATCCTCGGTATCGCTTCGCTCGCCTTCCTTATTTGGCTCCTGGCGGCTCCCGACAATGGGCTCACACATGGCATACTGGCGTTCGTTTCCGTGCTGGTAATCGCCTGCCCCTGTGCCTTGGGTCTCGCCACACCTACCGCCGTTTCGGTCGGAATCGGCTTAGGTGCCGCAAACGGCATACTGGTCAAAGAGGCGCAAAGCTTAGAGGTAGCGAAGCAGATCGATATACTTCTTTTGGACAAAACCGGTACCCTTACCTACGGAACACCCCGCGTTGTCGATTTCTTTGCCCTAACTTCGTTGCACAACGCTATTTTCGCCGCGATGGAGAGCCGTAGCAGTCATCCGTTAGCAAGCGCCGTTGTCGCCTTTTTCAATATCGAAAAGCTACCGAACATTGCTGACTTTGACGCATTTGACGGCTTGGGGATTGCCGCATCAGTACAGGGATTGCGCTTTTTCATCGGTAACGAAGCGTTGATGAACCGGAACAACGTGACCATCCCGCCATCGGTGCGCGACGAAATGAACCGTCTTTCCGCCGCAGGCAATAGCATCGTTCTCTTCGCCGCTGCGCAACAAGTGGTGGCTGTAGCCGGTATTGCCGACGAACTGAAGCCCTCAGCGCCGGTTGCCGTACGTCGGTTGCACGCCGAAGGTATAGAAGTAATGATGCTCACCGGCGACCATTCCGCCGCCGCGGAGCGTACCGCTCGTGATGCCGGTATAGCGCAGTGGCGCGCCGACCTCCTGCCAAACGACAAAACCGCCGTAGTGAAGGCGCTACAGCAAGCAGGCAAACGCGTTGCCGTGGCGGGCGACGGAATCAACGATAGCGCAGCCCTCGCCACTGCCGACCTAAGTTTCGCCATGGCAAAGGGAAGCGACATCGCTCGCGAGGCTGCCATGATCACACTCATCGGCAACGATCTTGAGCTCATTCCCGATGCATTCCGCTTATCGCACCTTACGGTGGCGACCATTCACCGCAATCTCTTTTGGGCATTCTGCTACAATCTGATTGCCGTTCCCATAGCTGCCGGCGCGCTCTACCCGATAAACGGCTTCCTACTTAACCCGATGATCGCCGGCGCCGCTATGGCGCTGAGCAGCGTGAGCGTAGTTACCGGCAGTTTGCTCCTCGGGCGCCGTTCGCTTCGTCCGCACGCCTCCGCACACAAACAGCCTATAACCGAACCATCCGACCCGATGGTTACCCGGCCTTGCCCGGTAGCCGAATCGCCGCTCCTGCACAAGGACGCTCCGGTCGCACCCGTAATACCCGATCAATCGTGCATCGAACCCGATCAACAACACACTATAATTGAAAATCCGAAGACTAAAATGGAAAAAACGTACCGAATTGAAGGAATGATGTGTATGCACTGCCGCAAACATGTAGAGGATGCCCTGAACAGCATCGACGGGGTTTCCGCCTCCGTTTCATTGGAGCCGCCCCTCGCTACCCTCACTTTTACCGGTGAAGAGCTACCCCTTGCCGACCTGCAAGATGCGCTGACTCGCCACGCCGGCACCGACTACCGCATCCTCCCCGACTAACCCTGCGCCCTCGTTCCACCGATCATCCTCCGCCGCCCCTACGTACCTGCGCCCTCGCCCCACCGATCACCCTCCGCCGCCCCTACCTACCTGCGCTCCCGTTTCATTGGAGCTGCCCCTCGCTACCCTCTCTTTTACCGGTGAAGAGCTACCCCTTGCCGACCTGCAAGATGCGCTGACTCGCCACGCCGGCACCGACTATCGCATCCTCCCCTACTAACCCTGCGCCCTCGCCCCACTGATCATCCCCAGCCGCCCCTGCGTACCTGCGCACTCGCCCCACTGATCACCCCCAGCCGCCCTCACCTACCTGCGCCCTCGCCCCACCGATCATCCTCCGCCGCCCCTGCGTACCAGCGCACTCGCCCCACCGATCACCCTCCGCCGCACTTACGTACCTGCGCCCTCGCCCCACTGATCACCCCCAGCCGCCCCTGCGTACCTGCGCTCCCGTTTCATTGGAGCTGCCCCTCGCTACCCTCACTTTTACCGGTGAAGAGCTAACCTTTGCCGACCTGCAAGATGCGCTGATCCGCCATGCCGACACCGACTACCGCATCCTCCCCGACTAAACCTGCGCCCTCGCCCCACTGATCACCCCCAGCCGTCCTTACGTACCAGCGCCCTCGCCCCACCGATCATCCTCCGCCGCCCCTACGTACCTGCGCCCTCGCCCCACCGATCATCCTCCGCCGCCCTTACGTACCTGCCCGATCCTTCCTACGTAGCTTCTCAATCGTTTCTACGAAGGAGCTCAACCATTTGTACGTACCTATTCGATAAATCCTTTTAATGATTTATACAAATCGTTTAAATGATTTATACACGTACTTTAAAGGATTCGTACAAATCCTTTAAACAATTTATTGAGTAGCTCTATAGCAATGGTTGAGAAGCTACGTAGAAACAGTTGCGCTTGTACGTAGAAACGGTTGAGTACCTACGCATATGTGAGGGTGAAGGTGCGCTGCGGTGGGGGCAGAAGTATGCTAACGCTGGGGCGAGTGTACGAAAATGCGAGGGCGAGGGTGCGCTGCGGTGGGGGCAGAAGTATGCTAACGCCGGGGCGAGGGTACGCTAATGCGTAGGCGAGGGTGCGCTGCGGTGGTCGCGTGGGTGTGGTTAGGGGAGAGCGTGGGTGTACAGTGGCGGTGACAGGTGATGGTAGATGGCGGGCAGTATGTTCGCAAGGGTAGGTGCGGGGGTATGGTTATAGGCAGGCGAAGGTGCGCTGTTGTGGGGGCAGGAGTATGCTAACGCCGGGGCGAGGGTACGCTAATGCGAGGGCGAGGGTACGCTAATGCGAGGGCGAGGGTGCGCTAATGCGAGGGTAAAGGTGCGCTGCGGAGATGCCGCAAGTTCGCTGGGGCGAGGCGGATGTACGCAAATGCAGGGGTGTGGGTACACTGGTGCAGAGATGGATGTACGCTAACGCGGGGGCGCAAGTTCGTTGGTGCGGATACGCATATACGCCAATGCATGGGTGTGGGTACACTGGTGCGGATACGTATGTATGCTAACGCGTGAGCGAAGGTGCGCTGGTGCGGATACGTATGTATGCTAACGCGGAGGCGCAAGTGCGTTGGTGCGGATACGCATATACGCAAATGCGGATACGCATGTACGCTAACGCGGGAGCGTGGGGGCGGTAACGCAGGGGCAGGGGATGAGTGTGGCGGAGCTACGGGAGGGGCGGTAGGCGGTTAGGGAGTAGGCGTGCCGTAGTAGCGTTGGTAGTAGGTCTGGTAGGTGCCGGAGGTCACTTCGTCCAGCCACTCGTTATGTGTCAAGTACCAGCTCACGGTGCGCTCCAAGCCTTCGTCAAAGGTTACGGAGGGCTGCCAGCCTAATTCGGTGCGGAGTTTGCCTGCGTTGATGGCGTAACGCAGGTCGTGCCCGGCTCGGTCGGTTATATGGGTAATCAGCGATAGGGAGTGCCCCTCGGGATTACCTAAGAGGCGGTCGGTAACGGCAATAAGCTTTTGCACCAGATCAATATTGCGCAGTTCGTTATCGCCACCGATGCAGTAGGTCTCTCCCACGCGTCCTTTGTGCAGAATAAGGTCAATTGCTTCTGCATGATCGCCTACAAAGAGCCAATCGCGTACGTTATCGCCTTTGCCGTATATGGGCAGGGGCTTCCCCAACCGTATATTGTTCACGAAGAGCGGAATGAGCTTTTCCGGAAACTGGAAGGGACCGTAATTATTGGAACAATTGGAGAGCACGACGGGCAATCCGTAGGTATCGCCGTAAGCACGCACAAAATGATCGGCAGAGGCTTTGGAGGCGGAATAGGGACTATGAGGCTCGTAGCGGTGTTGCTCGGTAAAAGCGACATCGGCAGGGGCAAGCGAACCGTACACTTCATCGGTACTTATTTGGTAAAAGCGTTTACCGTCGAAGTGGTTGCTCCAAGCCTTTTTGGCGGCTTCCAGGAGGGTCAGCGTGCCAAATACGTTGGTATGGACAAAGGCGAGGGGCTCGCGGATGCTCCGGTCCACGTGGCTTTCGGCAGCAAGATGTACCACGGCATCAATCGGATAGGTGGCAAAAAGTTGTGCTACGCGTGCCGCATCGGCAACGTCACCCTTTTCGAAGCGATAATTGGGCTTCTGCGCCACATCCTCCACATTGCGGAGGTTTCCGGCATAGGTCAGTTTATCGAAGTTGATCACGCAATAATGCGGATACTGCAGCACCAAACGGCGCACCACGTGCGATCCGATGAAGCCGGCGCCGCCGGTTACGAGGATATATTTATCGAAAGTCATAGTGAAAAGTCGTTTTGAACAAATTCGTATAGGGAATCTTCCCAGTCGTCGATATAGTGATGTAGCGCGCGCCTTATCTTGCTTTTGTCCAGCACCGAGTAGGCGGGGCGCACCGCTTTAGTGGAGAAAAGCGAGGAGGGACAGGGGAGCACGCGGCAATCAGCGTATTGCGAAGCGCGAACGGCGGAGGCGATCATTTGATAGCGCGTGCATTGCCCTTCGGAGGAGTAATTGAAGATTTGCCGCTCAAGTGGCGCGCCGCGCTCTATAATGCGCAGTATTGCGTCCGCCAAAAGAGGGGCATACGTGGGTGTTCCGGTCTGATCGTCAACCACATACAAGGTATCGCGCTCGGCGGCGAGACGAAGCATATTGCGCACAAAATTATCGCCCCAAGGCGAGTAGAGCCAAGAGGTGCGAAAGATGAGATAACGGCATCCGGAGGCGATAAGCGCCTGTTCGCCGGCGAGCTTGCTTTCGCCGTACACATTAAGCGGATGGGGCGCGGCACTTTCGGGAATTGGCGCGGATTGAGAGCCGTCAAAAAGGTAATCGGTAGAGATATGCACCAACAGCGCATCCGTCTGTTTGGCGGCTTCTGCCAGATAGCTTACGGCATCGCTATTCACGCGAAAAGCGGCATCGCGCTCCTCCTCGGCGCGCTCCACATCAGTATATGCGGCGCAATTGAGCATTACTTCCGGTGCAAATCGGGCAACCGTTTCCGCCACGGCATTAGCATTAGTGATATCGAGGTTGCTTCGGTTGGTATAGAGGATTTGCTCGTTTTCGCCGAGAATAAGGCGAAAAGCGCGCCCCAGCTGCCCATCCGCACCGGTTACAAGGATACGTTTGTTCATAGGAATGGCGACTTAAAGTCCTTAAACGGGGTGCGGTGCCTATCTTTCTCGGAACGAACCGCTTCGGCAGAGGATATGCCCCAATCGATTCCCAGATCGGGATCAAATGCATCGATACCGCCTTCGCACTCGGGAGCATAGTAATTGCTGCAGCGATATTGGAAAATTGCTTGCGGAGAAAGCGCCACAAAGCCGTGCCCGAAGCCTTCGGGGATGAAGAACTGGCGCTTGTTTTCGGCGCTGAGGCGTACGGCAACGAATTTGCCGTAGGTGGGGGATTTTTGCCTAAGATCCACGGCTACATCTATAACTTCGCCCTGCACCACGCGCACTAACTTGGCCTGCGCCTTGGGCGGTATCTGAAAATGTATGCCGCGCACTACGCCGCGTTGGGAGCAACTCTCGTTATCCTGCACGAAATGTATGGGAGCAACGGCGTTTTGGAAGATATCTTCGCGGAAACTTTCGAAAAAGTAACCGCGCTCATCCTCAAAGAGTTTGGGCTCAATAATAATCACGCCGCTCAGTTCTGTAGGGATGATTTTCATGGCAATAGGGAGCTAAGGTAACGTCCGTAACTGTTATGGCGCATCGCTTCGGCAGAAACGCGGAGTTGATCGGCTGAGAGCCAGCCACTTCGGAATGCAATTTCCTCGGGACAGGATACTTTCAGCCCCTGGCGTTTCTCCAAAACTTCTACAAATATGGAGGCTTCGGCAAGACTTTCGAACGTTCCGGTATCGAGCCAGGCAAATCCCCGTCCGAATAGCTTTATATCTAACTTCTTTTGCTCTAAGAATGCCTGATTAACGGAGGTAATTTCCAGCTCGCCGCGAGCGGAGGGCGCCACCGACGCGGCTATATCAATAACCTCATTCGGATAGAAGTATAGCCCCACCACGGCATAGTGGCTTTTGGGATTACGCGGCTTTTCCTCTATACCTATTATCTGTCCCTGCTCGTTGAGCGTAGCTACGCCGTATCGCTCGGGGTCCTGCACATAATGACCGAATACAACGGCGCGGCGTTGCGCTTCGACGCATTTCAGTGCGTCACGCATCATTGCGGGGAATCCGTGCCCATAAAAGATATTGTCGCCCAGTACCAAGCAGACGCTATCGGTACCGATAAACTCCCTACCTATGATGAATGCTTCGGCAAGTCCGCGCGGTTCGGGCTGCACGGCATAGGAAAGGTTTATACCAAAAGCGGATCCGTCGCCTAAAAGCCGCATAAATGCAGGCTGATCGTAGGGAGTGGTGATGATCAGAATATCCCTTATTCCTGCCAACATAAGCGTGGAAAGCGGATAATAAATCATCGGTTTGTCGTATACGGGCAGAAGTTGCTTGGAAACCCCTTTAGTAATGGGATGCAGGCGCGAGCCGCTTCCTCCGGCAAGAATAATTCCTTTCATATAGTTTAATAGCGTCCTTTAGTGCATATAGACAAAGTTATATTGCTCTGTTTTAGGCGTATCGCTGCGTTTTATATGGACAGATACCACGGCATAGCCAAATATTGTGGGAAGCGGATCTGCACTTAAGCCCTCGCGCACCGTTTTCTCTGCCCACAGAGCACAACGCTCGTGCTGCCAAACAGCAATACGCATACCGCGAACGGAGTAAATGAACATTTTGAGTTCACAGCTGTTATCCTTGAGCGCATCGAGCATTTTCTGCGCTACCGTGCGAGGAGATAGATGCTTTCCCTTACCTTTTTCGCCCGTTTTTCCCTCTTCCGGGGCATTCGGACCGTCTCCGGCCGAATTGGGCTTGCCCGGCGTGGCGTAACCGGAGGAAGCTGATGCGGCATGCCAGTTATCAGGCAACAAGGAGGATACCTCAAAACTGGCTCGTTCCAAGGCGATTCCTTCCTTTTTGCCGTCTCGCGTTATTTGAGCGGCAGCATAGGTCATTTCCTCCAGAATAAGGCTATCGGCGCGGCGGATAAGGGCGATTTGCCCGCTTGTATTGGGAAGTGAGGGAAAAGTACTCGTTTCGGCCAGTTCGTCCGCACTTGCTCCGTGGGTTAGCATTAGAGCTTCCGCCCAAGGCGTAACGGCGCGATACGCCTTTGCAGGGAGATATCGATTGGCGGTTTTAATCGGAATGAGCTTTCCGAGGCGACCTTCGTTGCGGAGAGCAAAGCCGAATTGGTTCAAATCGACCGGTTCGTCGCCCTCATTGTATAGTTCGATGTACTCCGCCGAGGATGCTATTGGGCGCGCCATCACCTCGCTGAGGCGAAGTGTTACCGGTTTAGGCCTCTTTCCGGGCGTATCGCCGCGCCCAATATCAAACACGAATGATTCGGCGGGACTAATAGAGCCGTTCAAAAAGCATATACCGCTCACATCGAGCGTATACTGCCCTTCCGCGAGCGGAGCGTCAAGCGGCAGCAGAATCTTCTTTTCTGTCACTTTTGGCTGTAGTTCCTTTCCGGGAGGAGTAAGCAGGAACAGCGCCTTACTTACGTCCGGTTCATCGGTACAGAGCAGCGTTATCGCCTTTTCGTCTACACTAAAATCGGCAATAATGGAGTTTTCAATGCTTTTTTCCTCCGGTATGATTGCTTCATTACTAAAGCTGAGTTCTTTGATTACGATACTGCCGTCGGCGTTTTTCTTGCTGCAAGTAAAGGAAAGTGCCGTAGCAAACTTCTTTTCGCCGCCTTCGTATGCGCTTTCAGGCAACTGCGCTTCGCCCACCAATCGGAATTGATTGTTCAGAGCATTATAGGTATTGATAAAAAGTTGCCAATTGCCGGCGGCATCCCTATTAACGCGCCAACTCAGCTTATTAGACGCTGCCGTGTAAGGAAATGTTTGTACGTTATCAATCAACGCTGTCTGATGGGTAATCCGATAGCACCCCTCGGGCATTTCCTCGGCAACAAGCGTCACTAGCGTGGGTGGATTGGTTGCACCCACCTCAAGTGCGACCCAATCCTTTTGCTGATTTCCATCCTTGCTGCGATACGATTTGTACGGATAGAGCAGAATTACGATACGATTCTGCACAGAGGGAGTAAAGCCGAACGACAGTGTGCCGCCCCAACTCAATACAGACGTTTCCTTCAGCACAACAGCGAGAAAGGCGCGATTATACGAGCTTTTTGGATTAGGGATGCATAGCGCCAGTCCGTCGTTGGTAAGCGTAAAGTTATCCATTGAGCCCAACCAGGGCGGAGTGTGTAGTGCGGTTGAATCGGTAAACGATACTTTCCACTCGTCGGCATGCAGCCAAAACGGCGTAGCAGCGAGCATAACGGCACACCATAGCACGCTACGAAGCAAAAACGTTCGGATGGGAGGCGCAACGATCATTTCATTTTAAGTCAGTAATTTTGCCGTTAGTTGCAGTTCTTTATTGTAAAGTACACTGCGAAGATAAGACTAAAAGAGAGAAAAACAATGAAAATAGCTATCGTTGGTGCTTCCGGTGCCGTAGGACAAACCTTTATTGAGTTGCTTGCCGAGCGTAATTTCCCCTGTAACGAGATAACCCTTTTCGGCTCTGCGCGCAGTGCCGGGCGCAGTTATCGGGTAATGGGGCGCGAATGCATTGTACGCGAGCTGAAGGATGACGATGCCTTCAAGGATATTGATATAGCTTTCGTTTCTGCCGGCGGCGATACATCGCGCGCTTTCGCTAATACCATCACGCGCCACGGTACGCTGATGATCGACAATTCGTCCGCTTTCCGTATGGAAAACGATGTACCGTTAGTCGTTCCCGAAGTAAATCCGCGCGACGCCCTTACACGGCCACGCAACATTATTGCCAATCCCAACTGCTCCACCATCCAGATGGTTGTTGCTTTAGATGCCTTAAACGCGCTCACGCCGCTAACGGAAGTACACGTAGCCACCTATCAGGCGGCGAGCGGAGCCGGAGCTACCGGAATGGCGGAATTAGAGCAACAAGCCAAACAGTATGCCGCCGGCGAACCACTTACCGTAGCAAAGTTCTCGCAGCAGCTTCTTTTCAACGTCATTCCGCACATCGATGTTTTTGCCGATGAGGACTATACCAAGGAAGAACTGAAGATGTACCACGAAACGAAGAAAATTATGCACAGCGATATAGCCGTTAGTGCCACTTGCGTACGCGTTCCGGTGATGCGCGCCCACAGTGAAGCCGTTTGGGCTAAGGGCAAAGCGCCCATCAGCGTAGCGGATGCGCGTAAAGCTTTTGAGCAAAAAGAGGGCATTACCGTTATAGATAAGCCCGAAGCGAACGGCTATCCCACACCGCTCCACGCCGCCGGACGGAACGAAGTATTCGTGGGTCGTATTCGTCCGGATCTAGCCAATCCGAATGCCGTAACCTTCTGGTGCGTAGCGGATCAGATACGTAAGGGCGCCGCCCTCAATGCGTTACAAATCGCTGAATGGCTCATCTCGCACAAAGCGCTCTAAATTATGGCAAAAAGCGATTATTCCCCCGCACTGATTGAATTCGTTACCGTTGCCGTTCCCTTCTGTGCCGCTTTGGAGCGTGCCGGGGAGCTGCGCCGCGACGACTTCCTGGATCGGCTCCTTCATCTCGCACCGCTCCTCTACCTCAAGGCACTTATGCTGAGCGATGAAGCGGAATCGCCCGATCCCGAGGATACGCCGCCCGAAGTAGTTACCGAAGCTGCCTACGAGGAGCTTAAAGATTCGCTTAGCGAACTGCTTGCTGAAAAGGACGACTTCCTTGAAGCACAGAGCGATAACATGCGTTATTCCACCGAACCACTACATGCCACCATCAGCGAGTGCCTTGCCGATGTGTACCAGCCGGTAGCCAATCTGGTAGCGGTAGTAAGGGAGGAAAACACGCTTGCCCTACCTGCCGCCGTAGCGCTCTGCTGCGCTTTGTTCGCCGAATACTGGGGCGATCGGCTCCTTGCCGTTGCCCGCGCGCTGCATCGCGCACTTTTCTATACAGAAACGGATACCTTTGACGAGCCCGACCCTCACAATCACAAGGTTGATCTACTCCGGCACCACCATACCGGGCTGCCGACGGACGAACTCGGCGAATGTACGCACGAATCCTGTGAGGGAGAATCACACTGTCACTGTCATGACCTATAAAGCTACCATATCGAAAGAGGAGATTGCCGCCCTCGAACAAGAAGCTACCTTTAAGGGCGAAATAAAGCTGATCGATACCAAACCCAAGGCAGCTGCCGCGCTGCGCTACCTTAACAAGCAACCGATTGTGGGCATCGATACGGAAACCAAGCCCAGCTTCAAGAAAGGTGTGCAGAATGAGGTTGCACTCGTGCAAATTGCCACCCTACAGCGCGCCTACCTTTTCCGCGTTAATCTGATCGGATTCACCCCGGCGCTCACGCGTTTCCTCGAGAACGAGCAGATCATTAAAGTAGGGCTCAGCCTGCAGGACGATTATCGCGCCATTCGCCGCAAGGCAGACATTACACCGCAAGGGTTTGTAGAGCTGCAGCATCTTTGTCCCGCCTTTGGCATTCGCGAGATGGGGCTCAAGAGCATCTACGCCATTATCTTTGGCAAACGTATGAACAAAAGCGCACGGCTCACCAACTGGGAGATGAAAACGTTGCCCAACAAAGCGCTCGCCTATGCCGCTTTGGATGCCGTTTCCTGCCTCGAAATCTACAACGAACTGAAGAAGCAGCCGCTCCCCTCCATACATCGCTTCGGGTTGCTCACCTACTGACCCGCTCCCCTCCCCTACATCGCTTCGGGTTACTCACCTACTGACCCGCCGCCCTCCCCTACATCGCTTCGGGTTGCTCACCTACTGACCTGCCGCCCTCCCCTACATCGCTTCGGGTTGCTCACCTACTGACCCGCCGCCCTCCCCTACATCGCTTCGGGTTGCTCACCTACTGACCCGCTCCACTCCCCGACATTTAGCTCCTCAGAGCTTACGGCACGCCCCCGCATTTGCCTACCTCCGTTCCCACGGCTGACCCCTTCCGCCCCACGGTAGCGCACCTTCATCCTCGCATTTGCGTATATGTGTAGCCGCACCAACGTACCCTTGCGCCACCACCCCAGCACTCCCACGCCTACACGTAACCAAACTTCCGCCACCGCGGTGGCGTACCTGCCCCCTCGTTCCACCATACCTATGCCCCTGCCGCTCCGCACTAGCCCACTTCCACCACTACACCTACGCCACCCCCGTAGCGCACCTTTACCCTAACTTATACGTACTTGCGCCCCCACCGCAGCGCACCTTCACCCTCGCATTTGCCTACATCCACCCACACGGTTGCGTACATTCGCCCCTACGGTTACGCACCTTCGCCCTCGCTTATGCGTACATTCGCCCCTGCGTTAGCATACATACGTATCTGCACCAGCGTACTTGCGCCACCACCCCAGCACACCTTCGTCCCCACTGCAGCGCACCTTCGCCCTCGCATTTGCCTACATCCACCCACACGGTTGCGCACCTTCGCACACATCATTCCCATTCTTTCGTCTATCGGAACTTATCGGAGTCAATCAGAGCTTATCCGAACCTATCCGATTTCCTCCGATAAATTCTGATAAGTTCCGATAAATTCTGATACCCTCCCACGAACATTCCGCCCGCCATCTCCCCTCACCTGCCCCCGCCACTGTACCCCCACGCTCGCCCCTAACCATACCCACGCCCCCACCGCAGCGCACCTTTACCCTCGCATTTGCCTACATCCACCCACACGGTTGCGCACCTTCACCCCTCCGTTAGCATACATACGTATCTGCACCAGCGTACTTGCGCCCCCACGGCAGCGCACCTTTGCCCTCACTTATACGTAGGAGCTCAACCGTTTCTATATACACGCTCAACTGTTTCTACGTAGCTTCTCAATCGTTGCTATAGAGGTATACGATAAATTGTTTAAAGAATTTGTACAAATCCTTTAAAGTACGCGTATAAATCATTTAAACGATTTGTATAAATCATTAAAAGGATTTATCGAATAGGTACGTACAAAAGGTCGTGCATCTACGTAGAAATGGGTGTGGAGCTACGTAGAAAGGATCGGGCAGGTACGCAGGGGTGTCAGTGGATGGTCGGTGGGGTGAGGGTGCAGGTACGTAGGAGCGTGTGGATACATAGGGGGCAACATTGTCATAATTCCAAGCCCCGCCCGGGCAGGTGCGTAGGTGCGGCAGTGGATGGTCGGTGGGGCGAGGGTGCGGGTACGCAGGGGCGGGCGGATACATAGGGGGCAACATTGTCATAATTCCAAGCCCCGCCCGGGCAGGTGCGTAGGTGCGGCAGTGGATGGTCGGTGGGGCGAGGGTGCGGGTACGTACGGGCGGCAGTGGATGGTCGGTGGGGCGAGGGTGCGGGTACGCAGGAGCGGGCGGATACGCAGGGAGCTGTGCGGCATTTGCTCTGGGGGAAGCGTGGCGGCTCATCGTTCTGCGTAATGCTTCTCCGGGTTCTATTGCGTATCTTTGCAGGCAGCAAAAAGAGAACAAAACCGTACAAACTATGCAAATTGTTAAGCGCAACAAGCAACAGGAGCCGTTCGCTCCGGAAAAAATACGCAGTGCCATCAGCCGAGCCTTCGGAGCTACCGGCAGCTCGGTTCGGACCGACGAATTGGATGCTCTTGAGCGGGATATTCTAACCCAGATAGGGGATCGCCAATCGATCGGGGTCGAGGAGGTTCAGGATATAGTGGAAACGGCGCTTATGGCGCACCGGCACTTCAAAGTTGCCAAGGCGTACATCCTGTACCGCACCAAGCACGGCGAGGCGCGTGAGGAGATTGATAAATTCCGTCGCTACGTAAAGGATGAGCGCGTTATATCGCTTTTGAAAGAGCTTCGCGAAGAGTACCCCGAAACGGGCTATTCGCTCTCCCTTTTGGGCGCTAAGTTCGCTTCGTTTTACAAGGATGAAGCGGACGTACTGTCGCTGCTGATCAAGGCTGCCGTAGAGCTGATTTCGCCGGAAGCTCCCAAGTGGGACTACATCGCGGGCAGGCTGCTCGCCCTTCGGATGGAAGAGCGCCTGGTGGCGGAGGAAGCGAAGCGCGATATCTACTCCTTTTACGATAAAATCAGCTATCTGACGCGTGCGGGCTTGTACGGAGCTTACATATTGGAACACTACACGCGCGAAGACGTAGATGAGTTGGAAAAGGCGCTCCAGCCGCTGCGTAACCGGCTCTTTACCTATAGTGGCTTACATTTGGTAGAGATGCGCTACCTGATACGTAACGGCGAAGGCGTTGTTTTGGAGCGTCCCGAGGAGATGTTTATGGGTATCGCTATGCACTTGGCTATGCCGGAAGGCGAAAAACGCATCGAATGGGCCAAACGCATCTACGATACGCTCTCCACGCTGAAGGTGACGATGGCCACGCCCACAATGAGCAATGCACGCAAACCATTGGATCAGCTCTCCAGTTGCTTTATCGACGTGATGCCGGATAACCTAATCGGCATCTACCGAACAATCAACAACTTTGCGCAAGTGAGCAAGTATGGCGGCGGTATGGGTATTTATATCGGCAAAGTGCGTGCCGTGGGCAGCGATATACGTGGCTTTAAGGGCGTTGCCGGCGGCGTACTGAAGTGGATTAAGCTGGCAAACGATACCGCCGTGGCTGTAGACCAATTGGGCGTTCGGCAGGGATCGGTGGCGCTATACTTGGATTTGTGGCACCGCGATATGCCCGAGTTCCTCCAAATCCGAACGAACAACGGCGACGATCGTATGAAAGCGCACGACGTTTTCCCCGGTATTTGCGTGCCGGATTACTTCTGGCGTCAACTCGAAGCAGACCCCAACGGCGTGTGGTATATGCTATGCCCTCACGAAGTGGCTACCGTAAAGGGCTACTGCTTGGAGGACTATTGGGGCGAAGAATGGGAAAAACGCTATTTGGATTGCGTTGCCGACGAACGAATCCCCAAGAGAAGTATGGTGCTGAAGGATATGCTTCGGCTCATTGTTAAGAGTGCCGTGGAAACGGGTACCCCCTTCATTTTCAACCGCGATACGGTAAACCGCATGAATCCCAACGGACATTGCGGCATGATCTACTGCTCCAACCTCTGTAGCGAAATAGCGCAAAACCAAAGCGAGATTAAACTTAAGCAGATAACCGTTGAGAGCGAAGAGGGCGAAACAATAGTAGTGGAAAAGACCATCCCCGGTGATTTTGTCGTTTGCAACCTTGCTTCGCTCGTTTTGGGCAATATCGATTGCGACAACGATACGGAATTAGGCGAAACAATCAATACGGTTGTGCGCGCATTGGACAACGTAATCGACCTGAATTACTATCCGGTTCCGTATGCACGTATCACCAACATGAAAATGCGTCCTATCGGCTTGGGCACAAGCGGATACCACCATTTGCTCGCCAAAAAGGGCATTCCCTGGGAAAGCGAGGAACATCTGCGCTATATGGATCGGCTCTTTGAGCGCATAAACTACCATGCCGTATCGGCTTCCATGCGTCTTGCCAAGGAAAAAGGCTGCTACGAACGCTTCGAAGGAAGCGATTGGCAAACCGGTGCCTACTTTACAAAACGCCGATACGAAGGGAGCGAATGGAACACTTTGGCACACGAAGTGGCGCAAAACGGTATGCGTAACGGCTATTTGATGGCGATTGCGCCCACCAGCAGTACGGGCATTATTGCCGGAACTACGGCAGGAGTTGATCCGGTGATGAATCGTTTCTTCCTCGAAGAGAAGAAGGGAGCCATCGTTCCGCGTGTAGCGCCTGAGTTATCCGACAAAACGTTTTGGCTATACAAAACGGCACATCAGATTGATCAGAACTGGGTTGTGGACGCTGCTTCCATACGTAGCCGCCACATCGATCAGGCGCAATCCGTCAATCTTTATATCACGCAGCAGATTTCCTTCAGCGGCATACGTGATCTTTACCTACGTGCCTGGCACGGAGGTGTTAAGTCGCTCTACTATGTACGCAGTCTTTCGCTCGAAGTAGAGGAATGCGAAACCTGCGCTTCGTAACAAAAACCTTTAACAAACAGCAAGTTTATGGAATTAAAGAAGAAAGCACTCTTTAACGAGAACGGAGATATTGAGCTCTCCAAACGTAGGCTGATTAACGGCAATACCACTAATCTCAACGACTTTAACAACATCAAATACCGCTGGGTATCGAACTGGTACCGCACGGCGATGAATAACTTTTGGATACCGGAGGAGATCAATCTCAGTCAGGATGTAAAGGATTACCGCATTCTTACCGCTCCGGAGAAAAGAGCGTACGATAAAATCCTCTCATTCCTCATTTTTCTCGATAGCTTGCAGACTGCCAATCTGCCTAATGTAGGGGAGTACGTCACCGCCAATGAGGTAAATCTCTGCCTTACGATACAGGCATTTCAGGAAGCGGTTCACTCGCAGAGCTACAGCTATATGCTGGATACCATCTGCTCGCCCGAGGAACGCAGCGATATCCTCTATCAGTGGCGCGACGACGAGCACCTGCTCCGCCGCAATAAGTTCATCGGCGACATCTACAACGCCTTCCAAAAGGACAAAACGCCCGAACGTATGCTGGAAACAATGGTAGCCAATTACATATTGGAAGGGGTCTATTTTTACTCCGGCTTTATGTTTTTCTACAATTTGGGACGCATCGGCAAAATGCCCGGATCGGTACAGGAAATACGCTACATCAACCGCGACGAAAACACGCATCTGTGGCTCTTCCGCTCGATGATTAAGGAGATGCAGGCGGAGGAACCGCAGCTCTTCACGCCCGAAGCGGTAAAACACTTCGAAGAGATGATTACCGAAGGCGCTTTGCAGGAAATTGCCTGGGGAAAATATGTGATCGGTAACGACATCGAAGGGCTGAACGAATCGATGGTCAGCGATTATATTATGTGGCTTGCCAATGAACGCTCCACCGACTTAGGCTTCAGCGTGCTCTTCCCGGGGCACGAAACAGAGCCCGAAAGCATGAAGTGGGTATCGCGCTACAGTAATCCCAACCTGATTAAGACAGACTTCTTTGAAGCCAGACCCTCCGCTTACGCCAAGAGTTCCTCCATTGAGGACGACCTGTAAGCACCCCCCTCGGCAAAAGGTATATAAGTTTCCCTCGAAAGGTATATACCTTTTGCCTGATACCTATATACCTATCATCCGAAACTTATATACATATTTTCGCGCCTTTCTCCCGCTACGGGGTTGTTGCCGGCTGCTCTTTGCCGATGTACTTGCTATGTAGCGCAAGTTTATCTAACTTTGTCACGTTAAGATAGGAAATAGAACGATGGAAATAGTAGTCAGCGGTATTCGCCCAACGGGGCATTTACACTTAGGCAATCTGTACGGAGCGGTGGTAAACTTTGTAAAGATGCAGGAGCAGTACGACTGCCGCTTTTTCATTGCCGACTGGCATTCGCTGACAACGCACCCACATCCAGGCAACATCATCGAGAGCGCCGATACCATCCTTGCCGAGTATTTGGCATGCGGCATCGATCCGGATAAATCCATTATCTATCGGCAAAGCGATGTGCCCGAGGTGTTGGAGCTCTATCTGTACCTCAATATGAATGCCTATTTGGGGGAACTTCAGCGCACCACTACCTTTAAGGAAAAGGCGCGTAAGCAACCGGATAACGTAAATGCCGGGTTGCTCACCTATCCCACCCTGATGGCTGCCGATATCCTGCTACACAAAGCAGTAAAGGTGCCCGTGGGTAAGGATCAGGAACAGAATATGGAGATGGCGCGGCGCTATGCGCGGCGGTTCAATACGATATACGGTGTGGAGTTTTTCCCCGAACCTGCCTCCTTCTCCTTCGGTAAAGCGCTCAAAATACCGGGCTTGGACGGCTCGGGCAAAATGGGCAAAAGCGAAGGAAATGCCATCTATTTGGCCGACGACGAAAAGACCATTACCAAAAAAGTGATGCGCGCCGTTACCGATAGCGGCCCCACGGAGCCCAACAGCCCTATGGCGGAGCCCATAGCCAACCTATTCACGATGCTGAAAATCGCTTCCGATGAGGATACATATCATCACTTCCTCGCTGCCTACAACGATTGTTCCATCCGATACGGTGAGCTGAAAAAGCAGCTCGCAGCCGACATTGTGCGCAAAACAGCACCCATTCGCGAGCGTATCTCGGAAATTAGCCGCGATAAAGAGCTGCTTTCCCGCGTAGCTAGCGAAGGTGCCGAAAAAGCGCGCGCCGCCGTTGCCCCAACCATACGCGAAGTTCGTCACATAATCGGCTTCAAAACAAACTAAACTACCCGAAATATCAATACAGAATTAACAACAAACTCTAAAATATATGGATATTCAAGGACGCATTGTTCAAATCCTTCCCGAAGTGGAAGGCGTAAGTAAAAGCGGAAACAGCTGGCGCAAGCAGGAGTTTATACTCCAAACGAAGTCCGGCAACTACGATCGTAACGTATGCATCACCCTATTCGGCGATCGCGTGGATCAGTTCCAAATTGCCGAAGGTGACGAAGTACGCGTAGGAGTGGATATCGAAAGCCGCGAATTCAATGGGCGGTGGTATACCAACGTGAACGGATACCGAATCGATAAGATCCAATTGCAGAACGCTTCCGACCCTAACTTTGCGCCAAACGCTCCGCAACCTCAGGCTCCCGCTGACCAAGGTTACGCGCAAAATTACGGCAATCAGGGCGGCAACTTTGCCAATCCTGCCACCGCCGGATACAACCAAATGCCGCAATCGACCGATCAGAACCAATTTCCGCAGCAGGAAGGCGACGACCTACCTTTCTAACTAACGGGTTATGCGCCTAAAGTTAATCGTGGTGGGCACTACCAAAGAGCGCGCTTTGCAGCAACTGATGGACGATTATCAGCATCGTATCCGGCAACGGATGCCCTTCAGCGTGGAGGTGATACCCGATGCGCCGCACCGCCTTACCGGTGGCAACGAAGCTAAGGTTAAGGCGTGGGAGGCGGAACGTATCCTTAATCGGCTCACAACCGACGATAAACCCCTCCTGTTGGACGAGAACGGTAAAACCTATACCAGTCGTCAATTATCCGATTTGCTCGCTACACAGCTCGCTTCGTCGGTAAAATGTTGGACCTGGATTGTAGGAGGCGCTTTCGGGTTTGACGAACGCGTTTATCAGGCTGTTCCCGAGCGGCTTTCGCTCAGCAAGCTCACATTTACGCATCAGATGGTACGTCTCATTGCTATGGAGCAAATGTACCGCGCCATTACCATAGTGGAACATCTGCCCTATCACCACGATTAGCCTAATTAACAGCAAGATATGCCTGCACAAAACGCATCCTCTCAATCCCCAAAGCCGTACCGCCGCTACATTTTGTGTGGTATTCTGTTTCTGTGGGCGCTTGCCGTTGGCCTATACGCACTATTGTATCGGAAAGTAACGCCCGATCTGAAGTTTATCTGCACTTATGCGGCTTCGCTGCTGCTCCCTGTACTGCTCTGCTTTGTACTAATCCGTCGCGACCGAATGATGCGCACAAATCGCAAAAAAGAGGAATAACCAGCCATCCTTATGATACTGCCTTTACTCGAATTTAAGCCTATTTTCCGCACCACTATGTGGGGTGGTTCTCGAATACTGACCACCAAAGGAATTACGCCGGGTGCGGTTAACGTGGGGGAAAGTTTGGAAATATCACCGCTCACCGAGGCGTGCTCGGTTGTTTCCGGCGGGCCACTGAACGGCTCCTCGCTCAACGAGCTGATGCAGCGCTATGCCAAAGAGATATTAGGCGAAACCCTATTGGCGCAATATGGTAAAAAGTTCCCGCTGCTCATCAAACTGATTGATGCTTCCGATGCGCTCTCCGTGCAGGTGCATCCCTCTGATTTGCAGCAACCTAAGAGCTCCGGAAAGCCAATCGGTAAGAACGAAGCGTGGTTTATTATCGATGCCGAGGAGGGAAGCGACCTCATTTTGGGGCTGGCGCAGGATACATCGCCGCACGAACTGGTGGAATACGCCATCAACGGCAGGCTATCCGATTTTACCCATCACGTAACCGCCGCCAAGGGCGAAGTATTCAATGTGCCCGCCGGCACCATACATGCCATCGGAAAGGGCTTGCTCCTGTTGGAAGTGCAGCAACCCTCCGAAGTGACCTATCGGCTGTGGGACTACGATCGCACCGATAAAGAGGGGCGCAAACGTGCGCTGCATCTGAACGAAGCCCTTGAAGTGGCTGATTTGAGTCAGAGCGGCCTGCGAGCCGTTCCCTACCGCTCGCTTCCTAACAGTGCCGCACTGATGCTCTCCACAAAACATTTCGTTATGGAGCGGCTATGGATTAAAACCGAATTGGATAAGTATGCGCCGCCCTTTGCGCAGAGCTGCGCCATACTGACCGCCGTTTCCGGCGAATGTGCCATTGTGGACCGCCACAAGCAGGTATTCTCTCTTTCGCAAGCTACGTCCCTGTTGGTGCCTTCCGATAACATGCCCATCTCCATTAAGGCTGTGCGCGAAACGGACATCGTCTCTACCAGTCTGCCCAATCCGAGCCTTCTGTAGCACCGCTCCGAACCGCCTCCGCAATAGGTATATACATTTCGTCGGAAAGGTATATACCTATCCACTGAAACCTATATACCTCTCTGCCGAAACCTATATACCTTTCGGCAAGAGCATTTTGTACCGCTCTTTTGCTCCTTAGTGGATCTGCTCGCGACGGATCAGCCGGGGTGCCGCAAGCGCGTAGAACAGCAAGTACGCTTCCCCTATAACCACGAGCCACCAGGTGGCATCCCACGACTGCGCGGCATCCGCCCAAATGCCTTGTAGGAACGGCAGTACTGCGCCACCCACAACGCCCATCAGCAAATAGCCCGAGCCGTGTGCCGCATACTTGCCCACGCCCTCCAACGCAAGTGCATACACAGCGCCCCACATCACGGAGTGGAACAGCCCTACCGCGATGAGAAAGCGCGCATCCTTCAGTACAATCGACAGCACCACAAGGAGCAACGCCGCCGCGGCTGCCGTCAGTAGCTGCGTTTCCGCCTTAATCATGGATAGGAAGCTGGATAGGAAGCGCGCCACAAGCATCCCTAACCAATAGAGCATGCTCCACATCGCCGCCGTTTTGTAGGTCACACCCAAATCGCCCATCGCATAGTGGATAATGTTACTTCCGATGCACACTTCGCACCCTACATACATAAATAGCCCTACGATGCCGAGCGTGAGGTGGGGAAAGCGTCGGAGCAGCGTAGCGCCCTTTACGTTATCGTCCTCGTGACGCGTTTCCGTTAAATCCGGCAGCGTAACCTGTTGCACGCCCCAATAGAGCAACGCGGTCAGCAGTACAATGCCCGCAAACGGGAAAATCATATCCTGAACCTGCATCGCCTCCGGCTCTTTGCCACTAAACACCACAAAAGCGACGAACAGCGGCGTGAGCGTATTCATCAGGGAATTAGCCGTGCCGCCGATGTTCTGCCGCGTAACGCCGGTGGTGTGCGGTACATTGCACACTACGATGTACGGATTGACGGCAGATTGTAGGAATGCCAATCCCGAGCCGGACACAAAGCTCCCCACAGCAAATACAAAAAAGCTTAACGGCAACGTGATGCCGCCCACGGGCAGCTGATTAAGCATTTGCGGCAGCGTACGCCCCGCTTCCACCCATCGGAACAGCAGTGTGGATAAGAGGAACAGAATCATCGCATACAGCACCAAGCGGATGCCACGCAAAAGAGTAGCGCGATAGCCGTGACGGTTGAGGAAGCCCGACGCCACCGGACCAATCAGCAGATACGCCAAAAAGAAGGTAAAATTGAGCATCGTGGATAGCGAATTCTCGTATCCCGCCGCTCCCTGTAGAAAAGTGATCTTCAGCGGTGCCTGAAACTGCTGGTTAAGTGAGGTGATAAAGCCGATGAGTGCCATGAGCACTACCATAAAGATAAACGGCTTCAGATAGCTTTTTGCTTCGCTGTTTTGCTGTGTCATACCCTTTCGTTCTCTTTTCGTTGCCAAAGATACGGAAAAGCGCGCTACCACGCCCCCTCCCGCACCCGAGGCTATGCTTGTGAAGCTGAAGCACCAACCTGCACCAATCTGAACCAATCGGAGCCAATCAGAGCCAATCGGAATCAATCGGATTAATTCGGATAAACTCCGATATGTTCCGATAAACTTATCCTACGATACACTATAATACAGTTTAATACGATTCGATACACTTTAATACAGTTCGATACACTTCGATACGTTAGGATACGTTACGATACAGTTTAATACACTTCGATACACTTTAATACGTTAGGATACGTTTCGATACACTTTAATACACTTTAATACACTTCGATACAGTTTAATACATCTGCGGAGTATGCCGCGTTGTACCTTTGCATCGTTCCTCAGGGAATAGGCGGTAGCCGCGCGGAACAAGCGGGCTCCGGCAGTGTGTTATCGCCTCGGGACAAAAGCACCGACGAGCATTACTTCCGGTTGATCCTTAGCATCAGCGGAGCGACCTCCACGGATGGTTAGCACCGGTTGGATATTAGCATCAGCGGATAACCTCCACGAATGCTTAGACCGGTTGATCATTAGCATCTACAGGTAGTTAGCATCTGTGGATGGAATGAAGTAGCGAATGGATAGCTCCGGCGGTACGGATGCCCCACCCCGAGGGACAGCGTTCTTTGACATATTGTATAAACCCGCGCGAGGGGATTCCAACGGCTGTTGGCTGCGACGACGGGCTCCGGAGCTACTATTGCCTTTGCGATAATCAGAGGTTTTCGGAATTAATCAGAGCCAATCAGAATCAATCGGATAAGATCTAATAAACTCCGATAAACTCTGATTAGTTCAGATAAGTTCGGATAAAGCAGCAATGGGGCGCATCAGCGTGGCCAGGTGCAGCAGCTTAGTTCGGACTATCGGGAATTAATCGAAACTAATCGGACCAATCGGATTAATTATGAAAACTCTGATTAGTTCGGATAAACTCCGATAAACTCTGATTAGTTCGGATCAGCTCCGATGGATTGTCTCAGCGTGCGGTTGCTCCTGCGACGTTTGATGCCGGCACGCTTAACGGAGGCAGTGGATACAACGCCCATCGACGTTGTTTCACACATCAATGGTAAGCAAACATTGATGGTAGGTAATATGGCTATTGTGCCTAACGGGTCGTGCTTGTAAAGAGCCGGTCCTGTGCGGTGAGCGATAGTTTATAGTGCCGCAACAAAGCCTTGATGCCGGTAGGATAAGAAAAAGGGGCACCCTTTGTAGGATGCCCCCTTTATAAGCTATAAGTATTTCTGTTTACTTATGGGTGGTATGCTGTAGCATAGACCCGTAAGCATCAGCTTACTTCCAGTTACGATATTCGCGCAAGTTAGCGTTGTTTTCCAAGTCACGTGTGGGGAATTCCCAGATGTACATCGGGTTATCCAAAGGCACGGTGAGGTATTTGTCGTCCAACTGAACGGTAGCATCGATACCGAAAGGTTCGGCAACGGCTTCAACGCTCTGCTGAGATTCGCCTCTCTTAACGGGCACGCGCCAGCGTACCAAGTCGTTAAAGTGGAAGCCTTCACCTACGAGTTCGCGCACACGTTCTTCACGAACGAACTTGCGCACATCGTCTCTGCTCTGGAGGCGGTCGCTATCGAAGGATGCACCACGTGCCAAGCGAAGCTGCTTGATGGCATCAATAGCTTCGGCAATGTTGCCTTGTTCCGTAGCTGCTTCGGCAGCAATGAGGTAAGCTTCACCGGCGTTAAAGAGGTGAACACCGAGTTTGAATTCGGGCTTTTTGGGGTCCTTATCCAAAGAGGGGTTACCCTTAAACTTGGTAAGCGTGTAGAAAGGTATACCGGTTCCTTCGTAGTAGAAATCTTCCTTACCGATGTAAGCCGCCTTACGCGGATCCATAGAATCGTAGAGGTCAATTACCCATTGTTCAAGGATAAGGGCGGGTGTACGAAATACGGTTTGTTCCATCGTTACGTCGTTGGGATCATTGTCGTTTACGTAGGTCATCTGCAGCGATCCTGCGTAGATCCGGCTCGCGAAAGCACCAAACTGTGAGGTAGTTTTCAGGCGAACCAATATTTCAGGGCTGTTTTCGGTACGCCAAAGCTTTTCAACTTCAGCAATCTTATCACCGGTACCCATTGAGGATATATCCTTGAGGGGATAAGCGTCCATCACTTCCTTAGCGGCAGCGTATGCCCCTGCCCAATCTTGCTTGGTGAGGCATGCACGAGCCTTGACGGCAAACGCGTAGTCGCGCGTAAGGTAGATGGCGGGAGTTACCTCCTTGTTAGCATCCGGCTTGAGCGTGGCAATAGCTTCGTCCAAGTCCTTAAGGATTTGGTCGTACACAGCCTTACGAGAAGCCTTTTTGGCCTGTGCGTTTTCGAGCGGTTTGTACTCGGTTTGCATCAGAATGCCACTATAGGGCTCGTCGTCGGTTTTGCCATCCCAGGGCTTTGAGAAGCGCTGGATCAGACGCCAGTGAGCCAAAGCGCGAATTATCTTCATTTCAGCAACGTACTGATCGAGCAGTGCGCGATCGTCGTCGCTTTTGATTAGGGTATTGTTCGCCTTCAGTTCTTCGGCACGCATCATAAAGTAGTTAGCCTGCATCAACACCGAATAGAAATTGGCGTAGTAGGAGAGGATAACATCGTGATCCTGAACGGACTGGCGTTGCCAGCGATAAAGGCCATAAAGGCTATTATTATCAAGGAAGGTAAGGTGGTACAAGTCGCCTTGTATTTCAATACCATCCAAATTGTTGGGTGATTCCACGCTACGCAGCAATGCGTATACAGCATCGCGGTTCATCTGAGCCTCCTTGAGGTTTTCGAACGGCTTTTGCTTGGGAGTCACCTCCGGTTCGCGCGTTACGTTACAGCTTACGGAACCCATAAGCAACAACAAGAGCGCGGAGAAAATATAAACTATCTTTTTCATTGTCTTCATTTATCACTTAAGGAGTTAGAACTGCAATTGAAGACCGCCCACGAATTGACGTGTTGAGGGGAACTTATTCATAGTAAATCCACCTGCACTCACTTCGGGGTCAAATCCGTTAAAGCTCTTGTGCGTAACCGTGAATAGGTTACGTGCGGAGAAGTAAACGCGCACACCGTGAATTACCTTCGTATTCTTGAAGAGCGAGTTGGGGAGCATATAGCTGAGCTGCAGGTTCTTCATACGGAGGAAAGAGGCGTTTTCGAGCAAACGGTCGTCGAAGTTGAAGGTTTCCCCAAACTTAGGTATTTCCTTGTTGTAGGGGTTTTCGGGCGTCCATTCGTCCAAAAGCTTTTTACTACGGTTGATCATCTTCATACCGTTTACGTTGTTTTCAAGGAAGTAGCGGTCGTTGTTCATCGAGTAGGCTCCTACCATATAGGAGAAGTCTGCGGTGAGTGAGAGCTGCTTTCTCCAAGTAACGCCAAGAGAGAAACCACCACTAATGGGAGGAGTTACCTTAGCGTATTCAATGCGCTGACGAAGTTCTTCGCTGTATTCTTCGGTCTTAGTGCCGTCCTTTTTGTACCACATCTGCTTACCATTTGCAGGATTGATTCCGGCAAAGCGAGCCTGGTAGAAAACGATCGGTTTTCCTACATCGTAGTGGGAGAGGTCACCAATACGATAACCATTCTTGTTGGTTTCTTCGCTAAAGAGCTTATCTACGCGTTCCGCATTGTAGTTAAAGGTGGTGGAGAAGAAAGCTTCCCAATCCTTTACATCGAGGAACTTGTATTCAAGGTCAAGGTCAATACCTTGGTTGGTCATAGCACCTACGTTAGCCCAACGAGAGCTGTATCCGGTTGCGTAAGGCAGGGGCACGTTCATCAACATGTTGGCCGTTTTACGGTTGTAGTAACTAACCCCTACGGAGAGGCGGTCTTCCCACATACCATAATCAATACCTACACTGAGCATACCCTGGCTTTCCCAAGTAAGGTCTTCGTTACCGATGGAGGTAACCCCAAAGGCGAGTTCGTTGGTATAGTTGATAATACCGGTCATAGCTTCAGAGGCATAGAGAGGTATGGAGGAGTTACCCTGCGTACCATAGTTAGCCTTGAAGCGGAAAGTGCTCATCCACTTCAGATCCTTAAAGTGTGTGCGATAGATATCGTACATGCCGCCCACGGAGAAGAAGGTAGCACCCTGATGGTTTTTACCGAAACGGCTACTACGGTCGTGACGGAGTGTTACGTCAAATGCCATCCAATCCTTGAAGGTGTAGTTTACACGTCCGAAGAAGGAGAGGAATGCATAAGAATAGCTACTCTGCGAAGGAAGCAGCAAATAGTCGCCACGTTGACCATGGCTGAGGTACATAAAGTCACGACTCAGCAAGCCACGAGCTGCTGCAGCGAAAGATTCACCATGAGCATCTACAAACTCGTGACCGAGTAGGAAGGTGAAGTTGTTGATATCGTCAGCACGCCACTTGTATTCAGCGGTGTTTGTCCAGGTAGCTACATAACCTTGGTCAAAACCTTGACGATTGCTTCCCAATCCGTTTGCATGGGGATAATCCGGAGTAATGAGGTAGTTGCTACGTCCCATGGACCAGTCAATACCATACTGCGTTTTAAGAGTCAATCCATCAATAGGAGTGAACTGAGCATATCCGCTACCATTCAAACGAGTTGTGTTGGATTCGTCCGTAATAAAGGTGCGGGTATAGTTAGGCATGTACATAATAGCGCCGTCAAATACAGGCATCTGCTTGTGTACACGAATGTAGTTAGCATAACCGTGGAAGCCACTGCCGATAGAATCCTGTCGGCCGCTACCGGTCCAGTACGGGCTGTAGTATCTAGGCATTACCAAAGCACCGAACGTACCACCATCCAAGTAAGCGGACCCGAATCCACCGGCAGCTTGCTGCTTCATGGTACCACCGGATACATTGACACCAATGCGGAGCCAATCCTTAACGCGTGCATCTACATTTGTTCTGAGGTTGATCTTACGATAGTGTGAGGGGTCAACCGAAATACCGTCCTGGCTGAAATAGCCACCGGATACGTAATAGGTAATGTTTTCGCTACCACCGGATACGGAAAGGTCGGCTTGTAGTAAGGGAGCGGAATTGCCCATATATACATCAAGCCAATCGTAGTCCTTGCTTACAATAGCATATTTATTGTCTTTATCGAATACACCGCGGAAGTTGGTCGGGCCAAATCCCTTTACAAAAGTACCCACCTTACCCGGTTTAGTGTGACGCAACTGGTAGTCGAACAATTCCTGTCCGCTCATCAGCTGATTCATCGGCTTACGCGAAATAAGCTGTGATACACCATACATCACGGAAGCGGCAACAACGCCGTCCTGATTACGTTTACCCTTTTTGGTAGTAATTACGATAACACCGTTAGCTGCACGAGCCCCATAAATAGAGGTTGAAGAAGCGTCCTTCAACACGGTGAAACTTTCAAAGTCGTTCGGGTTCATCGCCATCACGATATCGGCAGAGGTCTGTACACCGTCCACAATGTAGAGGGGCGCACCACCGGCACCGAGAGAGGCTTTACCGTGTATCTTAACTTCGGCAACTGCATTGGGGTCACCACTGGCGGTTGAAACCTGCATACCGCTGACCTGCCCCTGGAGCGCGTCCATTACGTTAGCTACCGGTTTGTTTTCAAGTTTTTCGCTGGAGACACGTGCTACCGAGCCCGATACAGTGCTGATTTTCTGCCCTGTACCGTAACCTACGACAACAACTTCGTCCAAAACCTCGGCATCCGGATTCATCGTAACGTTCATTACCGATTTGATATCCAAGGTAACCGTTTTATAGCCTACAGCACTAAACTGCAGCTGCTTGGCATTGGCAGGCACAGAAAGTGTAAACTTACCGTTGATGTCGGTTGGCGCACCAATATTGGTCTGACCGACAACAACTACGTTCACACCAATCATCGGCTCGTTATCCTCACTGGAGATAACGGTACCGGTCACTGTCCGTGTCTGGGCCGTTGCCCAACCTAATCCCATAATCAGGGTTAGGAAGAATAGAGATAATCTTCTCATAGACATTCTTTTCCGTTTCTTTTCTGGTGTTATTATTGTTGTTTTATATTTTCGTTCGTATGTGGGTAGGGCACGCTCCGCATACAGCAGGCGTACTTCGTCGTTATTACCATACCCGTCTTACCAAATTCCATTCCTTCTTCTCGTTCAAAGATACGCATTTCTTGCCACGTCCGAGCAGTGCAGACACAACGGCACCCCCGAGCTAACGCTCAGTTGCGCGCATCTTTGGTAGGCAAATGTAGCGATTAGTTTCGAAATAGTCACAAATATGAAACATTTCTATCGCTTTCTTTACTAATTGCTACCTTGTAAATAGCCGTTTTGCGCCTTTTTTTGAACGAGCCGGTTCCTATCTTCCGAACAAAAGATCTATACTTTTCGCGAGAAACATCTATACCTTTCGCTCGGAACGTATATACCTTTTGTTCGGAATATCTATACCTTTTGAGCGACCTCTGCCACTCTGCTTCAGCTTTCATCAAAGGCTCTCCGGAGCCACTACACCACTACTGTGCTAATTGTGCCTGACAATCACTTTTTCCCGCGCCTCGTCCGTCAGCAACAGGTAGGTACCATCGGGAAGAGCTTGAACAGAAAGCGTTACGCTTTCACCTTCTGCTTTGCCCTGCATAAGGAGCTTTCCGCTCATATCCGTAAGGCGATAGGGCGTTCCCGGCTTCATATTGTAGAGTGTAACCGCTTCATCGGCAGGTTGAGGCGCTATCCGCACCCCTTCAGCAGAAGGAGAAACCGGACATGTAGCGGTGTAATTGATGTCCTTCCCGGTAAATTCCAGTGTGAGGTATTCAAATTCGCCAGAATCGCTTATTCCTCCAGGATAATGAAGACGAATCATTTTGGGGTTATCCATCCGAAGCGGAGCCCAATCGAAGTGTACTTTGCACTTGCCAAACGGCGGTATTCTGACCCATTGTAGGTCCATAACGAACTTTCCTTTGGCATTTTCCTCTTTAAAGAGATAGATAATGAATGGAGCGAACAGCTCTTCGCTACCTTTATTCTCAAACGCCATCTCGAAGAAAGAGGGTTCTTCCGTGGGGAATCCGTTACGCATACTTTCTTCTATTGCCGTAATCTTTGCCGGCTTTGCCTCGTTGGATACAATTTCAGGTTTGCCGTTTTCAACACGGATCAATGCCAAATTGTCCTTACCGGGGACAAGTGGCATTGCGTGCCAAGTGCTCTTTCCGGCATCGCGATACACCAATCGGGCGCAATAGGTACCATCTTTCGGGCTAAGGTCGAACGTAATTTTGCCCAAATGCCCTATTGTTTTATCGTCCGGATCGCAATAAGGCACGTCGACATTGCTAAGCAGCGTAGCGGAAAGATCCGAATAGGTATCGTTTTCGCCGTTGCTACCATCGAGAGGGAATAAAGCTAAAGTAACGTCTCCACGGAATGAAGCTTGAGGATAGATGTTCTTGATATGAATCGAATCGGCACAGAGCTTTCCTTCCGGCGTTACGGAGAGCTTAAGAGCCAAAGCGAACGGATCGCCGTTATTGGCATCGGCAGTTCCCTTTCGATCGGGGATAATGCGGATCAATGCTTCCTGATTATAGTTGAAAGCACCGCTACCGCCTCCTACCCCCAGCTCGTCCGGATCAAGGGCATCCATACTGAAGTAGCCGTTTGCAGTACCACCCCAGCCCCAATTGACGTGTATTTTGCCATCTTTATCGTAGCCGTCGAACACAAAAGCATGGCCGCCCTCTTTTCCGGTACCGGCATAATAGACGGGGCGACCCGCGCTTAGCTCGCCCAAAATAAGTTCTGTCCACCCTTCCTTCGTGAAATTTTCGCGTTGGAGATACCTTGCTTCCGGTGAATAGGCCAGATTTTCGATCAAACCCCTATAGGCATTGACCGTAAGGGCTCCGCTTCCCTTTGGGCTGTAATCCATATCGCATGCCACGCCCACGTGGTAGCTGAGCCGCGCCATCTCGTAAGCTTCGGATGCACTGGCAGAAACATTTGAAGTATTGGGCAACATACGCTCCCAACGATAGGCCTCTTTATAAAAATCAACCGTATGGGAAACATGTCTGCCTTCTATATAAGTATGCGTGCCCACCCCACGCAAGGGCCACTTGTGGAACAGCATAATTTGACACAAGGCAGTAGCCACACAGCCTACCGGAGCGCTCTTGCCGTCAATTTCGGGGCATAGGTTGTTCCACGGCGAGGTTTGATTCCACATAATGTTCCGCAGCAGAGGGCGAACCTCAGCTTTCAGATTTGCCATTTTTGCCGCGCCTTTCTGTTGAAGAAGCGCTTGCGTGCGGAGAGTTCGATCGTGCAACCCGCGCAACGCATTATCGCCACGCGCCAAAAGTTGCTCCATCCGTGCCGTGTAGAGCGCAAAGAAGTTACGCACATGCTCGGGAGCGCCTTCCAGCGTAAAGCGTCCTTCCGGGGAATAGGCTACGTAAGGCTCAAAACGGTCATCGCCGGCAATCAACACAAATCCGTTGCCGGCTCCGCGCTCAAATATATAGATAAGAGCCTCCGGAGATTCGTTCTTCGTCGATTTTACGTACTGAAGAGCAGGCTGCTCGCTTCCGTTGGACAAAATGACCCCCGTAAGCGTGAGGGTTGAGGAAGCATTTCCGGCGCGCATGCCGGGAGTAGTGGCAAAAAACGTTTCAGCGAGCTCTTTTGCGGCAACTTTGTCTACCGGAGCCGCCATAACCGGATTGATAACCAGCAGGCTGAGGATTAGAGGGAAAAGTGCACAAAGTGCCGTGCAGAAGTATCTTTTTAATCGGTTGTTTTGCATAGGGTGTTTTTGTTATCGGTATTGTCGGTATCTCTTTATTTGTTCGTTTGCGAGCTTGTGTACTCCTTAATTTCCAAGACAACAAAGGTAACATCTTATTTGAATCCTCCAACTTTTGGGTCAGAGGGAAAGTTCCCGATAACAAGAGCCGTTTGGTGCGCTAACGATACGCTGAGGGAGCCGCTCGGGATACTTTTCCCCAACCGCCCGCTCTCATATAACTATGGCGAACCCCTCACTCCGCGGTAGGCAGATGTTACATGGGGTGGGACGAGATTAGTCGTCGGGAATGTTGAGGCGGAGCAGCTCGATGCGGGAAGAGGTACTCTTTAGGATGGTGAAACGATATTTATCGATAGTTACTTGCTCCTTGCTTTTCGGGATGGAGCCGCAATGGTGTATGACAAAGCCGGCAAGCGTATTGTAGTCGTCCGCCTCCGGCAGATCCAAGCCAAAGCGTTCGTTGAGTTCATCAATCTCAATGCGGCCGCTCAGCACCCAGTTATGCTCGTCAATTTGCTTCGCTACGATCGTTTCCTTGTCGTGTTCGTCCTCGATTTCGCCAAAGATCTCCTCAACCAAATCCTCCAGTGTAATGATTCCGGCGGTTCCGCCTAATTCATCGATCACCACGGCGAGGCTCTGCTTGCGGAGCATCAGTTGGCGCATCAGCTTGTGGCCGAAAGCGCTTTCCGGAACGAAGAGCGCCTTGCGCATCCGATGCTGCCAATCGGGGCCGCGGAACATTTCCGAAGAATGCACGTACCCCACGATATCATCAATGCTATCGCGATAGACAACCACTTTGGAGTAGCCCGTCTGTACGAATAATTGCTTGAGTTCCTCCACCGAGGCGGATATATCGCACGCCACAATCTCGTTGCGGGGCACCATGCAATCACGCGCCTTGACGCTGGAAAAGTCGATGGCGTTTTGCAATATCTTTACCTCCGTATCGAGTGGCTGCTTGCCGGCAGTTCCGTCGGATTGCGCACTCACGGATAGATAGTGATCCAAATCGACGGTGGTCAGCTTAGCGGCAATTGCCTGCTCTTTATTGGCAGAGCCACTCATCCAAATGAACATTCGGCTGATGAGTGCGCACAAAAGGCTGACCGGATAGAGCAAAATGTAAATGAAATAGATGGGAAAAGCGAAGCGCCGCATGCTCTGATTGGCGTTTCGTTTGAAGTAACTTTTGGGCAGATACTCGCCAAAAATAAGGATGATAAAGGTGGCGATGAGCGAATTGAGTATCAGTACCGCCCAATCGGGGATGAGCCGCTCCAGGAGCGGATTGAGCAATGCGGACATCACCAAGCCGTACATTACCAGAACAATGTTGTTGCCCACCAGCATAGTGGTGATGTAAAGGCCTGTATTGCGGAAAAGACGTCTCAGGACGGAGCTGACGGGTCCGCCGCGCGATTTATCGATGAGCAGGCGCAAGCGGTCCGTGGATAGATAGGCAATCTCCATTCCGGAAAAGAGTGCGGAGAAAGCGATCAGTAGGAGAAGCGCGAAAATGAGGGAAATGTAGTCCATCGGTTATAGTTCATCGTCATCGACTTCGGTTACACCACTATTGTTATAGAAAGAGTAACGCGAGAAATCCTGATTAGCCACAAATCCGGACCCGGTAAGACGCCGTTCGCCGCTCACGATGGTTACGGTATCGTCGGAATAGACCGTTCCGGATTGTTTATCCCAATAGAGTTGTTTGGCGGAGAATTGATCGCCGATTTCGTTAACCGCTTTCACGTGTCCGGTAAAAAGCCATTTATCTTGAACGGTAAAGTAGTAAGCCGTATCGGAAGAAAGGCGCGCCGGCATCGTTTTGAGCGTATCGATCTCTTTAGCGAGGAAGCCTTGAGGGAAGAACCACCGTGAGCTGTCGCCCTGGTCGTAGATATACCAGATATCGGCAATCATTTGATAGCGCGTTCTGCCGGAATCGGACACCGCCACGTTCACATTGCGCGTAAGCATAGAGTAACCGGCATTAGCATCAAAGGTAACTTTGCTCATTGTCGGTTTACTATCCTTGTTGCAGGATGGGGCCAAGGCAAGCAATAAAGCAAATAGGAGCAGGGCGCCCCTCGCTTGGAGGGACAGCCTACTCCTGAATTCCTTTAATACTGCGTCGCAGGGAAGCGTTTTATCGGATAACGGTACTTTCACCGATCCAACCGCCTACATGGAAAGATTTACCGCTTTCCAGCTCAGGGTGCATAAAGATATCTGCCGAAGAAGGCAAACTACGGCGATAGGTAGCGATAAGCTGATTGGCTTTTCCGGCTACCGAGGGATCAATAGCGCGCGCTCTTTCAAGCTTATCAATCGCCAAATAGAATACACAACGCTGCTTAACGGGATCTTGGAAAATGGACGAAGCTGAGGCAGCATACATCTGCGCGATCAAAATCAACGGACCACCCATATTGGGATTTTCCGCCATCGCCTTGTTGCAGTAAGCGCGTGCCTGGGTATAGCTGTGTGCATTCATCTGAATGGTTGCGAGCGTATAGTAGCACTGCGATTTAAGCTTGCGGTCGCTGGTAAGCCCAATGGCTTTGTTCAGGTAATCAACAGCTTCGGAAGTACGTTTGTTGTTCAACGCTTCGCGAGCCAACCCAATGGCAGCCGGCGCGGTAGGACGAATAGCAAACATATACTTACTGGCTTTGTAGTAGAGGAGGCTGTTTTCGCAGTCCGAAATGCGGAACATATCCAACATAGCCTGCAGGAAAGCTTGGTTATCCTTGTTGGCTTCGAGGTTTTTGCCATAAATATCGGCAAGCATCTTACAATCTGCCAACCCGCTCTGTGCAAAAAGGCCGTCCAACTGATCCTTCAAGCTCTGAACATAATCGAGGGTTACGGTATCGCCAGCACTCTTTGCAAGGTCAATGGATTGTTCCAGATGGTCGTTACCCATCATATAGTCGTTGATGTATTGTTCGTGCCACGAAGGGTTCCCGATCGCCTTGTTAAGCGAGGAGAATACGTGGAAGTAAACCACCTTGGGATCAAGTGCTTTGCCGTCGTCGGCAACCACTTTATCGGTCCACTTATAAATGCGGTCGTAATCAAGGTTTTGGGTTCCCACGTAGTTCATATAGTCCGTAATCTTTTGTGCTAAAATCCAGTCACGGCTATATTTGGGATCGTCCCCAAAGTATTCTGCACGCTTATCGTAGAGGGCAAGGAGCTCCTCTATTTTAGCGGTCTTTTCCGCCGGTGTAGCGGCGTGTTCAATTTCCCAGGCAAGTATTTTTGCTCCGTAGATGTAGATATTTTTACTCGACCCGGGGCATTCTTTGAGCGCATTTTCCCAGAATGGCTTTGCGTCTTTAAAGCTCCCGCTTTTGGCATAGGAGGTGAGCAGACTGATATTTTCGCGGCAGCGTACACTGTCTTCTCCATGCCCAAAGGGCGAACCGTCGGTTACTCCGGTCTGAGCCTGAAGCATAGCGAGCGGCGCCAGTAGCAAGGCTCCTATAAGCAAGTGTCTAATTTTCATTGGTCTTGTACTTTATCTCTAATTGTTTGTTTCCTTCTTATCTCGCAATGGTAAAGGTAACAATAGTTTGTTTTATGGCGGTTAATCGAGCTTCAGTTTACGGAACCAAGCTTCGTTAAAGCGCAATCCGAACGAAAGCTGAAGGTAATTTTCGGATATCATTCCCTTTGCCTGCGGCATGAGGTGCTTATACTCCAAAGTTAAATCGATCCACGAGCGGCGATCCACCATCGGAATGCCGATCCCCGCGGAGAGCGTTCCGATCAGCGACCCCCGAAGCGTGCCGGTAGCATCGGGAATCTGCATGTAATGATTTTCACCCGATATACCGAATCGGTATTCCATTCTTTGCCCCAAACTGCGCGATTCGCGGTTAGGTACAAAGCAGGCCCCCAAAGCAAATCGGAATTGATTAACCGGCGTAGCTTTGGATGTATCGTTAATTGTATTGCGCCATAAATTGTACTGCAAATCGCCTAAGAGCAACAGTTTATCCTTATAGGAATAGGCAACGCCCAAGCCGATTTCGTGCGGCATGCGGAATGCCTCCTGCGAAGTGATGGTGTCGTTGCGCTCTGTAGTGATAATGCCGGTTCCTTGCGATACGTTATCCAAGAAAACCTGCTTACTCCACAAAGGCAGCGAAGGGCTGTAGGTGACACCGAGCGTAATGTTGCCCTGCCGACCGGCTTTGAAGCCGTACTGCAAGCCTACATCCGTTCGGAAGCCGCGAGCGGAAAGCATTTCGTAGAAGTTGGGCGTATAGGAGCCGGAGGTACCGTAATCAATGGTACGCACGTACACCTGTTTGCCAAATATGTAGCTAAAGTTGGCGCCGAGCGTAAACCCTTTAAACGGCTCAAAGCCCATTCCGAGGTAGAGGTTGCTCATATTGCCCATTCCCTTGTGCTGGACGGTGTACTCACGATCCTTCGCTCCGGGGAGCGCTTCCGTGGAGCCAAACCGATAACCGGTAGAAGTATAGGGCTTGAGTCCAGCACTAATCGCCATCCAGCGCGTTATGGGAAAGAGCATCGTGGCATACTCAAAGTTGCCGAGCATACGTGCATCACGAGTGTTTCCCTCCTTCAGTATGCTTACCCCCATAGAGGCGCCAAAATCAAAGATGAAGGTTTGCGAATCGACTGCCGCGTAGGATGCCGGGTTCTTGGAATTGATTACATCGGCACGCCTTAAGCCCAGTGCAGCACCGCCCAAGGCTCGCGTGGCGGTTGATGTAGTTTCGTGCCGCATTCCCAAGCCGAAGCGTGTGTAAGGCGACTCGGTGCTGTTGTTCTGAGCAAGGGCAACTTGCACGGAAGCAGATAGCACCAGCCATAGCGCAAAAAGATACTTTGCAGGGTTAATCGTTCTCAATTTCTTCATTATAGGCGACAATTCTATTCAATCCGACCATTGTGAGCCGTTCCACAAAGGTCACGTTTTTTATTTTCTCGGCAAAATAGGGCGCGTAGCCTCCGGTCAGCAGTACCATTGCATCGGGATAGGTTGTACGAACCGCCGCTATGTAGCCTTCTATTTCGTAACGCACCCCGAGGAACAGACCGTTTGCCAGTGCGGAACGCGTATCGGCGGCAAAACCTTCGTATTGCTCCTCACGATCCAATTCAACCAACGGTAGCAGAGCGGTATGCCGGTGCAAGCCGGTGGCTCGTAGGCCGGGCCCCGCCGATATGTTTCCTCCGCGGAAGCCTGTTTTCCTATCCACCCAATCAAAGGTGATAGCGGTGCCGATATCGATCACTAAGAAATGATCTTTATCGGGAAACATGCTCAGCGCGCCAACCGCAGCGGCAATGCGATCCGCACCTAACGAAGCTCGCTCATATCCGTTTGTGGCAATCGGTATGGGCGTATGCTCATCGAGTACAATTAATCGGGAAGCGTGCGTTTTAAGCCATTCGCGAAGCGGCTCGTGATGCCCTCCCACGCAACAATACAGCGCAACGGCAATGTCGCTTGCGCCATGCAAACGCGTAGCCAGATAGGTTACCGTCTGATCCGGCTTGACAAAAGCCACAGGCTGCAAATCGCTGCCTTCAGAAAAGGCTATCTTGCAAAAACTGTTGCCTTGATCAATCAGCAATCTTCGGGACATGGCATCAAAGCATATGTTGCTCGGCATGATAGGAGGAGCGAACCAGCGGAGCGCTCTCCACGTGGCGGAAGCCCATCGCTAATCCCTCTTCCTTTAATTGGGCAAACACTTCCGGCGAAATATACGCCACTACGGGCAGATGTTTGCGCGTGGGTTGCAGATACTGACCGATAGTTACTACGGATACGCCGCAGGCACGCACATCGCGCAACAGCTCCAGTACCTCGTCATAGGTTTCGCCCAACCCCAGCATAAAGCCGGTTTTGGTAACCACCCCTTTTGAGGCAATGTAGCGGAGCACCGCCAAACTGCGTTCATAAGTAGCCACGCTACGCACCGATGGGGTGAGCCGTCGCACCGTTTCCATATTGTGCGAGATGATGTTCGGTTTAGCATCAATCACGCGATCCAGAGCCTCCGTGTTCCCCATAAAATCTGGGATGAGCGTTTCGATGGTTACTTCCGGAGTAAGCCGGTGGATCGCCTCGATGGTTTCCTGCCAATGCCGGCTCCCGCCATCGGGTAAATCGTCCCGATCCACTCCGGTAATCACCGCGTGCTTAAGCGCCATCTCCTTAATGCTCTGCGCCACGGAAAGCGGTTCAAGCGGATTTAAGGCATTCGGCCTGCCACTCTTGGTATTACAAAAGCGGCACGAACGCGTGCATATATCGCCACCGATCATAAAGGTGGCGGTTCCGCGCGACCAGCATTCTCCTTGGTTGGGGCATCTGCCGCTCGTGCAAATGGTGTGAAGCGAATGTGCGCACAGCACATCCCGCGTATGCCCATAAGTGGCATCGCTCCCCAGCTTTATCTTAAGCCATTCGGGCTTGGGTAAAGGGCGCCAACGTGCAGGCTTCGGCTCCATCGGTTAGCGGAGGGTTTCTTTTAGGAAGTTGGTCATCTTTGTGTACAAATGCAACCGCCGGTTACCTCCGTAAATGCCGTGATCCGCATCGGGATAAACAGCCATATCAAAGGCTATATTGTTTTGGATTAGCTCCTCGGCAAAGCGCATACTGTTCTGCGGATGCACATTATCGTCCGCTGCGCCGTAGATAAGGAGCAGTTTACCCTTGAGCTGATGAGCAATAGGCAGTACGGAACTGCTTTGGTACCCATCGGCATTTTCCTGCGGAGTACGCATGTATCGCTCCGTGTAGACGGTATCGTAAAAGGCGAAATCCGAAACCGGTGCCACCGCTATTCCGGCGGCAAATACGCCCTCACCGCGACACATCGATTGCAGCACCGTATACCCCCCGTAGCTCCAGCCCCAAATGGCTATTTTAGATGCATCTATATAGGGAAGGCTCCCCAAACGACGCGCTACCGAGATATGATCTTCCGCCTCCTTAACCCCTATATTCAAATAGGTGCTTCGGCGCCATTCGCTACCGCGAGCCGCTGTTCCGCGTACATCCACAATGGCTACAAAAAAGCCCTGCTGCGCGAGGTATTCCTCCCAATCGAGGCTGAACTTATCCTGTACTTGCTGCGATTCCGGACCGCTGTACTGGATCACCACCAGCGGATACTTTTTATTCGGATCAAAGCCCAACGGCTTAATGAACTCTGCATACAGCTCATCACCGCGCTCCGTTTTAATAGAGGTAAACTCACGTTCCGGACGCGCATAGCCGGCGAGCCGCTGCGCCAGTGCCTTGTTATCGTTCAGTACCCGCGCCACTTTACCGTTTTGCGCCGAGGCCACCGAGTAAACACGCGGCGTTTGGCGCGTGGAGTGCTCCCACACGAACCATTTGAAATCCGTGCCAAAGTGCGCTTCGTTGTAGCCCTTTTCTCCTGCCAGCACCGTACTCTTGCCCTGAGGCGTTACCCGATATATTTGGCGCTCCCGGGCATTGGGTACGGCTGCCTGATAATAGGCATTTCCTTTGCCGTCCACCCCATAGAATGCGGTTACATCAAAATTGCCTTGGGTCAGTTGCTTGGTCATAACGCCCTGACGGTTAAAGCGGTATAGATGCGTAAAGCCGTTTCGTTCGCTCGGAAGCACAAAGCCGTCTTTATCGATTACCGTTGAGGTGAGCAGTTTTTCGCTTATGAAGCATCTATCCTGTTCCCGAAGCGTTTCGCGTGCGATTATGGTAGCAGCATTCACCATAAAGATGCGCAAATCGTTCTGCTGCCGATTGAGCGCGAATACCGCCAACTGCCCATCTATAGGGGTAAAGCTGATCCGCGGTATATAGCTATCCTTATCAACGGGTAAATCGATCTTGTGCGTTGCTTTGGTCCGCACATCGTAAATGTACACCGATACATCGGAATTCTTTTCCCCCGCCTTGGGGTATTTGTAGGTAATCTCTTCCGGATAAAGCGTTTCGCCGTAGTGCTTCAGACTGTACGCGCGCACATCGCTCTCGTTGGTCGATACGTAGGCAAACTTGGTACCCTCATCGTTCCACGACATCAAGTTGGTTACGGAAAATTCCTCCTCGTACACCCAATCGGTGGCGCCGTTGATGATTTTGTTTTTCGCTCCGCTTGTGGTTATCGCCACTTCGCTTCCGTAGTCCAACTTTTTGAGGTACAGATTATTATCCCGCACAAAGGCGATCATCCGTCCGTCGGGGCTGAACATCGGTTCCCTCACTTTACCTTGTGTATCACTCAACGGCGTGATGCTTTGCGTAGCGGCATCGTACACAAACAGATCCGCATTAAAGGAACGGCGGTAGATGCCCTCCAAATGGGTGTAGAGCAGTACTTTCTTGCCCGACGGTGCCACCGTGTAGCGTTCGATCCACTCTATTTGGTCGCCCCCGCGAGCGCTGTTCAAATCCACCACTACGGCAAGTTCCTCGCCTGTTTGGTAGCTTTTTAGCGTGATCCGCCTGCCGTCCCGGCTCAGCTGCGTATAGGCATCGCCATCTCCGGGAAAGGGTTGCATACTTTTCACCGGAATCCGATCGTAAAAGGCAAAGCCGGTTATCTCCTCAAGCGTGAAGAGAGCGCCTGCTCGGGCAGAAGCCGATACCGGCACCTGAGCCACCGAAGCAAAGCTGAATGCTACGGCTGCAATGCCCATAGCCACTAACCGCAACAGACTGTGTGTTGGCGTGATTTTCATATTCAATTTGTGGGTCTGTTACGCGCAACGCCCCCAAGCCTTTCCCTCGAAGAGCTCTTTCTCAGCCCTCCGCCGCCGAAAAGCCCAACCGCGCTCCGCTTACTCCTTACGTATTACGGCCGCTCCAGCGTAAGCAACGCTACTGGATCGTTTGCTCCGTACAAATAGGCTTTGCCGTCCTTTACTTCGATGCGTTCCGTATTTTCCAGAGCACTATTCAATGCGGCTTCCAGAATATTTCCGTCACAACCCACCATTGTGGTCATAATGTCCTTGATCTTAATCTTTCCGTTCGGACGAAGTACAAAACTACCGCCAAAGCTGTTGCATACACCGTAACCGCCCACGCGACCGGAGCGCAAATCAAAGGTGAGTTGCAACTGATCCTTTTCAGGAGCTATTTTATTCTCGCCCATAGCGGCTACCCGCCATTTGCCTTCGATATCCTTGTAGATGGATTGTTTTGTTTGACGTGCGCCACAGGCGCTCAGCAGTACCAAAGCACTTACAAGTGCTGCAATTATTCCGATTCGTTTGCTCATAGCTTTTTATCGCTCTATTATTTCTACTCTATTTGCAAAGGTAACAATTCAGTGTTGAAGAAGCGTATCCTTCGCTTTATCGATATCCACGTGCGCCGCCTGAACGGCATTCCCCACAAAGAGCGATGCCTTCCGCGAAAACGTGTCCGGTGCCTCCGTGGTGAGGTAGCGCACGGTGCCCTTTCGGCTCAAGCGGCAAGCCATCTCGGGGTGACGGCGCAGATAATCCTGTAGCGAAGGAGCTACATAGGCGCCTTGTTCCAGCAGACCGATTCCCTCGGGCAGATAGCGACGGATCTTTTCCCGAAGCAGCGGATAGTGCGTGCACGCCAAAAGAACCGTATCGATGGCGGCATCGCGTGCCAATAGACGTGTAAGATGCTTGCGAATGAACCAATCTGCGCCTTCGCCCTCCGCCTCGCCGCTCTCCACCAACGGCACCCACATGGGGCATGCCTCCTGCGTAACGCTAAAACCTTTGTACAGCTTATCGATTTCCGCCGGATAGCTTCCGCTCGCCACCGTGCCCTCCGTTGCCAGTATGCCGATATGCTTCGTTTGCGTGGCGCCATCCAACGCCTCCACCGTGGGACGAATGATGCCCAAAACACGTTTGGTGGGATCCGGCATGCCGGGCAGATCGCGCTGCTGAATGGTGCGGAGCGCCTTTGCCGATGCCGTATTGCACGCCACGATCACCAGCGGAGCGCCTTGCGCAAACAGATAGGTAACCGCCTGAAGCGTGAACTTGTGCACCACCTCAAACGAGCGACTCCCATACGGAGCCCGCGCGTTATCGCCTAAATAGAGCCAATCGTATTCAGGCATTGCTGCACGCAACGCCTTTAATATGGTCAACCCTCCGTATCCCGAATCGAAAACCCCGATCGGCACGATACCCTTATTATTCGTTGTCAAATCTTGTGCCATACATTATCCTTAATACAAAACAGCCCCCATTGAAGCCTTCCTGCCATTCCGTTGTGTTTCGTTGTCAAGTCTTGTTTCATACATTATCACTAATACAAAGTAAACGTTTTGTGCGCAATGTGTGGCTCTATTGCCTTTTTGCGCTGCTCCTTTTTATCCGGAAGCGATGCAAAGGTACAACACGCCGCAACCCCCAAGTGTATTAAAGTGTATCGAAGTGTATTAAACTGTATCGTAACGTATCCTAACGTATTAAAGTGTATCGAAGTGTATCAAACTGTATCGAAGTGTATCGAAACGTATTAAAGTGTATCGTAGGCAATAAGAGTTTATCGGAACTTATCAGAGTTTATCAGAATTAATCCGATTGATTCCGATTAGTTCTGATTGGTTCTGATTGGTTCTGATTGGCTCTGATTGGCTCCGATTGGCTCCGATAATCTCGGATAGAAGCGAAAAACACTATAGCCGTTAAGCTACAGCCGGCACAATTGTGTGTATGGGAGCGGTGGGAGCCGTCGCAACTCGTCACCAACGATATGTACCCAAAAACGGCAAAACGGGTACACGTTACCAACGATATGTACCCAAAAACGGCAAAACGGGTACACGTTACCAACGATATGTACCCCAAAACGGCAAAACGGGTACACGTTCCCAACGATATGTACCCCAAAACACCCAAACGGGTACACGTTACCAACGATATGTACCCCAAAACGCCCAAACGGGTACACGTCACCAACGATATGTACCCAAAAACGCCAAAACGGGTACACATTAAACCGATAAAACAGCGTATCTTAGGGGCGGTTGTATGAATTTAAGGCGTGTAAATTACCCTATTTGATGCGGTATACTTATCCGCTTACACGTCGGTTTGGATCCTTGTTCTGCTATACCCCTCTGCGGGAGCGGTGGGGCGGGAATTAGGGTTGGGCGGAGGGATCGGGGCGGTTTTCTTTGCGGATGCGGCTCTTTACGCCGGAAAAGCGGTAGCGGTCCATCATTTGGAGCATTTCGTCTATTTCGGTGGCGGCGCACTCCAGTAGTCGGAGTGCTTCAGCGCGCCGCGTTAGCGCATCGCCCTCTTTTGTGGCTAAAGCAGCCTCTACTCCCTTGCGGCTCAGATGCTTATTGCGCACCAAGTAGCGAATTTGCTTCAATTTCTCTACCTCTTTGGGTCGGTAGCGCTTGACCCCTTTGGCGGATAGGGGCGCATTGATTCGGTAGGTTTTTTCCCAGTAGCCGATGGTAGCTACCGGTTCGTCCAGTAGTTCAGCCACTTCCGTGGCACTGTAGTATAGTTTTACGTTTTTGGGTGCCATATCCGTTTAGCGCAGTTTATCCTTCAAAAAACGGCCGGTATAAGAGGCTTTGCAGCGCACAATATCCTCGGGCGTGCCCTCCGCCACGATGTATCCGCCCTCATCACCCCCCTCGGGGCCCAAATCGATTACCCAATCGGCGCATTTAATCACCTCGGGATTATGTTCCACAATCACTACCGAGTGCCCCTCCTCCACTAAGGCATCAAAACAGGCCATTAGCCGGGTAATATCGTGGAAATGCAGGCCCGTGGTGGGTTCGTCAAAGAAAAAGAGCGTTGGCTCGGTATGGGGTTTTGCTAAATAATAGGCTAGTTTGAGCCTCTGATTCTCGCCACCGGACAGCGTGGATACACTCTGCCCGAGCTTGATATAGCCCAACCCGACCTTTTGCAGCACTTTTAGGATGGAAATGATGTTATCTGTTTGTGGCTGAGTGGGATGTTCCGTAAAAAAGTCCGTTGCCTCGTTCACGCTCATTTCCAGCAATTGGAAGATATTGATACCGGCATAGGTAACCTCCAATATCTCTTTGCGGAAGCGCTTTCCACCGCATTCGGTGCAGGTAAGGGTCAAATCCGCCATAAACTGCATTTCGATGGTAACGGTGCCCTCGCCTTTGCACTCCTCGCACCTACCCCCCGGGCGGTTAAAACTGAAGTAATAGGGCTGGTACCCCATCTGTTTGGCTAAAGGCTGTGCGGCAAACAGTTCGCGGATAAAATCGTACGCGCCCATATAGGTAACCGGATTGCTGCGCGACGAGCGACCGGCATTATTCTGATCCACATAGGCAACCGCCTTGATGCGGTTCAATTCGCCGGAAAGGAGCGTAGAGTGGTCGGTTTGCGCTTCGTCACGCGATAAGGGCAAGCCCTCTTTGCGATCCAAATAGCGCAACATTTGCTTGTAAAGCACTTCCCTCACGAGCGTACTTTTACCGGATCCGCTCACACCGGTTACCACAGTAACCACATCCAAGGGGAACGCCACAGAGATATTTTTGAGGTTATGCTTTACGGCACCGGTGATTTTGATAAAATCGCGCGCTTTGCGCCGCTCCTTAGGCACGGCAATTTGCTCGCGTCCGGTGAGGAATGCAGCGGTATAGCCCTCGGTTTGAGCGGTCATTTTATCGGGAGGACCCTCGTAAATCACCCTTCCGCCAAAACGACCGGCATCGGGCCCTATGTCGATAATATGATCGGCGGCCCGCATCACCTTTTCATCGTGTTCCACAACGATTAGTGTGTTTCCGGCGGCACGAAGCTCCTGAATAACATGTACTAAGCGTTCGGTGTCGCGTTCGTGCAATCCCACGGTAGGCTCGTCCAATACATACATTGCGCCGTATAGATTATTTCCGAGCCGCGTGGCTAAGTTAATGCGCTGGCTTTCACCGCCGGAGAGCGTATTGGCGGCACGGGAAAGGCGCAAATAGGCTAACCCCACTTCGGCAATAACGCGTAAGCGCGTGCGGATTTCCAGCAGGATGCGCTCGGCAGCCTTTGCCTGCTCGGGCGGAAAGGCAAGCTGATCAAAAAAAGCCTTTGCCTCAGTAATGGTCATATCCACTACATCGCCTATATCTTTTCCGTCTATTTTTACGTAATAAGCCTCCTTTTTGAGCCGTCGTCCCTTGCAATCGGGGCAAATGCACTTACCGCTAAAATGCGCCAGCCGAACGCGGTTTTGCACTTTGTAGTACTCTTTGCGGAGCATGGCAAAATAGTCGTTTATGCCATAGACCTGCTTTCGTTTGCCGTTTTCGCCGCGTCCGTTCCACAAAAGCTCTTTCTCGCTTTGGGAGAGCTCTTGGTACGGTTTGTGTACGGGAAAACCGAGCGGCGCCACGGAAGTGATAAAAAACTCCTTCCACTCCGAGGATTTAGGCCCAATCCAGCAGGCTACGGCGTCTTCATAAACGGAAAGCGACGGATAGGGAATAATCAGCTCTTCGGAAAGCCCTATCGTTTTGCCGAATCCTTCGCAGGTGGGGCATGCGCCGGTAGGATTATTGAAATCGAACAAAGCGGTGGAGGGCTCCTCAAAGGTAATTCCGTCCAATTCGAAGCGATTGCTGTATGCTTCGCGCGCAACGGCCTGTTTCTCTTGCTCTTCGATCAGGTAGAGCGTGCCGCGACCCTCGTAGAAAGCGAGCTCGGCGGCATCCGCCAAACGGCGCTCCACCTCCTCATTATCGTGCCGAACGGATAGGCGGTCGATCACGAGGAGCAATTCGTCGCCCGGCTTAGGTACGCCCGCCTCACTGATGCGGATTAATGCTCCGTTGAGCAGGATACGGCTGTAGCCGGAGGCTTGTAGCGTTTCTAACTGCTTTTGGGTTACTTTTTTGCCGGCGCCGCCAATGGGGCACGCCACGATGAGCCGCGTACCCTCGTTGTAGCGCAAGGCGCCCTTAACCACGTCCGGCACGGTGTGACGCTTCACTTCGCCCCCGCTTATGGGCGAATAGGTAGTGCCAAAGCGTGCAAAAAGCAGCTTCAGATAGTCGTACAGCTCGGTAGCGGTTGCTACGGTACTACGTGGATTGCGACTGATGGTTCCCTGCCGAATGGCAACCGCCGGGGGAATGTATTTAATGGAATCGCAGTCGGGCTTGGGCATACGGTCCAAGAACTGACGCGCATAACCGGATAGGCTCTCCACATAACGGCGTTGCCCCTCCGCATAGAGCGTATCGAACGCCAAACTGCTCTTACCGGAGCCGCTCACACCGGTGATAACGGTCAGTTTGCCACGCGGTATGGTTACGGAAATATTCTTCAGATTATTAACCCTGCAACCGTTCACTTCGAGCGGCCGAAAGGCTGTTTGCGCGTCCGTTGTCCTCTTCTTTGTACTCATACCCCGATACCCTTTTGCGAAGATACGCTTTTCGGTTCAAAAGGCGACCCACAGGCGCCCGAAAAAAGGTATATAAGTTTCCGATGAAAGGTATATAAGTTTGCGCGCAAAGGTATATACCTATTGCCGGAAAGGTATATACCTATTTTGCACATGTAGGAAGGAAGCCGCACAGCCCTCCCCTACTTGCCCAGGATTCGTACGATAGGAGCCGCCTGCCGAATGGGAATAAACTCGGCATCCTTGCGTGCTTTGGCGCGCAGGGAGGGGTTCAGCATCACCGCTTCCGATAGGGCGGCCGCCGCTTTATCCGCATTGTGTTGGCGCGCAAAGGTAACCGCCTTGAGGTAGTGGGTTAGAGCGGTTGCCGGCGAGGCATTATCCAGCAGGTCGATGGCACGAGCATAATTGCCGGTCACGAGCGCAGCTACGGCGGCGGTTACGCTACTGCTTTGGGCAAGCGTAGCGGCAGCTTCGGTGTGTTTGCCCTGTTTAAGCTGCAACAAGCCCTCTACTTCGCTCTTGGCGGCGGAGGGCTTTGCTTTATCCACCAGCAGAGCCGCTTCGCCGAGGTTCCCTTCCTCAATGAGCAAAAGGGCACGATTGAGGTAGAGCTCATCTATAGGTTTTGCATCGGGAGCCGCGTCCAGCAACTGCTTCGCTTGGGCAAATTGACCCTTTTGGATCGCCATCGCCGCCAAATTATTGGCACTTCGCGCATCCTCCGGATAGAGGCGTTGCGCCGTTTGGTACCCTTTTTGGCGCGCTTCGTCCGTCCGTTCCAAGGAAACGGCATAGAGCAGTTCCTCCACATTAAGCTGCTCAGGAGCCTTATGTAGCAACGTGTAAAGCTCTTCGTCGCTCTTACCGGTGATTTCGATTACCGCGGTGATGCGCGAACGGCGTAACTGTGGGAGAATTTCGCGCGCAATGCGATCGTACACTACGCTTACATTGCGGATTTCGCGTTCCCGCTCTTCGGGATCGGAATACATACTAAGCACACGCAGAATAAGCTCTTTGTCAGGCAGATCGCTCGCTTCCACGTAGGAGCGGAAGCCTTCCCAGTCCTGAGCCGTGTAGTTTGCGCTGATCGGAAGCGTTCCCTTGCCCTGGCCGAGGTCTTTTTCGATAAAGCGCGTAGTGCTTTGTTCGCGCCGCTTGGAGAGCTTTTCGTTCAATTCTACGCCGCCTTCGGGCGATGCGTAGGAGGATATTTCCACGGAAACGCTCTGATTGGGCGCCGCTTTGGCCTCTTCGACGCGTTTTTTCCAAGCCAAAAGCTCCGGTTTATCCTTTTCGGAGGCGCGTATCTCGCTGCTTTCGATGAGAAAACGGATATCCTGATCAATTCGCTCCGATACAATTCGCTGGAAACGATCCGGCGCAAAGGCGGGCGGCGTGGTTTCGATGCCGGCAAGCGTAGCGGTAGTGAGAATGCCCGAAGTGAGCTTAACCGGCTTGAGCGATAGGGGTTTGCCGTTGGCGGATGCCTTAAAAGTTATATAGAGATCGGCATTTTCGGCACGTTTGTCGTAGAGGAATTTGCCCGTAAAGGTATGCGTGCCACCGGCTTTGTAGGGAATAACGGCAAAATTGTCGCGTACCGCTTCGCCCTGCAAAGCGGTGGAAGTGCCCCAAATCTCGCCACTTCCGTAGCGCAGTGTAGGTGTGATGCGGAGTATAACATCGCGATGCATCCATTTTTCCGGTATCGTTATTGCAATACGGTAAGGTACGTCGCTACCGGCCACTTCAGGCGGATTTGGCGTTACGGAGAATAGTTCCGGCGAAAGATTGCGTAGCTTGGGACTGCACGCCGTAGCGACGGCAACCAACGCAAGCAGCATAAGCGGTTTCAGTATAGGTTTCATTCTTTTACGGTAAGGTCAGTTTTTCGTTTTTGTTCGATACAGGGCAACACAATAGCCGCTATCAAAAGGAGTACAAGTAGCGCAAATGCGGTAAAAGCAACCGCTTCCGTGCGGTGCAGCGAGGGCGGATCGAAGCGGAAGGTAACCGTGTGCGCTCCGGCAGGCAGCAAAGCGGCGCGAAGCGTCCAGTTAGCCCTCAGTATGGGTACTTCCTGCTTTGGATCGCTATCGATATAGGCTTTCCACCCTTCGGGGTAATAGATTTCGCTAAAAAGAGCCAATCTCGGTGAAGCACAACGGCTTTGATACACCGCTTCGTTCGGTTGGAAGTGCTTTAGGTATATACTATCCGCGGGATCGGATGCGGACGTTTCGCCCTTAATGGCCGCTTGGGCAAAGCGTTGCTCCATAACGGCGGTAGTGCGGAGTGGTTCCGTGGATAGCGCCGCCATCTCCTCATCGGGCGTGGCTACCGCTTTGATGCGTTCCACGAACCAGGCCGGCCCGTAGGCATCGGGGTTGCGCTCTACGCGTTGCGCCGTGCCGTCCTCGTTAGGAATAATGATAAAGCGCGTGTTAAGCATATTGAGCACCTCCGGATTTAGCCGAATGAGCTGATGATCAATCAGATCCTGGTAGCGCTGGAGCTTAGCCGCGTGGTAGCCGCCTACGCTAAGATGCCAGAGCGATGTGGTGGCATCGTTGAACGTATTTACGCTCAAATTGAGCACCCTATCGGCCGGTTTCGCCTCTTTGATTATTTCTTCGTCGGCAGCGGTTAGGGGGCGCATTTGCGCTTCAGTTTGTTCTTGCATGCGAAACATATCGTCATGGAGGTAACGCTTGGCTACGCTCCACAAATCAATCAGCGTCAAAAGGCACAAAGCACCAATCAGAACCGGTTCTTTTAGTGCTTTTTGCGTGCGGCGATCGTATAGATATATCAGCGCAAAGCCGATAGCTATAATCAAAACGCTGCGCCACGCGTCCGAAACCAATAAGCCTTTTCGCACGCTTGCCAATGCATCCCGCAGCGCGCCATAGGCGGGATCCTGCATCATCAGCGGACGAAGTTGCGCTTCCTCGGCTTGCGTGATGAAACTGCCGGCAATGGAGGGGAAAAGAGCCAGCACAAGGCAAATCAGCGCCGGTACCCCAAAGGAGACGATGGTAGCTGTTTTTTGCTCCCTAAGTAGCCCCGGACGGCGAATAAGCTCCGCCAAAGCGAGTGCCGCCATTAGCGGAATGGTAAATTCCGCAACTACCAAAAAGGAGGAAACAGAGCGAAATTTGTCGTACAGAGGGAAGTAATTGATGAACAGGTCGGTAAGTGGCATAAAGTTCTTTCCCCACGAAAGCAGCACCGATAGGAGCGTAACCACCAATAAAGCATACTTAATGGGGCTCTTTACCACAAAACAGCCCCAAATAGCCAAACAAAGTATAAAGGCACCTACGTATACCGGTCCGCTTGTAAACGGTTGTTCGCCCCAATAGGATGGGCTTTGCGCAACGGTGTTCCTCAGGTCCGGACGAACTTTATCTAACCTTTCAGGCTTCGAGCCGATAGCTTCCGATGCGCCGCCCCGTATATCCGGTACAAGCAAAGAGAGCGTTTCGCCCACTCCGTAGCTCCATTGCGTGATATACTCCTTACTCAATCCGGAGCCGTTTACCTCCGCTTTTTGCGGATCTGTAGCGGTTAGTTCGCTTCCGCCACGCATCGTTTGCTTGCCATATTGATAGGTATGGTACAAATTGCTGCTATTTACCGCCACACCGATGATACCCGCTCCCAGTACAAAGCAGGAGGAAACGAGAAAGCTCTTTACCGTTTTGTGGCGAATGGCTTCCACCAAAAAGGCAATAAAGAGCGCTACCATCACGAAAAGGAAGTAATAGGTCATCTGCACATGATTGCTCAAAACCTGCAATGCCGTAAACAGTGCCAGCAGAAAAGCTCCCTGCCAGCGCTTGCCTCTATATATCAGCAACATGCCGGCTATAGTTGGCGGAATGTACATCAGCGTCATCAGCTTCCAAAGATGCCCTGCCGTTATCAGAATTACAAAGTAGGACGAAAAGCACCACGCTATACTTCCCAGAATGGCAATCCCATCTTTTACGCCCATAACCTTCATCAGTATGAAAAAGCCGATTAGTAGCCCAAAGAGCAACCACGGGTACTCGCCCGTCAGTTTGAGCGGATAGGAAAGCGTATAGGCACCTTGAACACAGCTCAGCGCAGCGGTAGAGGGATATTCCGGCGCTATTTGGTACATCGGCATTCCCCCGAACATGCTGTTGGTCCAATAGGAGCGTTCGCCCGTTTCCCTGCGTAGTTCGCGCACATCCGAGCCCATTCCTGCGGCGCCTTCTACATCCTGCCGGAACAGCGTCCGCCCTTCAAATGTGGCAGGCGTAAAGTAGAGTGTGGCAATTAGGGCAAAGCCTATTACAATAAGTGCATAGCGCAACACACTTTTTCCTATCTTTTTGTCAACGGAAACCTTCATCGGAAGTGTATTATTTGTAGAAACTGTTCTTAAAAGCGTTATATCCCTTTTTGTTGTGGACAAGGCTATTCCACGCGGCTACCATCAATCCCGTGCCGTAACCGGTAGTTTGGATAAAAGTGGCAAGTACCGCATAGAGCGACGCTTTCGCGCTCTTTGTCAGCTGAAAGGCATTCCCCCACACGGCAAACGCCATAATGATGAGGAGCATCCAGCAGAATGGTTTGAAAAAGCCCCCTATGAGCAACCCAACAAAGCAGAGTGTAGCTATTGAGGGCAACAGATGAACCAATTTGAGCGATCCGCGGTGCCTTTGCGTTAAATCGATGCGTGCCGCGCCGCTGTTGTACACCTGTTTGAAAAACTTACGGAAGTCCGTTCGCCGCTTATGGTATACCCACGCTTTGGGCAACAGAGCCACCTTTCCGCCCGATTCGTATATACGTAACGAAAAATCGATATCCTCGCCAAAGCGCATTCCTTCGTCAAATCCGCCCACCGCATCGTACCAATCGCGCCTTACTGCCATATTGAAGGTACGCGGACAATAATTCCGCACCTCCTTACCGCCCCGTATTCCGCCCGTAGTGAGCGGAGAGGTCATCGCATAATTGATTCCTTTCTGCAACGGCGTGAAGCTCTCCGCCGCCCGATCGGGACCGCCCGCCAGCACCGCATCACTACTACTAATTCCGTCCGCTAAAGCAGCCACGTAACCGGGCGGTAGCACCACGTCCGAATCGAGGAACACCAGCCACTCGCCCAATGCCTGTTTGGCACCGATATTACGTGCTTTTGAGGGGCCGCCGTTAGGCGTTGGCAAATAACGAATGGAGAGCTGCGCGCCGTAGCGATCTACCACTTTGTCGCACGGCTGTATACTGCCGTCCTCCACGATCACTACCTCAAACTCGGCTCCCTCCTGCCCAACGAGGCTCGCCAGTAGCTCGTCCACCTCATCGGGACGGTTATATACGGGTACAATAAAGGAAAAAAGCATTTTACTCTTGGAGCTTCCACTCCGTCCCCTCCTTGGTATCTTTCAGCACGAAGCCCAAGGCGGCGAGCTTATCACGGATCAAATCGCTCGTAGTCCAATCCTTTTTGTTTTTTGCCTCACTGCGGATTTCCAAAAGCAGATCCACCGCACCGCGATACGCATCTGTTGCCGCCGCGCCGCCGTCGCGTTCGTCCTTCATTCCGAGTATATCGAACAGATAGCAACGGAATAGCGACTTCAGTTCGTCCAAATCGGCTTGCGTAAGCGTATCCTCGCCCGACTTGAGGCGATTGATGCGTTTTGCCGCTTCAAAGAGCTGTGCCAGCACGATGGGCGTATTGAGATCGTCGTTCATTGCCGCATCCATCTCTTTACGAAACAACGCCGGATCGAAGCTGCTCTGCCCTTTAGCTCCGAGCGTATCCAGCGCAGCGTTTGCGTCCAAAAGGCGTTCGTAGCCCTTGCGCGCCGCTTCCAATGCTTCGTTGCTAAAGTCCACCGTGCCACGATAATGCGCCCCGAGGATAAAGAAGCGTATCGTCATCGGGCTGTAGGCTGCTGTCAGCTTGGGATGATCACCGGTAAAGAACTGCTCTAACGTGATAAAATTGCCCAAACTCTTACCCATCTTTTTGCCTTCGATGGTGATCATATTGTTATGCATCCAGTAGCGCACGATGGCGTGCCCCTCCGACGCTTTCGCCTGAGCTATCTCGCATTCGTGATGTGGGAACATCAGATCCATACCGCCTCCGTGTATATCGAACTCATTCCCAAGGTACTTGCGCCCCATGGCGGTGCATTCCAAGTGCCAACCGGGGAATCCTTCGCTCCAACGGCTATGCCAATGCATCAGATGCTCCGGCTTGGCTTTCTTCCACAGAGCAAAGTCCAGCGGATTGTGTTTCTCGTCCTGACCGTCCAATTCACGCGTATTACTGAGCATGTCCTCTATATTGCGGCCGCTCAACTCCCCGTAGCCGAAATCCTTTGCATACTTAGGCAGATCGAAGTAGACTGAGCCCTGACTCTCGTAGGCGTAGCCCGCTTTGAGGATCTCCTCGATCAGCTCGATTTGCTCCGGTATATGTCCGGATGCGTGCGGCTCGATGCTCGGCGGCAGTACATTGAGCGCATCCATCGCCGCGTGGTACCGAAGCGTGTAATACTGAACCACTTCCATCGGCTCAAGTTGCTCCAGACGCGCTTTTTTGGCTACTTTATCCTCGCCTTCGTCCGCGTCTCCTTCTAAATGCCCCACATCGGTTATGTTGCGCACGTAGCGCACTTTGTAGCCCAGATGCCGTAAATAACGGAAGAGCACATCGAACGTAATCGCCGGACGCGCATGACCCAAATGCGGATCGCCATATACCGTAGGACCGCATACATACATGCCTACGTGTGGCGGCGTAAGCGGAATAAACTGCTCCTTCTTGCGTGTGAGCGTGTTGTAGATATAGAGTGGATGGTTCATCGTACTTAAATCCTTTCTTTTCCCGATATTGCTACTTGGTGCAAAGGTAGCAAAACGCCTGAATAGAGCGACCCCGCCCACGCTTATGCGTAGGTGCGCAACCGTTTGTACGTACAAGCTCGGCGGTTTCTTCATAGCTTCTCAACCGTTGCTATAGAGCTACTCGATAAATTGTTTAAAGGATTTGTACAAATCATTTAAAGTACGCGTATAAATCGTTTAAACGATTTATATAAATCATTAAAAGGATTTATCGAAAAGGTACGTACAAATGATTGAGAAAGTACGTAGAACCGCTTGAGAAACTACGAAGAAAGGGACACCGGAGTACGTAGGGGTGGTGGCGCGGATACGTTCGTGCTACCGAGAAACAACGGAGGGGCGGATGGGAATGATCGGTGGGATGAGGGTGCGGAATGGGGGGCGCGGGAGAATGGGGCGGGTTGGTTGTGGGAAATGATACGTTAGTGCTACCGAGAAACAACAGAGAAACGGCAGGCAGTGATCGGTAGGATGAGGGTGCGGAATGGGGGGCGCGGGGGAATGGGGCGGGTTAGTTTGGGGAGATAATACGTAGGAATTGCCGAGGAATAACAGAGGAACGGCAGGGAATGATCGGTGGGATGAGGGAGCGGAATGGAGGGCGCGGGGGAATGGGGCAGGTTGGTTCGGGGAGATAATACGTAGGAATTACCGAGGAGCAACGGAGGGGCAGATGGCAGTGATCGGTAGGATGTGGGTGCGGAATGGGGGGCGCGGGGGAATGGTGTGGGTTGGTTCGGGGAGATAATACGCAGGAATTGCCGAGGAGCAACGGAGGGGCGGATGGCAGTGATCGGTAGGATGAGGGTGCGGAATGGGGGGCGCGGGGGAATGGGGCGGGTTAGTTCGGGGAGATAATACGTAGGAATTGCCGAGGAATAACAGAGGAACGGCAGGGAATGATCGGTAGGATGAGGGTGCGGAATGGGGGGCGCGGGGGAATGGGGCAGGTTGGTTCGGGGAGATAATACGTAGGAATTGCCGAGGAATAACAGAGGAACGGCAGGGAGAGAGTGTTGGGGGAAGGGGAAAGGTATAGATGTATAGTGGCGAAAAGAGGGAAGTCGGGAGAAGAAGAGATTTGGCAAAATGCGTTAACTTTGCAACGACGGAGCAAGAGGGTAGGCAGCACGCTCACCATAACAGGGGATCAGCGATTCCACAGCACGGAGCATCGCTCACCGTAGCAGGAGGCAACGTTTCCATGACACGGAGCATCGCTCACCGTAGCAGGGGGCAGCGTTTCCACAGCACTGAGCATCGCTCACCGTAGCAGGGGGCAACGTTTCCACGGTTTTGAGGCGTGCGCAGGCAGTCCCACGGCTCCCTATGAAAAACATTATTAGGAAACTTATTTAGTGCGTATGGAAAGAATCATTCAAGACTTAGACCTGTTCAACTTCAAATCGGCATTTTCTGCCTTTATGGTACTCTTTGTATCAATCGATATTATCGGCGCAATCCCCATTGTGCTCAGTTTGAAGGAAAAGGGACAGGCGTACTCCGCCAACAAGGTAACTCTTTACACATTTATTATGCTGATCGCCTTCCTCTTTGTGGGCGAGCCGATGCTGAACTTCTTTAGTGTGGATATCAACAGCTTCGGGGTAGCGGGCGCAATCGTACTGTTCGTGCTGGCGGTCGAGATGCTGTTCGGGGTGCAAGTCTTTAAGGATGATGCTTCGTCAGGCGGTAACGCCACCATCGTACCGCTCGTTTTTCCGCTCTTTGCCGGTGCAGCTTCGTTCACTGCTATGCTGACGTTGCGGACGGCGGGCTTTGCCTATTCGAACATTTTGTTCGCTATTGTAATCAACTCGATACTGATCTGGCTGATGCTCCGCTTCGTAATCGTTTTGGAACGCTGGTTGGGTAAAGGGGGCATCTATATATTGCGTAAGTTCTTCGGGGTCATTCTGTTGGCTCTGTCGATTAAGTTCTTCATCGACAACCTGCTGAAGGTGATCGAAATGTTCCATCCGATATAAAAAAAAACGGCACTCGCGTGCCGAAAAAAAGGCGAAAAAGGAGCGACGCTACCCCTGAAATAGGAGCAGCCAAGCGAGCGATGGGGCAATCAGTAGCAAGAAGAGCGACCAAACACGGATCTTTTTGCCGGCACCGCGGAATGCATGGGCGGTTAATTCGCCCACGGGCAGCGCAGCCATAAGGAAAAGCCCCATCGTGTGTTGCGCCCAGAAAAGCGCAAACGGAAGCAGAAAAAGGTAGCGAAGTTGCGCATTTAGGCAGTGACGGGAACGCTCGTCGGCCGGAACCGGTCGGAGCAACCGGACGAAAGCAGCGACAAGCAGGCAGAGCAACATCGGCACAACGCAAAAAAGCGTATCGGCGGACGGCTGCTCAGCCTCCCAAAAGGGCTGCGGCACCAGTGAATCGAGGAAAGCACTGCTCCACTCGGGGATGCGCTCGGGAAACAAAAAGCCGAAAGGAAGTATACAGGTCAGCGTAGCAATAAAGCCGATAAACAGCGCCACAAAGCTCCGTCCGTTGCGCTCGGTGCCCATCGTGAGCAGATTAATTGCCGAAAGCGGCAAGAGAAGCAGCGCAGGCGGATAGAGAAGTGCCGCCACAGCGCACCAAAATCCTATTGACGTGGCTTCAAAGGGACTGGAGGATTGATGCGGACGTGCATTGCGAAAGAGATGCAGATTGATGAGTTGGATGGGCAGTAGGGCAAAAAGCGCCGCAGGGGCAACAAATGCCGCGGGACAGCACAGCACCAACAGAAGGGATACCGCGGAGGAGGCATTACGCCCCATACGCTTGAACGGCAAATAACGCAATACGCGGTAACGCGCCAAAAGCAACGAAGCTACAAGGCACGCTACCGCGAGAATGGGAAGCGGTATGAATCCGAAAAAGCGAGAGGATTCCATCCGTGGGGGAATTATACTTTCCCTATATCGTGCCGATAGTTCTTCCCCTCAAAAACCACCTGCTGGGCGATGGTATAGCATCGCGCCGCCGCAGCGGCAACAGTAGAACCATAGGAAACAACGGATAGCACCCTACCGCCACTTGTAGTCAGTTTACCGTCGACGCGCCGTGTACCGGCGTGAAAGAGTACGGTATCTTCGGTGGCATCGGGCAGGAGGATTTCGTAGCCTTTAACGTAACTGCCGGGATAACCCTTGGAAGCAAGCACCAAACAAACGGCGGCGCGCTCGTCCGTTTCTACTTTATATTGATCCAAGCTCTCGGTAGCAATTGCTTTCAGCAAGCGCCCAAAATCGCTCTTCAGACGCAACATTACGGCTTGTGTTTCCGGGTCGCCCAGGCGACAGTTATATTCAATTACATAGGGATCGCCCTCCACGTTCATCAATCCGAGGAAGAGGAAGCCCTTGTAGCGAATACCTTCGGCGGCAAGTCCGGCAAGCGTCGGTTCAATGATACGCGTTTTTACTTTTTCCTTAAAAGCATCATCGGCAAAGGGCACGGGGCTTATCGCGCCCATTCCGCCGGTATTTGGTCCGGTATTACCGTCGCCGATGCGCTTGTAGTCCATAGCTTCAGGGAGCAGGGCGTAGTGCGTTCCGTCGAGGGCTACAAACATGGAGCATTCCTTTCCGGAGAGGAATTCCTCAATCACCACCTGCTGCCCCTTTTCGCCCCACACGCCGGCGAACAGCTCGTTCAGTGCTTCGGTGGCTTGTTCGCGTGTTTCGGCTATGATCACGCCCTTGCCGGCAGCCAACGCATCCGCTTTCAGCACATAGGGGGGGCGGAGCGTATCCAAAAACTTCTCTGCCAATTCGGTTTCCTCGGGCTTAAAGGCGCGGTAACGAGCCGTGGGAATGCCGTATTGTTTCATAAATGCTTTGCTGAACGCCTTGCTCCCTTCCAAGCGCGCACCGGACGCGTTCGGCCCCACAATCATCAGATCGGGGAAATCTGCCTTGCGTTCCTCAAACCAATCCGCTATGCCGGCGGTGAGGGGTGCTTCGGGGCCAACCACCAGCAGATTGATGCCGTGACGCTTTACGGCGTCGGCAACAGCTTCGAAGTCCGATCCGTCCACCAAAGGCAGATTGATGCCGAAGGTTTCCGTGCCCCCGTTGCCGGGAGCAATATAGAGCTTATCCACAATTTCACTTGCGACAATCTTCCATGCCATTGCCGCTTCGCGCCCGCCACTGCCTATCAGCAGTACGCGGAGCAATCCCTGAATGCGTTTTTCTTCCATAACCGAATCAAAATCAACTGTCTTATCGTCGGCACGTTCGTCCTTCTTTTTGAAATATAAGATGCTCATAGATGTTCTTGGAAATATCGGGTTATTACTTTGTTGAGGTGCACGCGATCGTTACCGCGTACATTGTGTTCGTGGGTGGGGTAGTAAAAGGTATCGGGCATTGTGCCGGCTTTGATGCAGGCTTGTACAAAGCGTTGCGCGTGCTGCCACAGTACCACGTTATCGATTACGCCGTGAATGAGGAGCAGGCGTCCCTTCAGATCGCCGGCGCGAAGCGTCAGATTATTAGCTTTGTATCCATCGGGGTTTTCGGAAGGCATATCGTTGTAGCGTTCGCCGTACATAATTTCGTAGTAACGCCAGTTCATAACGGGGCCGCCGGCAACGCCAACTTTAAACACCTCCGGATAGGTAAGCATCAGGTTAGTGGTCATAAAGCCGCCAAAGCTCCATCCGTATACGCCAACGCGTGCCTCGTCTACCCACGGCTCAGCCATCAAGCGCTTTACGGCAAGCATTTGGTCGCGCATTTCTACCGTCCCCACCTGCCGATGGATGATATCTTCGAATGCTTTGCCGCGATTTGCCGAACCGCGATTATCCAAGCAGAGCATAATGTAACCCTGCTCCGCCATAAAGAGCTCCCAACCGCCGGCGCCGTAGTGCGGCGTGCAGTTGATCATTTGTGCGTGCGGACCGCCGTACACGTACAGAATAAGCGGATACTTCTTCGCCGGATCGAAATTAGAGGGTTTGATCACGCGGTAGTAGAGTTTGGTGGCGCCATCGTCGGCCGTAAGCGAATCTAACGTAACGGTAGGCATTACGAACTGCTTCGTCTTATCGGCGGCACGAAGCAGTGTGGCACGCTCTTTACCGGTAGCATTCCGAAGCGTAATCAGTCGCGGTTCTTCGGGCGAAGAGAATTGATCGATAAAGGCGGAGCCATCCGCATTGCAAACTACATAATGTACGCCGCGTGAGGGGGTTAGGTCGGTCACCTTGCCGGAGCGGAGCGCTACCGAATAGAGCCGTTCTTCCAACGGTGATGCCTTAGTAGAGGTGAAAAGAGCCGTTTTGCCCTTATCAGCGAATCCCTGTAGTGCAAGCACCTCCCACTCGCCACGCGTCAGTTGCTTTAGGAGCTTCCCTTCGCGTGAATAGAGGTATATATGGTTGAATCCATCGCGACGCGACAACCACAGGAAACGTCCGGAGCCGTCCGTTAAGAAGCGGGCGGGCGTTTGCGGCTCCACATATTTGGCATCAAATTCCTCAAAGAGCGTACGCAGGCAATGTCCGCTCACGGCATCGTATTCGTTGAGCGAGCAGCGATCCTGATGCCGGGTCACTTCGGCAATAAGTATATTCTTTTCATCGGGCGTCCACGCTATATTGGTGAGAAACGTTTCCGGATCTCCGGGCGCATCCAAGTAATGAACTTTACCCGAAGCTACATCGTAGATGCCAATCGTTACGTGGTGGCTCTTATCGCCCGCCATCGGATAGCGCAGCGGGTTTACGGTAGCGCACTCGCCCGACATATAGTCCACGATGGGATACTCCGGCACCATCGTCTGATCCATACGGTAGAAAGCGATTTTGTTGCCTTGGGGACTGACAAAAATTCCCTTTTCGATGCCGAATTCCCTTTGGTGCACCGCCTCGCCGTAGACGATTCCGTTACCCTCGTTGCGAGCTATTTCGGCAAAACCGCTTTCCCGAAGAATACCCAAAACGCCTGCTTCGCTCCGCACTACAGCATACGCGCCATCGGGGGCAAACTCCAAGTATTCGTATCGCTTCCCTTGAGCATCCTTGTGCGGTAGCGTGCCGATCAGTGCTTTCGTTTGCGGATTGACCAGATAGACCTTTTGCGCAAAAAAGGCGATTAACCCGTTGGGTAGCACTTCGTAATAGGGCAATGCCTTATGCTCCTTCAGCCGATTGAGATATTCGTCTGCCGGCGCAATACGGCACAAATCGTCCAACGCAAGCAGCGTCACCGTTTTGCCGTCCGCACCGCATCCTTGCAGCTTATCCTCACTGCGCCATACGGCATGGGAGCCTGCCCACGTCAAGCCGGGGAGATAATCGGGGTAAAACGACTTATAGAATTGGTCGCTGCCGGGGGTTGCCGCCTCAATGGTGAGCGGTTGTTGCTGTGCCGAAAGAGTACTGCTTCCGACAATGCCCCAAAGTAAGGCAATGATATAGAGGGTTCGTTTCATCATCATTCTTTTTCTCTTCTGTATGGTTTATTCCGATCATCTCTGTGGAACGATCGTGGTCTGTCTCCGGTGCGTTCATCTCTGTGGAACGATCGTGGTCTGTCTCCGGTGCGATCATCTCTGTGGAACGATCGTGGCCTGTCTCCGGTGCGATCATCTCGGTGAAACGTGCGCGGTCTGTCATTCGAGCGGTCATCTCGGTGGAACGTGCGCGGTCTGTCTCCGGTGCGATCATCTCGGCGGAACGTGCGTGGTCTGTCACCGGAGCGATCATCTCGGTGAAACGTGCGCGGCCTGTCATTCGAGCGATCATCTCGGTGGAACGTGCGCGGTCTGTCTCCGGTGCGATCATCTCTGTGGAACGTGCGCGGTCTGTCTCCGGTGCGATCATCTCGGCGGAACGTGCGCGGTTTCTCTATCGCTTGGGCATCGCTTCCGAATATCTGTATCTCCTGTCGGGGAGCGCGCGTATGGCCGTAACGAGAGGCATCCGGCATCTGTTCGCCGCCGATAAAGCGGCTACGCGTCCGTCGGTACGGATTTACGCTTTGCGGTGCTTGGTCCGCATCTTCGGGCGTTTGGATCAATTCCTCCGGAGCCTCCCGGTCAGTCACCATTTCGTCCTCCGGGTTGCTCGGTTCGCCGGCATCCTCTTGATTCATCTTTTCCGCCTTCCAATCGCTATGCTTACCGGCAAAGAGCTCGTATCCGCGGAGCTCGCATTTCAGCTCTCCGTTGAAGAGCGTTTCGCGCTGTTTGTGCTTCAAGCCGAGCAGCGTGAGCAGTTCGGGCGGAGAAGCAAGCACCCACGCCTGGCAACCGCCAAAGCGATGTTTGAGCAACGAACCGATATCCCGATAAAGTTTTTGCAAATCCTCGTGCTGTACCCGTACACCGTAGGGCGGATTGAGTACCACCAATGTATTTTCCGCAGGGGTAGCCACGGCGGCAATATCCTTTTGGTCGAGTGCAATCTCACGCTTGAAACCGGCACGCGCCACGTTGGCTCCGGCAATGCCGATCGCCTTAAAGTTGCGGTCGCTTCCGCTAATGGGTTGCCGAATAGGCTCCACAGCGCTATCCGCCTCGGCGCGCACTTGATGCCAGAGCGAGAGATCGAAGTCCTGCCAGTGCATAAAGTTAAAATCTTGCCGCAATCTGCCTGCCGGTGTGTGGGATGCAATCATCGCTCCTTCGATCAGAAAGGTTCCGCTGCCGCACATCGGATCCAGCAGAGGCACCGAGCCGTCGTATCCCGCTTTGAGCAGAATAGCGGCGGCAAGCACTTCGTTCAGCGGAGCTTCGTTATAGGCGGCGCGGTAACCGCGATGATGTAGCGATTCGCCACTGCTGTCCAACGACAGCACCACCCGATCGTCCGCAATGTGCAAGTGCAAACAGAGGTCGCAACGCCGCTCTTTGGAGGCCTGTACATTGCGGGGGTTTGCGCTCGCCGCATCGTAATCCCGAATGGCATCCTTTAGTCGATATAGGGCATAGCGACTATTGGTAAAAAACTCCGAGCGAATGGCGGTATCGATAAAGAACCGTCCTTCAAGGGGCAACAGGCGATGCCAATCGAGGCGCGCGAACTGCTTGTAAAGATCATCGTACTCGCGAGCCCGAAAGCTCACGATCGGCTTCAGGATGCGCAGCGCCGTACGCAACGTGTAATTGGCTTTGTACAGGAGGCGCATATCCCCCTCAAACGAGACGGCGCGCCTGCCTACTTCGATATTCTGTGCGCCCATTGCGCGTAACTCCTCCGCCAGCTGCGGCTCCACACCGGCGAGCGTGGTTGCCGTCATCGGGAAGCAATCCGCTCCGACCGCCGACAATACCGCGCGCCTCTCCGCTATGGAGCGATCCGACCGATCCACCGACCGATCCGATTGTGCCGTAGGGCGCGTTTCCGCTATGGAGCGATCCGACCGATCCACCGACCGATCCGATTGTGCCGTAGGGCGTGTTTCCGCTATGGAGCGATCCGACCGATCCACCGACCGATCCGATTGTGCCGTAGGGCGTGTCTTCGCCATTGGGGAACCCGATTCAGCCTTTTGGCGTATCGCTTCCATTCTTTCGGATGTGTCCGCTCTATTTAGTTTTGTTTCTTCTCTTTTTTGCTCAGCCATATACACGTTGCGTTACTCCTCAGTATACAAAAGTAATCATTCTAAACTGCTTTATAAACGTTTGCGCCTCCCTTGTCCGACTGCCGCTCGGGGATATGCCTCCCGATAAGCGCGCCCTCCGGAGATTAGCTCTCCCCGATGGTCTCTCCTTTAGGAGAAACGCGATACAAAGGTACAACGCGGCGCGACCCCCAAATGTATTAAAGTGTATCGAAGTGTATTAAACTGTATCGTAACGTATCCTAACGTATCGAAGTGTATCAAAACGTATTAAACTGTATTATAGTGTATCGTAGGTAATAGGAATTTATCCGAACTTATCTGAGCTTATCCGAACTTATCTGAGTTTATCGGAATTAATCCGATTAGCTCGGATTGATTCTGATTGGCTCCGATAAATTCGGAGGGGCTGCAGGGGTCTGCGACAGGCGCAGTTTATCCCGCTCTGTCGGCTGTTGCCGAAACTTATATAGCTCTCGTGCGAAAGGTATATAGGTATCAAAGAAAAGGTATATACTTTTCGGGTGAAACGTATATACCTTTTGTCGGGGCTCTCCCACTCTGCAACGAGGGGGTGCCGTAAAATCGCCGAAAGCTCTCCCACGCTACAACGAGGGGGGTGCCGTAAACTCGCCGAAAGCTCTCCCACGCTACAACGAGGGGGGTGCCGTAAACTCGCCGAAAGCTCTCCCACGCTACGATGAGGAGGTGCCGTAAGATCGCCGAAAGCTCTCCCACGCTACGATGAGGGGGTGCCGTAATTTTGCTCTGCGCGTGGCGAGTGCTTGCGCTCTATCTGCGTCGGGTGGAGGCGGAAGGAACTCTATTTTCTCGAGTTGCCTCCGTGATCAGCTCCGCCTGCCTTAGAAGGTGTAGAGCGAGCTGATGGATTCGTGCGAGCAAACGCGGCGAATGGATTCGGCAATCAGCTTGGCTACGGACAGCACTTTTACCTTGCTGCATTCCTTGTAGTAGGGGATGGAGTCGGTAAAGATCATTTCGGTTAGCCCGCTGGCTTCAATCCGCTCGGTAGCCGGGTCGCTCATTACGGCGTGACTGGCTATGGCGCGTACTGTTTTGGCCCCGTTCTCCAGCATCAAATCAGCCGCTTTTGTGATGGTTCCGGCGGTATCCACGATGTCGTCGATTAGGAGCACGTCCTTGTCCTTTACGTCACCAATGATGCGCATTTCCGCCACTTCGTTGGCGCGGATACGACTTTTATGGCAAATCACCATCGGCACGCCGAGGTGCTTAGCGTAGCTATTCACGCGCTTTGTGCCGCCTACGTCGGGAGTGGCTACTACCAAATTGTGGAGCGGAATCTCCTTTTCGATGTAATCCATAAAGATGCTGCTTCCGTAGAGGTGATCCACCGGTACATTGAAGAAGCCCTGAATCTGATCGGCATGCAGATCCATCGTGATCAAACGCGTAATACCGGCCACGCCCAATAGGTCGGCAATCAGCTTGGCACCGATGGAAACGCGGGGGCGATCCTTGCGATCCTGCCGCGCCCAGCCAAAGTAAGGGATAACGGCGGTGATGTAGTGCGCGCTGGCACGCTTGGCGGCGTCAATCATTAGGAGTAGTTCCATCAGGTTGTCGCTGGACGGATTGGTCGATTGCACTAAAAATATATCGGCACCGCGGATACTTTCCTCATAGCAAACGGCAAATTCGCCGTCGGCAAAGTGCTGAATGTTCATCCTGCCCACCGGGCAACCCAAATGTTTGCAGATTTGTTCGGTCAAATGACGTGATTGTGATCCCGAAAAGACCAGGAACGGCGCATTATCTCCCATAATAAGTCTCTTTTTTACCTCCTAAGATTGCTTTTCCTTTTCTATTCCTTCCTTTGCCTGCATTATGCAAGCTATTGCGGAGCGCATCCGTGCTTCGTAGTGCAAATGTACGCTTTATTATTGTAACAGAAAGTGCAAAAGGGCAAAATCGTGCCCTTGTACGGCAACGCGGAAGGGAGCGAAGGCGGAAATAGAAGCATAGGGCAGCGTAGTATCGTGCCTTAAATCGATGGGGAGCGCCACTCGTTCGCCCTCACCCACACCGAGCAAATCGAGGAAGTGCATCGGCCAGCGGAGAGAGAGGGATGCCGGCTCGGCTGCAAAATTGGCTACTGTGAGTAGCACCTCGGTGGCATTATGGCGCAAAAAGAGGAATAAGCCGTTTGCATTGCCCGCCTCCACGCGATAGGTATCAGGCGGAAGGTAGTAGTATTGTCCGGATGAAACCACCTCCCGATGGGCAGCGTGGCGCAGCATAGCTGTATACCTTTCGAGCGTATACCGCTCTTCGGCGCCCAAGTATCGGGTAGTGTATTTGCCTTTGATCCAATCGGATAGGGAGGGAATCCGGGTAAAATCGTATATAGAAGTACGTCCCTCGCCACCCGAATATCCGGAAGGGCGATCGGCTCGCTCGGAGAGGGCCTGTGCAAAGTAATGCATATAGGGATTACCACCGGCATAGAGCGCCACCGCCAGAGCCGGTAATGCCGCCGAAGCACTACCCAATCCCTGTGGAGCGGCAAGCCTCACTTCGTCGTGATTTTCCAGGAAGTAGAGCATATTCGCTCTAATGTCGGATTGCGCTTCTATGGCAGCGGCCAGCGCTCCGGCAGGACAATTTCCTTTGGAAACCGCCATCAGTGTGTCGTACAGCCCTACTTTGTCGTACAGATAATCAAAGCCGGCTTGCACAAACTCACGGTAGAGTGCCGTTTGATAGATCTCGGCAATGAAGAGGATGTCACGCTCTTTTTTGATTTGCGGAATTACCCAACGCCAAAACGCCACCGGTACCATTTCCGCCATATCGCATCGGAATCCGTCAACGCCTCGCTTCGCCCAAAAGAGCAGTACCTCCTTCATAGCGTGCCAAGTGGCGGGAATCGGCTCAAAATGGTGCTCGGGCGGCTGCTTTGTATAGTCGATGCCGTAATTGAGCTTCACCGTCTCGTACCAATCGTTGGGACCAATAGCGGTAGTGAAGCGATCGTTTCCGGTGGCGCGAGCCGGTTGTTCCACGTAATCGGGCGTTCCGTGCAGCACCAACTGCTCACCGGGGAGCCAGTAGAAATGGTTGTCACGTGCAAACGGCACGCTGCGGTCGTCGTGCAGCCCAAAATCCTCGTGCGAAAGGGAGTGATAGGTACGCGCCACATGATTAGGCACAAAATCGATAATCAGCTTCATTCCGGCGCGATGGCACCGCTCCGTGAGGGCATCGAATTCGTCCATTCGGTGCGCGGCATCCTCCGCCAAGTAGGGAGCTACGTCAAAGTAGTCCGTAACGGCGTATGGGGAGCCGGCTTCGCCCTTTACCGTCGGCGCGGGATCGGCTTCGATTTGCTCATTCGGGAAGGCACAGCGCGAGGCGTGCCGTATTACCCCGATCGCCCAGATGCAGTTAAAGCCGAGGGCACGCAGTTTGGCGAGCGCCGCCTGATCCATATCGGCAAATTTGCCGCTACCGTTTGTTTCGTAATTACCGCCTACCGTCAGCTGCTCCTTCACACTGCGGAAGAGCCGCGGCAAATAGGCGTAAATCATCATCTTACCCATTGTTATGCCTCCTTTGTTTGCCCCTACCGACACTACTCTGCACAAAGGGAGCATACCTCATCCTCCCCCGCGCCCCGAAAGGTATATACTTTTCGTTTCATATATCTATACCTTTCAACCGAAACATCTATACCTTTCGTTGGAAACATCTATACCTTTTATCGGGATTGATCCATACCCTATCGGAATCGGTTACCGGCTTACTCCCGAACCTATCCCTTTCTCCGCCGAGCGGTGGGGGTTAGGCGGTTGCTTCAAGCGCTTCGCGCAGCTCTTCGAGGGAGATATCCACGTGGAGGGTACCGTTCTGCGCGAAGGATACCTTACCGCGTTCCTCGCTCACAATAATCACTTTGGCATCCGTTTCCTTAGCCAATCCGAGCGCGGATCGGTGCCTGAGCCCGAGGTCGCGGCTCAGTTCGTCGCCGGAAGCAACCGGCAGTATGCAGCCGGCCGCGCGGATCATGCCGTCCGCAATAATCATCGCGCCATCGTGCAGGGGGCTGTTCTTAAAAAAGATATTCTCAATCAGCCGGGCATTGATCTCACTATTAAACATTTCGCCGGTATGGATGTAGCCGGCGAGATCCATATTGTGCTGAATAGCGATCAGCGCGCCGGTCTTTTTGCGCGACATATTGAGGCACGCCAGTACGATGGATGCCACCAAACGGCTCTGCTCCTCGTTATTGTCCGTGGTATCTTTATTGAAAAGGTTCTTCAGGAAATTCCAGCGCCGGGTAGAGCCGAGCGTGAAAAGGAAGCGCCTGATCTCCTCCTGGAAGATAATGACCAGTGCCAACGCGCCCACGCTGGTGAACATGTCCAATATACTGCCCATCAGCTGCATCTGCAGCACTTTGGAGACCAGTACCCAAATGAGCAGGAAGGTGAATATACCGCCAAAAAGCGCCTTGGTGCCGCTCGAGTTGAGTATTTGGTACATATAAAACAGGAATACCGCTACCAAGAGGATATCCACCACATCCTTAAAGGAGAATTGCAACCAAAGGAGCATCATAAGCAGGGAATTAATGCGTTAAATAAGGATTTACTTGTGCCACCAAACGTACGGCTTCCACCGCTTCGCGCACATCGTGCACGCGCAGAATATCCGCACCGCCCAGCAACAGGGCTACGGTATTGAGTACGGTGGTACCGTTGAGTGCTTCGTCGGGGTTACTGTCCAGCAACCGCCAGACCATTCGTTTGCGGGAAATGCCCACCAGCAGTGGGAGCCCAAGATCGGTAAAAGCGTCGTTGCAATGTGCCAGCAGACGGTAATTATCGGCAGGCGATTTGGAAAAACCGAAGCCGGCATCCAAAATTATATCCTTAACGCCTTCGGCACGCAACGCCTGAACTCGCTTGATAAAGAAGTCCGCAACGGCGGTTTCCACGTTAGGCTCGTACACAGCCTCGGTATGTATTGTTTCCACGCTGCCGGCGATGTGCATCAATATGTACGCCACGCCGAGGGCACCAACGGTGCGGAACATCGCCTCGTCGCCCAATCCACCGGATATATCGTTTACAATGGCGGCTCCGTACTCTTGGCACGCCATTTTAGCCACATTGCTTCGGAACGTATCCACCGATACGGGCAGAGCGGGGAATTGCTCGCGCAGTATGCGGAGCGCAGGGCGCAAGCGAGCCATCTCCTCGGCTTCGTCGGGCAATTTGTTCCCCGGCCGCGTAGAGCATCCACCTACATCTACCATCGAACCACCCTCGGCAACGATCTGTTCAATACGCTCGGTAATTGCCTTGTCGCCACTTCGGCGGCTGCCCGCATAGAAGGAATCGGGCGTTACATTAACTATTCCCATCACTTGGGGCGTAGAAAGATCCACAATCTGCCCGTTGAGGTTTAGTGTACTCTGTCGCTTCATCACTTTTGTTCGGCATTGGGGTTGCGCCAATAGATGCCGCTTGTTTCACGTTCAAAAGTAGTAAAATGTACCGAATAAACCGCCTTTTGCTCCCAACGGAGTAAAAGCGGCAGAAAATAGGTATATAAGTTTCACGCGAAAGGTATATAGGTGTCGTGGCATAGGTATATAAGTTTCCATCGGAAGGTATATACCTTTTGCGGAGGGGCTTTGGGAGGGGTTCCGCGCCCCATGGGAAGCTCGGTAGCGAACAGAATGTACTATCTTTGCAAACGGAGCGTACTGAAGCGCTCCGGCAGTATGAACAAAGCATGCAGGAAAAGATACTGATACTGGACTTTGGCAGTCAAACCACGCATCTGATCGGTAGGCGCTTGCGCGATATGGAAACCTATTGCGAGATTGTGCCCTACAATCGGCTGGCAGAGCACTTAGAAGGGACGCGCGGCATTATTCTTTCGGGTAGCCCGCTCTCCGTGAACGGCGAGGATGCCTATCGGATTGATTTGGATTCTATCGTGGGCAAGGTGCCCATATTGGGTATTTGCTACGGAGCGCAGCTGTTGGTGGATAGCTTGGGCGGGAGAGTTGAATCGGCTCCTACGCGCGAATACGGCCGCGCCAAGCTGCATCTGATTGAAACGAACGATCCTTTGCTCCGCAATATGAGCGAGGGCAAGGAGGTGTGGATGTCCCACGGCGATACGGTTACCGAGCTTCCGGCGCATTTTGAGGTAATTGCTTCCACGGAGGATGTGCGCTTTGCCGCCTTCCGTATGCAAAATCAGCCCGTTTGGGGCGTTCAGTTCCACCCGGAACTGCATCATACCGAGGAGGGCAACCGGTTGCTCTCCAATTTTATTGACCTCTGCGGCATTAAACGTTCGTGGCGTGCGGAATCCTATATAGAGGAAACCACCCGTGCCTTGGCGGCTCAGCTCGGAAACGACCGCGTTTTGATGGCGCTGAGCGGTGGCGTGGATAGCTCCGTGGCTGCCGTTTTGCTGCATCGTTCCGTAGGGAACCGACTTACCTGCGTATTTGTGGATCACGGCCTCCTGCGGAAGGACGAAGCTAAGCAGGTGTTGCGCGATTATAGCGAGCTGGGGCTCAACGTGGTTCATGTAGATGCCTCGGAAACGTATTACCGCGAACTGCACGGCGTAACCGATCCCGAGCAGAAACGTAAGATCATCGGACGGCTCTTTATCGAAACATTTGAGAAAGAGGCATCCCGGCTCGAGGGCGTTAAGTGGCTCGGGCAGGGCACAATCTATCCGGATGTAATCGAATCGGTTAATATTACCGGCAAAGTGATCAAGAGCCACCACAACGTAGGTGGGCTGCCGGAACGGATGAATCTCCGTTTGGTGGAGCCGCTCCGCGCCTTGTTTAAGGACGAAGTGCGCCGCATAGGCCGTTCGCTCGGTATGCCGGAGCATCTGATTGACCGTCACCCCTTTCCGGGTCCCGGCCTGGCCATTCGCATTTTGGGCGAAATAACGCCGGAACGCGTGCATTTGTTGCAGGAAGCGGACGCTATTTACATCGATGCGCTTCGGGCACACAATTTGTATCATAAGGTGTGGCAGGCCGGCGCTATCCTATTGCCCATCAGAAGCGTAGGCGTGATGGGCGACGAACGAAGCTACGGGCACACCATTGCGCTGCGTGCCGTGGAAAGCGCCGATGCGATGAGCGCCGATTGGGTTCGCCTGCCTTACGAATTCCTTGCGGAAGTATCCAACGCTATTATGAACAAAGTGAAGGGAATTAACCGCGTTGTGTACGATATCTCCTCCAAACCGCCGGCAACAATCGAGTGGGAATAACCCCTCGTAAAAGGGGCTTTTCGGTTGGAAATGAGTAGAAAAGAGCACAAAAACGTATAGTGAAACGAATAGAGGGAAGCGTATGTGCTTCCCGAGAATAAGGGAGAAAAGAACAAAATGTCAACCTATCAACCGGAGGACGCACGCAAAGTAACCACGCGTCGTCTTGTGGAAATGAAGCAGCGTGGCGAAAAGATTGCCATGCTCACCGCCTACGATTACACAATGGCAGGCTTGGTGGATGAAGCCGGAATGGATGTGATCCTCGTGGGGGACTCGGCTTCCAACGTGATGGCCGGTAACGTAACTACGCTACCCATTACCTTGGATCAGATGATTTACCACGGCAAAAGCGTAATGAAAGCGGTCAAACGCGCATTGGTAGTGGTCGATTTGCCCTTCGGGTCCTATCAGGGCAACTCAAAACAAGCGTTGGAAAGCGCCATCAAAGTGATGAAAATCACCCATGCCGATGCTGTCAAGATCGAAGGTGGGGCTGAAATTCGCGAATCAATCGAACGCATTCTCTGCGCCGGTATACCGATTATGGGGCATTTAGGGCTTACACCGCAGTCAATCAATAAGTTTGGCTCCTACGCGGTACGTGCCAAAGACGAGGAAGAAGCGGCTAAATTGCGCAGCGATGCCCATCTGTTGGAGGAATTGGGCTGTTTTGCGCTCGTTTTGGAGAAGATACCCGCCGCGCTGGCTGCATCAGTTGCCGCCGAATTGACTATACCGGTGATCGGAATTGGTGCCGGAGGCGGTGTGGACGGACAGGTGCTCGTGTTCCACGATATGCTCGGCTTGAACGAGACTTTCCATCCGCGTTTCCTGCGGCAATATGCTCATTTGGGCAAAGATATAAAGGAAGCACTCAATCACTATATTGAAGATGTGAAAGAGTGCGATTTCCCCAACGAAAAGGAACAATACTAATCCGCCCGTTTATCCCTATGCATTGCTTCAATCTATCCCGTCAATCCGTTGTAAAACTGCTGACACTTTTCCTGCTTTCGGTAACCTTTGCCGGCATTATGTCCGCTCAAAAGCCCATACTGAAGGAATATACCGTGCAAAAGGGAGAAACCGTTTACAGCATCGCTAAGCGCAACGGATTGAAGGAACAGGATATCTATCGGCATAACCCCGGTACCGAGCTGGGCATCCGTGAGGGGCAAACGCTGCTCATACCGGTACAAAACGCCAAACTGCCCACTACCATTAAGGACGTACCGCCCACCCATTTGGGCACCTACACTATTGTTGCGGGCGATACCTTCTATGCAGTGGCGCGCAAATTCAATATCTCGCCGGCGATCCTCCGCCAATATAATCCCGACATTGATCCGGACAAGCTCAACCCCGGTATGGTGCTGCGCGTGGCTATGCCTGACGGAACCCCTATAGAGGAAGCAGCGGATCACGTGGTAGTTATAGGCGAAAACGGCTTAAACACGGTACGTGTGGCACTTTTACTCCCATGGGATCAGGTTACCGATCCGGATCGCTATGTACGTTTTTACGAAGGTTTCCTGATGGGCGTTGAGGAGCTCCGGCGCAACGGTATATCCATGTCGCTTGAGGTGTGCGAAGCGCCTAACGAAAGGGAAGTGCGTAACCTGCTCACACAGAGCCGTACGCTGGGGAAAGCCGACCTAATTATCGGCGGACAAAGTGTACCGGAAATCAATCTGTTAGCCGATTTTGCCCGCAAACGAGGCATCACCTATGTTTCGCCCTTTATAGCTGCGCCGGTGCATAAGGATAAGAACAACGCACAGAGCTACTTCCGGCTGAATACGCCTCAGGAAGAGCTATATCCCTACTTGGGTACTGCTTTCGCGCGCTTCGCTAAAGGCGGCAAAAAGCCACTATTCGTAACCATTCCCGGAGCGAATCATACCGCGGCGGTGGCTGCCATGAAGCGCGAATTATCTTCGCAAAAAATTCCTTTCGAAACGGTGGCATTGTCGCAACTCACCGCTAAAAAGCTCGCAAGCTCAGCGTATATCATCGTGCCGGACGATAGCAAAGCGCCCTCTCTCTCTCGTCTGCTGGATCTTTTGGAGGCACAAAGCGGCGCAAACAGCCGTATAACGCTTTTCGGCTATCCGGAGTGGCAATCGTACAATCCTACGCTGCTGAAGCGTTTGGGCGCCTATAACGGCACCATATATACCTCGTTTTTTTACGATCCGGACTTGGACGGCGAGAGCGAACGCTTCCGAAAGAGCTACATCGCTTGGTTTGGCAAGAATATTGATAGTTACTTCCCCAAATACTCCGTATTGGGCTACGACGTGGCACGCTTCTTTATCCGTGCCATGGCTACTTATGGCGCCGCTTTCCCCAAGTCGCTTGCACAACTGCCTGCCGACGGATTGCAAAACGACTTTAACTTCCGCTCCTCCGACGGAGCCTACAGTAGCGTGAACCTATTCTTTGTCACCTACGACGATAAGGGCAATGTGACGCGCCGAAAAGCCGGATCCCGATGAAACGTACGCTCGTTATCCTGCTCGGTGCCCTACTGGCTCTGAGCCCCGCAGTAGCGCAAAAGCTTCCCGAGCCCTCCTTTTACCACCCATCCATAGCTGTGGGCGGGCGCCTCGGCGCTTCCCTTTCCTTTTTGGATATACGCCCCTCCATCAATCAGGGCATTCATTACGGCGGATTGGCCGGTGCCTCTTTCCAAATCGAGAACAGCCCCTACACGGGAGCAGAGTTATCCCTAATGTACGCATTACGCGGTTGGACCGAAGCGTACCCCGATGCCGAGGAGCCGCTCGCCTATAGTTGCTACTTGCACTGCGTCAATTTGCCGCTATCGCTTATGCTCTATTACCCATTTGGTAACTTCCGAATGGGGCTTAAGGCGGGACCCTCCATCGGTGCCATCTTTGCCGTTCGGGCAAAGCAATCCGGCGATGCCTTTCCCGAAGAGGATGCGTTGCGCCACAAACTGCCTGTTGTAGGCAGATTTACGTGGGGCGTTGCCGCAGGACCTTACTTTTCCTACTCCTTTGGCAAGCATCGCATCGAATTGGACGGTCGGTTCTACTACAGCTTTAACAACCTTTTTTCCGCCAAATTAGGCGATGTCTATGCGCGCAGCGCCGAGATGGTGGTGGAGGTAACCGCTGCCTACCTCTTCCGCGTCTACTGAGCGGTTGGCACTCCTCCGTAAGAATTACCCCCTGCCGCGGTAGGGTTCGCACAAAAGGTATATACCTCCCGATCGAAACTTATATACCTATAGAACGAAAGGTATATACATATCGCGCGATATGTATATACCTTTTTCTGGGAAAAAATAACCCCCTCAGCACAAAGGAATATACCGATGCCGAGGGGGCTGTAAAAGAGTTATAGGGAATGATGCGTAAGGAGCCGGCGAACCGCTGCGGTAACGCGCTGATCCGTATGCAGCACGGTATCAAGGTCGATAGCCGCTTCGGCGGGGATCTCCGCCATGATGCGCGCCGTTATCCGGGCTATATCGGAGAAAGCGATCGTGCCGCCTAAGAAAGCGCTCACGAGAACGGCATCCGCGGCATTGAAGATTGCGGGCGCGGTTCCACCGGTTTGCAGTGCATCCAGTGCCATTTGGAGCATCGGGAAGCGTTGCGGATCGGGAGCCTCAAAGTGCAATGAAAGCGAAGTTGCCCAATCCAGATGAGGCAAGGGCAGCGTCGGCCGCTCGCCTTCATACAAGGCGTAAGCGATGGGATAGCGCATATCGGTAGGTGAAAGCAATGCTTTGACCTGCCCGTCAGGGAACTGTACCATCGAGTGCACAATGCTCTCCGGATGAATCACTACTTGGATGCGTTCGGGCGGCGTACCGAACAGATGATGCGCTTCAATCACCTCAAATCCTTTATTGGCAAGTGTGGAGGAATCAATGGTCACTTTTGCCCCCATTTTCCAGCGCGGATGCGCCAACGCCTGCCGGGGAGTAACGCTCAGCAGATCCTGTTCGGTAGCATTGCGGAAGGGACCTCCGGAAGCCGTTAGGAGCAAACGGGCGGGTGGCGTTGGTTCGCCCACCAAACATTGATAGATGGCGGAGTGCTCCGAATCGACCGGCAGAATGCGCGCTCCACACTTGTGCGCCAAATCCATTATATAGTTTCCGGCAGCCACCAGTACCTCCTTGTTGGCAAGTGCCACCGTTTTACTTTTTTTAAGAGCTTCGCAAACCGGCATGATGCCGGCGGTGCCCACTAATGCAGCGAGAAGTATATCGTTTTCATCCCGAGCGGCAACCTCCAAAAGGGCGTTTTGCCCGGCTGCTACCGTCGTTTCGGTACCTTTCAGCCCCTCTTTCAGTCGTTCGTATAGCTCTTCGCGCGCAATAACCGCCACTTTGGGGCGAAATTCACGTGCCAATGCGATCAAATCGTCCACACGGCTATCCGCGGTCAGCGCAACTACGGAAAAAGTTCCGGGCTCGCTTTTGCGGATAATGTCCAAAGCTTGCGTACCAATGGAGCCGGTGGCTCCCAAAAGGGATATATGTTTCATGGGAATCAAAGTTCAGTTAGTCCTTCGGGAACCTTTATTCCGATGCGCCTGCCAGGTGCATCCACAAAGGTAATTAGCTCGTCAGCCACGGGAATAAGCCACTCCCTTCCGTCGGGATCACAGATGGTGAAAAGCATATTAGCGGTTGAATCGTCCACATCCGCCACAATGCCGAGCGGTATGTCGTGTTCGTTTAGCACGGAAAAACCGATAAAGAATTGAGCAGAGAAGGAGGCTTCGTCGCTCAGGAAGCGTTCTTCGATGCCGAACGTAGCATTGGTGAGCGCGTTGGCAGCCTCTTTGTCGTTAACACGTGTAAACTTAATGAGGAACGCCTCCTTGTCCTTGTTGCGAAGGTACTCGATACGGAAAGGAACGGGTAATCCCTCCAGCGTGACAAAAAGGAAGAGCGGCGCCTTACTTTCGGCAAGACGGAAAAGATAATCCCTATCAACGGTGCAAAAAGCGTTTATTTCGCCCTTCACGCCATGCGGCCGGCCGAGCTGACCAATAGGAACAATATCCGAAAGATTCATTCGAACCGGTTATTCGCTACGGCTTATTTTCGCGCCTAGAGCATTAAGACGCGTTTCGATATGCTGATAACCGCGGTCAATTTGATCGATGTTATCGATGCGGCTGGTACCGGTAGCACTCATTGCCGCTATGAGGAGCGCAATGCCGGCACGTATATCCGGCGAAACCGCTTTAGTGGCACGAAGCGGAAAACGCTTATCCAAGCCGATAACGGTAGCGCGGTGCGGATCGCAAAGAATGATTTGCGCGCCCATTTCAATAAGCTTATCGACAAAAAACAGTCGGCTTTCGAACATTTTCTGATGAATCAGCACGCTCCCCTTTGCCTGAGTTGCCACAACCAGCAGTACACTGAGCAGGTCAGGGGTAAGCCCCGGCCAGGGCGCATCGGCAACGGTAAGTATGGAACCATCCATAAAGGTATCGATTTCGTAATGTTCGTTGGGCAATATACGTATGCTGTTATCCTTTAATTCCATCTGTATACCCAAGCGGGCAAAGGAGGAGGGGATGATGCCCAATTCACGCAAATCGAGCGGAGCGATGGTCAGATCGGAGGCGGTCATGGCTGCCATTCCGATAAAACTACCCACTTCAATCATATCGCTCTGCATCGTATGCGTAGCACCGTGTAGCGTATCCACGCCCTCGATGTGGAGCAAATTGGAGCCGATACCCTCAATTTGCGCTCCCATACGCACCAAAAGGCGGCATAATTGCTGTATGTACGGCTCGCAGGCAGCATTATATATAGTAGTTTTACCGGGCGTAAGCACAGCCGTCATAATGATGTTGGCGGTACCGGTTACGCTAGCTTCGTCCAGCTGCATAAAGGTTCCGCTGCGTTTCCGCCCGTCAATTTCGTAACAACGGGTATCGGTGTTGTATTCGCACTTTGCGCCCAACGCCATTAAGCCTATTAGATGCGTATCCAACCGGCGCCGACCAATTTTATCGCCCCCCGGTTTGGGGAAAACGGCATAGCCGAGCCGCCCCACCAGCGGACCAACGAGCAGCACCGAACCACGCAAAGCACGGCTCTGTTTGAGGAACTCGTCGCTTTTAATAAAATCCTCGTTCAGATCGTCGGCACGGAATGAGTAGCTTTCGCTATCCAAGCGCGTTACCTTAACACCTATATGCGCCACCAACTTAATAAGATTATTCACGTCCAATATATCCGGCACATTGCGGACAATAACCTCTTCGTTCGTAAGCAGCGTAGCGGCGATAATTTGCAGCGCCTCGTTTTTGGCACCCTGCGGACGTATGGTGCCGTTCAGTGCGTGACCGCCTTCAATAATAAATGATGCCATAGGAGAAACGGGGATTACTTTTTCTTGTTCTTTTTAGTATTGTTATCGCTTTCCGTAGCGGCGTTGAGCGTACAGTGCTCCGCATCGAGCCGAATTTGCCCGTCGGACAATTCAAACAGATCCTTGAATATTTGCCGATCACTCACAAAGCTTTTGTTCCAAGTGATATAGTTTGTCTTCATTCGGTTGGCAATAAGCAGCACCAATTCTTCCTTTTCCTTGCCTTCCGGAAGATCCTTAACCTCTTCAATGAGCTGTTGGATAATCCGTCCGTAATGACGATAAATAATATCCTGATCGGGATAATCAACCGGTTGCGGGCGGCTCAGCATGCCTTGCGTCTTGTATATTTCTACGGGATAATCAATATCCAACCCGAAATCAGCCATTACGGCAAGATGATTCCACAGGATAGGGGAATTGTGCTCCTCGTCGCGATAATCGGGATAAATATTGCCCATTACGCGAATGATGGTTTCTGCGCACCATTGGCGTTCCTCCTTGTCGGAGATCGTTTTGCAATACTCCACCATCGACTGGATATTGCGCCCGTAAGCAGGAAGAATTAAACGTTCCTGTTTGCTGTTGTATTTATTTGTAACCTGTTCGTTCATAGGTACTTTATTGTGTTCTATACTAAACTGTTGTAGTTCCGCCGCTTTATCGGGAGTTATACCGGATCAATAGCCCGGTTTCTCGAGCAAACGGAACATTTCGTGCTTATACGTTTCCACTCCGGGCTGGTTAAACGGGTTTATTCCCAGCATATAGCCACTGACGGAAACGGCGGTTTCGAAGAAGAAGAACAGCGCGCCCAAATGGTACGCATCCAACCGCTCAACCGCTAACTCGAGGCAGGGAACGCCTCCCGAGCGGTGCGCATTTATGGTTGCTTCCTCCGCTTTTAGGTTTACGCCGTGCACACTTCGCCCGGCGAGGTAGTTCAATCCGTCCGAATCCACATCATCGGAAGGTATTTCTAAGGGTTCTTCAGGCTGCTTTACCGAGAGGAACGTTTCAAAAACGATCCGTTCGCCATCCTGAATCCATTGCCCCAAAGAGTGCAGATCGGTGGTAAAAATGACCGATGCCGGTAAAAGTGACCGATGCTGCTTTCCTTCGCTCTCCGCAAAGAGCTGCTTCCACCACTCCGCAAAATAACGCAAACGAGGCATAAAGGAGGCCAACAGCTCACATTTTTTGCCGTTTCGGTAGAGCATCTGCCGAGCGGCGGCATAGCGCAGCGCCGGATTAGCGGCACTTTGATCTGCAAACAGCGCGGCACGCATATCGGCGGCACCGCGGAGTACCTGCCTGATATCGATACCGGCAAGAGCCATTGGCAGTAGTCCCACCGGCGTAAGTACGGAAAATCTACCCCCTACGTCATCGGGAATCACAAAGCGCGTCCACCCCTCTTCTCCGGCTAAAGTGCGTAATGCGCCTTTGTTGGCATCGGTAATGGCAACTATTCGCCTATTTGCCTCTGCTTTACCCTTTTCCGCTTCCAATTGCTTGCGCAAAAGGCGGAAAGCTACTGCCGGTTCGGTTGTGGTTCCGCTCTTGGATATGTTCACAATACCCCACTCGCGTCCCTTTAGATAATGCAAAAGTTGTGCCAAATAATCCTGTTCCAGATGATTTCCGGCAAACAGGATTTCCGTTTCCTGATGAAACGGGTTGCAGAGCGCCTCTATTGCCGCGCGGGCGCCCAAATAGCTGCCTCCGATACCGACGCATACGATATGCTGACATTTTGTCGCGAGCGTCCGTTTGGCTGCTTCAATTTGTTGTAGTAATTGCTCGGTTGTTTCGTTGGGAAGCCACATCCAGCCAAGGAAGTTGTTCCCTTCACCGGTGCCGTTGAGCAGTGTATCCAGCGCGCGCCGTGCATCCGCTATCGGGAGGGTTGCCTCCTCGTTGGGATGCAGGGTAATTGTTACGGGAAATGGGTTCATTTCTATATAGGTTTTTGGTTTGGTTATCACTTAAAGGACTGCCCCAGCTCAAGCATTGCCTCGCGTGGATTGCGCCGTTCGTACAAGATTTGGTACACGGTTTCCATAATAGGCATATTGAGTTGATAGCGCCGATTGATTTCGCGCATACTTTTAGCGGCATAATAGCCCTCAGCCACCATTTCCATCTCCATTTGTGCCGAGCGCACCGAGTAGCCACGTCCGATCATATTGCCGAAAGTTCGGTTGCGGCTGTGCTGCGAATAGGCGGTTACGAGTAGATCGCCCAAATAGACCGAATCGGTGATCACTCGATCCACCAGATGAATAGCATACAAAAAGTTATTCATCTCCGCAATGGCGTTGGACATCAATACGGATTGAAAATTATCGCCAAACATCAAGCCCATAGCTATTCCGGAAGCAATGGCATAGATGTTTTTGAGCACCGACGAGTACTGAACCCCGATTACGTCCTTTGTAGTAACGCAGGAAACAAAATCGTTGCGCATTACTTGCGCAAATTCCTCAGTCATAAGCGGATCGATGCCCGCAACCGTCAGATAGGAACGTCGTCCGCGCGCCACCTCTTCCGCGTGGCAGGGGCCCCCTATAATCGCCACACGTTCCTTGGGCACGTCGAATTCCTTTTCCATATACTCCGAAATGAGCATATGTTCATCCGGAACCACCCCTTTGATGGCGTTAACGATGAATTTACCCCGCAATGAGGATTTACGGACGCGCTTCATCACCCCCTTGAAATAGGGCGACGGCGTAACCAGTACCACCGTATCGCAGGCACGGAGAAAGCTGTTCACCTCAGGATCGGTGTAAAAATGAATGCGACTTGTATCGAACTCGGCAGAAGGCAGATAGGTAGGGTTATGTCCTATCTTTTTGAATTCGTCCACCTGTTCGCTGCGACGCATGTACCAATTGATCTCTTTTTGGGTCGAGAGCACTATTTTGGCTAATGCCGTGGCCCAACTGCCGCCTCCCAAGATGCCTATTTTACCTATCCCCCCCATAGCTTTGTCCGGTTATTCGGAAGGTTTTTGCCACGCAGCTACTGCATCCACCGAGGGCATTGTTATTCCGAGCTTGTACTTCTTGTTTATTTCGACCATCCGCTGCAACACTTTGGCGGGATTATCCCAATCAATGGAATCAACGGTCATATAGCCCGCTTTTTGCAGTATCGGCACCCATTCCGCCGCTATGCCGCACGCTTCGTACCGCTCCGTTTTGTCCTTTACTACGTGCGGTTCCGGCTTCATTTGCGGGAAAAGAATCACTTCCTGTATACTTTCCTGACCGGTGAGCATCATTACCAACCGATCGATACCTATTCCCACTCCGGAGGTGGGCGGCATACCGTATTCCAGCGCGCGAAGGAAGTCGTGATCGATAAACATTGCTTCGTCATCGCCCTTTTCGCTCAGCCGGAGTTGCTCTTCGAAGCGTTTCCGCTGATCAATAGGATCATTCAGCTCGCTGTATGCATTTGCCACCTCTTTCCCGTTCACCATCAGCTCGAAGCGTTCCGTTAGCCCCGGTTTACTGCGATGTGCCTTGGTTAAAGGCGACATTTCTACCGGATAATCGGTGATAAAGGTGGGTTGAATGAAGTTCTTTTCGCACTTTTCGCCAAAGAGCGCATCAATCAGCTTGCCTTTACCCATAGAGGCATCCTCTTCGATGCCCAAATCGCGGCAAGCCTTGCGGAGCGCATCCTCGTCCATACCGGTGATATCCACGCCGGCATATTCCTTGATGGCATCGGTCATGCTGATGCGGCGGTAAGGCGGAGCAAAATTGATAACATTTTCGCCCACAGTCAGTTCGGTACTGCCCAACACTTCCGTGCACACTTTGGCGAGGAGCTGTTCCACAAACTCCATCATCCAGATGTAATCCTTGTAGGATACGTATAGTTCCACGCAGGTAAACTCGGGGTTGTGCGTGCGGTCCATTCCTTCGTTACGGAAATTCTTGCCGAATTCGTACACCCCCTCAAATCCGCCTACAATAAGCCTTTTCAGATAAAGTTCATCGGCAATACGAAGGTAGAGCGGTATATCCAGCGCATTGTGGTGCGTGATGAACGGGCGCGCCGAGGCTCCTCCGGGAATGGGCTGTAGGATAGGCGTTTCCACCTCCAAATAGCCGGCTTCGTCAAATACGCGCCGCATTGTTTGGATGATTCGGCTCCGCTTGATGAAAATATCCTTTACATCGTCGTTTACGATCAAATCTACATACCTACGGCGATAGCGCTGTTCCGGATCGCTGAAAGCATCGAACTCCTGACCATCCTTATTGCTTTTTACGATGGGCAACGGACGGAGCGATTTCGAAAGGAACGTCAACTCCGTGGCGTGAACGGATATTTCGCCGGTTTGCGTGCGGAAAACGAAGCCTTCGATGCCCACAAAATCGCCTATATCGGTGCACTTTTTGAACACCTCGTTATAGAGCGACTTATCCTCGCCCGGACAAAGATCGTCGCGCGTCAGATACACCTGTATACGTCCGGTGCTATCGGCAAGCTCCATAAAGGAAGCCTTTCCCATTATGCGCCGCGACATAATTCTGCCCGCAATGCGTACGTTGCGCCGAGGCGCATCATCCTTAAACGAATCTACTATTTCGTGTGCATAAGCATCAACCGGATACGCAGCCGCCGGATAGGGATTAATGCCTGCGGATACTAATTCCTCAAGGCTTTCCCGACGGGCTATTTCCTGATCGCTCAGCGTTAGTCGTAAATATTTATCCATTCCCTTCAGTTCGATCGGTATATACTCTGTGCAAAGATACGCTTTTTACCACACAATACTGCCCCCTGCATCCCCACCCACCCGGTACGAGGATACAACAACGCTCGAGATGAGTGCGGCGAAAGATCTATACCTATCTGGCGAAAGGTATATGCATCTCAATTGAAAGGTATATACATCCCGACGGGAACCTATATACCTATTGGTTGAGAGGTATATAGGTTTTGAGCGGACGATCTGCCGCGGTGCCCCACTGCGCCTATCGTAAATAAAAAACGCTGCCGGAGCACAATGCTCCGACAGCGTTCGGATAACCACAATTGTACGGAAACCCCGCACTGATCGGTTGCCGCTCACGCGCGGCAGTCGGTTAATTGCGGGTTACATTTTCCAGATTTCTTCGTCGCTCGGTACGCGAATCTTATCGGAAAGCGGCGCAATACGGGTGATGTTCAGCAGATGCTTGTAGGTGAAGTTTTCGCTGATGGAGTTGTTCCCCCATGATCCGCAACCCAAAGTGTTCGTTACGTTAAGACCGTTCTGGATATGACCGCCGGCGGTAGTTGCCGAAGGTGCGTTAACCACAACGCGCGATACCGTGAGCACAGAGCCGGCAAGGATGATGTGTGCCTGGCTGTTGGAGTGAACGGCGCAGGAGTGTCCGTTACCTTCGTTTGCCAAATTGCGGCGTGCAATATCCACCCCTTCTTCAAAGTGATTGTACGAAAGAGCGCACATTACGGGGCACATCTTTTCGCGGCATATGCTGTCTTCAGCGCCAACACCCTTCGCTTCCACAATAATTACGCGCGTTCCTTCAGGTACGGAGATACCCGCCATCTTGGAGATCTTTTGTACGCCCTGACCTACTACATCCTTATTGATGGGGCCATTATCGTGGAAAAGAACTTCGCGTATCTTTTTGCCTTCTTCGTCGTTGCAGATATAGGCACCGTGACGCTTGAGTGCTGCAAATACGGCATCCTTATCGGCCTTGTTGTAGATAACGCTCTGTTCACCGGTGCAGATGATACCGTTGTCGTAAGCACGACCGGAGATGAGCTTTTCGGCAGCTGCATCAAAATCGATGTCGCTATCGAGAATTACCTGTACGTTACCGGCACCAACACCATAGGAGGGCTTACCGGACGAATATGCCGATTTAACCATTCCCATACCTCCGGTGGCAACCACAACGTCAACGGAAGCCATCAGTTCTTGAGTTTTTTCAATGGAAGGTTCTTCAATTACCTGAACCATTCCTTCGGGTACGTTGAACGGAGCAATCGCTTCCTGAATCAAACGAACGGCATGCTTGGAGCAATTCTTCGAACGGGGGTGCGGCGCAATGATAATAGCGTTGCAGGTTTTCAGCGCGAAGATGATGTTGCTCATAGGTGTTACCACCGGGTTGGTTGTGGGCGTAACCGCTCCTACCACACCCATCGGCTTAGCGATTTCAATCAAGCCGGTGCGGTCGTCGATACTGAGGATACCGATGGACTTTTTATCGTGCAGATTGTACCATACACCCTTTGATTTACCTTTACACTTGGATACCTTATCTTCGTATACCCCCATGCCGGTTTCATCCACTGCTTCGCGGGACAAAACTTCAGCGTTTTCGTAAATTACTTTAGCGGCAGCACGGCAGATATTGTCTACCGACTTTTGGTCGTGCGTAGCCTGATACTGTTGTTGAGCTTTACGGGCAAGCGCAACCATTTCTTTAATTTCCATACGTTACGTTGTGAACTGTGTTTTATGAATAGGTTATTAATTGCTTTGTACGCAGTCGGCTACCACGCCAAGCTGGGGGCTTGTGTGGTACCGATCCGCAAATATAAATCGTGTTTCTTTTAAGTAGCTTCGCTTTTAGTACAGGAAGCGGTATATTTCAGCTATTTCCTGCTCCGAGAAAGGTACATAGTTATTTTTGAGAAGACGCTGCTGCGTTTCCAAAACCGCCTTGGCAAAGCCTTCTATTTCAGGTTCTTTCATACCGTATTCGTGGAGCGGTTTGCGACGGATCAACTGCCCGAGCAGGCCGTCCAACGCTTCGTATACGTTAGCGGTAGTGCAGCCCAATTCCTTAGCGAGGAAGGCTTCTATTTCCGTGATGTTTCCGTTCGGGTTCTTAGCGTGGTAGCGCTTGAACACTTCGGTAAAGAATTGATAGTTGGATTCGCCGTGAGGCACGTGATAATTACCGCCCAACGGATAGGAAAGAGCGTGTACGGCACCCACACCGGCGTTACCAAATGCGATACCTGCCATATTGGCAGCTACCAGCATAGCACCGTGATGCTTGTGACGTTCCTCTTCGCCCTTTTCGGCAATTGCCTTAAATACGGGAATAATGGTGCTGATGGCCTTCAGGCTGAAAGTGCGTGTATACTCGTTGCTCTTGGGCGATACATACGATTCAACGGCATGTATCAGCGCATCGATGGAGCTGGCCGCATAGAACGGGAAGGGTAAACCCTTAAGCAGTTCCGGAATAAATACGGCATCATCGGGAGCGATGGCATCGTCTGCCAGACCCATTTTGGTACCACGACTCTTAATTTCGGCAATGGAAATGTTGGTCACTTCGCTACCGGTTCCGCTTGTGGTGGGCAGAATGATAATCTGCTTGCCCTTTACGATGGGTATTTTTTTATCGAAAGCGGGAAGAACATCGTCCTTCAATCCTTCCAAAGCGAAGATCTTGGATATATCGATTACCGTGCCGCCGCCCACGCCGATTACACGCTTATAGGGCGTTCCGGCAATGTCGCGCAATATTTGGTTAATCATTTCGTCGCTCGGTTCGCCTTTGCCGTAATGTTCCTGCATGATGAACGTGCAAGGCAAATTGAGCGCCTTCATAAAGGGCTGATAAAGGAAATCGTTGGTAATCACAAGGTCGCCCTTACCGAGGGCAAACTCCTTAGCGAATTCCGCAAACGTATCAAAGCTGTGCAGCTTTGTGGATAACTTAAACAATTGCATATGCTCAAATATCGTGTTATTACTTAGTTTTACGTAGTATTAGTTGAAGCGTTTTTTCCACTCTTCTTCCAATTCGTCACGGAACTGGGGGTGAGCTATTTCGATCAGCGCTTTAGCGCGTTCGCGCAGCGATAAGCCCATCAAACGGGCGGTACCGTATTCGGTTACGATGTAATCCACTTCGTTTCGGCTGGTGGTAACTGCTGTTCCGGGAGCAAAGTTAGCTACAATGCGGGATACGGTGCCCTTACGCGCCGTGGAGGGAATAGCCATAATGCTCTTTCCGCCCTTGGAGATGGCGGCTCCGCGTACATAGTCTACCTGACCGCCTACGCCGCTGAACTGGCGCAGACCCATCGTTTCACTGTTTACTTGACCCTGAAGATCCACTTCGATACAGCTGTTGATGCTGATCAGATTATCCAATTTGCCAATCACGGCGGGATTGTTCACGTAATCCACCGGTGCCATTTTCACGCTGTCGTTATGATTGGCAAAATCGTACAGACGCTTGGTTCCCATTAGGAACGTAGCAGTGTGCAAACCGTTATCGATTTGCTTGTATTTACCGTTCATAACGCCCTTTTCGATAAGGGGCACGGCGCCGTCGGAAAACATTTCGGTGTGGAGCCCGAGGTCGTTCTTTTCGCCTAAGAAGCTGAGCACCGCATCCGGAATGGAGCCGATGCCGAGCTGCAACGTAGCCCCGTCGTTTACCAATGCGGCTACATTTTTACCGATTGCCATTTCCACTTCTCCGATCTTGGGATTAGGCAATTCGTACAGCGGACGATCGCTTTCAACGATGTAATCGATATCCTTTACGTTGATAAAGTTATCACCTTCAATGAACGGCATCTGTTCGTTCATTTCCGCAACTACCACACGAGCCTTTTCGGCTGCGGGCTTGGTATAGTCGCAAGAGATACCGAAGCTGCACATTCCTGCTTCGTTAGGCTTCGATACCTGTATAAAAGCCACATCGCAGGGGATAAGCCCTTCACGCAAATAGAAAGGCAAGCGATGGAAGAAAACCGGTATAAAGTCGCCACGATGCGCTTCCACACACGGACGCGTATTACCGCCCAAAAAACCTGCCATTAGGCGGAAGTGCCCTTCCATTTCGGGGGCACAGTAGGGAGTTTCGCCCAAAGTGACCAAATGAAATATCTTTACGTCATGGAATTGCTTGTAGTTGGCTGCCAGAGCTTCTACAAGAGGCTTGGGCGCGCCCGCCGCATGTGCCATTATAATCATATCTCCGTCGTGCACCGCTTGACGGACGGCTTCGTCTGCCGTTACTACTTTTTTCGTGTAGTCTACCATACCTTTAGGTTATTCCTCTTTTTGCTCTTTCCGAAGTATGTGCTTTGCCATACTCCACAATTCATCGCTTATATTATTTTCCACCACTATTTTGATCGGCTCCCCGGGAAACGCCTCCGTAAGGTGCCCTTCCACTGCCGAGGATATGGTATCCCCCAGCGAAGGACAATTGGCGCACGCTCCGTGGAAGCTGATGTGCACCTCGCCTTCAGGCGTTACCTTGAGTAACTCAATCTTGCCTCCGTGGGAGGCAAGATAGGGAGCCACCCGCTCAGCGAGCAGCTCCGCTACCTTCTTATACGTCAGTTGACTCACTGCAACCGATCACTTCTTCTTTGCCGGTACTTCAAAGTGGTCCTTCGAAGTATCTATCTTGGCAATTTTACGTGCCAATTTCTTCTTTCCTTCAATATCGCCCTGACGCGAAATCATAATGCGCTGAGCCTGCGGCGAACCGGCTCCGTGGAGCGATTCCGTACGATAGCCTACGGCAGCCGTACCCAACGTAATGTTTTCAATCAGGCGAAGTACGCGCATACGGTTTTCCGTATCCGATCCGGTTGCGCCCTGCAAGTACTTGCGTACGATAGGCCCAAGTTCCGGATGGCGCAGATCCTGTTCGGCAGGCATCGTAACCATCAAACCACCGGCTATATCTTCCGCCAAACGAGCAATTTCGTACGGCAGACGCGTTACATTCTGTTTGCAGACGTTCGCCAGCAACAGGTCAATCAGGTAAGCACCGCTTTCGGTTGCCTTTCCTTCTGCCGAGCAGGCAATACCGCAAGCGTACAAGGTTTCGTTCAAGTGAATCATTTCGATGAGCTTATCCTTGATGTGCGATGCCTTGGGTACGCCGTTGTAATCGGCTGCCAATGCGGCGGCACCGATCAATACGTCGCCCACACCTACTTTACATCCGCCGTAGGACTGACGGTGGTATCCGGCAAAGCGTTCTACCAACATACCGGCAAACTGGTATTCCTGGCACATAAACACGCGTTCGTTGGGTACAAATACGTGGTCAAAGATTACCAACGCTTCGTGACCGCCAAACTGGCTGTTACCCAAATCGATGTCGGCACCCTGTTCCATCTTACGCGTATCGCAGCTCTGACGACCGTAAATCATGCTTACACCGGGAGCATCGCCCTCAATAGCGAAGCAAACGGCATAATCCTTATCGGCTTCTCTCATGCTGCAGGTAGGCATAATGAGGTGTTCGTGCGAGTTAACGGCTCCCGTTTGGTGTGCCTTTGCGCCACAAACTACAATCCCGTCGGGACGCTTTTCTACAACGTGGAGGTACAGGTCCGGATCCGGCTGATCGCTCGGGCCCTTACTGCGGTCGCCCTTCGGGTCGGTCATAGCTCCGTCCACAACAAGGTCCTTGTCCTGAACCATTATGAGCCACTTTTTGAAACGTTCGAAATAATCCGTTCCCAGTGCCTTATCCATTTCAAATGTGGTGGAATAGATGGCATTAAAGGCATCCATACCCACGCAACGCTGGAAACAGCTTGCCGTTTCCTGACCCAGCAAACGCTGCATCTTTACCTTATTTACAAGGTCCTGCGGGCTTTGATGAATGTGACAGAAGCGGTTAATCGTGTGTCCCGTCAGATGGCTCTTGGCCGTCATCAGTTCCTTGTGTTCAGGCATTTCAGCGAGCTTATAGCTCATAGCCAATGAATTCAGTGAGGGGCGGATCATCGGGTGATCAACAGGATTCTTAATCCTTTCCCCCATAAAGTACACCTTAAGGTCTAATTTTCTCAGACTTTCGATATACTCATCTCTCGTCATCATAACTCTGTTTCCTTTCTTTATTAGTGGTTATTTCCTTTTTTGGGCTTGCGCCCTGTTTCTCATCTTACTATCTGTTTTCGGCGTTTTTCTCGTCACCTGCACAAAGGTAATACTTTATATTGATAAAGATGCATATTTTGCCGTTTTTGAGAGTACTTTTATTTTGCTAACTCAAACACTATCAGTGCATAACGTATATACCGTTGCTATGCAAAGGCACAAATATTATATGCATTATTGCCATTTATACCATACAAATATAGAGAGGCAAATCTGCATTATGCTAAGTACAGTAGGCAAAACGAACCCCTCCAAACTCGCATTCGCACCATATTGACCACTCCACTCGGCAAAACCGCTATTACGCGTTAGCGATGCGATAAGCGGTGCCTCGAAGTGGAAAGCGATGCAAAGATACAACGCGGTATGCCCCCCAGATGTATTAAAGTGTATCGAAGTGTATCAAACTGTATCGTAACGTATCCTAACGTATCGAAATGTATTATAGTGTATCGGAACTTATCCTACGATACACTATAATACTGTTTAATACGTTTCGATACAGTTTGATACACTTCGATACACTTTAATACGTTAGGATACGTTACGATACAGTTTAATACGTTTCGATACACTTTAATACAGTTGGGGGGTATGCCGTGTTGTACCTTTGCATCGTTCCTCCGGGAATAGGCGGTAGCCGCGCGGAGCAAGCGAGCTCCGGCATCGTGTTATCGCCTCTGGCGGTGACAGCGCCACCCCGAGGAACAGCGTTCTTTGACATATTGTAATAGTTCCCGCGCGATGAGGAGGCTTGTGTTATAATGGCTATAGGAAACAAGTGCTCCGGAAAGGGGGGTATCGGAGTCTAAGAGAGTTTGAGCATATCGGAACTTATCTGAGGCTGCCCGATATACCGTATGGTACGCTAGGCGTGCCACCATTGGGCGCAGGAACAGCTATAAAAGATGAGGTAAAAAGATGAAAAGAGAGCGAAAACGAGTGATTATTGCTACCTTAGCAGGACGATACAGCAAGGAGGGAGCAATTCCAAGAGACGAGACCGTGAAAGTACAGATAGTTAGAGTGCCCCAAACATCGGCACAGCATCAGGATAAGGAGCCTGCGCTCCCCTATTACGCTTCGGCGGGTGCCGCCGGTATGGATCTGACGGCAGCCATCGACGAGCCGATACACTTGGCTCCGGGAGCGCGATGCTTGATTCCGACCGGTATAGCTATCGCCCTACCGGAAGGATACGAAGCGCAGGTGCGCTCGCGTAGTGGCTTGGCGCTGAAGCACGGCTTGGCGGTTCTGAACGCTCCGGGAACGATCGATTCGGATTATCGTGGTGAAATAAAGGTGATTCTGATCAATCATTCCGAGGAAACGGCTTGTATTGAGCCTGGCGAGCGCATCGCGCAGTTAGTGGTGGCACGCTACGAACGGGTTGAGTGGGACGAAGTGACCTCCTTGGACCGCACCGAACGGGGCGACGGAGGCTTTGGACATACGGGAACCACAAGCGTAAAGGCATGAAACAGAAGCGAATAATTCTCCTCTGCGTCTGCTGGCTGCTCACTCTGAGCGCACAAGCCGGGTCCCCACCGGCGGAGACGTCGGCGCGTGTCTCGCGACTGATCGAAGACGCTGCCGTAAGAGCGCAGCTCCCATCGGGACGCGCAGAGGCGTTCCGCCTATACCGTTTGTCGTACGACCTCAAGCCCACGCTAACGGCAGCGCGTGAAATGGCGTTACTGGTACAATCGTACGACGGCGAGCAGTTCGTCTACTGGATGAACGAAGCGCTCCGCCTGGATCCTGCCAATAACGAATGCGCCAATTTGCTTGCCGAGTATTATCTCTCACGTGGCAGTTTTACCGCTGCGGCAGAGCTGCTGGAGCACCATGTGGCCCTTTCGCCGGACGATGTGCCCGCCTATATTCGTTTGGCGTACGCACACGCCAACGGAGGCAATCTGGAAAAAGCTACCGTTGCGCTGGAGCAATTCCTCAAACGCAATACTGATGCGGATAAGCGTGCCGCGGCGGAGGATCTGCTCTTTCGGATCCTTACGGAGCAGGGCAAGCGCACGGAAGCGGCAAAGCTCATTATGGAAAGCTTCCGCAAGCAGAAGAGTGCCGGGCCGCAAACCCTACTCCATACAGCCAACAGGCTGCTCACAGCGGGGTACTATCGCGAAGCACTTGCAATTGTTTCGGAGCATCCCGACTTAGTGAAAGGAGATTTGGCACTGATGAACCTTAACACCTCGCTACTGATTATGAACGGTAAGCGCGATGAGGCGCAGCAGATGCTGATGGGCATAGCCACCAACAAAGGCTTTACGGAAGTGGAGGCGATGGCCTCGATAGCGCGGCTGATTGCTTCGGACCGTGACGAGAAGGGACAGATCCGTAAGTGCTACCTACCGGTGGGCGCGGCTCTCACTAAGCGTTTTCCGCAATCGTTTGCGGTATCCTCCTTCTACTTTGAGATACTCACGTTGACGGACGACTCCGTGGCGTTGGGGCAGCACTTAGCCACTATGGCGCGTAGCTTTCCGGATAGCACCAACGTACGCTTGAACTTGGTTCAGTACGAATTCAACCGGAAGAACTACAATGCAGCGGACAGCCTGCTGCATGCAATCATCGAAACCGATCCCACCCTGGCAACGCCCTATCTGTTTCAATCCATGATTGAGCAAACGGTGCGCCAAAACAACAAGGCCGGTATACAGATACTGGATAAAGGTCTGTTGCGCGTACCGCAAACGGACAGCACGGAGCGCGCCTCGCTCTACTTGGCAAAGGGGGATCTGCTCTATGCGGATGGCGAAGCGGATAAGGCGTTTGCCTGCTACGATGCCAGTCTGCAAATGAACCCGAATAACGCCCTCGCACTCAATAACTATGCCTATTATTTGTCCCTCACGGGGCGCGATGGCGAACGTGCGCTGGCAATGGCTCAAAAGGCGGTGCTGCTGGAGCCGGACGATGCCAACATATTGGATACGTATGCCTATTTGCTCTATTTGAAGGGCGATTATTTGATGGCAGCCGCATATATGCGCAAGGCACTAAATGCAGCTGAAAGCGAAAAGGCAACTTTTTACGATCATTATGCCGATATACTCATAGCCGAAGAGCATATCAAGGAGGCGCTGGAATATCTCCGCAAAGCAGAGCAACTTGAGCCGAGCGACGAACGAAAGCAACAGATCCAAAAACTGGAGAAATCGTTATGAGAAAGAGTTTTTCCATTGCGCTCTGTGCGCTGCTTATCGCGCTCTGCTCCACAGGCTGCTCGTTGCGGCGCAAGAGTATGAGTGGCGCGGTGGAAGCCGATCTGCTAACCTCAGCTGAAGTGGCGGGGTTTATGGATCGACGGAAGCCGGCAGAACCATTCACCGCAAACGGATCCGTTACGCTACGCCGCAACGGAGAGGAAATCAGCTCACGCATCGTGCTGTACTACGCTCCCGATGGAGGGATGGTTATTACGGTGCGGCCGGTGGTATTCTTCGAAGCGCTGCGCATCGGCATTACCTCCGAGGGCATCACGGTAATTGATTACTACGGGAAAGGATACCTCCGTTTAAGCGAAGCGGAAGCCTCGCGCCTGTTGGGGGTGCCGTTCCGCTCCGCCCTTTGGACAGAGCTGTTTTTCGGCCTGCCGCTCTCCGGCGATACGCATAAAACGCTTTTGCCCAAGCGGCGTATAGCTTTGCGCTACAAAGAGCCACCCGCAGCTACGTATCAGCTCCTTGCGGGCGAAACAGCCCCTTGTTCGGTATCGCTTGCTGCTCCCTCGGCTCAGAATGCCTACCGGCTTTCGGTACTTTATCCGAACGGATTTACCCCGTTCGCCTTGGGCAATGTGCCTAAAGCGATGCAAGTGGAGCTACTTCACCGGGATGCATCCATGGGCTCGTTGCAGCTTATCACTGATGCGCCGCGCAAAAGCAGAGCTACGGCATTGCCCTCCCTTGCACGACCCAAGGGATTTACCGTTCTTAAAACAAACGATTTACTCAGATTGCTTTCCGAATTAGAATAGAAGCTATGAAACAACTTTCCTTACTCTTATTGATACTCACGCTTGCCGTAACACCCGCTTTTGCCCAAAGTAAAAGTAAAGAGGTGCAGCGATTGGAACGGCAACGGCGCGAAGCACTCAAAGAGGTAGAAAAAACGGACAAAAAGCTAAAACAAGTGAGCAACGACCGCTACAAGAAGCAAAAGGAAGCCAATCTGCTCAAGAAGCAGGCGGCTCAACGGCAGAAAGCGGTTAATCTGTTGGACGAAGAGATCAAAGTTTTAGATAAGGATATCGATTCGCTATCCACGGAGGCAACACATCTTCGGAACGAAGAGGAACGTCGGCGTAAGGCGTACGAAGAGAGCGTAATCGCTATGCGGCGCCGCGCCAAAAGCACCGATCGGATGCTGTTCCTCCTCTCGGCAGCCGATTTTGACGAAGGCGTGCGCCGAATGCGCTTCCTCGGGCAATTTGCTCAAGCCCACCGAGATGCCGCCAAACAGCTCAAGGAAACACGCACCAAGGTAGAAGAAAACAAGCATGCCATCGAAGGAAATAAAACGCAGAAGGCAACTTTGATGGAAACGCGCGAAAGGGAGAAGCAAAAACTCCTAACGCAGCAGAAGCAGCGTACCGGTGAAGTTTCCAAATTGCGTGGTGAAGAAAAGAAGCTACAGCAGCAAAAGCGGCAACAACAACAACGTGCTAATGCGCTGAACAAGAAGATTGAACAGCGAATTGCTTACGAAATAGCCGAAGCCGAACGTAAAGCTCGCGAAGCGGCAGCCAAAGCCGCTCAACAGAAGGGGGGCTCCACCACCGAGCAACGCAAGGCGGTTACCAAAGGCGGATACGCCATGACCGCCGAGGAGCGTCAGTTAGGCGGAAGTTTTGAGCGAAATAGAGGAAACTTACTGATGCCGGTTCCCGGAAGCTACACCATTGTAGCTTCGTTTGGCGTACAGCAGCACAAAACGGAAAGCAAAGTACAAACCAACAAAAGCGGTATCGATATAGCCGTTCCGGCGGGAACAAGGGCGCGAGCCGTGTTTGAAGGCACCGTCTCTTCCATATTTATGGTGGAAGGGTACCACTCATCCGTAATCATTCGGCACGGTAATTACCTCACCGTATATGCCAACCTGCAAAGCGTAAGTGTGCGCACGGGTCAAAAGGTCAAGACGGGACAAACCATCGGCACCATAGCTACAGGCGACGACGGACGCGGATTGCTCCACTTCCAGCTGTGGCACGAACGAACAAAACAAAATCCGATGCAATGGATACGATAAAGATCATCAGAGATGCCTCCGGAGCTCTTCGCTTTGAGCATCCGTATATTTTTCAAAAACCCACGGCGGTAACCATCGGTACCTTTGATGGGGTGCATTTGGGTCATTTGGCTCTAATCAACGATTTGAAGCGTGCGGCAGCCGCGCGTAACCTTGCTTCGGCGGTGGTTACTTTCGATCGCAGTCCGCTCGCTACCGTCCGCCCCGGGCATCCCTATTCGCGGCTCAACAGCTATCGGGAGCAGATCACGCGCCTGAGTGCCGCCGCGCCCGATATCACCTTTGTGCTTCCCTTTGACAGGGCTTTATCGCAACTGAATGCGGATGATTTTGTGCAGCAGGTGGTGGTGGATATGCTCCACGCACACCATATGCTGTTGGGATACGACCACTCGTTTGGTCACGCATCTCATTACGGTACGGCGCCCGAAACGGAAGCGCTTGGCGCGCGGCACGGCATTTCCATTGAGCGCGCTGCTGCCGCTTGCGATCCGGAAGGGAATGCCTATAGTTCCACACGCATCAAAACGCTTTTGCGCCGTGGCGCTCTGCGCGAAGCCAACCAATTGCTCGGCTACGCTTATCCTCTGAGCGGCGTGGTTGTCGGCGGCAGGCATTTGGGTCGCACGTTAGGCTATCCCACCGCCAATATAGAACTGGACGATGCCCATAAGCTTCTGCCTCCCAACGGAGTATATGCCGCTCGGGCACGAATCGGCAACGAATTATGCCCCGGCATGCTCTATATTGGCAATCGACCCACGATGGGCGACGAGGAAGAACGCTCCATTGAGATCCACCTCTTTGATCGCTCCGAAGAACTGTACGACCGCTACATTTCCATTGAAATAGAGGCGTTTGTTCATCCCGAACATCATTTTGGCGGAACCGAGCAGTTAACCCAAGCGCTCCAAGCATACGAAGCTGAAATCCGCGCCCTTTTGGGCTACCCCCGAACAGAATAATTCCGCCTCAGGATATAACTCGGCTCACTTCGGGAACCTTTGAATTTTCGCTTTCAAAGGTTCCCTTTTTTTGTAGCTCGTAGTGCCAATCCAAAATAGATCTATACCTTTTGCGACGCCCCTGCGGAGCTCTTCCCAAACGTTACATTACCATATATAAATACAAAATGAGTAACTTCGCAAGGAATAGTATCTGAAGGCGATGGAAAAGGTAGAACAAACGATACAAGCAGCCCGTTGGAGGGCGGATAGCAGTATCCCTTATTCCGTTATTTGCACAATGGTTTGGCTAACTCGTTGGACATGGCATCCATTGAGCGAACCCCAGCAAAACATCGCCGCACAGCTCAGCCGTGAGCTGCATCTACCCGTTCCGGTAGCGCGTATCTTGGTGCGTCGCGGGGTTACCTCCGTTCAGGATGCAAACAATTTCTTTCATCCAAAGCTGCAAGACCTGCACGATCCCTTCCTCATGAAGGATATGGATCGAGCCGTGGCACGCCTCAACAAGGCGCTCGGCACTAAGGAGCCGATCCTGGTCTATGGCGATTACGATGTGGACGGCACTACCGCCGTGGCATTAGTGTATAAATTCCTGCGCATAGCCGGTTGCAGCGAAGCGCAGTTACACTATTACATTCCCGACCGCGGAGACGACGGATACGGCGTTTCCTACACCGGTATTGATTATGCCGCCCGCCGAGGCGTTAAGCTCATCATTGTGCTGGACTGTGGCATCAAGGCAACGCGCGAAATTGCCTATGCCAAAAGTTTAGGAATCGATTTTATTGTGTGCGATCACCATCAGCCCGATGCCGAGCTTCCTCCCGCCGAGGCGGTTTTGGATGCCAAAAGGGAGGATAACACCTATCCTTTTGCCGAGCTATCCGGATGCGGAGTTGGGTTTAAACTGATGCAGGCATTCGCCATCACCAATAACATCCGTCTTTCGCGCCTCTATTCGCTGTTGGACCTTTGTGCCGTCAGCATTGCCAGCGACCTCGTTTCCGTGCTCGGAGAAAACAGAATTCTCTTTTACCACGGCTTGCGCCAGCTGAACCGCCAGCCCTCCCCCTCACTCACCGGTATTATCCGGAGCTGCGGACTGAAAGTGGGCAGCATTACTACCGGCGATATCGTGTACAAAATAGGGCCCATCATCAACGCCTCCGGACGTATGATGAACGGACGCCGAACCGTGGATCTGCTCCTCAGCGCCTCCGTGGACGAAGCCGAAGAGCTTTGTCGCGAAGTAGAACGCAGCAATAATCAGCGCCGCGCCTTGGATAAGCAAATCACCCAGGAAGCACACGAACAGATCAAAAGCAACGAACTGCACAAAAAACACAAACTGATTGTGGTGTACGGTGAGGAGTGGCACAAAGGGGTGATCGGCATCGTAGCCTCCCGATTGGCGGAGCAATACGCCCGTCCCGTTATCGTGCTTTCCGGTATGGGCGAAAACATCTCCGGCTCCGCGCGTAGTGCCAACAACTTCGATATGTACCACGCCATCGATTTGCACAAGGATTTGCTCATTAACTTTGGCGGACACCCTTATGCAGCTGGGCTCACTATGTCCAAAGAGCATTTGGACAAATTTGTGCAGCGCGTTGTGGAATATGCCGATAACGCCATTCCCTCAGGGCAACCCGAAACCACTATCGAGTTGGACGAAGAGCTCAAACTTACCCAGATCAACCAAACGCTTCTGCGCCATATTAAAAAGCTTTATCCGTTTGGTCCCGATAATCCCGATCCGCTCTTCTTTTCCACGCAACTGATCGATACCGGCGAAAGTCGCGCCGTGGGCAGGAAAGAGGAGCACCTCAAACCCGATGTTACCGATGCCCCCAACCGGCGTTACCCGTTCGGAGCCATCGCCTTTGGGCAAGCCAAAAACCTACCGATTATCAAAAGTGGTGCCCCCTTTGCTATGTGCTATCACCTCGAAGAGAATGTGCACAACGGTATTTCCAACGTGCAACTGCGTGTAACCGATGTGAAGCCGGATGACGCACTCAGCTTTTAGATGAGCACCGAACCGGATAATTGGTTTCTCTCTCTCGAGGATCGCTACGGAGCGGAAGACACCTTCTACCCGGGCGATTTCCCTGAGGAAGAGGATTTTTCCGGCATCGATGCGGAGCCTACACCTACCGACGAGGCCCCCACGCGCCGTAAACGTACGTCAACTCCGGAAGAGACACTCAAATCCTACTGGGGATACGATAGTTTTCGCGATAAACAGCGCGATATTATCGACTCCGTGCTGGCGGGCAACGATACACTCGGCTTGCTTCCAACCGGTGGAGGAAAGAGTATCACCTTTCAGGTTCCCGGGATTATGCTCGGCGGCGTTACCCTTGTGTTCACACCGCTTATCGCGCTTATGAACGATCAGGTAGCCCAACTGAAGGCAAAGCGTATCCGTGCTGAAGCTATTCACTCCGGTTTGGACCACTTCCGCATCCAGCGCATTCTCAATAATGCCGTGTACGGAAAGAGCAGCTTCCTCTACATCGCTCCAGAGCGGCTCGCTTCCCCCTACTTTCAAGCCGCCCTGCAACATATGAAAGTATCCCTCATTGTGGTGGACGAGTGTCACTGCATTTCCCAGTGGGGGTACGATTTCCGCCCCTCCTACCTCAATATCGGTTCGCTCAGGAAGCAATTCCCCAACGTACCGGTGCTGGCGCTTACCGCTACCGCTACCCCCGATGTGGTGGAGGATGTGATGGATAAGCTCGCTTTCCGCAAACATAATGTGATACGGAAAAGCTTCTTCCGACCCAATTTGGCATATGTGGTGCGCCAAACACCATCCAAGATTACCGAAATTGCCCACATCCTGCAGAGCGTACCGGGTAGTGCCATCGTCTACTGCCGCGACCGCGAGCGCTGCGCCGTGATTGCCGCGCAACTGAAGGAAATAGGCATCTCCGCCGTTTACTACCACGCCGGCCTATCGCATGCTATGCGTGACGAACGGCAGGAGTGCTGGATGAACGGCGATGTGCGCGTTATCGTGGCTACCAATGCCTTTGGTATGGGCATCGATAAACCCGATGTGCGCTCCGTGATACACTTTGCCATGCCCTCATCGCCCGAAGATTACTTTCAGGAAGCCGGACGTGCCGGACGCGATGGGAAGCGTGCCTATTCGGTTGTACTCCTCGGGCCGCACGAAGCCGGTGTGTTCCGTAAACGGATCGCCACCGAGTTCCCTCCGCAAGCCTTTATTCGCGATCTGTACGACCTCATTATGAGCTACTTGCAAATAGGTTACGGCGAAGGTTTGGGCAGACGCATGATCTTTGATGTGGAAACTTTTATCAAAACTTTCAAGCTTCCACCGCTGCCCACCATGAGCGCCATACGCATTCTCGATAGAGCCGGTGCCTTCCAATATGAGGAACGCGAGGATCAAACCGCACGGGTCGCCTTTGTGATGGAGCGCCAAGAACTCTACAAACTTCACCTCGATGAGCCCAAGGAGCGCATCATCGATACGCTTTTGCGCTATTTCCCAGGCGTCTTTACTCGGTACGTGCCGTTCGAAGAGCAGCGCATAGCCTTTGAAACCGGTCTCCCCGTGGAGGAGGTCTATCAGCAGCTAACCACCCTTTCGGGAATGAGCGTTATTCGCTACATACCGCGTTCCACGCTTCCCAAGATTACCATCACAACACGCCGACAGCGTGGGCGCGACCTCATCATCAGCGATCAAGCCTATTCGGAACGCAAAAAGCGGTTCGAAGCTCGCATTGAAGCCGTTTTGGACTTCCTCTATCGGAGCGATCACACCTGCCGCGCACAAACCCTTGTACGCTATTTTGGCGAGGACGATTGCCCCGAATGCGGCATTTGCGACGTTTGCGCCGCCAAAAAGAAGCGTCAGCGCCACAAGGACCCGTCCGACAGAGAGCCGCAGGCACAATGCGCCTCCGCACTGAACAAGCTGCTCCCCGATGCAAACGCCTCCATCGAGCTTAACGCGCTCCTGCTTTACCTGCGTCACCGGCACGGAGAGGATAAGGATTTCTGGCTCAAGGCGCTTGAAGCCTACCTACAGCAATCCGATACCCTCCGCATGGACGGATTCCGCATCCGCCGCCGATAACCCCTGATGTACTCCATCGTGCGGGAGCTATTACAATACGTCAAAGAACGCTGTTCCTCTGGTGGGGCATTGCACTACTGGTGCTAACATTCCGTGGAGGATAATCATCCGCTGATGCTAATATCAATCGGTACTAGCCATCCGCGGAAGTCACCTATCCGCTGATGCTAACCATTTGCGGGGGTTAACCATCCGCTGATGTAATAATCAGTCGGTGGTAATGCCCGTCGGTGCTTTTGCTCCGAGGCGATAACACGCTGCCGGAGCTCGCTTGCTCCGTGCGTCTACCGCCTATTCCCTGAGGAACGATGCAAAGGTACCACACGGCATACCCCCCAAGTGTATTAAAGTGTATCGAAGTGTATTAAACTGTATCGTAACGTATCCTAACGTATCGAAGTGTATCAAACTGTATCAAACTGTATCGTAACGTATCCTAACGTATCGAAGTGTATCGAAACGTATCAAACTGTATCAAACTGTATCAAAGTGTATTGTACGAGAATACTTCCCATAGAAACGCTCCGCCACACCTATCCAAAGCGCATCCAAAGTCATACAGGAAATTCCCCTCTATCCTGATAACATCGGGACTTTTGCCAAAAAATTCGTATGCCCGCTCATCCGATATAGAACAGAAAAAAGAGCAGGCCCCGGAAAGCCTTTATAGGACTAACTCCGGAGCCTGACTACTCTTTTCCGACTACTGACTCACGTCATAGTCTAATTTGCTATATAGATTTTATTCGTTGCTGAAGAGCCAAATGGGAACTGCAGAGCTTTCCTCCTTTGTGCTTCTATTAAGATATTGCGCCAAATTGGAAGCCCAATACTGCTTGTTCAATACTGCCGTATATGGTCTTTTATCCCCTTTGTTTTCGTAGATTTTTACTGCAAGTAAACTTACTTCTATTCCGAGATCTCTGTCGTAGCCAGGATGATCCTTGGAATACAGCTGATCTATTTCACCGAAAGCATAGAGTATTCTCGTCACGTCACTTTCCGTATTGCTTGTCCAGAAAGCTTCGTTTGCAATGGCATCCACATTGCCGTCCCAATTAGATCCCAGATAACGAGTAGTTACCTTACAATATGAAGGAATGATATCATCTTCCCAATTTACTTGTTGGAAGTCACCTACCCACTCAAAACGATATGCAATACAGAGCATATTGCCTAAGCCAAGGCGCATATCTTGTTTGAAGCGGAGACCGTATCCTACATGATTTGCTTTATCTGTACGATAGTCGGAAGCGAGCTTGGAAATAAAGTTTTTCTTGTTAACCCCGGCTTTAAGCCAACCGGGAAATACTACCCATTCCAGCATGTTATCTTTTCTGTCTAACACTTCGTCACCTTCACCGATATAGCAATTGTTTCCATATCTGATAGGAAAGAGGGAAGTCATTTCGTAATAATCTTTAGGCAAATGATAGGCTTTCCCTCCAATTGTACACTCTTCAAAACGTGGTACGGCTTCAAATTGGTGCGTAAAGAATCCGACTTCAGATATCTTGTTGCCTACGGTAGCGAAGCCATCACCTGCCTTGTTGAGTGGCATTTCGGAGAGATATTCTGTAGGCATTTTGATACGTCCGTGCTTTACTTTGAATTCTTTAGTCCTTTCGCCCGAAAAGATCTTCGCCACCAAAGGAATTTCAAAGAATTTGGGTGCGATGAGCTTATCGGAAGCATCAAAGTTATTGAACGCCACATAGCCGTCTTGCTTTGGGAGCGTCAGCTTGTAGGTACGCGTAATGCGTCCAGTGGCGGGATCCTTAACGGAATGACCCACTTCTTCCAGATTAACCTCGGCTGCCGGTGTATAGCCTTCCTTGAAATCAATCGTACCCTCACGCACATAGGTATATAACTTAATGGTTACTTCCGCAGCTTCTTTCGTGGTAGTATAGATATCCTTCTGCGAGTTCTTCAGATATGGAGTCATATAGGGTGCATTGGCAAGCTCCGCATCATACTCCACAATAAGGGGTTTTTGCACTTCGTCCTCGCTTACGTTAAACTGCTCTCCTTCTTCCCAATCGGCAACTTTGATTTCGTATTTTAGCTTACCGAATTCACTTCCGGGGTTATTCGGATCAACCGCACCGCCTAATTCATGCAGAATGATGTTATAGAGGTGGTTACGCTTGATTACGAAGTTATCCAAACGAACTACTTCCGGATTCAGCGGCTTGCCCTTGTAGGTAGCTTCGATGGTGAAGTAAGTTTCACCACGTGTATCCGTTTCGTAGCCATAGATAGTACCGGTAAGCGCACCGCCTTGGAAAAGCGTTCCATCATAAGTTTTATCCGTTGTAGAGGTAAGGCCTTCCATCTGCTTTACTTGTGCAAAGAGGTGGCTTGTGGTATACCTTTTGTTAAACGTAATCTTGTTTATTACCAAGTCTTCGATCTTATTGTAAAAATCGAAGCGGGCAGCTACACGTATCAGTTTTATGCTATTCGGTATCGTTGTAGATTGCTTGGATTTAACCGTTACATTCACACGATCGGAAGTCATCAGGAAGTTCGTGGCATCTTTGTCCTCTCCGGGCGTCTGCTTTGCTACCAATTCGCCTAAATCTTCGGGCGTGGATGGTCCTCCTTCCAATGCTGTAATTAAGTCTGCATCGGGATTGGCCACAAGGAAAAAGTAGAAGTCTCCACTCTTTTCGTTGTCAAACTCGTAATTATCACCGGTAGTTTTCGTACACTCAACCGTTTTATAGTGCAAACCAGAGGAGGTACGATAGACCACAGCGTAGAGTTTTTCCACACTCTTTTCCCTATCTAATGCGGGAGTAGGATGTAGAATATTTTCATCTCCCATAGCTCGTAGCGAGGAAGTTAGGGAAAAACGAACCACTCCGGGCTTACCGGATTCCTGCTTCGTCCGTATCTTTTCGCCCGCACAGGATGCCAACAAGAGCGGCATCAGTAGTAATACGGGTATATACTTGATGATTCTGTTCATATTGTTTTCTCTTTATTTAAATGCCGGATTCTTATAGTTTCTGTCATAGATAATGGTGATATACCGCTTGAGGGTAGGAAAGGCATCGCTGTACACCTCGAATACCGCTTTATCATTGGTCATATTCAATGGAGCCGCGCCATAAGCAGGCGTGCTTATGTTGTACAGATTTGGATCGTCCGGATCTTGTTGAATGGGATAATCCTCTCCGGATTCAGAGCTTACCATCCTAAAGGTAAATGCTGTGTGATCCTTCAAGCGAGTACTAAACTTAAACCTGGTATTAGATTGACTACTTGCTATGTAGAATGTTCTGGTGAGTGGATCGTAATGCTGGGTAGCATATTCTATTGAATAGCAATATACACTCAGAATCTGCATATCGTGGTTCAGAATCACCGAGTTCCAAGGCGTATCTTCAATAGTGAAGGCAACTTTACTTTCTTTTTCTATAGGCATATTGTCCCCGAGTACAATCTTGTATAGATAGTTGCGCCGTACGGTAACCGGTGCATAGCTTGTAGAAGAAGCGGTAAAGGGAACATCCAAAACAACTTTTTGTCCGTTGGCGAGCTTACCCTCCACTACAACGGTAGTAGCCTTATCTTTTTCGGCTTCGGTTGCAGGCTGCTCTCCTTCATACAAATAGAGTGCCTTATTCAGCACATTGCCCTCATCGCCTGCCATACCGGTAAAGGGGTCGGGCAAAGTGGCATAACCTGCACTCATTGTCACCTTTTGCGCATCCGTCGGTGCCATATAGGAAGCAGCTCCATTTGCGTCCTTCGTTGGGAAGGTTGTGGTACGATCGTACGTATTTCGCAAATAGATCTTTGTGATGGTTAGGTTTGGTATATGATTAGCTACATCAATACGAGCTACCACGCGAGTAAGTGTAACCTGAACCGGTGCCGTGGTACCCGTAACCGATATTTGCGCTGAGGATCCCTGACGCGCCATACCGGTCATCGGAATTACATCCGTGTGGTCCTGCTTTGTCAGCAAATCCTTGGAAGTACCATCGTTAGCAAGCACCTGCGTCATAGGAAGTTTTTCAAATGCATCTTGCGTCATTCCTACCGTAGCGCCTGCCACTTCGTCGTTTGCCACAAATATAAAGCGGTACACGCCAACCTTATCTTTTGCAAATTCTTTTGTATACGAATAGGCAGCTTCGCCATCGGCAGCCAGCTTGGCCATATCGATCTGTTCAATTTCTTCCAACTTACTTCCGTCACCATTGAACATATACAAAGTAAGTTTTTTTACCGTCCATTCCGGTTCATCATGCAAAGCTCGGTACGTATAGGCTTCGCCTTGCGGCAGCGTCAGCCTGAAAGTTACCGAAGCAGCTTTGCCGTCTTGGGTCATTTTACCGGGTTCATCTTTATCTTTGCAACCGCCTGCTGATAGCACCAACGCTACAGATGCGAGGAAAAGCAAACCCTTCCATACATTTCTTTTCATAAGCTTAAAAACTAATCTTTCTATTTGTTTCTATATTCGTTTTTGTTACGCCCGTTTTCTTTTTCATTCGATCATACGCGAATTACGAACAAATCATACCATTCGGCGCGCCGGTCCCTGCGTCATTTCCATGTAGTGCTCCGATTCCGAGCCGGAGAGGCGAGGTTCCTTTGACTTAATTCGTCGGAGGGCGGACAATAAGAGACCAAACTCATCATTTGTAGATGCAACGTCACTCGACTCAACCGAGTGAAAGCAACAACTACCGATGAACATCTCCTATCTATCGCAACAATACATTTACGCATTATCCTACTCCGCATGGAGACTATTACTCTGCAAAGATAGCAAAACTTTGGAATACCATTCGTCCGCTTTAATTCCTTTCCGAGTTTAGCGTCATCATCTATACCGTGGCTTTCACGAACTACCTCCGGTACTAACAAAAACTGAACGCATTAGAAGCTAACCAAACTTTGAGATAGTTGTTGGAGTTTATCGTGAAATCCGATTGATTCAATTTATGCCCCTTTTTAGATTCTATTGCCGCACGAACCGCACTGCACAAAAGGTATATAGGTTTCGGATGATAGGTATATGAGTTTCGCGCGAAAGGTATATAGGTATCAATTGAAAGGTGTATAGGTTTGGGGCGGGTCGGTCGGGCTCATAGCGGAGACGGCTCTACGAAACCGAGCAGCGAAAAGTTACTTTCTTTAACGCCTCTGCTCAACCTAACGGCTAAAGGCGGGCCCCGATCGTCTGATACGAATTGATTTATTTGTCGTATATTTGTATCGGAGAAGTGAGGAATAATAAGACCAACACAAGAAGAAAGACATTGAAGTTACTATAACACACTTAAGTATGAGAAAAAACATCCTGATTATCAGCGCAGTGTTTGCTGCGTTGCTCTTTGCCTGCGGATGTAAGGGCAAAGACGACCTCAAGACAACTGTTACATCCGTAAAGACGGATCCGGCACAAATGACCCTGAAAGTGGGAGACTCAAAGCAGATTTCCGTTTCATGGACGCCTGCCGAGGTAAAGGCAACACCGAGCTTTTCGTCCAACAAGGAATCTGTAGCCACCGTAAACGATAAGGGGCTGGTTACAGCTGTTGCGGAAGGAGCTGCCAATATTATCGTAAAAGTGGGTGAGCAAACCGCTATCTGCAAGGTTACGGTATCCAATTCCGGCATTACGGAAGTATCCGTTCAACCCGAATCCGTTGTTCTAATGGTTGGAAATACGGAATCACTTAAGGTTACGTGGACACCTGCCGAAATAGAAGCAACCCCCACATATTCTATTGATAACAAGGAAGTTGCTACCGTAAGCGACAAGGGCGTTGTTACCGCCGTTGCCGAAGGAAAGGCTACTATCACCATAACCGTTCTGGATAAAAAACTGACCTGCCCCGTGGATGTAATTGCCTCGGTTAAAAATGAATTTCCCCTGCTGAAGTACAATGTACTTAACGATGAGGAAGATCCTGAAATTAGCTCCTATGAAAAACAAATGGGCAGAAAATATGGAAAAATATTCTACGGCGGCCACGAATTCTATGGCTATCAGAATAAAGAGTTGGATCTGATTCCCGGTGCTCTTTATGGGTTGAACAATAAGAAAACCGGTGAACAGGTGATCATTGCCCTATCCAAAGAGAATATTACAAACTTCCCCAAAACACGCATCCTGCTCAAGGAGTATGGGTTTAGTAATATTGAGATGGATATAGACGATAGTGGGAATCAAATGTTCTACGGAAAGCACGATACCGATCCAAATCTGAGCGTGAAGGGATGGAATTCACCCGTATCTAAACTTGGTAGCACGCTTTCTGTATGGTTTGTTCGGAAAGCGGAACCGATCAAAGCCAAAGTAAAGGACTTCCCAAGCTGGGACGTTTTCCAAACCCGTAATGTAAATGAAATAAAGCAGTTTGAGGAAAAACTAGGTATACGCGTATACGACCCCAAACTTAGCGATGAAAATAAGAAGAATCTTATATTCCAAACTAAGAGAACCAAGCTCTTTGATACCAATTTCAGTATGGTACTCTACTTCAATGAGCCTCAACAAGGACCTCGCTTTATCAATTCTATCCTTGGCACGGTACAGCAACCGAGCGACTTAAAAACGGAAGCTTTCAAGGAATGGCTTACAACAAACGGCTTTGGGTATGATTATTCGTTTGATGCAACAGAAGGATCGTGCCAAGCATTTAATGCCGATAAGAGCTTGCAAATCTACTCTGTATACTTTAAGGCAGCAGGAGGTATGGTATTACAGATCTTCCCGCCCAAAAACAAAGCTCAGGTACTGAAGAAAATGGCTGAACCTGAAACTGCAGAACTGATCCGCAGGAGCGTACGTACACAAAACTCGTTCATTCCGGACTTCCGATAAGTTTCCGCAGCAAAACGAATATCCATTCGTAATTTAATCCTTAAAACTCCCCATCGCAAAGCTCGGTGGGGAGTTTTCTTTTATTCAGATTCCGGATTACGCAGAAATTGCATTCTTACAGAAAAGCGCGCGGCATCTCATAAACTTGATATGCCACGCAACCTAACAACATTGGGGTATGAGTGAACATTATGCGGTGGAGGATTGTTTAGTAAGTTAGAGTTGGAGCGACAAAGAAGCTACGGATTAGTGGGTATGGAGCAGAGGCACTACGAAGTGATTGTAATCGGCGGGGGTCATGCGGGCTGCGAAGCCGCATCGGCAGCCGCACGGATGGGTGTACGCACGCTGCTCGTTACGTCCGATATGAGCAGGATAGCGGCTCTAAGCTGCAATCCCGCTATGGGGGGCATCGCCAAAGGTCAAATTGTGCGTGAAATTGACGCACTGGGCGGTATGAGCGGCATACTAAGCGACCGCGCAACGCTTCAATTCCGTTTGCTGAACCGAAGTAAGGGCCCGGCAATGTGGAGCCCGCGGGCGCAACTCGATAAAGAGTACTTTTCGCGCCTGTGGCGCATGCAGCTCACCGAAACGGAATCATTAGACGTAATTCAGGATACGGTTCGCGAGCTGATTATTCAGAATCACACCGTGGAGGGCGTTGTAACGGCTCTGTGGGGCACGTTCACAGCGCAGAAGGTAATTCTATCGGCGGGAACGTTTTTGCGCGGTATGATGCACTTTGGCGCGAATAAAGAGCCGGGGGGCAGATTAGGCGAACCACCCGTCAACGCACTGACCGAACAACTACAGGATTGCGGCATTTGTTCGGATCGGATGAAAACAGGTACGCCCCCACGCATCGATTTGCGTACGGTAGATCTGTCGCTCGCGGAAGCTCAATATGGCGACAAGGAGTCGGGCGGCTTTTCGTTTCTCCCGACAAAAAGCGAACTTCCGCAGCAACCCTGCTACATATTGCACACCAACAAGGAGTGCCACAATATACTGCAACGTGCTATAGATAAGGGACTTTCGCCCCTCTATAACGGACAGATTCACTCCATCGGTCCACGCTACTGCCCCAGTATAGAAACGAAAATAGTGACCTTTGCCGGCAGAGAGCAGCATCAGCTCTTTTTGGAACCGGAGGGCGCCGGCTCAAACGAATACTATCTGAACGGGTTCTCATCCTCATTACCGCCTGAGGTTCAGTTAGAAGCACTCCGCACCATCCACGCTTTTCGGAACGTTCGCTTCTTTAAGCCGGGCTATGCAATCGAATATGATTACTTCGACCCCACACAGCTGAAGCCGACTTTGGAATCATTCGTGGTGAAAGGGTTATACCTTGCGGGGCAAGTAAACGGCACCACCGGATACGAAGAGGCAGCTGCGCAGGGGCTGATGGCGGGAATCAATGCAGCACTTTCGCTGCTCTACACGGATAAAGAGCTCATTCTGCGGCGAAACGAAGCCTACATCGGCGTGCTGATTGACGATTTGGTCACAAAAGGGGTAGACGAGCCTTACCGAATGTTCACCTCGCGTGCCGAATTCCGCATCCTTCTGCGTCAGGATAACGCCGATGCACGTCTAACGCCCAAAGGATACGAAATCGGATTAGCCGATACAACACGCTACAATCGCTTCTGTGCAAAAGAGGAGGCGGTGCAGAAGCTCACCCGATTTATTGCAAACCTTTCTGTAACCCCAACGGAAGTGAATCCGCTTTTGGCTTCGGTAGGCGAAAAAGAACTATCGCAGGGAGTTAAGCTGCACGACCTACTGTTGCGCCCCAATTTATCACTATCGCTGCTTTGCGACGTACTTCCGGAGCTGAAAAAGGCGGTAAGCGAAGCAAACGAAATCAATCCGTATTCCGGGGAAAGTGCCGAAATAGCCATTAAATACGAAGGCTACATTGCACGGGAAGAGATGGAAGCAGCGCGCCTAAGTAGAATGGAAAACCTGCGCTTAGGGGATAAACTGAACTACGCAAGCATCGAAAGCCTATCAACCGAAGCGCGGCAAAAGCTGGAACGTATAAAGCCGATCACCTTAGCACAGGCAGCCCGCATTCCGGGGGTATCGCCACACGATATATCTGTTTTATTGGTACTGCTGAAGCAGTAATTGTTTCACGTGGAAAGTATCGATCCCAATCGAAAAGAGCTACTGCTAAAGGTATCCTTACTGCCGGATAGCCCCGGTGTATATCAATATCTGAATGCCGAAGGAATCATAATCTATATCGGTAAAGCGAAGAACTTAAAGCGACGCGTTAGCAGTTACTTCAACAAAGAGCATAGCGACCTTAAAACCAGGCGACTGGTGGCAGCCATTCGAGATCTGCGTTTTATTGTAGTTCCGACCGAGAGCGATGCGCTATTATTAGAAAACAATCTGATCAAAACCTATCGACCGAAGTACAATATCTTGCTGAAGGACGATAAAAGCTATCCTTTTATCATGCTGACCAAAGGCGATTTTCCACGAATCGCCGTAGTGCGAAACATAGATCGGAGTAAAGGCATCTACTTTGGTCCCTATACGGATGTTCCCAAAGCAAGGAAAATGGTATGGTTAGTACGCAATTTGTACAAAATACGTACCTGTCGGCTGCCGCTCACCGAGGAGCGAATCGCCGCCGGTAAGTACAGTGTTTGCCTACAATACCACATAAAACGGTGCAATGCACCATGCGTTGGACGGATAACCAAAGAGGATTACGCCGAGGATATCCGTAAAGCGAAAGAATTGATCAAGGGAGAAATCGGGAAAGTACACAAAGAAGAGATCGAACGTATGCAACTGCTGGCGGAAGCGGAGCGATACGAAGAGGCGGAAGAAGCAAAACGAATAGCGGAATTTCTCCAACATTACGACGCAGGAGAGACCGTAATACACAATCATTACGGCGAATTAGCAGTATTCGGTTACGAGGAAAGGGGCGAAAAAGCATACATAAATCTGCTTTCGGTAGTAAACGGCGCCATTCGCTTGGTTGTAACTGAGCAGTGGCACAAGCAAATTGAAGAAGAGAAAGAGGAAGTACTTGCTACGATTATTACCGATATGATGGAGCGGTTCGGACTACAAGCAAACGAAATCATCCTGCCTTTTTCCATCGAATGGCTTGAAAATGACAAACTATCCATCACAATTCCACAAAGAGGAGATAAAAAGCGCTTGTTAGAGCTATCTCAATCCAACGTAACGGCATACATTAAAGAGAAAGAGAAGCAGCAGGATAAGCTGAATCCGCAGCAAAAAGTGCGCCGCTTACTCCATCAAATGGAGCAAGATTTAGGCTTAAAACGGGCGCCGCAACATATTGAATGCTTTGATAACTCCAATATCATGGGCACAAATCCTGTATCAGCCTGTACAGTATTCAGGGATGGGAAGCCCTCAAAAAGAGAGTACCGTAAGTTCCACGTGAAACAGGTAATCGGAGCAAATGACTATGATACGATGAAAGAGGTGCTCACACGGCGATACAAACGAACGATAGCTGAGAGTAACCCCTTACCTGATTTAATTGTAATTGACGGAGGAAAAGGGCAATTAAAGAGTACGCTCGAAGCGTTAGAAGCTTTAGAAATCGACACAGAGAAGATTGATATCATTGGATTAGCGGAACGTTTGGAAGAGGTTTACAAGCCGCACGAAACATTACCATTAATATTACCGCGCGACAGTGAAACATTACGCGTACTAAAGCATATTAGAGATGAGGCGCACCGCTTTGGGATTACCTTTCACCGTTCGCTACGAGCGAAAGCGCAACAGAAATCTGTTTTGGATAACATACCGGGAATCGGTAGCAAAAGAAAGGAACTGCTCTTAAAGAAATTTGGTTCGATTACTGCCATTCGTAAGGCAACTTTGGAAGAACTGACAGACGTTCTCGGGAAAGCGAGCGCACAAAACGTAAAGGAATACTTTGAAAAAGAAAAGAAATAATAGTAACGATGAGGGTAGTTGTTCAAAGAGTAACGGAAGCATCGGTAACGATTGACAGAGAAACAATATCCACCATAAACGAGGGATTGCTGCTTCTGATTGGCATCACGCATAACGACGGAGAGAACGAAATAGATCGAATTACGCGTAAAATAGTAACTCTTCGTATATTTGACGATGAAAAAGGCGTTATGAACCGAAGCGTACAAGATATAGGGGGATCCATTTTGGCAGTTAGTCAGTTTACATTGTACGGAAATTGCAAAAAAGGCAATCGTCCCAGCTACATAGATGCGGCACCGGGTGCCGTAAGCGAACCGCTATACAATGCTTTTTGCGATCGATTGGAGCAACTCCTTCCCGGCAAAATTCTACGGGGACGATTCGGTGCCGATATGAAAGTGCAATTATTGAATAACGGACCGGTTACCATCCTCCTGGACAGCAATAACTTATAGTGTATTGATATGACTATAAAAGAGTACCAAAAAGCTGTAGATCAATGGATTAGGCATTATGGCGTCCGCTACTTTTCGCCACTTACCAATATGGCAATTCTAACGGAGGAAACGGGCGAAGTGGCGCGTATTATGGCTCGTTTCGCCGGAGAGCAAAGTTGGAGCGCACGGGATAAGGAAAAGTTTGGAATTAATGAAGCAAACGAAAGCGAAAAAGGAAAGCAACTTCTTGCCGATGAGCTAAGCGACGTCATTTGGGTAGTGTCCTGCATCGCCAATTACTATCACATTGATTTACAGGATGCTCTGAACGCTAATCTGGATAAAAAGACCAAAAGAGATAAACAACGACATATAGAAAACATCAAATTACAACAAAATGAGCAATAAACATCCGGAACACGAACATAAGCCGAACGACAAATATCGTCAGGCTTTCGATTCGTTCCTACCGGCAGGAACGGAAGCGTCCATAAAAAGTCACGTAGCGGAAATAATCGACAAAGAGTACGAAAAAGCATTCACAAAGGAAACACTTTGTCTTTTATATAGTACGATTGATCTGACAACCCTATCGCCAAAGGATAATAAAACGAGTATTTTGGCATTTGTAGGTGCCGTGAATGATCGCTACCGCAGTAAAGAGGGTGGCTTACCATCGGTAGCCGCCATTTGCGTCTATCCGTCTCACGTAAAGCAAGTTAAGGAAGAACTGTACAATCCGGAGGTTCGTATCGCTTCGGTGAGCGGCGGCTTCCCGGCGTCGCAAACATTAGTAGACACAAAACTGATGGAAACCAGCTTTGCAATTCAGGATGGCGCTAACGAAATAGACATAGTGCTCAATATTGGTTGCTTTTTGGATGAGGATTGGCAAAATGTAGATTTGGAGATTAGGGAGCAGAAGGAACACGCCAAAGGAGCCACCCTTAAGGTGATCATAGAGAGTGGCTTACTGAAAGAACCCGAATTAATTCGTCGCGCTTCCATAATGGCACTCTTTAGCGGAGCAGACTTTATCAAAACGTCCACCGGAAAGGATTGTCCCGGAGCCAGCTTGGAAGCAGCGTATATTATGGCTCGGGTCATTAAGGAGTACGCCGATAAATTTGGTGTCAAATGCGGTTTAAAGGTATCCGGAGGCATCCGAACGCCGGAAGAGGCGGTACAGTACTACTGCATCGTTAAAAGCGTTCTGGGCGAGGAATGGCTGAATAATAAATTATTCCGCATCGGTGCCAGCAGCTTGGAAGCCAATTTACGGAAAAAAATAGCCGAAATGTAAGCAACGCAATCTACTCACATTCGGCAAAAAGAAAGCGCAATTCATTTAGCGAATTGCGCTTTTTCTATATAGATAAGGCTTAAGCCGCACCGGACATACGGAGCAGCAAAAAGGTATAAAGCACGTACAACAGCAACATAATAGCGCCTTCGTAGCGCATAATGGTTCGTTTTCCGTAAAAAAGAACGCAAAAGAGCAACAGCACCACGCAGGATACCATAGTAATGAAGTCTAATTGCGTAATTCCCTGTACCGGAATTGGTTTAACTAACGATACTACACCCAAAATGAGCAGAATATTAAAAATGTTACTGCCCACGATGTTGCCCACAGCCATATCTGCATCGCCCCGAAGCGCAGCTGCCACGGAAGTAGCCAATTCAGGTATACTGGTTCCCAACGCTACTATAGTTAATCCGATAAACGCCTCACTTACATGCAGATAACGAGCAATTTCAACCGCTTGTTGGGTAAAGTACTTGCCACCCACAATAAGCAGAACCAAACCGAGTACTACCAATAGCAACGATTGCCATAAGGGTAACTGTTTGACCACAGGCTCAATAAGATCCTCTTTTAAGCGCTCTTTCACTTTTTCTTCGCCTCGTTTTGCCAACTTAACGGTATAAATAAGGAAAATAACAAAGAACAATAAAAACAGAAATCCTTCCCAACGAGCGAGCACGGCAGTAGAGGCGCCCCACAGCTTATCGGAGCAGAACAACCAGAGCAATAACGAAATAAAGAGTAAAAAAGGTATTTCAATGAGTGCGGTGCTCTTCGCCACTCGTATCGGACGTAAAAGCGCCGTAACGCCAAGGATTACCGCGATATTAATAATATTGCTCCCCACAATATTTCCCATCGATATACCGCCACTTCCTTGCAACGCTGAAGCCAGACTAACGGTCAGTTCCGGCATAGAGGTTCCCATTGCCACCACAGTGAGGCCAATCACTAAAGTGGAGACCTTCAGTTTAGCGGCTATATCGGCAGCTCCGTGCGTGAGAAAACGAGCACCAAGGGCAATCACTACGATGCATACAATGAGTAAAAAAAGTGGTAGTAACAGTTCCATCATAAAGCAGTATTGTTCATCTCCGTGCAAAACTACAAAAAGAAAGCGTACCGACCTTTTTTTACATGTTCATAACTTGTAGATAACTCCTCCATAACCTGTTTGTAACGTGTAGATAACTCATTCGTAATTTCCTTGTTATTTTCAGAAAAAGTTATACCGGATAAATGATCAACAAATGCAAGAAAAAGAAGAAAAACTTTTCAACAAATTATCAACATCGTTATCAACAGCTGCAAGCGGCTCTGCTAGCGGTTTAGCGCGTCTGTCTACAGTTTCAACGCCGTTATTATGAGTATTAGAATTTATTGTGTCATCCATACATATATACAATAAAGAGGCTTAGAGGGCAGGAGTAGACAGAGCTAACGAAGCGCAGCATACGAATAAAAGCGAAAGATACCACCGCTCCGCCGCGACCCCAATTGAACTACTTACGCTTATATAGCGGATGAATTTCCAAGGATGTGGAGCAGAAGGATCATAAGAGCGTAGAGCTGTAGCAATAGGAGGTACCGCTTCGTCTCATAGAACAGCAAATATCTATGCAAATATATAAGAGGAGCTTTGGAGGCTTGTGAGTAGGAAAATCATCACGAGCTTTTTATCGGGTCGATCGGCTCACCTTTTCTCTCGTTTCGCTACCTATTAAAACAAAAAAGGCACCCTCGCGCTGTTCGGGTACCCTATCTTAGTAGCGAGGAGAGGATTCGAACCCCTGACCTCCGGGTTATGAGCCCGGCAAGCTACCACTGCTCCACCTCGCAATCACTCTATGTTCGGTTTGCCTCACTCCTCCTCGCTTGGAAGAGCGCTCTTTCATCCGAACCTCTGCAAAGGTACGCAACAAATTCGTCTAAACCAAATTCTCTGCCGCTAAAGGTATATACCTCTCGTTTAAAAGGTATATACGTTTCGGTGCATAGGTATATAAGTTTCGCTCGAAAGGTATAGATATTTTGTGCATAGCCTCCGTATCTTTTGAGAGGTAGCGGTGAGGGTTCCCTCTCTTGGAACTGATAGGATGACGGAAATGCAGGAATAGGGTGAAAAAATTTGTCGGATTGAGAATTAAAGCATATCTTTGGAGCGAAAGAAGAACAATAGATAAAGAGAAAAGAAAAGACAGTATATCTCTAAAAGAAAAAGTACTAATTTCCGGTCAAAACGGGCAGCAGAAAGCTGAGGAAGAACCGGGAGAAGGAAGAAACAAAGAGGCGCGAGCCTAAGCAAAAAAGGAATAGTAGAAAGGGAAGATATTATGACAAAGACCATCACATTTAACGAATTGCGCCGCATCAAAGATGCCTTGCCTGACGGAGCTACCCGTCGAATAGCGGAAGAACTCGGCATTGAAGCCGAAACGGTACGTAATTTTTTTGGCGGAACCCATTACGCAAATGGGCGTAGTGCCGGTATCCACATTCAGCCGGGCCCCGATGGAGGAATTGTAGAAATAAGCGATACGACTATTCTAGATAAGGCTCTGGAGCTGGCAACGGATCTGCCTGAGGATATATTGGCATCCTTAGGTGCAAGCGACGCCAAGAAGGAGTAGTTCGCTACGTTCGTTGCTTGCCCGCTCAGAGGGGTATTCGGCTCTTCGTGGTGGTAAAACCGCGGGGAAGAAGGATCGGTTTGTAGCAAAGTAATCAGAAAGGAGGGGAACAAAATGAAGGAAGAAAATAAAAAGAGTGACGGCACCACGTTAGTAACATTAGCCATTCATAGCTACCAAAAGGCTCAGATACTGAAAACGTTGTTGGAGGATGCAGGCATAGAAGCATCGTTGCACAATGTAAATCAGCTTCTTCCGGTAGTCTCCGCCGGAGTGCGTGTGCGCATAAAAGAAAAGGATTTGCCACGCGCGCTCAGTCTTATTGAGGAAACAAACTGGCAGCGCGAAGAGCTTTATTCGGAGCTCAATTGGGTAGATCGTAAAACGGAGGGCGCAAAGGAGGCTGAATCGCCTTACGTATTGTTACCGGTAGACTTTTCGGACTATACCCCCAAGGTATGCCGCGTAGGCTTCTTTTTCGCAAAACGTCGGAATTTGCGGGTTGTACTTGTCAATGCGTACTTTTCGCAGTTCTTTACGGCGGCACCCATGCTATTAGGCGATGTAACCGGTTACCAGTCGGCGCGCGAACTGAATATCAAGCGTGAGTTCGATAAGGCAAAAGCCAAAATGAGCGCGCTTAAGGATGAATTGACGCGGCAGATTAAAGAGGGCGACTTACCGGATGTACCATTTGATACGGTATTAAAGGACGGTGCACCGGACGAAGTGGTGCTTTCGCTTGCCAAAGAGCAGCCGCCGGTGGCCATTGTTATGGGAACGCGGGGAAAATCACAGCGCAGTGAGGATTTGCTCGGCTCCGTAGCCGCCGAAGTGTTGGATAGTGCCAAAGTACCGGTGCTGATTGTTCCGGAAAAGGTGGCTATTTCCGATTTGTCGGATGTGGATACGGTTGGCGTGGCAACCAGCTTCGACCAGAGGGACTTAGTGCTTTTTGACCGAATGATGATGCTCATGAAGCCGATCAGCCCGAAGTATCGTTTGTTCAATATATCCAAACGAATGGAGGAATGGGGTGAAGTGGAGCTGAAAGCAATGATGGAATATCACAAACAGCACTATCCCGAAAGCGATATTTCCTTTACTAAATTGGACGAAGGCGACTTTAACGAAGCGCTGCAAAAGTTCATTGAAGAAGAAAAGATCGGTATGATTGTGGTCAATACCTATCGGCGCAATCTGTTTGCACGCTTCTTCAATCCGGGAATGGCACGGCGTATGCTTTTCCATACTACTATGCCTTTGCTGGTGATGCACAGTAATAGTTGGCGCTAATTAGGAAACAGTTTCCGAAGCGAACGAGTGAACATTTTGCGGGTGTGCGTTGTTTTAGGCAATGTGCACCCGTTTTATCAGTAAAAGAATAGATGAGTAATCCGATAAATGAACTAAAGGCTGCATTGGCAGCTACCATAAATGCTTTGTACGGCATCCCCCCCCTAACGGAAGCCGATATAGTGCTACAGCGCACTCGGGAGGAATTTGCCGGCGATTGGACCTATGTGGTATTCCCCTTACTTAAGGCAAGTCGCAAGAAACCGGAGGATACGGCTCGTGAAATAGGAGATGCTTTATCCGCCCGCTATCCTATGGTAAGCGGCTTTGAGGTGGTAAAGGGCTTTTTGAACCTTACCATGAGCAACGAATGGCATATAGCTATGCTTGCCGATATTGCCGGGGAACCTCATTACGGAGCTATAGAGGTAAAGGACGATGCTCCGCTCGTTATGGTGGAATATTCCTCGCCCAATACCAACAAACCGCTCCACTTAGGGCATATCCGCAATAATCTTTTGGGCTTCAGCATCGCCCGCATTCTTACGGAAAAGGGGTATCGTGTAGTCAAAACCAATATAGTTAACGACCGCGGCATCCACATCTGTAAATCGATGTTGGCATGGAAAAAGTGGGGTAATGGCGAAACACCCGAGTCAAGCGGTAAGAAGGGTGACCACTTGGTAGGGGATTATTATGTGCTTTTTGATAAGCATTTCAAGGCAGAAGTAAAGGAATTGGAGGCAAAAGGTTACTCCAAGGAAGAAGCGGAACAGCGTTCGCCTCTCATGCAGGAAGCGCGGGAAATGCTGCGTCGCTGGGAAGAAGGCGATGAAGAGGTACGTGCCCATTGGCGCACAATGAACGAATGGGTGTACGAAGGATTTGCCGAAACGTACCGTCGGTTAGGGGTCGATTTCGATAAAATATACTACGAAAGCAATACCTATCTTGTAGGTAAAGGCGAAGTGCTCCGCGGTCTGGAGGAAGGTATTCTGCAGAAACATCCGGACGGCTCCGTATGGTTCGATCTCCGGGATGAGGGAATGGACGAAAAACTTCTGCTTCGAGCCGATGGAACATCCGTATATATGACGCAGGATGTGGGTACCGCCAAGATGCGTTTTGGCGATTATCCGATCGATAAGATGGTTTATGTGGTAGGAAACGAGCAGGAGTATCACTTCAAAGTACTATCCCTTTTGCTGGATCGGCTCGGTTTTGCTTTTGGAAAGGGTTTGTACCATTTCAGCTACGGAATGGTGGAATTGCCGGACGGAAAGATGAAAAGCCGCGAAGGAACGGTAGTTGATGCGGACGATTTGATGGAAGATATGGTGGCTCGTGCCAAGGAAATTGCCCTCGAAGCCGGTCGCGCCAAGGATTTTTCGGATACGGAATTGAACGAAGTAGCCGAAAAGGTTGGGTTGGGAGCATTGAAGTACTTCATTCTCAAGGTAGATCCGCGCAAAAACATGCTCTTCAATCCGAAGGAATCGATAGATTTTAACGGCAATACGGCATCGTTCATTCAGTATACCTATGCACGTATTCAGTCGCTTTTGGAGCGTGCCGATGTGGGCGATAAGGATACAGATTGGCAGCATGCACCGCTCAATGAAACCGAAAAGAAGCTGATTTTGTCGCTTGCCGCCTATCCGCAGGTGGTTTCCGATGCTTCCGATGCGTACAATCCTGCCGTAATTGCCAACTGGGTGTATGATGTGGTGAAGCAATACAACAGTTTCTATCACGATTACAGTGTATTGCGTGAGGAAAACGCACCGATACGTGCCGCGCGGCTCATGCTGAGCCGTACGGTGGCAGATGTGGTGGAACGTGCTATGTATCTGCTGGGTATTGATATGCCCAAGCGGATGTAAAGGCGCGCGAAATCGGTAATACGAATGATGTTGTCCTATCCGCTATCGCCGTACATCGATGCCTTGGATCGGAGCGTATCCATCGCGCTGCTCGCTTCGGGCGGTGTGGATAGCGCAGTGGCATGTGCTTTGCTGGTTCGCGCCGGCTTTCGTCCTAAGCTTTTCTATATAAATATCGGGATGAAGGATGAGGGTTTCACCGATTGCACTCGGGAAGAAGATCTTGAGATGGTGGCTCTGATTGCCCGTAAGTATGGGCTTGAATATGAGGAAGTTGACCTTAACGAAGCGTATTGGGAGCGTGTGGTTTCCTATACGATTGATAGCGTAAAGCGCGGACTCACGCCCAATCCCGATGTAATGTGTAATCGTTTTATCAAATTTGGGGTTTTTGAGGAGCGATACGGATATGCCTTTGATTACATCGCATCGGGGCATTACGCCTCCACGGTAGTGCGAAACGGCAAAGTTTACTTAGGAACAGCGCCCGATCCGGTTAAGGATCAGACCGATTTCCTTGCTCAAATCAATCTGAAACAAATATCCAAAATTCTCTTTCCGATAGGCACATTGGATAAAAGTCAGGTACGTGCCATTGCGGAAGAGGAACATCTGCCCAATGCGCATCGTAAAGATAGTCAGGGAATATGCTTCCTCGGGAAAATCAACTATAACGATTTCTTGGAGAAGTACTTAGGGAAGAAAAAGGGCGATATCATCGAATTTGAAACGGGTAATAAGATTGGCGAGCACGACGGCTTTTGGTTTCATACCATCGGACAGCGTAAAGGCCTGGGGCTGAGCGGAGGTCCCTGGTTTGTGGTTCGTAAGGATTACCCTGCCAATATCCTATATGTGAGTCGCGGTTACGATCCGGAAACGCAATACGGATATGAGATTTGGTGCCGTGATTTCCATTTTATTACTGAAAACCCCTTTACTGCCGGTTGCCCCAATCCCCTACCCGTGTCGCTTAAGGTGCGTCATACGCCGGAGTTCTTCCGAGCCACGCTGGCAAAGGAGGGGGATGTGTACCATATTGTGAGCGAACAGCGCATACAGGGCATTGCTCCCGGTCAGTTTGCCGTTGTGTACGATCCCGACTGCACGATATGCCTCGGTAGCGGTAGAATTGAAGAGGGCAGATAGCCTATGGATGCCATTCGGGAAAAACTCTTCTCCTTACAGGACGAATCGGTACAACGCTTTGCCGCAAAACTACTGCCTACCATTGATCCCGAACGGATCATCGGCGTTCGAATTCCCCTACTGAGGGCAACGGCGCGCGCTATCTATAAATCGGATAAGGCGTTGTGTTACAGCTTTCTTGAGGAACTTCCGCACGCATATGTAGAAGAGGATTTGCTGCATATGATGCTGATCGGTTTGGAGCCCAACGCAGCGCGTCAGATAGAGCTACTGGACCGCTTTCTCCCCTTTGCAGACAATTGGTGCGTTACGGATGCTTTGTCGGCAAAAACAATGTGGCGCGAGCCGGCTCTTTGTTGTGTGGCAATAAGGCGTTGGCTTGCTACGGATGCCGTTTATACACGCCGCACCGCGCTCGTTGCTCTGATGGAAAGTTTCCGTTACAACTGTTTTGACCCCTGCTTTCTCGAGTGGGCTGCGAAAGCGGCTCCGGAAGATTCGTCCGAAGTAACCGATGTGTACTATTTACGGATGGCGGTCGCCTGGTTCTTTGCCGAGGCACTCACGCAACAATATGAGCTTACATTGCCCTATATAGAAGAGGGAAAGCTGCCGAATAAGACCCGTCTGCTTGCCATTCGTAAGGCTTGTGAAAGCCATAAAGTCCCCTCTGACCGCAAAGAGGCACTACGTCTTTTGCGCAATCGTTAAATACGTTCCGTTCGGAACCATTCGTTTCTTTTCAGAATAGCTTCTAACCCCTTTCGCGAAAGGTATATAACTCTCAACAGAAAGGTATATACCTATTGCGGTAAAGGTATATACCTATTCATTCAAACGTATATACCTATCGCGGAGCCTCTATGTTACAATAAAATGAAGGGGTTGAACGTTTGTTGAAGTAAATAGGCGGGCGCAAGCCGTTGCGTAGTGCCTCAGACAATGTAAAATAGTTATCTTTGCAGAAGGAAAAACGAGTAAGGAACACAAACACACCACGAGATAAATGAAAAGGGTGTTCGATATCGTCACAAGCAGCATGGGGTTGATAATTCTATCCCCCCTTTTGTTGGTGTGTATCTTGCTCATTTGCCTCGATTCTCATGGAGGCGCATTCTTCAAACAAAAGCGAGTTGGTCGGTATAATAGGGACTTTGTGCTCTATAAGTTCCGCTCTATGCGTTCGCAAGCATGGGCAAAAGGTCAGTTAATAACGGTGGGCGAGGAGGATCCGCGCATCACGCGCATCGGACGCTTTATACGTCGCTACAAAATAGACGAGTTGCCCCAGCTGTACAATGTATTGCGTGGCGATATGAGCATTGTTGGTCCGCGGCCGTTGGTGCGTCAGCAGGTGGAACTGTATCCGGAGGATTATATGCCGATTCTATCGGTTCGGCCGGGCATCACGAGCAACGCCTCCATTTACTTCCGAAACGAGAGCAAAATCCTCGGAATGGTGGATCATCCGGAGCGTTACTTCAAAGAGGTCATTATGCCGCAAAAGATCAAATTGAATAAGGAATATGTGGCTAATCAGAGCTTTTGGAACGATATGCGCCTGATCGGTCATACCCTTTTTCCCTGCCGAGCGGAGGAAGCGCCCTTGCCCCAAGCGGAAGATATGCCGGAAGGTGTTCGTTTGAAGCGTGATTTAGCCGCAAATTGATATCAATTCGGTACATTTGCATCGGTAAACGATACGGCTTGAGGCATGGATGATTCATTTTGGTGGCTTATTGTCGGGTTGGCTCTATTTGTGGTTGAGTTGCTCACGCCGGGCTTTGTAGTTGCTTGCTTCGGTGTGGGTGCTTTGCTGGCATCTCTGATTGCTCTGTTTGGGGGGGGATTGTTCTGGCAAGTGTTCGCCTTTTCCGTAGGATCGATAGCGGCTCTTTTGTTGTTACGTCCGCTGTTAAATCACGGAAAAAAGGATGCATCGGGAGCAAAAATAGCACCGGATAAGGCTACCGGTATGGATGCGCTCAAAGGGCGTACCGTTTTGGTGGTCAAACAGATCGACGGAACCGAAGGAATCGGTCGTATTGCAGTGGACGGCGATGAGTGGCCTGCTCGCGCAAATGCAGCCCAAGAGCATTACGCGCCGGGCGAGCGTGTAACCGTTTTGGGCAACAGTAGTATTGTACTTATTGTAACTAAGCCGGAATAGCCTGAAATAAAGAAAACCAAGAAACGATAATAAAGATATGACTGCAACATTTATTACGGTTATTGTTATTCTGCTACTGGTGATTTTCATTGTCGTAAAGGGTTTGATTATCGTGCAACAATCGGAAACCATCATAGTAGAACGCCTCGGACGTTACCATAAAACGCTCGGAAGCGGGGTAAATATCATCGTGCCCTTTATCGATAAGCCGCGCTCTATGATGTGGCGTTATACCACACGCAATATAAAAGGCAATTTGTTGGTTAGGGTGCTTCCCGTAACCCGAATAGACTTGCGCGAAACAGTGTACGACTTTGACCGCCAAAGCGTGATAACACGTGATAACGTAGTTACGGAAATTAATGCCGTTTTGTACTTCCAAATTGTGGATCCCATGAGGGCGATGTACGAAATATCTAACCTGCCTATTGCCATTGAGATGCTTACGCAAACCAGTTTGCGTAATGTGATTGGCGAAATGGATCTGGACGAAACGCTCACCAGCCGCGATACTATTAACAGTAAGTTGCGTGATATTTTGGATGAAGCTACCAACAAGTGGGGCGTAAAGGTTAATCGTGTTGAGTTGCAGGATATTAACCCTCCGCGCGATATTAGAGACGCAATGGAAAAGCAGATGCGTGCCGAACGCGATAAACGTGCACAGATCCTCACGGCGGAAGGCTTAAAGGAAGCGGCTATACGGGAATCTGAAGGGAAAATGCAATCTTCCATCAACCACGCTGAAGGGCTTAAAAAGGCAGAAATATTGGCGGCGGAAGCGGATAAGCAGAGCAAAATCCTTCGGGCTGAGGGTGAAGCGACGGCAATACGCCGTATTACGGAATCGTTGTCCGAATCCGGTGGCGATCCCACTCAGTATCTAATTGCCGTTCGTTACCTCGAAACGCTCTCATCCCTTAACCAAGGCAAGGGCGACAAATTGGTTTATCTGCCTTACGAAGCTACCGGCGTGCTGGCAGCTTTGGGCGGAATTAAGGAAATATCGGGGCAAAAATTGATCAATCCTATACCCCCAAAGGTACATTAAGCTTTGGAACGTACTTACCCATATGATTTATCGATAGTGATTCCGCTACTGAACGAAGCGGAGTCACTGTCACTTTTGCAAAAGCGCATTGCCACAACGATGCAGCAAGCCGGCATCACTTACGAAGTTATCTATGTGGATGACGGTAGTACCGACGAGAGTTGGCAGATCATTGTTGCCCTTCATCAGGCTAATCCTGAGAGCGTTAAGGCGTTACGCTTTGCCCGGAATTACGGAAAAAGTGCCGCTTTGCAGTGCGGATTTACCAAAGCTCAGGGGCGTTTGGTGGCTACAATGGATGCCGATTTGCAAGATGCTCCGGAGGAATTGCCCGAAATGTGCCGGATTTTGGATACTGAAGGGCTGGATTTGCTCAGCGGTTGGAAGAAGAAACGTTACGATCCCAAACTGACCAAGAACCTGCCGTCCAAGCTTTTCAATGCTACGGCGCGCCGCGTTTCGGGTATTCACAATTTGCACGACTTTAACTGCGGGCTCAAACTCTATCGGAGCGAAGTGGTTAAGTCTATTGAGTTGTATAACGATATGCATCGGTATATCCCCATATTGGCTAAGGATGCCGGTTATAAGCATATAGGCGAAAAGGCGGTGAAGCATTCGCCTCGCCGTTTTGGTCGCTCCAAGTTTGGGATAAACCGCTTCTTTCACGGCTATTTGGATTTACTTACGCTGTGGTTTTTATCGCGTTTTGGCCGCAAACCGATGCACTTTTTCGGCTTTTGGGGGAGCATTCTTTTTCTGATCGGTATCATTGCGTTGGCAGTGGTGCTTATCGGTAAGCTGATCGCTCTGCTGCGGGGCGTGCCGGCTCCGCTGGTTACCGATCGGGTTTACTTCTTTATTTCGCTTGCCGCTATGATTATCGGCACGCAACTCTTTACGGCGGGCTTTATTGCGGAGCTTATCTCGCGCAATGCACGCGACAGGAACCGATACAATATTACGGAGGAACTGTGAGATGAGTGGGATCAAACGAGAGGCGATGCGCCTGCTGAGCTGCTATACCGGTGTTCCTGCCGAACGAAAAGTATATACCTTTGGTTTCAAAAGTATATACCTTTTCTCTGAAAGGTATATACCTATCGTTGCAAACTTATATACCTTTGGGGGAGCCGGTTCCGTGCCGCTGAATCGTTGTTGTGAGGCTTAAAGTGGGGAATATGAAACATCGTTTATTGCTTACGGCGTTTGCTTCGCTTTGTGCGGTAGTGCTTGCGGGGTGCGGATGTGCCCAAAGTACGCCCGGCTATTACCATAATCAGGGGGAAGCGTTCCACACCTATTACAGCATTAAGTATCGGAGCGATCGCGCTATGGATCAGGAGATTGCCGAGGCACTCCAAAAGCTCAATAATGTGGCGAATCCGTTTGAAAAAGGTACCCTTTTGTATCGGCTGAACAATAACGAAACCACGCTGACGGACAGTACCTTCCGGCTGCTTTTCAGCCGGGCGATGGAGGTATCCCGCATGACTCAAGGCAAATACGATATTACGGTGGGGCCGCTCGTCAATATTTGGGGCTTCGGCTTTGAGCCGTCGCCGTGGAAAGAGGGTAAAGTGCCCCAATCTGCCATTGATAGCATCCGCCAATTTGTCGGGTTCGATAAAGTGACGCTTCGGGGCGATACGTTGGTCAAAGCGGATCCACGAATACGCTTGGATATGGCTTCCATTGCGAAGGGCTATGCATCTGATTTGGTGGCGGATGCATTGTGCCAAAAAGGCGTATCGGACTATTTGGTCGAAATTGGTGGCGAAGTGGCGTTTTCGGGAATTAATCCCGATGGCGAAGCGTGGCGCGTGGGCGTTAGTAAGCCTGTGTTCGACACTTTGGGCATATCAAATCAAATGGCATGTATTTTGCATCTTACGGGTAAGGGCGGAATGGCAACCAGCGGCAACTACCATAATTACAAAGTGCGCGCTGACGGCTCCCGATACGCCCATACCATCGACCCAACTGCCGGCTATCCAATTGAGAGCGATGTGCTGAGTGCTACCATTATAGCACCCAATTGTGCGCTTGCCGATGCGCTCGCTACCGCCTCCATGGTATTGGGGAGCAACGAAGCATTGCGCTTGTGCGAGCAACAGCTGGGCGTGGAATGCCTGTTGCTGGTGTCGGATCGCCAAGAGCCGGAGGGATTCCGAATGGTTAAAACATCGGGAATGGACGCTTATATCAAGGAAGTAGAAGCAAATAATGACACGAAGTAAAGAAAAGCAGACTGAAGTGGACCGACGCTATTTGCGTATGGCGCGCGTTTGGGCGGAGAATTCCTACTGTAAACGCCGGCAGGTGGGCGCTCTGATCGTCAAAGAGAATATGATTATCTCCGACGGCTATAACGGCACTCCCTCGGGCTTTGAAAATGTGTGCGAGGACGAAACCGGCATCACCAAACCTTACGTGCTTCACGCCGAAGCCAACGCCATTACCAAAGTGGCTGCCAGTACCAATAACAGCCAGGGCGCTACTATTTACATCACCGCTTCGCCTTGTTTGGAATGTGCCAAACTGATTATACAAAGCGGAATCAAGCGAGTGGTGTACGACGACGAGTATCGACTGAAGGACGGCATCGAGCTGTTGCAGCGTGCCGGCATCGAAGTGCTTTGTTTGCCTTGTGAACATAAAACGGAATAAGTATATACCTACGCAATACAAATGGACGGAAAAAGTATAGCTTCCAAGTGGAGATGGATTACGGCAGTGGTAATAGCCTTTGCTCTCGGTATCGGAGTTACCTTGCTCGTGGGGAAGCGTTCCCGGCGCAAAAGCGATCTGGAGCGTACTTTTGACATTATCGAACAGAATTATGTGGATAAGGTCGACCGAAGTGAACTGGAAGAGAGCCTTATTCCGCAATTGCTCAATACGCTCGATCCGCATTCTACCTATCTGACGCGGGAGGAAAGTGATATCGATATGCAACGCTTGGAGGGAACCTTTTACGGCGTGGGTATTTCCTTTAATACCATTATCGATACACCTGTGGTAGTAGAGGTAATCCCCGGCGGTCCGGCGGAACGTGCCGGAATGAAAAAAGGCGACCGCATTATTGCCGCAGATGCTGAAATCCTGCTCACCAAAGATCTCTCAGCGGAAGGGGTGCGGAAGCGTCTTCTGGGAAAAAAGGGTAGCGTGGTAGCGCTATCAGTACTACGGGACGGCAAAAAAATGGAAATACCGGTTACGCGTGACGAAGTACCCATCCAAAGTATCGATGTGGCTTATATAGCGGAAAAGGGCATCGGATTGATGCGCATCGGCAGCTGGTCGCGCGGTACTTATGGCGAATTTATCGCAAAAGCATCGCGTTTGATGAACGAAGGAATGAAGGCTTTGGTCATCGATTTACGCGATAACGCGGGCGGATACTTAGAACCCGCCATATCGGTAGCAAACGAATTTTTGCGCAAAGGGCAGCTAATTGTATATAACGAAGGTAATTCCTTCCCCAAAGAGGAATACAAAGCCAACGGAAAAGGGATATTCCCCGATTTGCCCCTCGCGGTATTGGTTAACGAGCTTTCGGCAAGTAGTAGCGAGGTTTTTGCTGCTGCGATGCAGGATCACGATAGAGCCGTTATCGTGGGACGACGTACTTTCGGAAAAGGATTAGTGCAAAGGCCCTTCTTCTTACCCGATAGCAGTCAAATACGGCTTACCATTGCACGCTACTATACGCCCAGCGGCCGTTCTATACAAAAGGAATATACCTTGGGCGATAAAGAGGAATACAGCCGCGACCTAATCGAGCGTATGGATGCAGGGGAGGCTTTTGGCGTGGATAGTGCTCTGTTTGACGAAGCTCCTCGCTATAAAACGGACGCAGGAAGGGTGGTTTACGGAGGCTACGGAGTGATGCCCGACATTTTTGTATCTGCCGATAGCACTTATGCCAACTCTTACTACTTGCGACTAATGGAATCGGGAGCGGTAACTGAGTTTGCTTTCCGCTTTGCCGATAAGAACCGCTCGGAACTATCCTTGTGTAAAACGCCGGATGAGGTTACATCCTATCTATCGCGAAAGGGCAATTTGCTCTCTTCGTTAGCTTCGTATGCCGCGCAGCACGGAGTGCCGCAGCGTAGCTTCCTGCTACAGGAAGCAGCGCCTCAGATTGAACGCGTGCTATATGCACAAATAGCTCAGTTCGTACTGGGGACGGAGGGATTCTATCGTATATACTTCTCCGGCGATCCTACGATTGAGGCAGCTCTGGCGGAAGTGAACAAAAAGAGGACAAAATAGGTTATGGATAAGAAAGAACTCCGTAAGGAGGTGAGAGCGCTCAATAAGATACATCTGGTAGGGGAGGAGCGAGTACAAGCATCACGGAGGATTTGCGCTGCCATAGAGGCAAATCCGCATTTCCGGCAGGCTAAGCATATCGCTTTGTACCATGCATTGCCCGATGAACCGGATTTGCAGCTTTTGCTCGATAAGTACGCAGCCGAGAAACATCTCTATCTACCTCGGGTTGAGGGGGATGATATCTCTTTTTATCCCTATTCCGGTGAGGATTCGCTAACGCGCGGTGCTTACGAAATAGAGGAACCTACTGCATCGCAGGAACAGAGCGTTGCTCCCACACTGCCGGAGCTAATCCTTGTGCCCGGGATGGCGTTTACCAAACAAGGAATACGGTTGGGGCGCGGTAAAGCATATTACGACCGCTTCCTCCCTCATACTAAGGCATATTTGATCGGAATTACGTTCAAATTTCGTATCTTTGACTCCATCCCCACGGATGAGTGGGATGTGCATATGAATGAGATAGTTACAGACTAAAATATAATAGGAAAAAGAATCTATATGAACAACAACATCAAAACGTTCTCCCTACCGGAAGAACTTCCCGAATATCCCTCCTTTCAGGAAGGAATCCGTAGGGCACCGGACAGAGGTTTCCGCCTGACAAAGTCACAAACCCGGATAGCGTTGCGCAATGCACTGCGCTATATACCTACATCGCTTCACGAAAAAATGGCTCCCGAGCTATTGGAAGAGCTTAAAACGCGCGGTAAGATCTATGGGTATCGCTATCGTCCCGCCGGTGATCTTAAGGCTACAAGCATTGACGACTACAAAGGCAAATGCCTTGCCGGTAAGGCGTTTCAGGTAATGATTCATAATAATCTTGCCTTTGATGTAGCTCTTTATCCGTACGAATTGGTTACCTATGGCGAAACGGGGCAAGTTTGTCAGAATTGGCTCCAGTATCGCCTTATTATCCGTTATCTGGAAGAATTGACTGACGACACTACACTGGTGATGGAAAGTGGGCATCCGCTGGGCTTATTCAAGTCTAATCCTAATGCACCGCGTGTAATCATTACCAACTCAATGATGGTAGGTCTGTACGACAATATCGAAGATTGGGAAATTGCCGCACAGATGGGTGTTGCCAACTATGGACAGATGACTGCCGGCGGATGGATGTATATTGGTCCGCAGGGTATTGTACACGGTACGTTTAACACATTGCTCAATGCCGGGCGTAAGGTACTCCATATACCTACCGGAGGTAATCTCAGCGGCAAGCTCTTTGTCTCCAGTGGGTTGGGCGGTATGAGCGGTGCTCAGCCCAAAGCTGCAGATATTGCCGGAGCGGTAAGCATTGTGGCTGAAGTGGACCAATCCCGTATCGATACACGTTACGGACAAGGTTGGGTAAAGCATGTAGCTCAGACGCTTGAAGAAGCTACCGAATTGGCTTTACAAGCACAAAAGAAGGGCGAAACATGCTCCATAGCTTATCACGGTAATGTGGTTGATCTGCTTGAATACTGCCTCGAAAAGAATATACATATCGATCTGTTGAGCGACCAAACAAGCTGCCACGCTGCGTACGAAGGCGGTTATTGCCCCGTTTCACTCAATTTTGAGGAACGTACCAAGATGCTTAAGGAAGATCGCGAACGCTTCCATAAGGAAGTGGATAAGAGCCTTAAGCGTCATTTTGAAGCAATTCGTAAATTGGTGGCTAAAGGTACCTACTTCTTTGACTATGGTAATGCCTTCATGAAAGCCGTTTACGACTCAGGCGTAAAGGATATCCTCCGCAACGGCGTGGATGATAAGGAAGGCTTCATTTGGCCCAGCTACGTGGAAGATATTATGGGTCCTGAGCTGTTTGACTATGGTTATGGGCCGTTCCGCTGGGTTTGCTTGAGCAATAAGCCCGAAGATTTGCACAAAACCGACGTAGCTGCAATGGAATGCATCAATCCCGATCGCCGCGAACAGGATAGGGATAACTACATTTGGATCCGCGATGCTGAAAAGAATCAGCTTGTTGTGGGTACACAAGCACGTATTCTCTATCAGGATGCTCAGGGCCGTTTGGATATAGCGCTTCGCTTCAACGAAATGGTACGTAACGGTGAGGTTGGACCTATCATGCTGGGACGCGACCATCACGATGTAAGCGGTACCGACTCGCCCTTCCGCGAAACCGCCAATATACGCGACGGTAGTAATGTTATGGCCGATATGGCGGTACAGTGCTATGCCGGTAATGCGGCGCGCGGTATGAGCTTAGTCGCTTTGCACAATGGTGGCGGCGTAGGTATCGGTAAAGCCATTAACGGCGGATTCGGTATGGTATTGGACGGAAGCAAGCGTGTGGACGAAATCCTCAAGAGCGCAATGACTTGGGACGTAATGGGCGGTGTGGCTCGTCGTTCCTGGGCGCGCAATGAACACGCTATGGAAACCAGTCGTGCCTTTAACGAAACGCATGCCGATGGTTATCATATTACGATGCCTTATCTCACTTCGGATGAGTTGATTGAGCGTCTAATTCCATAATTTGTTGACACTTTGTTAAGGGGCATTACGGGCTTTCGGTTGATAAGTTCGCATTTGCCCCTTTATTACTACCCTAACTGACCCAAACAATATGAAAAAACTTGTGGTATTAACCGGAGCCGGTATGAGTGCCGAAAGCGGTATTTCCACCTTTAGGGATAGCAACGGACTATGGGAAAACTATCCCGTTGAGGATGTCGCTTCCATAGATGGATTTCATCGCAACCCAAAGCTGGTGCTCGATTTCTACAATCAGCGCCGACACGATTATGCCGGCTGCGAACCGAATCAGGGCCACATCGGCTTAGCTGAGTTGGAAAAGCAGTACGATGTAACCATTATCACCCAAAATGTGGATGATCTGCACGAACGTGCCGGGAGCAGCAAGGTGATACATCTACATGGTGAATTGATGAAGAACCGCAGTGTGGCGAACGAAACCAAAACCTATCCCGTCGATCCCGAACATCCCGATTTACACATTGGCGATTTGGCTCCCGATGGTCATCAATTACGCCCGTTTATTGTTTGGTTTGGCGAAGCGGTCCCTATGATTGAAGAAGCTGCGCGGCAAGTTGCCAAAGCGGATATTATGGTCGTTATCGGTACATCCTTAGTGGTTTATCCCGCTGCCGGGCTTTTGTATTACGCGCCGGAGGGGTGCCCTATATACGTAATTGACCCAAAGCCGGTTGCCGCGTCGTTCGGAAATCACGTAACTTATATTGCCAAAGGCGCTTCTGAAGGTGTGAAGGAGCTTATCGATTTGCTGGCAAAAGAGCCTTAATCCCTCTGTTTTCCGATGAAATTGCCTAAAAGGGACATAATACTTCTGGTGCTGACGGCTGTTATTATAGCGGCAGCCGCTGCTTGGTCCCTATGGCAACCTCCCCGCTGGTATATTATTGGTTCAGCCCCCGGTTCACTTACCATTGAGGGGGTGAAAGTATATTTGGAGGATGATCAATTAAATCAAATTGACAGTACGATAATTCGTAGCGGTCAATTTGAACTTTCCGGTCGATACCATTCGCGATATAAGCAACATCTGATGCGTTTGGTGGTCCGAGTGCCCCACACACGTTACGTAACGGCGGCTATTCTCGAGCCGGGTCAACCCATTTACGTAGATTTAACACAATATGCCGCCGGTGGTACTCCTCTGAACGATGCGTTGAGCACCTATATGGATGCTTGTGATTCGATTGAGACAGAGTACTATATGGAGCTCCGAAAGCTATCGTTATCCGCCTTGGAAAAGGACGTTTCACTTAGCGAAATCGATGCTATTTACGCGCAAATGCAGAACGATGTGGTAGCCAAATCAAAAGAGGTACTTGAAGCGCATCCCAATGATTTGGTGGGCGTTCAGGCGCTGGTTGCTATTCTCGAGCGCGCTGCCGATGTGCCATCCATTAAAATAAGTGGACTTATTGAGGGTCTCGGCCCTGAAATTTTGCAAAACGATAGGGTAAAAAGAATGAGAAAGAGCGCCATCCGCGGCTTAATGGTTAAGGATGGTAATCAATTCTTTGATGCTACGCTCACCGATGCCAATGGCAAGCCGGTTCGTTTGTCTAAGTATGCAGGGCAGGGAAAGTTCACTATTCTCGGCTTTTGGGCTTCCTGGTGCCGGCCCTGTACCGATCAGCTCACACTTTTGAACCTTATGGCGGGCAAATATTCCTCCAACGACCTTGAGATAGTGGGCATTCAGGTGGGCGGTACTTTGACCGGATTGCGTAATACGCGCAGCAAATTGCTGCTCAATTGGCCTCAGCTGCTCGATAGTGATCAGTCCGTCGCCGAGCAGTACAGTGTGGCGTTTCTTCCCGAAGCCATATTGCTGGATCGCGAAGGGTATATTCTTGCGAGCCATTTAAGCGGAAAACAATTGCCGGATACGCTTTCGTACTATTTGGGTTACTATGAGTTTCACTGACGCGGATGCGCTTTTTATGCGCCAAGCGCTGTTGGAAGCCGCCGAAGCGTATAGCGAGGGCGAAGTGCCTATCGGTGCGGTCGTTACCGACGGACGGCGCATAATCGCTCGGGCGCATAATAGTGTGGAACGATTGCAGGATGTTTCGGCGCATGCCGAAATGATAGCGCTTTCCGCCGCTTCGGCACACTTTCAGAGCAAATATCTAACCGAATGCACGCTTTACGTTACACTTGAGCCTTGTCCGATGTGTATGGGTGCGCTCCGATGGAGCCAAATAGGACGTATTGTATACGGAGCGGAGGATCCAAAGGGAGGATATCGCTGCTATCAAAAAGGAATAGAACATCCCAAATGCTCTGTGGAGGGGGGACTGCTTGCCGCTGATGCCGCAGCGCTGATGCGTCGCTTTTTTGCGGCCCGACGCAAATAATCACAAAACCCTTCCCCTCATCTCAACATCCTCATCCAAGCGCCTCTGCAAAAGGTATATACCTTTAGTCTGAAACCTATATACCTTTCACTTGAGAGGTATATACCTTTTGCACGAAACCTATATACTTTTCGCGTTAGCAAAATAGCATTTACGAAAGTCGGATGCGTGTTATTTGCGCCAGTAGGAGGGTACGAAGATGCCGATCACGGTGAATACTTCGAGACGGCCGGCAAGCATAATGATGCTCATAACGATCTTTCCAAATGCACCCATAGAGGCAAAAGAGGAGGAATGGGCGCCAAAGGTCGCTCCTACGTTGGAGATACAGCAGAAGGTATCCGCTACGGACGAGACAAAGTCGTTTCCGGTCAAGCACAAAGCAAGGGTGCCGGCAATGATAACTGCTAAATAGAGGAAAATAAAGGCAAGCACCTGAATCACCACATCGCTATCCACCGCTTTTCCGTTAAAGCGTACGTTGGTGACCATACTGGGATGAATGCGTTTTTTAAACTCATTGCTCAGGTTTTTGATCATTACCATCAGTCGGCTCATCTTAAGGCCTCCCGTAGTAGATCCGGCACATCCGCACACGCCCATCATCATAATGCCGATGCAGAAGAAGAAGGGATGCCACAAATTCATATCTGCCGTTACGTATCCGGTACTGCTAATGAGCGAAACTACTTGGAACAACGCCTTTCGAAAGGTTTCCTCCGTGGAGGGGAAAATATGGTTAAATAACAGCCAAATGAAGGCAATCACTGTGAAGCCTACTACAAACCAAAAGAACCAGCGGAATTCCTCTTCCTTGAGGAGCCGCTTAGGCTGCCGCCGGAAAACGGCTATATAGAGCAACGCCATATTAAGGCTGCCCAAGAACATAAAGATGGAAATTACGTATTCTGTATAGGCGGAATTATACGCCAAAATACCCTTGTTGCGCGTTGTATATCCTCCGGTGGAGACGCAAGTAAGCGCGTGGCACAACGAATCGAAGAGGTTCATCGGCCCCGCCCAGAGCAATAGGGTGAGGAGGACGGTAATTCCTACGTACAGCACCCACAATCGTTGCGCTACTTCGGCAATTCTGGGGAGAAAACGCTCGTGCTTGATGCCGGTTGATTCGGCATTATAGAGAGACGAGCCGCCGATGCCGCTCATCTGCGGTAGAGCGAGTGTAAAAAGTACGATACCTATGCCGCCCTGCCACTGGATCAGGCTACGCCACAGCAGTATGGCGTGGGGCAGTTGTTCCACACTTCTGAAAATAGTGGCTCCCGTTGTGGTAAAGCCTGAAGCAGTTTCGAAAAAAGCGTCGGCAACGGTTTCCGTAAAACCACCGAACACAAAGGGCAACATGCCGATTAGCGATAGCGTAAGCCAGGTACCGGTTACGGCGAGCATGCCCTCGCGGCGGCCCGATTTTTGTCCTTTTTTCGATTCTTTTTTGCCTAATACCAGAAGCAAATATCCAAATCCGCTCATTATAAGTGCCGTCCACAAAAACGCATGCGAGGATGATTCGCCGTAGAACAGATCCACAAAGGTGCAGAGGAGCAGGAAGGCGGTTTCCGTAAGGCACATATTGCCCACCACTAACGCTACAAAGCGGAAGTTGATGTGTGTGCTGTGGCGGCTGAGCCACTTATTGCGGGATGCAATTTGTTCGGGCATTTTTTACGCTTCAAATAGCTTTCGGATGCGTGCCATAGGTACATTGTAACAGAAAACAACTACCAAATCGTATGGTTCGATAACCGTATCTCCGTCAATCATCCTCGGAACGCCGTTACGCACCATACCGCCTAAGGTAACGCCTTCGGGGAGATGCAGCTCGCTAACGCGTTTTCCCACGATGGGAGCACCGCGCCGTGCTACCACTTCAGCTACGTCAGCATTAGCAATGGTAAGGCTTTTTACCGTATTGGTATCCTGCCCAAGCAGAATACGATAAATATGGCCCGAAGTGATTACCTTTCGGTTGATAATGGTTCCGATATCCAATTTTTCCGCAAGCGGAATGTAATCCACGTTTTCCTCCTGAGCAATGGTTTTGAATATACCAAAGCGTTTGGCGGCAAGGCAGGCGAGGATGTTGGTTTCGCTATTTTCCGTGAGCGCCACAAACACCTGAGCCGAAGCGATTCCCACCTCGGCGAGCAGCGCCGTATTGCGTCCGTCGCCGTGAAAGAGGGTTACGTTTTGGGGCAACCAGTTACGAATTTTTTCAATTCGTTCCTTTTCCTCCTCAATAACCACAAAGTGTATGCCGCGGCTCGCCTTATCGATGGCGCGCAGGGCTATATCGGATGCGCCCATAATGAGCACCTTTTTTACCGTTACGTTCTGTTTTCCGCAAAGTTTCCGCACGGCATCGATATCATTCGCCAGAGCGGTGAAGAAAACGATATCTCCGTGCTCGATGCGGGTTTCCCCTTTTGGGATGATTGTTTCCGAGTCGCGCTTCACCGCCACTACGTGAAACATCTTTTCCTCGGGCATAGTTAGCTCGGAAAGCCGTTTCCCCACTATTTCGCAACCGAAGCGTACTTTGACCCCTACCAAGGCGATCATTCCGTTTACCAGTTCGATGTACTTACGAGCCCACGGATTGAGCATAATGGTATTGATCTCTTCCGCGGCAAGTTCCTCCGGATAAATGAGCGATTTTACCCCGCTCTCGTGAAAGAAGCGGGCATATTCCTGACCCAGATAGCCGGGATTGCTCACGCGTGCCATTGTTTCGCGCACGCCAAAGTCGTTTGCCAACATGCAAGCCAGTATATTGGCGTGTTCCTCATTCATCACGCTGATGAAGAGGTCGGTATCCTCAATGCCGCACTCCTTCAGATCGTGTGCATCAGTTGGGTTGCCCGAATAGGTAAGCATATCCTGCCCGGCGGAAATTTTCTCCAACAAGCGCGCATCGCTGTCCATCAGCGTGATGTCCTGCTGCTCTTCGTTGGCTAATTTCAGCGCGAGGTGCTGTCCAATTTCACCGGCTCCGGCAACGATTATCTTCATATACTTTTTAAGGTTTGGTATATATGTTCTGCATCAATACCGGCGTAAGCGCGCTGAGCCGCCACACTTCCGTGCGGAATAAACTCGTCCGGAATGCCCAAACGGACAATCTGTCCGGCAAATCCGCGCTCGGTAAGGTATTCGGCTACGGCACTGCCAAAGCCGCCTATACGGCATCCGTCCTCAACGGTTACAATTTTGCGGTAGTGAGCCGCCACTTCGTCCAATAGCTCTGTATCCATCGGTTTCAAAAACACCATATCGTAATGCGCGGGTTGCAGCGTGCCTTCGTCGTGCAACCGCTTAATAGCAGACGCAACTTCTGTGCCAATTGCGCCGATGGACAAAATGGCCACCTCGTTTCCATCCGTAAGTTTTCGCCCTTTACCGATGGGAACCGCTTGAGGCGTATTGTGCCAATCCAAGAGCGAGCCCTCGCCACGCGGATAACGAATCACAAAGGGGCGCGCCGCATCCTTAGCTGTATACATAAGGTTGCGCAGCCAGTGTTCATCCATAGGTGCCGATATGGTCAAATTGGGGATAAAACGCAGATATGCGAGGTCGAATGCGCCCTGATGGGTAGCCCCATCGTCTCCCACTAATCCGGCTCTATCCAAGCAAAGAATTACCGGTACTTTGGCAATCGCCACATCGTGAATGATCTGATCCAAGCTCCGCTGCGCGAATGAGGAGTAGATATTGCAAAACGGGATCATACCTTCGCGCGCCAATCCGGCGGCAAACGTAACGGCGTGTGACTCGGCAATACCCACATCGTAGCTCCGTTCAGGGAAGCGCTTCATCATAAAGGACATAGAGCATCCCGAGGGCATTGCGGGCGTAATACCCACGATGCGTTCATTTTCCTCAGCCAATTCCACCAGTGTATGCCCAAAAACATCCTGAAACTTAGGCGGATGGGCGTCTTTCTTCACTGCGCGTTCGCCCGTAACTACGTTAAATCGCCCCGGTGCGTGCCATATAGTGGGCGCCGCTTCGGCAAACGGATATCCTTTCCCCTTAACGGTGCGCAGATGCAGCAGCTTAGGCCCCTCCAGCTCCTTTATTCGGTTAAGAATTTCCACTAATCGAATTACGTCGTGCCCGTCTACCGGTCCGAAGTAACGAATGCTCAATCCGTCAAAGAAATTGCCCTGAGTATGGGAAATCATCGTTTTGAGCGAATTGTTAAAACGTTGTACCGAGCGTTTACTTTTATCGTTAATCAGGCGCAGCCGCTTCATTCCGCGGTATAGGTCAAACCGCACCGCATTATAGGCGCGGCTTGTATTTACGTCCACAAGGTACTTATTGAGCCCGCCCACGTTGGCATCTATAGAGATATTATTATCATTGAGCACCACCAGCATATTGTTGGGGAACGAGGAGGCGTTATTCAGCCCCTCAAAGGCGAGCCCACCGGTCATAGAGCCGTCTCCGATAACGGCAACTACGTTGCGGGGTTCGTTCTTTTGCTTAGCTGCCACCGCCATCCCCAAAGCGGCTGATATTGAGTTGGAAGCGTGCCCGCTGGTGAATGTATCGTACGGACTTTCGTCCGGTGATATAAAGCCCGAAATGCCGCCCCACTGGCGGAGCGTTGAAAAGGCTTCCTGCCGATTTGTGAGCAACTTATGAGCATAAGCCTGATGCCCCACATCCCACACGAGGCGGTCGTACGGCGTAGCAAACACATAATGCAGTGCTACAGCTATTTCCACAGCACCGAGCGAGGAGGCCAAGTGCCCCGGATGTACCGATAATTGATCCAACAGGAAGGAACGTATTTCGCGGCAAAGCTCCGGCAGGCAGCTTAGTGGTAAACGGCGTAAATCCTTCGGTTCGCTAATTCCTTCCAATAGGGGGTAATGCATTAGTTCCATTGCTCCGCAAATCGCTCTTTATCGATTGTTTCCTGCTCTCCTGTAGTCATATTCTTCAGGGTAATTACGGCGGTATCCATTTCGCTACTACCGGCAATAACTACATAGGGAATGCGCCGTGTATCGGCAAACGCAAGCTGCTTTTTCAGTTTGGCGGCATCCGGATACATCATTGCGGCTATACCGCGCTTGCGGAGGGCGCGTAGCACCGGTAGCAGATAGCACGCTTCCGCTTCGCCTAAGTTGGCCAGTAGCACGTGGCAATTGCCCGCCAGCTCGGTAGGAAAGCGGTCCAGCGCATCCAATACGTCGTAAATACGTTCTGCGCCGAAGCTGATTCCTACGCCGCTCAATCCCTTTTCGCCAAAAATGCCGGTCAAATTGTCGTATCGACCGCCGCCACTAATACTACCGATGGCAACCTCCTTGGAGGTGATTTCCATAATAGTACCGGTGTAGTAGCTCAATCCGCGTGCCAAACGTATGTCGAAGGTTACTTCAAACGCATCATTGTCCGCTTCGGGCAGATGGGTAAGGATAAAGCGCATTTCCTCTATGCCTTTGCGTCCCGTTTCGCTCTTAGCGAGCAACGATTCCACCTTTTGGAGCCTTGCGGCGTTATCGCCTTCGAGCAAAAGGAAAGGTTTCAGTGCTTCCGTTACGCTTTCTGCAAACGAACGGGCGCGAAGCTCATCCAATACGCCATCCAATCCGATTTTATCGAATTTATCCATCGCCACGGTAAGCTCACCGAGCCGCTCCGGAACGCCGATGCATTCAGCAATCCCGGCTAATATCTTGCGGTTGTTGAGGTGCATTTCCACCTTCAAATTCAGTTTCCCGAAGATCGCTTTGGATAGTTCCACGAATTCCGTTTCCATAAGGAGCGAATCGGTGCCCACCACATCGGCATCGCACTGGTAGAATTCGCGGTAACGTCCCTTCTGCGGCCTATCGGCGCGCCAAACCGGTTGTATCTGGTATCGCTTAAAGGGAAGGGTAATTTCGTTGCGGTGTTGTACTACAAATCGCGCAAAAGGCACGGTTAAATCGTACCGAAGCCCCTTTTCGGCTACGCGAGCCGTTAGGTGCGGCATATCGCGCGCCAGGAGCTCTTCGTCCGTCACTTTGGCGAGCCAATTGCCCGAATCCAGTATACGGAACAGCAACCGGTCGCCTTCGTCGCCGTACTTGCCCATCAATGTGGAAAGCAACTCCTGCGATGGGGTTTCAATCTGTTCATAGCCAAATAGGCGGAATTGTTCCTTAATGGTGTCGAATATATAGTTACGCCGCTCCATTTCGAGCGGTAAAAAGTCGCGAGTTCCTTTAGGTATAGCCGGTTTGTTCATCGTTTAATCGAGTTTTTTCTGAGTTTCTTTTTTTCGGTTATATACGGTGAGGCTGACGGGATAGTCGTTGCGTGCATCCGCTTCATAGTGAGCCGTTTCGCCTTGCGCTTCCCATTCGTTAAAGTCAATTTCGGGGAAAAAGGTATCCGCATCGGCTACCTCTGTTTCCACGCGTGTTAAATAGAGCCGATCCGCATAGGGGAGCATGGTGCCGAACAGTGCGGCGCCACCAATCACAAACAGCTCCGTTTCGCCCTCTTTGCGTATATCGCGCACCGCATCCTCAATAGTGGGGAATACGTCCGCATCGGGTACAATGCTGATCCGCTTGGATACCACCACGTTACGGCGCCCGGGCAGTGCCCCCTTAGGCAGCGATTGATACGTATGGCGTCCCATCAGAATAGTGTGACCCATAGTGGTTTCCTTAAAACGCTTCAGATCTCCGCCCAAGTGCCAGGGGAGATCGTTGTTTTTACCTATGGCGCCATCGGAAGCGACGGCTACAATGATAGAGATAATCATATCGAATTAAACGGCTACCGGAGCCTTTATATGTGGATGGGGATCGTAACCTTCCAGCGTAAAATCGTCGTATTGGAAGGCATCTATATCCTTTACGTTTGGGTTCAGAATCATATGTGGCAGCGCGCGCGGCGTACGCGTTAACTGCAAGCGTGCCTGCTCAATGTGGTTCAGGTAGATATGCGCATCGCCCAGCGTATGTACAAACGTGCCCGGCTTAAGACCGGTTACCTGCGCAATCATCATCAGTAGTAACGAGTAGGAGGCTATATTGAACGGCACGCCTAAGAACAGATCCGCGCTCCGCTGGTATAGTTGCAGCGAAAGCTTCCCCTGCGCCACGTTGAACTGCATCAGCAGATGGCAGGGCGGAAGGCGCATTTCGCTCAGTTGCGCTACGTTCCAAGCGGAAACAATCATCCTGCGGCTGTCCGGTGTAGTGCGGATCTCGTCAATAACCGATTTGATCTGATCGAGCGTTTCGTCGTTATAGCCACGCCACGAACGCCATTGAACGCCGTAAATCGGCCCCAAATTGCCGTTTTCGTCCGCCCATTCGTCCCAAATGGTTACATCGTGGTCGTGCAGATAAGCAATATTTTGCTCTCCGCGCAGGAACCACAGTAACTCGTAGATAATGCTCTTTAGATGGAGCTTTTTGGTGGTCACGAGCGGAAAGCCCTCCGATAAATCAAAGCGCATTTGGTAGCCAAAAAGGCTTTTCGTACCGGTACCGGTGCGATCCTCCTTGACCACTCCTTCGCGGAGCACCCTATCCAGCAAATCAAGATACTGCTTCATAGTACACAAAGATAGATATTCCCTTGCAATGGACGGTTAACCCCACCGACCCCTATGCGCTCTTTTCCGTGTGTGGATGGAGGCGCGGCTGCGAAAAAAGTTGAGGGGTCTACTCTTCCGAGCAAACCCCTCCCACTGAATAAGGAAACTGTTTTTTAGTAAGAGAGAAAAGGGTTGCCACGCTTCTCCGGAGTTGTTCCGGCTACCGCCTGCCGTAGCAGCGGGGCGCGAGGCTCTTTTCCGCGAACGCCGGGGCGCGCATGCCCCATTTCGTCCTTGCGTTGCAAAGGTAGCCGGTAAATAGTCGCTTGAAGATGCCTTAATGTAGGTAATTACGTCCCTTAACGCTCATCATTTATAATGAAAATGACCTTTTTCGCCCCCGCTGAGTGCTTCTGGACCGTCCAACCGCCTCCGAAAAAAGGTATATACCTTTCATCTGATAGGTATATAGGTTTCGCGGCAGAGGTATATAAGTTTCGCCTGATAGGTATATAGGTTTCGTGCGAGGGGTATAGAGCCTTCGCCTGATAGGTGTATAGGTTCGCTTGATAGGTATATACCTTTGGTGGGGGTAGTTGCACAATCCTTGCATCAGCCCACCCCTGCTGCGAGGAGCTGAGGCTATCCGAATCAATCGGAATCGATCAGAGCCAATCCGATAAACTCGGATAAGTTCCGATAAACTCTGATATCCTCTTATAACCACCTATCCCCCTCCTTAACCACTCTGTAACGCGCTTCCCAACACAATATGCTACCTTTGCACTTCAAAGGAAGGATACCATTATGAAGCTCACCCCACACACTCGCGGCACCCTATTGGGTATCATGCTGATTCTTTCAACTCTTTTGTGTGCGCAAGCGCAGGATAAGTTCCAATTCCGCCAAGGGGGGTATGCGCAAGCACTGATCCAAGTGGGGGCGCCCAATGCGCAGCCTGCCGTGGGGAACCCATCGTCCGAAGCGGGTAGTGCGCTGCTGCGTATGGGCGTGCGCCGTGCCTACTGGGGCGCGGTAGCTTCCTATAAAGGATGGAAAGTAGAGGGACAGCTGACCGCTCCCGGCACCCATATCGATCTGTACAAAATGTATATAGGTTATTCGCCGCTACGCTTCCCGGCTTGGTATGCGCAGGTTGGGCTCAGTCCGGTGCGCTTCGGGATGGAATTGGCTACCAGTAGTCGCGATCGCGAAACTATCGAGCGCGCGCCCTACTACAAGGATCTGTTCCCCGGTGATGTGGATTTGGGCTGCCTCGTCCGCTATACGCTTCCCGGCAACGCCCGCGCCTATATCAATCACTTTACGGCGGAAGCTGCTCTCCTCGGTGGAAACGCTAAATACCGTGTGCGCAAAGCGTGGCCTGATGCCCTTTTGCGCCTCGAAGCCGGGCATCGGGATGCGCTGATGGATTGGCGCTGCGGAGCGAGCTGTTACGTGGGCTACGTGGCGGATGATAGCGGCATGCGCTGGAACCGGTACTACATAGGGGCGCATCTGCGCTACGCACTGTTTTTGCCCTTTGGCACCGCTAAGCTGTACGCAGAGGGCATCGTGGGGCAACATCCCGCTCCGCAAGGCAAAAGTACCGCTGCGGCAAAGGATTTGCCCGCTCACGATGCGATGCAGCCGAGAGCTTTTACCGGTGCGATGGCGATGATGGCATTGCGCGCGAACCGTTGTCCCGTGGAGGGCGTGCTTAAGTATAGCTATTACAACCGCAACCGTCTGCTGACCAAGCAGATGCAAAGCGGACGAACGCCCGATAAAGCCGATTTTGCCTGCGAAGGCGTTTCCCATGATTTTCTCCTGGGCGTGAATGCCTATCTGCATCGCGATAAAGTGCGCCTATCCCTCTATTACGATTTCGTCTACCGACAAACCGCCGCCGACGATGCCTTCCGCCCCGTCTGGGCGCGCCACGACGACCTCGCCTCCCTCGCCCTCCAAGTCGCTTTTTGAGCATATCCGTCCGCGAACGGATCACGCTGCTGTATGGCAATTTTGGGTGTTCCTGTTCCAAAACTGTACTCCGAATCGGAATTATGGTTATTTTTGCAACAGCAATATAGGTAGCAGATAGCATTATGAAAACAAATCATTTTCCTCGCACTATTCTGACGGTGCTTTCACTCCTTGTAATCGCCTTCCAGTGTGTTTCCTGCCACAGAGATGTAGATCCGTCCCGAAAACCCAAGGATGAGGCTCTCAACGGCACCACTTGGGCGGGGCCGATAAATTATCCCGATTTCGGGCAAGGGGAGGTAATCCTTACCTTTGACTCAGCAATAAGTGGCAAGATGACCCAAAAAATCCCAAACACCAAATATCCCATGGACATAAGTCTCTCGTTTAGTTATGCATATGTGTCCCCTGTGGATGCCTATAAGCTTAAGTATGGGGATGAACCAGAGGAATGCTTATGGGCGCGCGTCAATTGGAACGACAAAAAGCTCTACTTGCACACAGCGGGACCCACGGAAAACAATATTGGCAAGGAGGTCGTCGTGTTGACACGCCAAAAATAACGCACCACGCTGTTTTACGGAACTGCGGTGTAGCCTCCTTACTGTTCTTATTCCCATAAGGAACAGTTATAGTGGTAGCACGTGGCATACGCATTGCGTATTACTTTTTATCAGAATCAATCGGAGCTAGTCCGATAAGTTCCGATAACCTACGATACACTATAATACACTTTGATACGTTTCGATACACTTCGATACGTTAGGATACGTTACGATACAGTTTAATACGTTTCGATACACTTCGATACGTTAGGATACGTTACGATACAGTTTAATACACTTCGATACACTTTAATACATTTGGGGGGTATGCCGTGTGGTACCTTTGCATCGTTCCTCAGGGAATAGGCGGTAGACGCACGGAGCAAGCGAGCTCCGACAGCGTGTTATCGCCTCGGGGCAAAAGCACCGATGGGCATTACCACCGGTTGATTATTACATCAGCTGATGGTTAACACCTACGGATGGCTACCACCGGTTGATTATTACATCAACAGGTAGTTAGCATCAGCGGATGGGTAGTACCGGCGGTGCGGAGCCCCACCCCGAGGGACAGCGTTCTTTGACATATTGTATTAGTACCCGCGCGAAGGGGATTCCAACGGCTGTCGGCTGCAACGACTGGCTTCGGAACCACTATTGCCTTTAGGTTTATCCTAAGCATTTGTGCGCTATCGGAGGCCATCGGAATCAATCGAAGCCAATCGGAGATTATCGGAATCAATCAGAGCTAATCAGAATCAATCGGATTAATTCTGATAAACTCTGATAAGTTCCGATGAGTTCGGATAAAGCGGTATCGGGTGGGCGTCAGCGCGGTGCATTTGGTACTACCGGTTAGACCAGAATTAATCGGAATCAATCGGATAAGCTCTGATGAACTCGGATAAGTTTTGAGAAACTCGGATGGGTGCGTGTAAGCATTGGTCCGCATTAAGCCAACGGGGAAGGTTGGCGGAGCGGTAACAACCCCTCCCGACACAACTAACCGCAGTAGGCGGTAGTTGCTCGGCGAGGGGTTGGAGGGCGGTTTAGTCGCGGTTCTTCGCCTTGATGAACTCGCGGTTCAAACGAGCGATGTGCGATATGGATACGTTCTTAGGGCATTCCATTTCGCACTGGCGCGTATTGGTACAGTTGCCGAATCCGAGTTCGTCCATTTTGGCGAGCATCGCTTTAGCGCGCCGAGCCGCTTCGGGTTTACCCTGTGGCAACAGGGCGAGCTGGCTCACCTTGGCACTAACGAAAAGCATTGCGGAGCCGTTCTTACAGGCGGCAGCGCAGGCACCACAGCCGATGCAGGCTGCGGCATCCATAGCTTCCTCAGCTTTATGCTTGGGAATGGGAATGGAGTTGGCATCGGGCACCCCACCGGTGTTGACCGATACGTAACCGCCGGCTTGGATGATTTTGTCGTAAGCCGAGCGATCCACCATAAGGTCGCGAATGATGGGGAATCCGGCACTGCGCCACGGCTCAATAGTGATTACATCGCCATCGTTAAAGTGCCGCATATGCAGCTGACAGGTGGTGATGCCGGTATCGGGTCCGTGCGGATGCCCGTTGATATAGAGCGAGCACATACCGCATATACCTTCGCGGCAATCGTGGTCGTATGCCACCGGATCCTTATCCTCGCTGACCAACTGCTCGTTGAGTATGTCGATCATTTCGAGGAATGAAGCGCTTTGGGAAACCTGTTTGAGCTGATAAGTCTCAAAGTGACCACGTTCTTTGGGTCCCTTTTGCCGCCATACCTTTACGGTGATATCTATATTTTTATCCATAATGGTTCGAAGTGTGTCCTAATTAGCTCTTATAATTGCGTGTCAGGCGTTCGGTGAACTCGTAAACAAGCTCTTCCTTATGCATTTCAGGAGCTTCCGTTTCGCCCTTATACTCCCAGCAGGATACGTAAGCGAAATGTTCGTCGTCGCGCATTGCTTCGCCATCCGGCGTTTGGTGCTCGAGACGGAAGTGCCCGCCACAGCTTTCCTCACGATCGAGGGCATCGTGCGCCATAAGGATGCCGATGCCGATGAAGTCTTCGAGGCGCAGGGCTTTTTCCAGTTCCACGTTGAGGCCATCCGTATCGCCCGGTATATGCAGTTCCTTGTAGAAGCGGCTGCGCAGATCTTCGAGCATGCGGATGCCCTCTTCAAGACCGGCTTTATCGCGCCCCATGCCAACGTGTTCCCACATAATGTTACCGAGCTCCTTGTGGAGGCTGTCCACCGAGCGGTGCCCCTTGCAGCTCATAAGCCGTTGGATACGGTCGTTAACACTCTTTTCGACTTCGTCAAACTCTTTTGCTTCGGTAGTGAAGTGCGGGATGCTGATTTGGTCGGCAAGATAGTTTTGCATCGTATAGGGCAATACGAAGTATCCGTCGGCCAAGCCCTGCATAAGAGCAGATGCGCCGAGGCGGTTGGCTCCGTGGTCGCTGAAGTTAGCTTCACCGATGGCGAAGAGGCCCGGGATGGTGGTTTGCAGTTCGTAATCGACCCACAGCCCGCCCATCGTGTAGTGGATGGCGGGGAAAATCATCATCGGGGTTTCGTAAGGATTATCGTTGGTAATCTTTTCGTACATCTGGAAGAGGTTACCATACTTTTCTTCGACCACCTTTTTGCCCAAACGAGCAATGGCATCGTCAAAATCGAGGAATACGGCAAGACCCGTGTTGTTTACACCGTATCCGGCATCGCACCGCTCTTTGGCGGCACGGCTTGCTACGTCACGCGGCACTAAGTTACCGAAAGCCGGGTAACGGCGTTCCAGGTAGTAGTCGCGATCCTCTTCGGGTATGTCGTGCCCTTTTATTTCACCGCGTTGGAGCTTTTTGGCGTCTTCCAGCTTTTTGGGAACCCAAATGCGTCCGTCGTTACGAAGCGATTCGCTCATCAAAGTGAGTTTGGACTGATAATCGCCGTGCTTGGGGATGCAGGTGGGGTGGATTTGTGCCATACAGGGGTTGGCAAAAAAGGCACCCTTCTTATAGCATTGCCAAGCGGCCGAGCCGTTGGATGCCATTGCGTTAGTGGTGAGGAAGAAGGCATTGCCGTATCCGCCCGTGGCGATAACCACGGCGTGGGCAGCAAAGCGTTCCGTTTTACCGGTAACCAAGTTACGCGTAATGATTCCGTGTGCCCTACCATCGATAAGAACCAGGTCGAGCATTTCGTGACGCGTATAGAGTTTTACGCTTCCTTTGGCAACCTGACGGCTGAGCGCCGAATAGGCACCCAAAAGGAGCTGCTGACCGGTTTGACCACGCGCATAGAAGGTACGAGATACTTGTGCGCCACCGAACGAGCGGTTATCCAAAAGACCGCCGTATTCGCGTGCAAAGGGTACGCCTTGTGCCACGCACTGGTCAATAATCTCATTGCTCACTTCCGCCAAGCGGTATACGTTTGCTTCGCGAGCACGGTAGTCACCCCCTTTAATCGTATCGTAGAAAAGACGATAAATGGAGTCGCCATCGTTTTGGTAGTTCTTTGCTGCATTGATACCGCCCTGAGCCGCAATTGAGTGTGCACGTCGGGGAGAATCCTGTATGCAGAAGTTCAGCACATTGAAGCCCATTTCGCCCAGCGAAGCGGCGGCTGAAGCACCGGCTAAACCGGTACCTACCACGATAATATCCAACCGACGCTTGTTGGCGGGGTTAACCAGCTTTTGGTGATCCTTGTAGTTAGTCCATTTGTCGGCAAGAGGGCCGGCGGGTATTTTGGCATCTAATTTAGTCATGGTTCCGTAGCACTAAGCGGTTAAAAGTTACTGAATGAAAGCGTGTTCGCTCCCAGATTTACAAAGAAAAAGTAGCACACCACCGAAGCAAAGCCAAGCAGCACAATAGTGGATACCACAGTGGAAATAACCTGAACGCGTTTAAGCCATATTTTGTTGTTCCAACCCAAGGTTTGCAATGCGCTCCAAAAGCCGTGGTTCAGGTGGAACCAGAGGGCAACCAGCCAAATGATATAGAGGATTACGTAAAGCGGATTGCTAAAGGTATAGCGGATCAGCCCTGCGCCATCGTGCGGGCCTTCCACGCCGGGAATACCCAATTCGTACGTACCCATCAGTTCGGCAAGCTGCATCTTCGACCAAAAGTTGAACAGGTGCAGTACCAGTCCGAGAAAGATGATTACCCCCAACACAAACATATTCTTTGATTCCCAGCTCACTCCCTTAGGACGTGCCGTAACCGCATAGCGGTCTTTACCACGCGCTCTTAAGTTCATCAGTGTGAGCCACGAAGCGAAGAAAATGTGTATCACTGCCAAAACAGCAAGCATTAAGGAGGCAACCAACGCATACCAATTTGCGCCTAAGAAGAGGCAAATTTGATTGTACGCATCGGCACTAAAGAGTGCCGCCAGGTTCATTGACATGTGAAAGATAAGGAAGAGAACCAGCGCCAAGCCGGTCACGCTCATCACAACCTTTCTACCTACAGAAGAATTTGAAAGCCACATAATGGTTTTAGTTATCGATTGTCGTTGTTCTTTTGTTCTTACTCTTCTCTGCGGCACAAGCACCCACTCAGCGCATAAAGTACCGCTCTATTTCACCCCAAAGATACTATTATTATACCAATAAATAGGTATCCGAGGCGAAAAGGAACCCGAAACGTTCGGGATGCTCATTCCAATTGTTCAAAACAATGTATTCTTTCATTGCTCCGGCTCTTGGAGCAACGGAACGCATTGCTCGAGGATGGTGTCAAGTTCCTCAAGTGTTTCGGCACGCAGCATCGCAATTCGTGTAGCGCGGAAGTCCGGAATACCCTTGAACAGAGGCGTTACCGCTAAGTGTCGCCGGGAATGGAGGATGCCGCGCCGTTCGTCTAACTTATTGATGTTATTGCGTATCATTATGCGCAGTACCTCAAGTTGCTCTAATTTGGGTAGCGGTGTTACGCTACCGGTGCGGAGATACTGCTTCACTTCGTTAAAGAACCAGGGGCGACCGATGGAGGCTCGCCCTATCATTACCCCGTCTACGCCATACGTATCGAATGCGTATCGCACGCTTTCGGGCGTGGTAAGGTCGCCGTTCCCAATAATGGGAATGTGCATCCGCGGGTTATTCTTCACGGCAGCTATCGGCCGCCAATCGGCTTCGCCCTTGTACATTTGGCTGCGGGTGCGTCCGTGTATGGCAAGCGCCGCAATGCCGCAATCCTGCAGTGCCTCGGCAAGATCCGTAATAATGATATGTTCGGCATCCCAACCGAGACGCGTTTTTACCGTTACCGGAATGGGGACCGCCTGAACTACGGCTCGCGTTATGGCGAGGAGTAGCGGTATATTGCGGAGCAATCCGCTACCGGCTCCCTTTCCGGCCACGCGTTTAACCGGACAGCCGAAGTTGAGGTCTATTAGATCCGGCTTCGCTTCGGCGGCAATACGCGCCGCTTCGGCTAACGTATCCACATCCCGCCCATAGAGTTGAATCACCGCCGGACGTTCCGAAGGGGCAATCGCCAGCTTGCACTCAGCTCCGCGAACGGAACGAATAAGCGCATCGGCACTGACAAACTCGGAATAGACCATATCGGCCCCAAACGAGCGGCATAATTGACGGAAAGGGCTGTCGCTAACGTCCTCCATGGGTGCGAGCAACAACGGCTCGGCTCCGAGGTCGATGGTACCGATTTTCATCCGTATAACGCTTCAGCCCAATGCCTACAGCATATGATGCCGCAGCAGATAAATAACGCGTTCGGTTAACGCATCGTCAGCATTATACCGAGGATCGTAGCGCACATTGAGGTCGCCTCCGTAAAACTCGGCAAAAGCACTATACCAAAAAGCCTTAAAAGAGCCGTAAAAAGCCTTGATAATTTCGTAGCCGGTGCTGTTGGTTTCGCGGTTCACCAGTTTGATCAGCAGTTTGCCTTGGCGTAGCGTGAGCTTTTTCATGATCGGCTTATAGGTTTCCATCAGCTCTTTTTCAAACACTTTGAGATGCTTGCGCCGGGCACGATTATTGGGCAGTTGCTCCAAATACTCGTACGTTTCAATGATGTATGAGGAGATCATTTCCGCATACGGCAAAACGATTTTTACGTCACGGATACGCCGCCAGTAGGTGGATTGCTCTTGGTAGGTGAAGGGCGCATATTTGGGGGTCCAACGATGTACTACCGTTACGTTCGGAAGTGCGAACATATAGGTAGTATCGAAGCCCGCTCCATGCGGATTGCTCACTACCGAATCGGGCATAATCGTGTAACTTGCGGCAAAGGCTTTGCCGGAGAGCAAAACGAGTAGCGCAAGGAGCGCCGTAACGGTACCCTTCCGACTGAAACTGATTACGCTTGTTCCCATATTTTCCACGCCTCATTTGCCTGAATAAGAAGCATATCCAAGCCGTTTTTAACAGTAGCACCCTGTTCTTTGGCTAATCTGAGAAAGCGCGTTTCCTCGGGTGTGTAGATCAAATCGTAGCACAGATGCTCCGGCGTAATTGCTTCGTACGGAATTTGCGGAGCTACCAGTACGTGAGGGGTCATCCCCACAGGGGTAGTATTGACAATAATCTTGTATTCCGCCATCACTTCCGGAGTGATTTTGTCGTACCCGATGGTATCCTTATACCCTATACGGCGGCTTGCCATACGACTCTCGATTGCCATCTTGCGGCAAGCGCGTTCCACGGCGAGGGCACCTCCTCCGGTACCAAGGATAAGCGCCTTTTTGTGCCACGGCTGCAACAACGGTTCGATGGATTGCATAAATCCCTCTACATCCGTATTATACCCTTTGAGGATACGTCTGCCAAAGAAACCGCGCCGAATGGTAACCGTATTCACGGCACCCACATAGCGAGCTTCCTCGTCAATCTCGTTCAGGCGCGACATAATAGCCACTTTGTGCGGGCTGGTTACGTTAAACCCCGCCAAAAATGGGTGGAGTAGGAATTGCTTGCGCAACCCCTTTAGGTTGGGTAGATCAATCAGCGTGTAGCGCGCATCGATATGCTCTACACGAAACTTTTCGTTGAAGAAATCCGCACTCATGGAGTGCCCCACCGGATGACCTATAAGCGCATATTCTTTCATCGTTTCTCTGTTTACCCTTCAATTTGAGCAATCGGCATAGGCTTAACGGCATCGAAGCGCGTTGCCACGCCTCCGGTGAGCGGTTTGAAGCTGACCTTTTCGAATCCGCACGCCTGAATAACCGCGGCCATATGTCCGTATTGCGGCATTGCCTTAATCGATTTAATCAGATAGCGATACGCCTCCTCGTTTTTTGCCACATATTTCCCGAGGAAAGGAATAAAGTTTTCCGCGTAAGCTTTGTAGCCCAATTTCAGTAGGGGGTTACGCGGAATACTCAGCTCGAGGATGCAGAGCCTTCCTCCCGGTTGCAAAACGCGGAGCATTTCGCGCAGCGCTTGCTCGCGATGAGGAAAGTTTCGTATTCCAAAGGCACATACCGCGGCATCAAATGTATCGTTCTCAAACGGCAATTGTGCTGCATCGCTCGGAACAAGACGAATCACCTTATCGAGCTGCGCCTGCAGTACTCTGTCCGTACCTATGCGGAGCATTTCCGTTGAGTTGTCCACTCCCACGATTTCTCGTACGGAGGGAAGAGAGGAAGCCATCCGAATCGCCAAGCCGGCAGTACCGGTAGCCACGTCCAAAATACGTCGCGGCCGCGCATCGCCCAATGCGTATACCACGGAACTGCGCCACTGGTTGCACAACCCAAAGGTCATCAGGTTGTTCACCTTGTCGTAGTTGCCCGCTATATCATCAAACATCTCTCCGGTGTTAGCGCGCTCAAATGGTTTCCTCGCCATAGTTTTTAAGCCTTGTGTTGCTTCAGGAAGCTGTTCACATTGCGTTCGATGCGTGCTGCCAGCGGCTCGTTACCGCTTTTTTCGAAGTGCTTGCCCGTCATCTTTTCGTAGAGCTCAATGTAGCGATCCGCAACGGACATAACGAACTCGTCCGTCATTTCCGGAACCGTTTCGCCTTCGTTGCCGCTAAAGCCGTTCGCCATCAGCCATTCGCGTACAAATTCCTTGGAGAGTTGCTTTTGCGCTTCGCCTTTTTGGAAGCGTTCTTCATAGCCTTCCAAATAGAAGTAGCGCGAGGAGTCGGGCGTGTGGATTTCGTCTATCAGCATCACGTCACCCTTATAATTGCCGAATTCGTATTTGGTATCGACTAAGATCAACCCTTTGTCGTGAGCCATCTGCTGACCGCGTTCAAAAAGACGATAGGTATAATCCTCCATTTGCGTGTATTCCGCTTCGCTCACAATGCCTTGGCGGATGATTTCCTCACGCGAAATATTTTCATCGTGACCGCTATCCGCCTTGGTGGTAGGCGTGATAATCGGGTGCGGCAGACGCTGGTTTTCCTTCAGCCCGTCCGGCAGTTTTACCCCGCAAATCTCTCTTTCGCCCTTTTCGTAAGCGCGCCATGCGCTCCCGGCTATATAGCCGCGGATAATCATTTCCAATTTGTACGGTTTGCAGCAACGTCCTATCGTCACCATAGGATCCGGTAGGGCAATCATCCAGTTCGGTACAATATCCTTGGTGGCTTCCAAGTGGTAAGCCGCTATCTTGTTCAGCACTTCGCCCTTAAAGGGTATTCCTTTCGGAAGAATACGGTCAAACGCACTGATTCGGTCCGTTACGACCATGGCGACAAGGTCCTTAAAGAAGTATACATCCCTTACCTTGCCGTGAAAACACTTCTGCTCGCCGGGGAACGTGAAGTTGGTCTCGGTAAGCGTTTCTCTCATTGTTGCCATATTGCTTTATTCTATTCTGTTGTTTGTTCTTTATTATTATTTTGCGCGCGTTCGTAGGCGTCCACTATTTTGCCCACTAAGGCGTGCCGCACAATATCCTCGCGTGTAAAGCTAATTTCCGCAATATCCTCAATACCCCCCAGCACCTTCAGCGCATGCATCAGCCCGCTCGGAACGCCTCGGGGTAGGTCGATTTGGGTAATATCGCCCGTAACGATCATCTTACTGTTGAAGCCTAAACGCGTCAGGAACATCTTCATCTGATGAACCGATGTATTCTGAGCTTCATCCAGAATGATCACCGCATCGCTCAGCGTGCGTCCGCGCATATATGCCAACGGAGCAATTTGGATGCGGTCCTGCTCCATATAGTCCTTCAGTTTGGCAAAGGGGATCATCTCCTCCAACGCATCGTAGAGCGGTTGCAGGTAGGGATCCAATTTATCCTTCATCTCGCCGGGCAGAAAGCCGAGTTTCTCTCCTGCTTCCACTGCCGGTCGGGAAAGGATTACCCGCCTCACTTTGCGCTCTTTCAGTGCCTTAACGGCGAGCGAAATAGCGATGTAGGTTTTACCGGTTCCTGCCGGTCCTACGGCAAAGAGCATATCCTTTTCCTCAAAGGCACGCACCATAGCTTGCTGATGCTCCCCACGGGCGGAGATACTCTTCCCGCGCACACCATAGATAATATGGTGCTCGGGTGGCGTGGGGGCCGTGGTGAGCTCACCGGCGGCAATGCGACGGATGGTTTCTTCCTCCAGCGTATTGTACCGCTCGATATGCTCCGAGAGGGCATCCAACACATTGACTACCCGCTCAATCTCCTCTTCATGCCCCAACAGCTTCAGTACGCCTTCCGCGGCATAGATCCGCACTTTGGGGAATAGGTGCTTGAGCAGCGTCAGATTACATCTGTTCACACCGTACAACTGGGTGGTGTCGCCGCCCTCGGGTATGTATATACGTTCTATTGCCGACAATCCTCTGTGCCCCCTTTCTCCATACTTTTTCTCTTCTCCGATGCCCCGGCATACGTTTCCGCCGATAGGGACTTCGTTCGAAGGGATACGCGCACAAAGATAAGCAAAAAGCATCGTAATCATCCCAACGGAGCTTGCCTCTGCGTAGGTTACCGCCTATTCCCTGAGGAACGATGCAAAGGTACCACACGGCATACCCCCCAAGTGTATTAAAGTGTATCGAAACGTATCCTAACGTATTAAAGTGTATCGTAGGCTGGGGTTATCTGAACTTATCGGAATTAATCCGATTGATTCCGATTGGTTCCGATAATTCGGAAGGGGGTGCGAGGGTCTGCGGCGGGCGCAGATTTTCCCCCTTCGACTGTTGCCGAAACTTATATAGCTCTCTCGCGAAAGGTATATAGGTATTGCGGCACGGCTCTGCAGGCCTCAAATAGCCGTAGCGAACGAGACGAAGGCAAGCGGTGGTTGCTCTTGCGTTTATGTCTCAAACGTCACTCGCACGCACGCAGCTCTGAGAACGGCATACGAGCGAGCGTTTGTTGTAAGAGCCCTATACGAAGCGGCTCATCGGTTCGTGCCCGGTCCAACTGTCATTGGAAATGACCTACATATCCTACGAAAGAGATCTTTTTGCGTTGGAATATGCTTATTTAATGTGTGTAGCAATCTCTTTTCCAATGGATACACCTTGTGCGATGCGAGCCGCTAAGCCGATGCCATCCCTTATACCCCCCGCGAGCACGAGCCCCGGATAAGCTTGCTCTATCTCGCGAATACGCTCTAAGCGCGCCGGTGAGGTCTCATCATACTGCGGAATGGCTTTGCGGTACCTTGCAATATGTTGTAGGGAGGCGTTCCGATTAGCCGGAATGGAGAGCATGCGTCTCAATTCCCTTTCGGCAATGCAGAGAAGCTCCTCATCGCTGTATTCATCAGGATTTAGGGATTTCTCATCACCGCCCATAAATATATTGAAGAGAAGACTATCATCATAAGGCACACGGTTGCGAAACATTTCGGCCGTGAAGAGAATACCCAGTATGGAACAGTTTTCGCAAGAGGGAACTAAACCACCAAATGCTTTTGTTCTCATTTCGGGCAGGTGGTCGAAGCCGATAACCACCTCCGTTATAGGGGCATAGCGAAGCTGCTCAATAGGCGCCAAGAGTGGGGCAATTTCGTTAGGCAGTACGCTGTGCAGTAGGTCACTGCGCACAGTGGTTATATAGTGGTCTGCGGCAACGGTGTGCTTTTCCTCGTGCTTGTCGGTATAGGTTACGCTCCAACCGGTAGAGGGCGCGTAGTCAGAGTGTACAATCTCTGCTCCGGTTATGATTGATCCTTTCGTTTTTAATTTGCTTTCTAACGCGTCAATTAGGCGCGAAAGCCCTCCTTCAGCGGAGAATACCTCTTTGGTTACGCGGGGGTCTTTTGCCTGACGGTTCAGCGCCTTGCGTAGGGCTCCGCCTATGAAACTGCCGTAATCCTGCTCTAAGCGATAGAGCTTGGGGAGTGCATATTGGGTAACGATCCTATAGGGACTGCCTGCATAAATGCCTCCGATAAAGGGATCTACCGCATAATCGACGAAGCTCTTTCCCATCCGTCTTTCGGCCAAAGCGCCAACCGATTCCAACGGGTCGGTGCCTCTCTTGCGGAAGGGTTCTCCCAGTAGACGTAATTTGTCGTAGAATGTGAAGAGAGGAGTGGTAATACCGCTCCATAAGCCGGAAGGAAGCGCATGAAAAGAGCGACCTTTCCAGATCAAACGTCGCTTTGCATCGTTGGAAGCCACTTCGAGAACAGCCTCCGGAGCTACAAAGTTGAATAGCTCTATAACTTCCGGTGTAGAGATTGATCCTGTATTGGGCCCCAATTCATAGGTGTATCCCTTGTCGCAGATAGTGTGGATCTGCCCGCCCAACCGCTTTTTCTTCTCAAGAAGCACAAACGGAATCTCCCGCTCCGCCAGTACAGCGGCTAAAGAAAGCCCTGTAATGCCCCCACCGACAATAATAACACGGGTATTGTGGTGGTTCTCCTGTTTCTCTTCCGTAGTAATCATTTTTTCTTGTAAATCTGTCGGATGTTGCCCTCATCTATAAATAAAGGCACTCACCGACCTGCTGCATAGGTAAATGCAAGGGGTGAGTGCCATAATCGTGTAATAGATTGGCCTATTGGCGGTAAACAACCGCCGAGAGTCTAATACTATTGTTCGTCCAGCTTATCCTTCAGTTCAGCCAATTCGGATAGGTCGCCCAAGGTAGCCTTTTCCACTTTTTGCGAAGCTACTTGCTGCTGGAGCTTTGCTTCGTCCTGCGCTTTAGCTTCGTTCTGCTTGCGTTCTTCGTCACGCTTAGCTTCCTCGTACACACGAAGGTGCGATACAAAGATGCGGTGGTTTTCCTTGTTGAACTCAATTACCTTGAAGGGCGCTTTTTCGTCTACCTGTAGTTTGGAGCCATCCTCCTTGGTGAGGTGCTTTTGGGTGGTAAATCCTTCCACTCCGTAGGGGAGCGAAATGATGGCACCCTTATCGGTAAAGCTTTCTACCATACCTTCGTGCACGCTTCCTTCAGTGAAGACTGTTTCAAACACATCCCAGGGATTTTCCTCTGTTTGCTTGTGTCCCAAGCTCAAACGGCGGTTTTCCTTATCGATTTCCAATACCACTACTTCCAGTTCGGCATCGATTTCGGTAAATTCGCTCGGATGCTTGATGCGCTTGGTCCAGGTAAGGTCGCTCAGATGGATAAGCCCATCCACGCCTTCTTCCAGTTCCACAAATACGCCGAAGTGCGTAAAGTTGCGGACGCGTGCCATGTGGCGGCTTCCTACGGGGAACTTTTCCTCAATATTGAGCCATGGATCGGGCTTAAGCTGTTTCAGGCCTAAGCTCATCTTGCGTTCTTCCGGCTCAATGGACAGGATAACGGCTTCCACTTCTTCACCGTTTTTGATGAAGTCGAATGCACTACGCAGGTGCTGCGTCCACGACATTTCGGAAACATGAATCAACCCTTCAATGCCGGGGGCTATTTCAACGAATGCACCGTAGTCAGTAACCATTTCAACCTTACCCTTAACGATATCGCCGGGTTTAAGGTTTTTATCCAAGGAATCCCACGGATTGGGCGTTAGCTGCTTCAAACCGAGAGATATACGTGTTTTATCTTCGTCAAAATCAAGGATAACCACGTTAATCTTTTCGTCCAGTGTAACCACTTCCTCGGGCGAATTGATTCGGCTCCAGGAAAGGTCGGTGATATGGATTAAACCATCTACGCCGCCGAGGTCCACAAATACGCCAAAGGGCATGATGTTTTTAACCACACCTTCGAGCACTTGACCCTTTTCCAGCTTACCAATGATATCCTTTTTCTGCTGTTCGAGTTCGGCTTCAATAAGAACTTTGTGGGATACAACCACATTGTGCTGCTCAGCGCTAAGCTTAACGATTTTGAATTCCATCGTTTTATCGAGCAACGCATCGTAATCGCGGATGGGGCGTACGTCAATTTGTGATCCCGGCAGGAATGCGTCCACGCCAAAGATATCCACCACCATACCGCCCTTGGTACGTGATTTGATGTATCCGATAATAATTTCGTCCTTTTCTGCAGCTTCCGAAATGCGTTCCCAAGCACGTTCGGCACGAGCCAAACGGTGTGAGAGCACCAAATGCCCGTCTCTATCTTCGAGGTTATCTACATAAACCTCTACTTCGTCCCCGATCTTGAAATCCGGGTTATACTTAAATTCGGAAGCGGCCACGCTACCGGTTGATTTGCTGCCGATGCTGACAATAAACTCACGAGCAGCTTTTGGCGGGCGCGGCACAATATCCACGATGCGGCCCTTTACTACTTCCTTTTCTTTTACGTTTGCAAGAGTAGCCTCGTACTTTTCCAAGTCGGCTTGGCGATCCCCATGAAGGGCAGTGGTGCCCTGTTCATACGCTTCCCAGTCAAAGTCCTGGTTGGGCGTAAGATGTTCCGGTTTGTTCATCAAACTCTTTTTAATTTGTTCCTAATAGGTGATACTTTATTTTGTTGTTTCAACCAAATCGATGCAAAGATAGCAATTACTTTTGAACCAGTGCATTCCGTGCTCCCTATCCACTAGGGCTGACGCATTATAATATAATGAGCTCATCCAAGCCCCGCTTGTTGCTCATGTGTAGCTCCTGAAAGAGCAACTATAGAGACTATTGCATAAAGGCTCCTAGAGTGTCCCGCCTCTGGCACCTCTAAATAAAAGTTAGCCACCCGCTCTGAAGAACGGGTGGCTTGCTTTGTTGTTGATGATCGGCGCCTCTAGAAGTGGAAGGAGAGGTCAGCACCGAAGGTGCGTGGCTGCGCCTGCTGGAGGAACGAATTGCCAAACGACTGGAAGTAGAAGGTCGCATAGCGCGTGTCCGTCAGGTTGCGCCCCCAGATGGCTACGGTGACGTAGGGGAGACGTACGCCGAGGCGTGCTCCGAGCGTCATGTAGGGGTCTTGGCGATGCTGATTCTCTGAGTCCCAGTAGATAGGGCCATTGCCACGTAGCTCTACCGAGGCGAGTACGCCCTTGAGCCAGGAGGTCTGGATAGGCTCATTCAGCTGGAGCATCGTGGCGTAGGTATGCGCTGGGACGTAGGGGATGTAGTTACCCTCATAGTTCACCTCTATCGGTGCACCGCCCTTAGGATTAGCACGGCTCGTGAGGTAGTCTTGGAAGGTAGCGTGCGTATAGCCATACTGCGCAGAGATCGTGAGCGAACGCCAGATACGCGCCTTGACACTCGCCTCAGCACCGAGCGAGAGTGCCTTGCCAGCATTGACCGTCGTGCGTCCCGTACCGGTGGTCACGAAGCGTGCCACCTGTAGGTCTCGTATCCATGAGCCGAAGAGCGTAGCCGACACGAAGAGGCGATCTTGTAGCGTCAGGAGACGTCCACCCAGCTCTAGGTTGTAAGCGTGCTCAGGCTTGAAGGCAGCTAGGTTAGCATCGCCCGTCTGTACCTGTGGCTGCTGCTTGCCCTGTGACATGACGAGTGCCATCATCTCGTGCTGCGCCTGCTGCATCAGCACCTCGGTCATCATCTGCTCATTGTATCCACCTGTCTTGTAGCTCTTAGAGGCTGCGACAAAGAGGTAGCTACCAGCCGTGGGGCGATAGCTCAGAGAGAGCTTAGGCAGAACCTGGAAGAAGTCTTGATAGGCTCCCTCACCCACCAAGCGGCTGGTCACGTCGAAGTGCCGCTTTGCCTCAGGCTTAGCCTTTGGAGCCACCTCTAGCCCTAGGCTAAAGTCGCTGTCGAAGTCCATCGCCTGGCGCTCAGCGTCGATACGCAGACCTAGGTTAAGGTCGAAGCCTGTCCAGCCAAACGGCTCGTGCAGATTACTCTCGTGATAAAGGGCTACGCCATAGCTGCTCTTGTCAAAGAGGTTGTGGTTGACTCGCTCCTTAGAGGCGTCGACCATCATCTGTACAGGCACCTTGTCATTCTTATTTGCCTTATTTAGTCCAGGCTGTATCATAGCCATCAGTCCCTCGGGGCGTATCGCTACGGGGACCTCTAGGTGGTTCATCTGGTAGATACCATTGAGCCCCAGTGTCCAATTGTAGGTCATCTGCTCCTTATTGCGCAGGGTAAGGTCGGCCGTGACAGCATCTTGACGTTGCTTTTGATTGATCGTAAAGATATCTCGAGGCGTGTAGTCCTGATCCATCATCATGTTGTCTCGTAGTGCTTGGTAGCTGGCGGTGAAGTCTAGTCGCGCCTCGTCCCAGCTCTTGTCATAAGCTAGACGCGCCTCCCCGATGGTACGATCGTAGGAGCCCGGAGCGTTGTAGTTGATCGGCATCGTCTCGCCACTCTTGGGGTTGATCATCGCATAGGGGAAAGCTCCCTGCCGTACACCATCCCATACACCCGCAAGGCGCAACCTCTGCGAAGCGTCAGGACGCCACTCGAAGTGCATGTTGGCACCATACGCCTCCTCAGCATCAGCAGGCGTACCATCGAAAGCATTCGTGTAGAAGCCGTTATTTCTATTGTAATACCCCCCAAGGGCGAGACCCACCTTGGAGTTAAAGGCGTGTGCTAGTCGCGCAGCACCCTCGACGATCCCATGATTGCCTGCTCTAGCACGTACATCCAGTGCGGGATCGTCAATAGGAGAGCGAGAGGTCAGAAGGATGGTCCCCGCCATAGCGTTACGCCCGTAGATGTTGCTCAGTGAACCGCTCATCACCTCTACAGACTCGATGCCGAGGAGGTAACGATTGATCGAGCTATTGAGCACGGGGACGCCATCGATAAAGAATGCGGTGGACTGCCCGCCACTACGCGTGCCGATACCACGCATGTAGATCGGCGAGGTGAGACGCGAGCCGTAGTCCGGCATGTAGAGATTAGGAACTACCGCAGTCAAGTCAGACAGATGCTTGATGTCGTATTCACGAAGCATCGTCGGAGTCACGAGACTCATCGCGCCAGGAGTACTCATCAGGAGACCTGCCTGACGCAGTAGCGGACGACGGGTTAGGACCCTCACTTCGTCCAGTTCGTAGGTCATCGTCGAGTCTGCAACAGTAGGCATCTCGTCGATAGCCCCTTGTAGTGGCAAGAAGAGTAAACTCGCCAAGGGGAGAAAAAGTAGTTGTCGTAGGTTCATCATGTACTTACATTTTGTATTACTGCGTGCAAATGTAAGCAACCGTCATCGAATAAAGGGTCAATTAGTGCGGAGTCGTACCATAGATCGCAACTAAATCAAAATTGCCTGCCGCTTAGTTGAGAAACGTATCTTGCAGAAAGACTTTGGTCACGGGCGAATAGAAACGCGCACGATGAGTAGCATCGTAAACCCTTTATCTCTAGACCCAGACTCGACTTTAGACAAATGGGAAGGGCTTAAAAGTATCCATATGATGACAAGAGTACGGACGGACAAGAAGACAGATAAGTCCAGCAGCGAAACCACCTTCTATATCTCTAGCCTGACAGACGGAGCGGAAGTCTTCAAGTTGATACGTGAACATTGGGCTGTGGAAAACAAGCTACACTATATGCTGGATATGCTTTTCAGAGAGGACTACTCTACCCAAAGAGCACGCAACGCAGCTCAGAATATGAACATTATAAACAAGATAAACCTAACTATCATTCAACGGCTTAAAGACAAGCTCAAAGGCACATCAACGCTACGCCTG